>SXGT01498448.1_pt1 | contig 40844 bp, 36 predicted proteins | sample 3176221 | NCBI WGS metagenome assembly SXGT01 (sample SAMN11356862, study PRJNA531348) | freshwater metagenome | isolation source: freshwater sample F1-120 | place: China: Fuxian Lake, Yuxi | collected 2017-12-25
CGATGGCAACGCCGCAGGGCTCGGCGCCCGCTGCAAGGATCAACCCGACCGATTCGCGTACCGAGGTGCCGGCCGAGATTACATCGTCGACGATTAGGATGCGGCCCTTCGAAATCGACGCCGTTGACAACGGGTCGCCGACCGTAATACTTGACCAGACCCCGTACCGTGAGAAGAGACATCGAGCATCCTCCGTGATAATCTCGCATTCGGTATATACCGCAAACCGATGAGGCCGGTCAAGAGAAAGAACGGGGGATCCGCGAAAGATGGGAAGGAAAAACTAACCGGGTTAACGGAGAACGAAGGGTGAGGCCTTCTTGTCTGGTACTCGGCTCGCCGTTCCTCCTTCCCTGCGTGCAATTCCCAAGAGAGCGAGAACGCTGGATGGCACGAGACGACGTCTGGCGAGCCGAGCCGCGTAAGGGGCCGGTTGAGTCTGCGTCACCCGTCATCAACCGGCTGCTTACGCAGCTCGGCTCGCCATTTGTGTCAAACTTCAGCACGCAGATTATACATTGTCATACGATCGGTGCCCCTACCCCCCCCAACTGTTGAGAAATCACCAAAATCCTTGTCATAACCGATTGAAATAAAATCAGTTAGATTGATGCAGTGATTTCCACATGTGATTCCTTTGACGCTAGAACCAGCCTTGCTGTACTACTTCGTGCCCGGCTCGGTTCATTTTCGAACGCAGCGCACATAGGCGTCGCCATCGATCTCCTCAATTGCTTCGGTCAACCAGTTGCCGCTCGCCAGGATTGCATCCAGTCCGCGGCCCGCGACGGGAGATTTCGCCTGCGCCCCGCCGATCAGCTTGGGGGCGACAAAGACATGCACCTCATCCACCGCTTGCTGATCGAAGAACGCCCCGAGTACCGCACTACCGCCTTCGATCAGGATGTTGGTCCAGCGGCGCCGTCCCAGTTCGTCCAGCAGCTTCAAGAGATCCGGTCGCCCGTCGTCGCCGGCAGGCAGCGCCAGGATGTCGCAGCCCGCCGCGGTCAGGGGCGCCGTTTTGGAGTGATCCTGCGCGCACATGACGATGAGGGTCGGTGTTTGCTTCGCAGTTTGGACCAGCGCCGATGCAATCGGCAGTCGGCCGTGGCTATCGAGAATCACGCGCGTGGCCGTGCGGGGCCCGGGCGGGCGGGCGGTCAAGAGCGGGTCATCCACCAGTGCGGTGCCGAGGCCGATCAGGATGCCGTCCATGCGGCCGCGCAGTTCGTGAACGCGGCGGCGCGAGGCCTCATTGCTGATCCATTTGGAGTCGCCGGTCCTGGTGGCGATTTTGCCGTCGAGCGACATGGCCCATTTGGCGTGCACGTACGGCCGGCGGGTGGCGAGCAGTTTCAGGTAAGGCGCGTTTTGACGTCGCGCCAGCTCGGCGCAGGCGCCGAAGTCAAGCGCCACCCCGGCGGCGCGCAGCACTTCCGCGCCACGGCCGGCGACTTGGGGGAAGGGATCCTCCGACGCTGCAACGACCCTTGCGATCCCGGCCTGGATCAGCGCGTCGGTGCATGGCGGCGTTTTACCGTGATGACAACACGGCTCCAGTGTCACGTAGAGGGTTGCGCCCCGCGCCGCCGGTCCGGCAGCCGACAAGGCGTTGACCTCGGCGTGTGCCTGGCCGAACTCCCGATGCCAGCCCTCGCCGACAAGCGTTCCGTCACGCACGATCACGGCCCCGACAAGCGGGTTCGGTTCGACGTGTCCGCGGCCACGTTCCGCTAGCTCGATGGCGCGGCGCATCCAGGTTTCGTCGGTAGCATTCATGGAGGTAGTTTAGGAATTGCCCAAGCCGCTTGCGGCGAAGCAAACGATTCACGCTACGCCGAGCGCCTCTTGCAATCGGCGAATTTGCTCGGCCATCGGTCGCGGCGGCTTCGGTGTCTTCTGGCCCATCAGAGCCTCCACCTTGAGATGAATGACAACGGGCCCCGCCCCCGTCAAGGCTTCACCGGCGCCGGTCTGCCAAGCGGCGAGCGTGGCAAACGTGTAGGTACGCGCGATGCCAGCGCCGCGTGCGATTTGCGCGTAATCGACGTGACCGGTCCCCGCGTGGGGTTGACCGCCGGTCACCTCGTAGTGGCCGTTATCGAGAACGATCACGTGGAGATTCGCTGGTTGGTGCGCCAGCGTGACGAGGTTCCCCAGGCTCATCAGCGCGCAGCCATCGCCATTGAGCACGATTACGCCTCGCGCCGGCTGCGCCAGGGCCAGTCCGAGTCCAAGACTTGGCCCATGCCCCATGGCCGAGGGGATGTAGGCGAAATCGAGCGGCGAGTCGGAAAGCTGCGGCCAAAGCCCGGCGGCGCTCATGGTGGTCACGACGATGCGCTCGTCGCGGTGGCGACGTACGACTTCCAGGGCCTCGCGCTGAGTCATTGGCATGAGGATCTCCATCAACGCCGCAAGCGGTTACTCTGCAATCAACACTGCACTGGCGTGGTTCTCGGCCTGGCCTTGTCGATACGCACTGGCCAAATCCTGGGCTGTGTTGCGGGTATCGAATACGACGTAGGGCATCTGCCAGGCATGCATGATCGGCTCCGCGAAGACCGGACAGGAATCGGTCGTCGTCCCTTGCTTGTGGGCGTAGTAGCTGCGAACTCCGACAACGAAGAAGAGCGGCAGTTTCATGTCATGCACCACATTGCGCAACGCATCGCCGGCCTCGAAGAGGCCGGTGCATTGCAGCAGGATGATCGGCTTTTTGCCGCCCAGGTAGAGGCCCGCTGCGAGTGCAAACGCCTCCCCCTCGCGGCAGACGCGCACTAGCGAGATTCCGTCGGCAGCCGCGAGGGCAGGCTCCCACGCTCCCAGTTCGGTGTCGGGAATCCAGACCACGTGCGTGATCCCGCAACTCTTGAGGGCGTCGACGATGGAGGGGCCATCTAGCATAGTCCGTGGTCCGTAGTCCGTAGCAAAGTGACCGCACAGTGTTTTCCGGCAACTGTCAGAGGTATTGTCGGCAAAGCGAGGGGGCATTGCAAGCGCATTGGGGGGAGGCACATTACTACGGACTACGGACCACGGACCAAAAAAAAAGCCCGCGGGACTGTGGTCCAGCGGGCCTTGCCTGGTCGGCAGCAAATCGTTTACTTGTGGGTGCTATGGCAGCCCTTGCAATCAGCAGCCTTCTTGAGCGCCTTGGCGTCGCCGGACTTGGCGGCTTTCAGAAGGGCCTGAGTGCGTTCCTTCCAATCGTCCGCATCCCCCTTCGGGCACTTGTTGGCAGCCAGGTCGGTGAAGAGCGCGACCAGCTGGGCCTTCTCTTCGTCGCTGGCTTTGCCGCTCGCGACCTTGCCACAGAGACCACCCTTCATGGCCTTCTGCATGACAACCTTGATGCTCGCCGGCTCTTTGTCCTTGCCACCTTCGACCTGGCTGTCGATCACGAGAGCCAGCCCGAACAATCCCACTGCACCAACAATCAGACCTCGAAGCATGATTAATCCCCACCTCTAAAAACGGCGCCATCCTCGAAGGGACAGCATCCCTGACGTTATCCTTCCCTTTTTCGCGCCAAAACGACCGTCGTTTGCCGTGGGAAGGATGAAACCCTTTTCTAATCTCCTCGGCGTTCACATGCAAGTCATTTCAGCCGAAGTTTTCTGACTTTGTTCCCTCGTTTGGACGTTCAAGTGCTGGGGTCTATTCACCGTCAGCAGGTGGGACGCGTGGGTACCCCAAAAACGGAAGGCGAAGGAGCTTTGCAGGCAGGCAGAGTGTTAATCATACGCCGGCAGGGGCAGGCGTCAATCCGGCGTCGGAAAAAACAGCCCACATTCGCTATTTTTTCGTTTGCTTCGTCATGGCAGCTTCTTCGGCTCGGTTTTTTCGAGTTCCAGGAGAACCGAGATTCCCGGGGAATCGAATGTCTGCTTGACGAAACCGACGTCCCGGGCGAACCAATAAGTGGTCTTGACCTTGTTGCCGTTTTCTTCGAGTTCGATGTAGACCTTGATCGTTTTGAATTTTCCCGCTGGCACATCGACCTCTTCTTCTTTCTGGATTTCACCCCTGTACTTGTGCTTACCCTTGTCCTTTTCGACGGTGAACTCCCCGTGCCACTTCGCGCCGACCTTGGCCGGGTAATGGATCAAGCGGAACTTCGGCGTGACTTCGAGGCCGTTGAAGCGAACGCGAAAGACTCCCTCGTCATTCTGGAGCAGATGTTCGGTCATTGCGACATTGGGGCTTTCGAGGCGGGCCAGCATCTGTTTGTTGAGTTCCTCGATCTTGGCAATGCGCGTGACGATGCTGGCGTTCTGCCCGTTGGCGGTGACCTTGTAATGCCAGGCGTTGCCCTTGTCGAGGGGGTAGTAGTTTGGATGGGGCGAGGGTTTCTTGTCGTCCTTCTTGGCATCCTGGGCCTCGGAGGCCGCGGTCGCGAGGAAAATCAAGACTCCGAGGAGTAAAGTCGTCCGCAAGTGCCGTCGCATGGGAAACGCCTTTCGGGAGAACGATCGGAAAAGGTTTACGCTCATGGGAGAGTGTAAGAGCAACCGGGGGGCGCTGTCAATCATCTGGATGAAAAATTGTTGGCCGTTTGCTAGGTAGCGACCGTTTGAGTCCCTTGCGAGCGTGAAGTGTGCGGCGAAGGGGTCAAACCTCGACCAGCTCGTCCCGCTCCTCTTCTTTTTCCCATTCGGCCAGTTGTTCCTGCTCGCCTTGCCAGACGCACAGAAGGATGCCCAGTTCGTAAAGCCCGCCCATGGGAACCCACAACAGCAGCATGCTCCAGGGATCGACGGACGGTGTAATCACGGCGGCAAAAACCGCCATCACCATCCAGGAAATGCGGCGATAGTCACGAAACGTCTGCACGCTCAACATGCCGACCTTGTGGAAGAACATCATCACCAGCGGTGTCTGGAACGAAATGCCAAACACCAGCGGCATCATCAACGCGAACCCGAGCCATTCATTGAGCCGCAGGTCCGGCGACATTCCAAGCCATTCGTTGAACCACAAGAGAGCCTCGACTGCCTTCGGCATCACCGCGAACTGGCAGAGCAGCACACCCGAGATGAACAGGACCAGGCTGAACGGCAGGTATACATGCACGAGTCGTTTCTCGTTCGGATAAAGCCCGGCGGCGATGAACATCCAGATGTGGTAGAAGACCCACGGACTGGAGAGAACGAATCCGGTCATCATGGACACCTTGAAGTAAACCATGAACGCCTCGGTGATGTGCATGGTGGAAAGACGCTTGCGTTGAATCCTGGCTGCGTCGCGCAGATTCTGTTCGATGGCGGCCTGCGGATTGGGGTCGTAGAAGTGAATCTTGATGAAATTGCCTTGATTGCGGAAGCTGTCATCCAGCCAGCCATGGATTTCGAGGTCGACCAGGATTTTTTCAATGGCCGCGATGGTGTCATCCAGGACCGGTTGCTCCTTGAGTTGCATGCCCATCAAGACTTGCCACTCGCGTTTGTCAACCAGCTTGAGCTCTCTGCGAGGAGCTAACGAGATTCCATCCCTCTTCATTTTTTCGCGTGCAGCCCGAATGTCACTTTCGACCTTGCGGACTTCAAAGCTATCGAGTTGATCTTCGACGGGAGAGACGATGATGCGCAAGACGTACGGCCCCAATGGCCAGATGCTGACGACCATGCCGACGACGAAGCCCAGAATAGCGCGGATCAAATGGGCGCGCAGATCTTCGATATGATCGCCGAAGCTCATGCGAGTATCGGAAAACATGTCTTCCGGGTCGGGAGCTTGGGAGCTGGTATCGGTGCTCATGGCGATAGCCGGCGGGGGGTGCGAAACAAGCCACCAATCCGCAGGGCAAGCGACGAAATACGAGGCTCTGTCGCTTACGCTGCGGGCTGGTTACGCGGTCGGCGCGAAACGTGGTGACACGAATCACCATCCCATTCTACCGATTCACCCTGCTGATCTCAAGTTTTGCCGAAAAATTAGGCTTTGCCGATTAAATGGCATGCGAAAGGCGTGTTCCGAGAGTTGTAAATCGTAGCCACCGATGGGTTCGGTTGTATCCTTAGGCATGTCGCTTGCGGCGAAGCAGACGATCCAAGGCCACGTGATTGCTACGCCGCCAGCGGCGTCAAGGGAGAAAAGATGCGCCGAATACTGATGCTGGGCATAGTATTATGCCTGGCAGGATGCCAAAACGTGACCGGTCCATTTGCTCCGAGAACGCCGATACGGGTCGATGACCCGCGCGTGAGCATCAGCGAACAAGAGAGCCGTGGCCGGGACCGCTGGGCAATACCGGAGGATTCGACTCAGGTGGGCCCGCGTTCCGGGATCACTCAGCGGCAGCGCTGAAGTTTGCAGGCGTCTCGACCCGTCGATCCGAGGTGCCTGATGATGCGTGCATTCTGTTTCGGCTTTCTATTCACTTCTGCATTGGTTGGCTGCCGGGCGATCGAGCGTGAAGGGGCGAACCCGTTGCCAGAGAATGCGCCGCCCCTGGCGTATGCCGACATGGTGAACCGCGCACGTGGTCAGGCGAGTACGGCCCTCGACGCGTTTTACATAGACGCCTGGCTGGATCTGGAGCAAGCGGCACAGCGCCTGGAGCAAACCGCTCGTCTCTTGCCCAGGACCACGAATATCCCGGAAGCTTTCAAGACCAAGGTGGAGCCCGAAGCGGACTTGTTGCGCAAGGATGCCGTCAAGCTGCTGGACGCTGCCCGCGCCAAGAACGCGACGCAAGTAAACGAGGCGCTACAGCGAATCAATCAGCGGGTACGGGAATTACGGGCCCAGGAGCAGGGGGTTGAGAAAAAGTGATCCTCGCTTCGTTCGTCCGTGAGGTTGTCGCGCCAAGCCTATGAATACCGTTGCGTTTGAAGTGCATAGTCCTACCGAGACGGAAGCCTTTGGCCGAACGCTTGCGTCGCAACTTTTCCCCGGTGCGGTGGTCGCGTTGGTCGGTCCGCTTGGGGCGGGAAAGACCCATCTGGTCCGCGCGATTGCCGAGGGGCTCGGCGTTGCGAATTCGGCGGTGGTGACCAGCCCGACGTTCGTGCTGATTCAAGAATACGAAGCACGATTGCCGATTTACCACTTCGACGCATATCGGTTAGCCGGCGAGCGAGAGTTCGCGGACCTGGGTGTTCACGAGTACTTTGAAGGCGCCGGTATTTGCCTGGTCGAATGGGCCGACAAGGTGCCGGCGTCGATGCCCGCCGAGCGATTGGAAATTCAGCTCAGGATCACGGGAGAACAATCGCGGCGGCTGGAGCTTACGGGGATCGGGCAAAGGTATGAAGCAATCTGCGCGCAGGCCCAGGGGTGAGACCAAGAACCCCTGGGTTTCTTTTCATTAAAAGAAATATTCCACAAAGTTCTTGACCGGACCTTTCCACGCTTTACAATCGGCGTACTTTCAACGGAACGTATCCGCGGTGCGATCTCGCGGAACCCTTTCAACGGAGGGCATTGCATGAACGATCAAGAAACTCTCGATACGGGCCCGTCGCGGCGTGATTTCCTGCAGGAGACCGGCGCCGTCGTCGCTGCCACCGCGCTCGCTGGGGCTGCAACGCTCGAATCTCCAGCTGCCGCGCTTCAGCCGGGAGGCGGCGGCACGGGCATCGGGCCAGGCGCCATCAAGATCACCCTCAACGTCAACGGGCGAGATTTGCAAACGGCAATCGAGCCGCGCGTCACCCTGCTCGATGCGTTGCGCAATTACCTCGACGTCACTGGCTGCAAACGGGTGTGCGACCGCGCAACCTGCGGGGCGTGCACGGTGATGCTCGACGGCAAGGTCGTCTACGCATGCACCGTGCTTGCCATCGAAGCGCAGGGCAAGCGAATCCGTACCGCCGAGAGCCTGTACAACGACGGCAAAGTCGATGCGGTGCCCGCGGCGTTCGTCCGTGCCGACGCCCAGCAGTGCGGGTTCTGCACACCGGGCTTCGTTGTCGCGATGAAGGCGGTGCTCGAAGCCAATCCGCAGGCGACGCCGGCCCAGGTCGAAAAAGGCCTGCAGGGCAACATCTGCCGCTGTGGCACCTACGAGCAAATGCGGGATGCGATCTATTCCCTTTGCAACCAGAAAAGGGGGAGCTAACCATGCCATGGCCAGTAACTCGCCGAGTGATCGGCACCAAGGTGCAGCGTCTGGACGGCAACGATAAGGCCACCGGCCGCGCCAAATACAGCTTCGACATCAACCGCCCGCGGATGCTCTACGCGCGCATCCTGCGCTCGCCGCACGCGCATGCGACGATCAAGTCCATTGAAACCGCCGCGGCCGAGAAAGTCGCCGGATTCCGCGCGTTCTACCTGATCAAAAAGGTAGGCGCCGAGGTTTTCTACGCCGGTGATGAGATCATCGCAGTGGCTGCCGACACGGAAGAACATGCCGAGGACTGCCTGCGCGCTATCCGCGTGGACTTCAACGTGCTGGCGCATCACGTCAAGGAAGCCGACGCTCTCCGTGCGACGACCAACACCGCCGGCGCCCCAGGGACCACCAACGTTGTGGCCGCCGGCGACTTCGCAACGGACAATTTTGAAAAGGCTTTCGATGGCGCCGCCCAGACACATCAGGCTGACTACAGCGTCGGCTTGATCTCCCATCAGTGCCTGGAATCGCACGGCCTCGTCGCCGAGTGGGACGACAAACAGCAGAACTTGACGGTCTGGGCCTCGACGCAGGCCGTGCCCAATACCGCCGAAGGGCTGCGCGTTCACTTCAAGATGAAGCCCGGCGAAGTGAAATGCATCACGAACTACATGGGAGGTGGGTTCGGCAGCAAGTTTGGTCCCGACATTCAAGGCATTGTTGCCGCCGAGTTGGCGCGGACCGCGCGCCAGCCCGTCAAGCTCATGCTCGATCGGGCCGAGGAAGTCACCGTCGGCGGCCTCAGGCCCTCCGCGTTCGGCACGGTCAAGATCGGCGGCAGCAAGACCGGACAAATTCAGGCCTATGAAGTGGATTGCTACGGCACCGGCGGCTATCGGCCTGGCGCTACGGTTACCTTCGGCCAGTTGCCCTACGTCTATGGCCCGGCGGTTGCCAACATCAAACGCCGCCATCGTGTGGCGCGCACCAATGTGCAGGCGGCACGCGCCATGCGGGCTCCGAATCATCCACAGAACAGCATCCTTACTGAACTCGCTATCGATGATCTGGCCGCACGCCTGAATGTCAATCCGATGACGGTACGACTCAACAGCCTGCCACCCAATGACGCAGCCGCGGCGAAGGCCGAGCCTCGATCGTACCTCGCGCAGCGGGCCACGATCTATCGCACCGAGATCGAGATCATCCGCAAGATGTGCAACTGGGATCGCGATTGGCATACCCCCGGCCAGCAGAAAGGCACCATCAAAACCGGGCTGGGTATGGCACTCCACACCTGGGGCGGCGGCGGGCGCGGTCCAAATCCCACCCGTGTCACCATCAACGCCAACGGCACCGTGGTCGCACAATCGTCCTCTCAAGATCTCGGTACCGCTCAGCGCACCCTCATGGCAATCATCGTCGCAGAGGTCCTCGGACTCGCGCCGACCGATGTCACCATTATTCTTGGCGATAGCTCATTCGGCCCCTCGACCGGCTCCGGTGGTTCGACAACCGCGCCGGGCACGTCGCCGGCAATCCTCAAGGCGGCGGAAACGGCTCGCGACGCCTTCCTCACCGCTCTCGCCGGTCGGCTCAACGTGCAACGCAACCAGCTTTCGATCGCGCCAGGCGTCGTCGTCAATGCCGCGAATAACCAGCGCATCCCTTTCCGGCAGGCCTGTGCCCAGCTCAACGTCGCCAATGTGCAGGGCAACTCCGATTGGCCGACCCAAAAAGAGATGGAAAACAGCGCTCCGCTGCGGGAAGAATGGCAGACCCGACTGACCAACCTGGGCGTCGGCGGCGTGCAAATCGCCGAGGTCAAGGTCGATACGGAGACGGGCATCGTCAAGTGCTCACGCTTTTGGGCCGTCCAGGATTGCGGTCTGATCATCAACAAACTGGCCTGCGAATCGCAGGTCGCTGGCGGCGTCATCATGGGGCTCAACTACGCCCTTTATGAAGAATGCATCTACGACCGCACCACCGGTCGCCAGGTCAATCCGGACATGGAGTTCTACAAGCTGGCCGGCATTCAAGACATGCCTCCGATCCACGTCCATATGCACGACATGCCCGAGCGCGGCGTCATCGGCATCGGCGAGCCGCCTACGATTGCCACCGCCGCTGCCGTCGGCAATGCCATCTTCAACGCGACAGGCGCACGCGTGGCTCATGCACCCTACACTCCGGAACGCGTTTTGGCAGCGCTCGCCAATCGGCGGGCAGGGAATCCGTGATCTTGATTTCGTTCAGCGCTCGGATGCCGCCTTGGCGAGCGCTGAACGAAAAATTGCCATTGATCCATTATTTGAGGAAACCACTCAATGAAAAACTTCACCTATTTCCGCCCCACCACGGCCGAGCAAGCCGTCACACTGCTCGAGGCACGCTGGGGCAATACCGAGATGCTCGCGGGGGGGACCGACCTGCTCTCTCTGCAAAAACAGTACATCGCCCAGCCGGGGCGTGTCGTCAGCCTGAACGGCATCGCCGGCTTGCAAACCATCACGGTCGGCGAACGCTCGGCCACACTGGGGGCCGGTGTCACGCTGGCTCGCATTGCTGATCATCCCGACCTGCGCCGGCTCTTTCCCGCACTCACGTCGGCGGCTGCGGATATCGGCGGACCTCAGATCCGCAACATGGGGACTCTCGGCGGCAACCTGTGCCAGCGCAACCGCTGCTGGTACTTTCGCGACGAGCACTCGCCATGCCTTCTGCGCGGCGGCGCTCGCTGCAGCGCCATCGAAGGGGAAAACAAGTACCACGCCATCTTCACCCAAAACCATCGCTGCGTGATCGCCAGTCCGTCCACACTCGCCAGCGGCTTGATTGCCCTCGGCGCGTCGGCGGAGATCCTGGGCCCGCAGAACCGCCGCCGTACGGTCGAGCTGGCGAAATTCTTCTTCGCCCCGACCGGCCCCACCGAGCGTGAGCACACTCTCGCGGCCAACGAACTGGTCACCAGCGTCACGATTCCGGTACGCGGGCTTACCAACGCGGCCTACGAAGTCCGGCAGAAGCAGTCGTCCGATTGGCCGATCGTGCAAGTGGCGGTAGCGTTCTCGGGCGGCCGCAACGGCGAAAAGGCGACCGGCGTCAAGATCGTGCTGAGCCACGTCGCGCCGACGCCGGTAGTCTCGGAGGCCGCCGCTCGCGCCGTGGACAATCGCATCATCACCGACGCAACGGCAACCGCGGCCGGCCGCGCCGCCGTGGAAGGCGCAAAGCCGCTACCCCAGAATGGCTACAAGGTCCGCCTCGTCGAGGTTGCCGTCAAACGCGCCCTGATGATCGCCGCCGGGTTGCCACGTTACTGGGAGGCGTGAGTGGTGAGTGGTGAGTGGTGAGTATTTCCAAGCCCAGGGGCGAGCCTCGCGAGCCCCTGGGATTTTTTTGTTAACGCCATGTTCTACCGATTCCTCGCCTGGTGTTCGGTGCTTCGTCCACGTTACGTGGTAATCCATGGCCTTGCGCTTGCGATCCTCATCGAAGCTCTCACTGTTGTTCTACGTTTCGGCTTCAGCCTCGAATCGACCAAGGATACGGCTGTCATCGGCAACTTCACGCTGGGTCTCCGAGTTCACCATGGCTACATCGGGCTCTTTCTGATCCTACTCGGCTGGTGTTTTCCACTCGGCTTGCGCAACGCCCTGTGGATCGTTGGCATTGGCCTGCTGGTCTCCGATTTGATGCACCACTTCATCGTGCTCTGGTACTTCACCGGCTCGCCGCAATTCGATATCGTGTACCCGAATCATCCCTACTGGAGCCGGCCCTAGCATGATCTTTGCCTCGTCATCTGTTCCAGCCCGCGCCTGGGTCGTCACCTTTGCAGGCACGGCCATCAACCTGTGCCTGGGCATTCTGTACGCCTGGAGCGTGTGGAAAAAGAACCTGGTGGCCCCGCGTCCGGAGCTGGCTGGCGACGAGATGACAGGGCTCAACGAGGGCTGGATCTATCTTACCCAGGCACAAGGGACCTGGGCCTATTCGATCTGTGGTTTCGTTTTCGCTCTCTCGATGATCGCGGGCGGCCGCATTCAGGACAAGTATGGACCGAAACTCGGCGCCACCGGCGGCGGACTTTTCCTGGCCGCAGGCTGTATCCTCTCCGGAATCATGGAAAGCTACCTCGGCCTGATCCTCGGTTTCGGCGTCCTGGGCGGGATCGGCATGGGCCTGGCGTACGCGGCGACCACGCCGGCGGCGGTCAAGTGGTTTGGGCCGCACCAGCGCGGGCTCATCGTCGGCCTCGTGGTCGGCGGCTACGGCGGTGCGGCGATCTACATCTCGCCGCTCGCGGAATACCTCATCGGGCAGTACGGCATCTCCGGAAGCTTCATCGGCCTGGGGATTTTCTTTGCCGTCGTGGTGATCATCGCCGGCCAGCTTCTCTCCTGGCCCCCCGCCGGCTATGTGCCCCCACAGGCGCCGGTTGCAAGCGTATCGGGCTCGGGCGGCGGCATGACGCAAGTCGATTGGCCTGCCTCGTCGATGGTGGGGACCATGCAATTCTATGCGCTGGTCTTCATGTTCCTCGGCTCCGCGCAATCGGGTCTGCTTGTGATCGGCAACGCGGCGCCGATGCTCAACAAGACGGCGACCACATTCGCCTTCCTCGCGGCCAACGCCTGGCTGCTTTCCTCCTACGGCGGACTCGTCAACGCGGTTGGCCGGGTCGGCACCGGCGTCTACTCCGATAGGATTGGACGCACCAACGCGTATCTTGTCAACGGCATCGTCTCGGCTGCCTGTCTGTTCGCCACGCCCTGGATCATGCGGACGGAAAACGTATTTCTGCTCTTCCTCGTCGTCGGCATCGCCTACTGGCAGTACGGCGGCGGGCTGGCGCTCTTGCCGGCTTTTACCGCGGATTTCTTTGGGTCCAAGAACCTCGGCTTCAATTATGGCCTGGTGTTTCTCGGCTGGGGCCTGGCGTTCGCCATCGTGCAGATCGCCGGCTACCTCCAGGACCTGACCGGTAGCCTCGACTACGCGTTCTATCTGTCCGGCGGCTTGCTGACGGCGTCGGTGGTCGTCTGTCTTGTGACGCGCAGGCCGATCGCGCGCGGAGAAACGTAGCACAGGCATATTGGACATCGCAATGGATCTCGCCTGGATCTCCTTGATCGCGCTTGGCGTCGTCATTGTCCTGTCGTGTACCAATCGCGTGCATCCGGGGTTCCTGGCGCTGGCACTCGCGTGGGTGATCGGCGTCTTCGTCAGCCCGCTCTACGATGTGCAACTCGACCTCAGGAAAGACGTCCTCTCCGGCTTCCCGATCGATCTCTTTCTGACGCTCACTGGCGTCAGCCTGCTCTTCACGCAAGCACATCGCAACGGCACGCTCGACAAGATTGCCCATGCGGCAGTCGGTTTATGTCGCGGCAATGTGGGCCTGATCCCGTGGATGTTCTTTCTCCTGTGCGCAGGTTTCGCGAGCATCGGGGCTGGCAATATCGCCGCAGCGGCCCTGATTGCGCCGACCGCCATGGCCATCGCGGCCAGGGCACGCATCCCCGCGGTGTTGATGACGATCGTGGTCGGCCATGGCGCGATCGCGGGAGCCCTGTCCCCCATCGCGCCGACGGGCCTCATCGCCGAGACGCAGATGGCGAAGATCGGCTTGCCAGGCCATGGCATGACGATGTTCCTGCACAATCTCCTCGCCAATTTCGCCGTTGCGCTGTTCGCCTTTGTCGTCTTCGGCGGCATCCGCCTCTTTCGCAGCCGCTACGATCGGGGCGCCGCGGCCGAGGGCGAAATCCCGGCTGATGGCCAGCTTACCCCGCGCCAGTGGGTGACCGTCGTCCTGATCGCCGCTCTCATGGCTGCCGTGATCTTTTGGAAGGTGCATGTCGGCATGGGGGCCTTCGCCTGCGCGGCAATCCTGGCGCTGAGCGGGCTGGCTGATGATGCCGCCGCGGTCAAGGACATGCCGTGGAGCGTGATCCTGATGGTGTGCGGCGTCAACGTGCTGACGGCCCTTCTGGAAAACGAAAAGGTGGGCGGGACGCGATTGTTTGCCGAGCTGGTGGTCATGATCTCGTCGACCGACACGGCGCCGGCGATCCTGGGATTCGTGGCCGCGATCGTGTCGGTCTACAGCAGTACCTCCGGCGTCGTGCTGCCGGCGTTTCTGCCGATGGTGAAGGACGTGGCCGAGCGACTGCCCGGCAGTAGTCCGCTGGCGCTGGCGCTGTCGGTGATCGTGGCAGGACACCTCGTCGATTCGTCGCCGCTCTCGACAATCGGGGCGTTGTGTATCGCCGGCGCCGGCGTGCAGGAAGACCGCCGCCGACTGTTTTTGAAGGTGCTCGCGTGGGGCCTGGCCATGGCCGGCGTGGGGGCGGTGTGGTGCTACGCGCTCTATGGAGTGATGGGGAGCTGACTGCATGCAGCAAAGGGCTCGCTAGACCCAACGTAAATGTTTCGCCGCAACCCCCGTGGATCAGTGCCCTGCCTCCAGCATCATGGTACCCGGTTTCACCGTGATGGCCTTGAGATGCAGATGGGCCAGCACGGCATATTTCGAGCAGCCCAGTTCCACGTCGGCGAGGAAGCGGTCGCCGACGATGCGGATCCAGTTCTCTTGCTTGGCGATGTCCTCGACGATCTTGACGACGGCGCTCTTGAAGATATTGCCAGGCACTCCCATCGCCTTGAACGATTCGAGCCTGGCGGTCGCGTGCCCGTGATCGACGCCGACCTCCCAGATCGTTTCAAAACGGACCGGGAAGAAGAACGGATAGATGCCGCTGACGTGAATGCCCTGGTCGCTGAACTTGACACGCAATTCGTCGATGTCGAGGTTATGCGGCAGGTACTTCCTCAAGATGTCGTTAAGGTCCTGTTCGGTTAACGACAACTTCAGTGCGTGCAGTTCCATCCGGGGGTTCCTTTTAATACCGGCGCGTTTCCCCTGCGTCGCGGCGTCCTGAAATTCAACATTTTTTTACCATTTTCCACGCGCATTGTCCCGTTGCGGTCGTTAATTTATCCGTAGCCCATTGGAGTGGAGAAGCGCATGAAACGAATTCTGCTGGCATCCCTGGTGGTTGGACTGCTCATTGGCGCGTTCGCGCTTTCGGGGGGACAGAAGTCGGGCGTCAAGCCCGACCTGCAAATCGACGTCGAGGGGCGGAACCCGTGGACCAACCTGCGCATCAACAACGCGCCGGAGACGTTCCACTTCGCCGTCATCAGCGATCGCACCGGCGGGCATCGGGCGCGCATCTTCTCGCAGGCGGTCGAGCAGATCAATCTCCTGCAGCCGGCGTTTGTCGTTTCCGTCGGCGATCTCATCGAGGGCTACACGAAGGACACTGAAACGCTTGGCAAGCAATGGAAGGAGTTTCAGACCTATACCAGCAAGCTGCAGATGCCGTTCTTCTATGTGCCTGGCAATCACGATGTCGCCAACGCAACCGAGACGGACGTCTGGAAGGAACGCTTCGGCCGGCGCTATTATCACTTCATGTACAAGGACGTCCTGTTCCTGGCTGTGAATTCGGACGATCCCCACGAGGACAAGGAAGGCCGGATTAGCAAGGAGCAGGTCGAGTACTTTCAGAGAGTGTTGGCGGACAACCCGAACCCGCGCTGGATCTTCGTCAACCTTCACAAACCGGTTTGGACCGAGCCAAACCTCGAGAAAAATGGCTGGCTCGATATTGAGAAAGCACTCGGTGGCCGCAAGTATACGGTCTTTGCAGGGCATATTCATCGCTACCAGAAATTCGTGCGGCAGGGGATGAATTATTATCAACTCGCGACCACCGGCGGCGGCAGCCGGCTGCGCGGCATGCGCTACGGCGAGTTCGATCATATCGCCTGGGTCACCGTCAAGAAAGAAACGGATCCGATCATCGCCAACATCATGCTGGACGGCATCTACCCGGAGAATCTGAAGCGAACCATTACGGATGAGGATGGCGTCGTTGTTTTCAACCGCAAGCCGACGCAGCCGGTGCGTGGCCGAGTGACGTTCGAAGGCGCACCGGCGGTCAACGCCCAGATCATCTTCTGGCGGCTTGATACGAACGACAAGAAGGGGGAGAAGTACATCCGCGTCAGCGATGTCTTCGTCGAGCCGGACGGCACCTATGTGCCAAGCTCCTACGTCGCCAACGATGGCTTGCCCGTGGACGACTACAAGGTGACGGTGACGATGCGCGACCCCTTTTTCGAACCCTCGGGCAAGCTTGGCAAGAATACCTATCCCGAGCGCTATGCGACCTACCAAAAGACCGAGCTGACGGCCAAGGTCAAGACGGGGGCTAACGAGATTAACTTTGAGTTGACGAAATAGGCAGTCGCCGTCTTCGTTTAGCGCCCGCAGTGCCCCGGGCGGGCGTTAAACGAATTGCGAGTTCGTATCATATCGGGATGCTCCGCCACCGCTTGCCCCTGCTTATCACCGGCGTCGCCGGCGTGGCAGGGCTCAATGCTTTTCGCTACTTCCACCGCAAGTATGCCGATCAGGTCATCGGCATCCGGCCGCACCAGACCTGGAAGCTCAACGGCCCTGGCATCCTGGCCCAGGACGAAAAAGACCCCGAGGGCATGCGAGGCCTCTTTGATCGCTTCGGCTTCCGCTCGGTCCTCAACGGCAATGGCAGTTGTGCCCTGAAATCGTGCGAACTCGATCCCGCCATGGCTTACGCGGTCAACGTCAAGAGCGCCGTGGTTCTCGCAGCCCTGGCGCGCCGACATGATTTCCGCCTCGTGCATCTGTCGAGCGATCTCGTCTTTTCCGGAACCCGGTCAGGCAACCATATCGAAACGGATGCGACCGATCCGGTCACCGTCTACGGCAAGACCATGGTGCAGGCCGAGAACGTGTTCGCGGCTGAAACACCCCGTGCCGCCGTGCTGCGCATCTCGCTGCCGATGGGCCCGAGCTACAACCGCCACGCGGGGGCCATCGACTGGATTCAGTCGCGATTTCGAGCGCATCGACCGGCGACACTGTATTTCGACGAGGTGCGTTCAAGCACGTACTGCGACGACTTGAATGGCGTCTTCGAGAAGTTTCTGAGCAATAATGCCAGTGGCCTCTTTCATTGCGGCGGCCCGCAAGCGCTGACGCTCTACCAGATTGCCCAGGTGATCAATCGCGTGGGGGACTACCAGCCGGAGTTGCTCAAGGGTTGCCCGCGCATCGAGGCAGGTCCCATGCCGCCGCGCGCGGGGGATGTCAGCATGAACAGCGGCAAGCTGATGGCGGAGCTGGGCGCGCAACCGTTTCAGCCGTGGCCTTTCGGGGCTGACGTCCAGCCGACGCATCGGGACTGGCATGGCGAGCGGCCCGCGGACGAGCGAAGATCGGTGGAACAAATCTCCGCGAGGCTCTATCGCTATCAGGCGGTTGAATCTTTTGCGCAAATCTGATTCACAGCCGGTTACGGCAAGTTCTTGGGCCGTTTGCCCACGGTAACCGCTAACTGGCGGCGCTCGTCGCCGCGAATGACATCGAGCGTGACGCTGGAGCCCGGCGCGATATCGACGATGAGCTGCAGGAAGTGGCGTTTCGTCTTCCAGGTGCTCAGCGATTGCTGGTTGACACGGACGATGATGTCGCCCGCGTTCAGGCCTGCCTTCTCGGCCGCTTCGCCGGGTTCGAGGTGTTTGACGACAATGGCGCCGCCGTCGATGTTGAGCGCTTTGAGCTGGGGGCCGGGCAGTTCTTCGAGGCCGATGCCAAGATAGCCGCGTGGGACCTCGCCGGTCGTGAGGAGCAGGTCGCAGATGCGCGTGGCCGTGTTGGAAGGGATGGCGAAGCCGATGCCCTGGTTGCCGCCGTTATCCGTGGCGATGGCGACGTTGATGCCGACGACGCGGCCCAGTTGATCGAAGAGAGGCCCGCCGCTGTTGCCAGGGTGAATGGCTGCACTCGTCTGGATCAGTTCCACCATCTCGACATCTTGCAGCGACAGGAGCCTTCCTTTGGCGCTGATGATCCCCTGCGTTACCGTCTGTCTCAAATCGAGCGGGCTCCCCATGGCAAGGGTCCAGTCGCCAACGTGAACGTCCTTGTCGCTGTCGGCAAACATGGCCACGTTCTGAGCATCCTCTTTGAGCGGTGCGGGGAGTTGCTCCGGTAGACGGATTACTGCGAGATCGGTGCGCGCATCGGACACGGCCTTGCTGATGTCGACACCGATCGAGCGCCCGTTGGTGAAGGTGATCCGCAACCGATGGGCGTCGCGCAAGACGTGATGATTCGTCAAGATCACGCCCGGCTTGAAGATGATGCCGGACCCCAGGCCTTGATGAACGTAGTGGCGCTGATCGTCCGGGTCATATACGAGCTTCTGCTTGCCGAGTTCGACGAACTCCAGGTCCTTCTTGGTGGGGGTGCGCAGATTGACGATGTTGACGACATGAGGCAGGACCTTGCGAGCCACCTCGCGGAAGCCGAGAGACGCGAGGTGGACGCGTTTGTCGAGGACGTCGAGCCGGTGGTCCGCGTGCTCCGCCTCGGCTTTCAGCTCGGCTTTGCGTTTGACATAGATGGCCTCAGCCTCGGCCTGGGCTTCCGTGATGCGCCAATAGTAAAGTACGTGGGGGGTCCCGAAGATAATGGTCACGATCAACGCCACGACGACGATCAGGGGAAATACGAAGCTGCCCAGGACGCTCAGGATACCGGGGCCGGCCGGTGCGGTACGTTTTGGCGCTGGCGTGGTCTCCGGCTCTGGATGATCAATCGATTCGTTGGTCGTCATGGCAGTGCCCGGGTGTGCTTGCCGCAAGCAGAAAAATCACGTTGTGAATCTCTACTCCTGCTCCAGAAACCGTTCGGGAATCGCTTTGAGGAGCACCTCGCGCGGCGTCGGCTTCCCGGTGAGCGTTTTCGCTTGCTGCTCCAGGAGTTCGAGCGTCATTTCGAGGGGCGTGACAATATCAACGCCGCGCGAAGCGGCCTCGCGCAGGAAGGTGCTGGTTTGCACGCCGGCGGTCAGGTCGATGGCGATCATGCCGGGCTTGAGGTACGTGGGTAGAATGCCCCCCTTGCCAGTCTTTTCGTCCTTTTCGTCATCGCAGATAACCAGGACGTCGTGCAGCGTCACGTAGAGCGCCTCGTACGCAATGTACCGACAGCCGGCGGCCTGGGCGAAGGCAATGCCGTTCTTCTTGTCGCTGGAGGCGATGATGGCGTTGCCGCCCTGGCGCTGCACCTCCTTGGCAATCACCTTGGAGGCGCCGGTGAGCCCCGCACAAAGTACGAAACGGTCCTTGAACGGATCGGCCGGGTAGCGTTTCTTCAGCGCATTCTTGATCGCGTTCACCCACACCTGGCCGGACATATGCATGCCATGCCAGGCTTCGTTCTTGTGGATGAGCACATCCACGGCTTGCGTCTCCTTGGCGAGCCCGTGCAATTCCGGCTGAATCTCCAGGATTTCGGATTGATGCTCCGGATCGATGACTACGCCCGCAAGTTTGGCGGCTTCCATGATGCGCTTGAAGATCTTCACCTTGCCGACCGCCATCGGCAAACAGCGGAAGGCCATCTCGTGATGTGCGAAGGCGGCGTTGAGGGCCGCCACGGTCATCTGTTCGCGTTCACTCAGACCGGTGACGCCGATGAAGCGCGTCGTTTTTTCGATGTCCTTCAAACGATAGATCGATTCGAGGTCCTCGACCGTCGGCTGCCCCGGGTACGCTTCCATGCCGCGTTCGAGGGCGGCGTAGACCCATGGAGCGCCAAGCTTCTTGCTCAGGAGCGAAAGCATGATGCCGGGCCTGCCCAGACCGACGACAACCGTCGGCACGACCGACTTGGCTAGGATTTGCACGAGCGGCCAGGCTTCTTCGGGAGTCCGCGCCAGGGTGACGAGCTTGATGACATCGGCGCGCTTTTCCTTCATCTCCTCGTAAATGTTGAGGATGTCGATAGGCGTTTCGCTCAGGTTCGTGTACGAGATGACGCGCTTGCTCGGCGGGAACGGGCGGATGTCATCGGCGGCATCGAGCTCGATCTCGACGTAGTCGGCCTTGCTGATGATGCACTGACGCAAGATTGCGAGCCGTTCTTGTTCCGTGCCGTCGAAGTGTCCGCCGTCCTCAGCACGTTTGCAGGACATGATGAGCGGCCGCGGCCTGGCGGCGATGATCTCGCCGATATCGGGCGACTTCCCGAAGCGGTCGAGCCGAAGCTCCAGCACGTCGCCGAAAAGCTTGGCGTTGACCATGTCCGCAAGGGCGAGGCGGCGGGATTCTTGATTGATGGAGATGCAGATCATGGCGCTACTCTAGCACAAAAGAAGGGGAGAACGAGAGATAGGGAGAAGGGGAGACGCTGCTTGCATCTTCCGCCTGCTCCCTTTCTCCCTTTCTCCCCTTGGGTCTTTCGTGGTCGATTTTTATCTCAGTGAGCCGGGACCGGTTCGCTCAGGGGCGGCCAATCATTATCGCTGCCTTCCACCTCGATGGCGCGCAATTGCTCCTCGCTGATGGAGAACTGTTCGGTCACGAGTTCGTAGGATTTTCGCACGTAATCCACGGCCCCTTGCGTGGCATCCTGTGTGGCAACGAGCTGCGAGAAAATCTCTTTCTTTTCCTCGGTGGATAGACGACGACCAACGGACATGGTATCACCTCTCGTAGAGTTTTCAGTCGGCGAGCGTTCCCTGCATTCCTTGCGCGCCATGCACAATACTCGGTTGGAGCGGAATAACGGACTCGGATGAGCCCACTTCCACCAACGAGGGAGGAAATTCTCGTACTATCCTAATTATACAGGACGCCAACAAATCCTTGCGAAAAAAACCTGGATTTTTCCAACCTCGCGCCGCTATGCTGTGAAGGAGCGCCGGAACAGGCGTTGAACCGAAACACGAAATCGTACCTTCTGAAAGGGACATCGATGAACTTCTCATCAGGGATACGGACAGTGACAGCCGCGATGGCCTTGCTGTTTGCGGAAACCTTGCTGCAAGCCCAGCCGCCAGCCGATGGCGTGCTCGCGCGAAAGGGGCAGGTGCTCAAGCTCATCGACGCAGAAATCAAGAGCCTCGATGCCGTCTACAAGCATTTGCACACCCATCCCGAACTTTCCTACGAAGAAGAAAAAACCGCGGCCCGCCTGGCCAAGGAACTGAAATCGCTCGGCTTCGAGGTCACCGAAAAGATCGGCGGCTACGGCATCGTCGGCGTCTTCAAGAACGGCGACGGACCGACCGTCCTCATTCGCACCGACATGGACGCCTTGCCCATCATCGAAAAAACCGGCGTCCCTTACGCCAGCAAGGTCCGCACCCGCGACAAGGAAGGCAACGAAGTCGGCATCATGCACGCCTGCGGGCATGACATGCACATGACCTGCTGGGTCGATACGGCTCGCGTTCTCGTCGGTCTGAAAAAACACTGGCGTGGCACGCTGGTCTTCATCGGCCAACCCGCAGAGGAGGTCGGCGCGGGCGCACGCAAGATGCTCGAAGACGGCCTCTTCAAACGCTTCCCGCGTCCCGATTTCTGCCTCGGTCTGCACTGCGATTCACGCCTGCCGCACGGCTATGTCGGCTACACCGAAGGCCTCTCGCTCGTCAATGTCGATAGCGTGGACATTCTGGTCAAGGGCAAGGGAGGGCACGGCTCTGCGCCGCATACCACCATTGACCCCGTCGTGATCTCGGCTCGGATCATTCTCGATCTGCAAACGCTGGTGAGCCGGGAGAATAACCCGCTCGATCCTGCCGTCGTCACAGTCGGCTCCATCCACGGCGGCACGCGGCATAACATCATCCCGGCCGAGGTCAAGATGCAGCTCACCGTGCGCTCAACTAAGGACGATGTGCGCGCCCGATTACTCGAAGGGATCCAACGCATCGCCAAGGCCGCCGCGCTCGGCGCCAAGGCGCCTGAGCCCGTTGTCTATTTCCACAAGGACAACTTCACGCCGGCGCTTTACAACACAGCCGAACTGGCGAAGAAGACGAGCAAGGTCTTTCGCGCCGCTCTGGGATCCGACAAGGTCGTGCTACAAGAGCCCTTGATGGGAGGAGAGGATTTCTCGCGTTTCATCCTCGAGGGAGTTCCAGGGTTCTTCTTTTTCCTCGGCACCCTGCCGCCGGAGCACGTAGAGGCCATGCGCAAAGGGAAGGCGCCGCCGATCTCGTTGCACTCGGACCTCTACTATCCCATTCCGGAGCCGTCGATGCGCACGGGCGTGCTGAGCATGAGTCTGGCGGCGCTGAACTTGTTGAAGGAAGCGCCGTGAACACCGAAATAGTCATGCTTAGAGTGATGCCTTCGGGTATGATGACTGCGGAGTTACTGGTCAGCGTCGATGACCGCATGTTGTTGCTGGAGGAAATCTGGGACAGCATCGCCGCCGATCCGGAATCGGTGCCGATCACCGACGAGCAGAAGGCCGATCTGCAAGCTCGTCTGGGTGCCTACAAGGACCTAACTCCTCCGCATTTCACAAAGGCTGACTGATGGCGAGTCCCTTTCCAGGAATGGACCCTTATCTTGAAGCCCACTGGCGCGACATCCACGCGCGGCTCGTTATCTACGCTTGTGACGCGCTACAGGGTGTCCTGCCTGACGCCTTGCGCGCCCGCGTCGAGGAGAGCGTTTTGTTGGAGACCCCCACGGGGCCCGGCGATCATCCGCTCTTCCCCGACGTGCGCGTGGTCGAATACACGTGGAAGCGAGGCCAGGAAACGCGAAGTGCAGTGGGGACCGCTGTCGCGGAACCGCTCTTGGTTCAAGCTGAGCCGGAGCCCGTCACGGAAACCTTTCTCGAAATCATCGACCGCGAAAGCGGCAACAAGGTCGTCACCGTCATCGAATTCCTCAGCCCGAGCAACAAATCTCCCGGGCCGAACCGGGAGCAGTACCTCCGCAAGCAGCGCGAAGTCTGCTCCTCCGACGCCAATCTGGTTGAGGTCGACTTGAACCGGTTCGGTACCCATACGCTGGCGTTCCCGCTGGAACATGTCAAGCCGCAGGGCCGCACGGCCTACATGGCCTGCGTCCGGCGAGTCGCCCGGCCTGGCATGGCCGAAGTTTATCCGCTGCCGTTGTGGGAACGGCTGCCGACCTTGAAGATCCCGCTGCGGCCGGCCGACACTGACGTGTCCTTGGACTTGCAGGCGCTGGTGGAGCAATGCTACCGCAACGGCGCCTACGATGGCACGCTGAACTACGCCGCCGACCCGGATCCGCCGCTGCACGGCGCGGACAGGGATTGGACCAATACCTGGTTGACCAAAATGGGCCTGCGACCTGGGAAAAAATCGCCGCGACGGGGGGATAAACGGAAACGGCGGTGAGGCGGCATCTCCCGTTTTGCCGCTCCGGGGCCGTCGATGCGCACCGGCGATTGGAGCATGAGCCAAGCGGCGCTGAACTTGTTGAAGGAAGCGCCGTGAGAACTGTCACGGAACCGGCCGGACACGTCGAGGTGTTGAAAAATAGCCACCGATTTGGGGATTCCCATGCGCCAGGACCACTTCCGCGGTTGTTTGCTCGGCCTTGCCTGCGGTGATGCGGTTGGAACCACCGTCGAATTCAAGTCGCCGGGAACTTTTCCCCCCGTGCAAGACATGGTCGGGGGCGGCCCATTTCGACTCAACGCCGGCGAATGGACCGACGACACCTCGATGGCGCTGTGCCTTGCAAGCAGCCTCCTCGAAAAGAACGGCTTCGATCCGCTTGACCAGATGCAGCGCTACCTCCGCTGGCGACAGGAGGGCTACCTCAGCGTTACTGGCGAATGTTTCGATATCGGCACTACCACCAGTCGGGCCTTGAGCACTTTCAAACGCACCGGCAACCCCTATAGCGGACCGACGGAGGCACACAGCGCCGGCAATGGGTCCATCATGCGGCTCGCGCCCGTACCGATGTTCTTCCACAAAGATCCCGAGCTCGCCATCCGCCGCGCTGCCGATAGCTCCCGAACCACGCACGGCGCCGCGACAGCCGTTGACGCTTGCCGATACCTGGCCGGTTTGATTGTCGGCGCGCTCTCCGGCGTCCCGAAGGACGAATTGCTGAACGCCTATTACACACCCGTGGCAGATTACTGGCTGGCGCATCCGCTTCACGCAGAAATCGCCGCGGTGGCCGCAGGTTCATTCAAACGCAAAAACCCGCCAGGCATCGCCGGCACCGGTTTCGTCGTACAGGCGCTCGAAGCAGCGCTGTGGGCGTTTTACACCACGGAGGACTTCTCGGCCGGCTGCCTACGGGCCGTCAACCTGGGTGACGACGCCGACACCACCGCTGCCGTCTACGGACAGCTGGCCGGCGCGTATTATGGCATGGCGGGCATCCCCGCCCACTGGTTGGCACGATTGGCGCAACGGGATATGATCCAGAACCTCGCCGATCAATTGTTCGAGGCAAGCCGGCAGGCGCCCTGAATTTCGATTCTTCAATGGGTTGGCCGGCAGGGAGTCCACGCAGGCAACTAGTGCGCTGTCACCTGTGGTGTGATGGATTGGGAATGTAAACGGCACACTTCGTGTGCCGGACTCTGCACACGGAGTGTGCGGTCTACGATGGCTGGATTCCTCACCCAACGAATGACGGAGCGCTAGGGCTAGCGCTGCTTCTCCAGGAACCGCATCAACTCGCGCACTCGTTCCAGATCGGCCCCCGGCGGGTTCTGCTTGAGTAGATGCTCACAGTCTGCAAGCGACCCCGCACGTTGCCCGGCCTGGAAGCGGAAAACGGCCCGGGCCCAGCGCTCTTCATGGGCCTCGGCGTCGACCGCCACGATTCCGTCGAGATAACGCAAGATGCTGCCGCGGTCCTTTTCAGTTTCGGCAACGTTGATCAGGTTGTGCAGCATGCGCACCACGATCATCTTCTTCGTTGCTGGCTTGAAGTCGTCCTCCTCGGGCGCGCGCCCCGTGACTTTCTTCACCTTCGCCTCGGCTTCCGCACGCGACATCAGCTTGCCGTCGAATACGTCGATGTACGTTTCCTTCCCGCCCTTCGGCTCATGACGCGCCACAAAGTGCCCCGGCAACGGCACGCCGACGACGTTTAACTTGAGCCTCCTCGCAACTTCGATGTAGAGGACCGAGAGCGTGATGGGTAAGCCTTCGCGGTCGTCGATCACCTCGTTGAGGTAGCTGTTCGAACGAGCGTAGTACTCCGTGTGGCTGCCGTGGAAGCCGCGTTCGGTGAAAAGGAACTTGTTGAGCGCCGCAATTGCCGCTTGCGGCGTAGCGTTCGCCGGGAGCTTTTCCGAAACCTGACGTGCTAGTCGATCGATCTCTTGCCGATAGAAGTCGACGTCAAGCTCTTCGTTGTCAAATCGCGCCACCAGCAGCGCCGCGGCGGCGAGATCGACCTTCGCTTCGGGCATCTTGAACCGTTCCGCAAGGTCGGCGACGCAGCGCTCGTGATGGAGGGCCAGCGCCAGCACGCGCAGCTGTTCGGCCTGTTTCTCCAGCTCTCTCGCTCGGGCACGCAAGAGTGTTTGGCTGTCGCCCGGCAATTTCAGGAGGGGTGCGAGATTCTTCGCCGTCGGCTCCTTGTCGAGGGGAATGGCCGCGAGCGTTTTCTCAAACGCTATGCGAAAATCGGCCTTGATCGCGCTCGTGGCCACTTTCGGGGCTGCCTGGAATCTCTTGAACTCGGCCACCGTCTCGCGGAATTTCGCCATGCCGACGATGGTACCGTAGTAGTCAGGATTCTGCAGGTCGGTGATTTTCTCTTCGTTCAGGTAGCAGGTGAATTGATCTTTCTCGACGCGGACCTTGATCGTATTCCAGTCGCCGGGGCGATAGGCTGTGGACTTCTGGTCGTGGATAATCTTCCACGAGAAAACATTCGGCCCATCGAAACGCGTGAGGCGGAGCTTGCCGCCGGTGGGGTAGAAGCCGTAGTGCTTGCCGTCGTCGTCGCCGCCGAAGATGAGACCGGCGGCGCCGGCTTCGTCGTCGAGTTTGACGGTGACGGTGACTTCATAGGGGAACTCGGGCGGCTTGCGTTCGGAAAGGCACAGCGTTCGGCCACCGAACCCAGTGCCGGCGCCGTCAGCGAGGATGCGGCCCGCCCGCTGTCGCCAGCGGGCGCCGTACATCGTCTTCCATTCCGTCTTGTCGAGCGCACCAATCGTGAGCCATTGCTCGATCGCAATCGGGTTAGGACGATTTTGAATCTGCTTGAGGGCGTTGACGGGGACGGCAAAACCGAGGTTGTTAGTCTTGGCCGACTTCAGGGTGACGATGCCGACGACTCGGCCTTGCATGTCGAGCACGGGCCCGCCGGAATTGCCTTGTTCGATCGGGATGGCGAGTTGAAGCATCGACACGCCATCGAAATCACGTTTGCCGGATAGGACACCCGAAACGACGCTGTGCTCCAGCCCCAGCGGATGGCCGATGGCGACAAGGGCGAGCCCTTGCGGCAACTTGCCTGAGTCGCCCAGCGGCAGCGGTTTGAGCTTCCGCTTGGTGTCGATCTTGACGATGGCGAGATCGAGCTTGCGATCCGAAGCGATGACGGAGGTTGCTTCATGCTTGGACCCATCGGCGAGTTGCACAGTGATGGGGCGCGCCTCACCGATGACATGCAGGTTGGTCGCGATCAGCCCGTCCTCGGAGATCACGAAGCCGGTGCCAAGCCCCTGCTGCTTGCCATCGCGGCCTGCATACAGGATGATGGCAATCGATTCCTTGGCCTGTTCGGCGATCTGCTCGACGGTTTTGGACGGGTTCTTATTTTCCTGGCCGACTATTGGCAGTGGCAGCGATAACGCCAGGCATAGGCACGTGGTGACGCGAACGTTAAACGAAGACATGGGAATCTCCCGAGTTTTGGCGAGCCGACGGGCGTAAGCCCGCGGGTTGCGTGCAGTTTCAATGTACTGATGTTCCACGTGGAACATCAGGGGCGGCCGACGAGGATGACGCGCACGTCCATGACATTGGTTTGCGTCAGGCCGGTGATGAGCAAATCGCCGGTAGCCTGGAAAAAGTGATACGAATCGTTTCGTCGCAGATAGTCGGCGCCCTCCAGGCCGAGCGCTATCGCGCGTTCCAGTGTTCCAGCGTCAGCAATGGCGCCGGCAGCGTCGGTGGGTCCGTCTTCACCATCGGTGCCGGCGGAGAGGATTGCGATGTTCTTCCATCCTCTCAGTTTTAGCAATGCCGCCAGCACGAATTCCTGATTGCGGCCGCCCTTCCCGGAATTGGGTGACAACGTCACCGTGGTCTCACCTCCGCTCACCAGACATACCGGAGTTCTCAACGGGCCGTCGTGGTACCGAATCGCCCGTACAAGAGCGGCATGCACGGCAGCAATGTGCCGAGTCTCGCCTTCAATGTCCGAGCCAAGATTGAGTACAGAATAGCCAAGCTGCTTTGCGCATTGCTCAGCCGTGCAGACGGCTTGCAAGTTGGTGCCGACAATCCAGTTGAATACCTCAGTTCGCAGCGATTTTGGAGTTTCGGGAATCAAACCATCGGCGCCACAGCGCAAGTGGGCAAGCACCGTGGGCGCAACCTGGTCGAGGAGCCGATGACGGGCAAGCACTTCCAATGCGTCAGCAAAGGTCGTGGCGTCCGGTGCGGTAGGCCCAGACGCAATCACGTCGAGCGGGTCGCCGATCACGTCCGAAATGATGAGACTGTAGAGAGCATGGCCGGTAAATGCTTGCGCAAGTCGCCCTCCCTTTATGGCGCTCAAGTGCTTGCGTACGGCGTTCATCTCGTTGATGGTCGCGCCGCATTGGTGCAAGAGCTTTGTGACTGCGAGCTTGTCGGCAAGGGTAACGCCTTCCGCGGGCGCTGGCAGTAGGGCCGAGCCGCCGCCGGAGAACAGGCACAACGCGACGTCCTTCGGACCAGCCGTTCTGGCGAGCCGTAGCATTTCCTGCGCGCCAGCGACGCCTTCGGCCGTCGGGAAGTTGGTCGCCCCTGGCCGCGCGGCATGCAAGCGAATTTTCTTCAGCGGCTTGACCGCATTCGCGGGGACGTTGACAATCCCCTCGACGGTATCGAGTCGGTCGGCCAGTGCGTCCTCGACGGCTTCCGCCATCGCTGCCCCCGCTTTGCCGGCACCCAGGACGAGAATGCGCGGTGCGGAACGCAGGTTGTCAAGGTCGGCTAGCCGACTGCGGACTCTGGGGCCTGGGCGAACGAAATCCACGGCGGCGTCCCAGATCGCACGGGCGTGGCTGCGTAACAAGTTGGACATACGACATCCTTGTTAGCCGGACGCGCAAGCGACGGATTCGGCGAATCCCTCGCTTGCGCGTCCGGCTAAGAACACTTATTTCACCGTCTCCATGCCCGCTCGCCGCCCGCGCCAATCGTCCTTGCCGTCGAATTCGAGGCGCACGATCGTGTCGCCGAGCACCATGCGCAGCGGGTTGGTGTTGATCCCTTTCCCCTTGGCCGGGTCCTGCACGTATCGCACGGTGCGGCCCTTGACGACACAGCCGCGCGGATCGCGCTCAATGGCGAGCAACCCCTCGTGGTTGAAAATCTGCGGCACCTCGCCACCGTAGCGCATCCAGCCGATCCATTCGCCCTTGGGGTCATAGCGCTGAACATCGCGCCATTCACGCGGCGCCGACAGCCGATGATCGACGTAGTTGATCTGATACGACACGTTCAAGGCGCCGGGAAACGCCAATTCCGCCAGCAGCGACGCGTGCAACCATTCGAGCTGCGAGCGCTCGAAGGCGGTCCACGTCGCCTTCTCCAACGTCGCGCCCGGCAAGAGCGGCGTCAGCACTTCCTTGTCGTTCGCGATACCCAGCCGGCTCATCTTCTGCCACAGCGATTTGATACGGGCTTCATTGGCGGGCGTGCGATTTTTCTTCAGCCAGTCGGCGTGTTTTTGGGTGAACAGCGGGTCTTGGATCAGCTTCGCCATGCGAGATTCGACGAAATGCCGTGGCGAGTCACCCAATACCTCATTTTTTCGTCCCATCATCTCGCCTCGGTTTTTCTGAATCTCTTTTTGGACTTCAGCGAGTTTTTGACGAGCTGTGTCGAGCTTCTTCTTTGCGCGTTCCTTGCCAGCGCTTTCCTTCTCGATTTTCATTTCTACTTCGGCTTCCTTGACCTTCCCCTGATACTCACTGACAACCCGATTGTCGGCGGTATGCATGACGGCATGAGCTTTGAGTTCGAGAATTAGCTGGTCTTTGATCTGAAGCAAATCGGCAGTTTCTTGCTTTGTGAGTGATGAGAATTGCTTGGCCCAATCCGCCACGCGCACATCCGTGTCGCCCATGCCGTGCGCAATCGAGAGAATCTTGCCGTCGCGGCTGTAGACGCGCGCTTCGCGGTCGAGGGTTTGGAAGGTGACGAAGCCGGGCGCGGAGTAATGTGTGCCGTTGTGGACGAAGACGCCGATATCGACGCGGTTCGAATCCAGCGGCGAACCCGGCGATACCGGGCGGCGGTCGTGCCAGGCGACGGTGATCTCGGCGACCGATTGGTCGTCCTTCTTCGGCACGATCTTGATCTTGTCGGGATCGCCGCGCAGCACCACCCAGGTGTAAGTCAGCTTGGCCTGGTTGACATCGAAGCTCGCGCCGGCATCGACGACCAGGCGCTGCTTGTGCGCCTTGCTGCGATGTACGCGGGCGATGCAGGCCGGCGTGTAGCCGATCACTTCCGACGGATGCGTGTCGAAGTAATCGATGCCGTTGACCGCCTTGTCGTCTTCCAGCACGCGTAACTGCACCATCGGCGGCAGCGATTTCAGCTCCAGGGTGTGGGCCTTCTGCACCAGCGCGAGTTCATCGACCCAGCTCCCTTCGAAGACGCTCGGGTGGGCCTTGCCGGTCAGGTATTCCTGCGGGTCCTTGAGGTGCTTGTTGGTGGAGCGGAAGAGCATCTGGATCGTCGGCATCAGCGTGCCGGTCTCGATCAGCTTCTTCTTGACCTCGGGGCGAAACGCGGCCAGGACATAGGGCATCATGCGCATGAACGGCTGATCGGAGCCGGAGGAACCTTGCGAGATGAGGAGGTACGGCGTGTTGGTAGGGTACAGGTCACCGTGGCCCCCCTCACCCCCAACCCCTCTCCCAAAGGGAGAGGGGAGAAGGAGGCCATTGTGGCCTGGATCGTGATCGCGGTGTTCCGGATAGATGTAGAGGTTGTTGCCTCGGTATTGATCGTAGAGCAGCGACAGGCCGAACTGGTTGACGTAGTTGTGGCGCGGATTGCTGCCGCCGAGGTGGGCCGGCGCTGATGTGGATGAGTTGCCAAAGGTCACGTGAGGGCGAACCAGACGGGCGGCGGCCCAGTTGCGTTTGAACTTGAGGTCTTCATCCGTGTACTTGAATGCCGACATCTGGGGCCACGGTGCGAGGCTCAACGGAGAGTGATCGCCGTCGCGGTTGTCGTAGAAATCGCCGGCATTGCCCGCGGCGGCGCCTTCCTTCCACCATTGTTTGAGGAGTTCAGCGACCTTGCCATTCGCGGTGGTGATCGGCTTTTCCTTGAGCGTCTGAGCGTCTACCTGGGTACAAAAAAGAGGCTCACGCAAAGGCGCCAAGGCACAAAGAAGAGGGGTGGGAGAATCTAGGCCAACGTATTGCTCCATTTGCTTCGGTGTGTTGGTCCCCTGTTGCCCCTCTGTGCCTTTGCGCCTTGGCGTGAGATTCTCGGCGGGCGCACTCCAGGAAAATGCGAGTAATAAAGCTGGACAGACCACAGCAATTTTTCGTATCATAGCAGAACCTGCCACAGAAAGATTTGTTCCCACGCCGCGAATCAATCGTCTTATATTAACGCAGTCGAATCGCCCACGCAAACGGATCGTTCGAGAAGCCCATTTGCGCTTCGATCAGGGGGTAGTTGTGGACACCTTTTCCCTGCAAGACCTGGCCCAGGCTTGCCGAATTTTCATGGAGATTGGGTATCCCGATGGGGCTCGCGCGATTCCCGAGGGCAGGCGCGCGTACAGCGACATTCCCGCCGACGCTCAACTCGAAATTTATCTCCCCCCGTCGCAGCAAGCCGCTGGAGTTTGCAAGGAGGTGTCCAAGACCACCGACGGGCTGCGAAGCTACGAATTTCGGCTTGGCAGCTCCAATCATCCTCATCTGAAGCTGCGAATTCAGCCCGTCGAGGTCCAGGATCGCCTGGTGTGGGTTTATTCCGTCGATACGCACGATCGCTTCTTGCAGGCGACGAGCGACCTTAATCCGGTCGAGGCGCAGCAATGGCGGGAGCTGGTCGAGCAAAATCGCCTTTTGAAACATCAGATTGAGGACGCCCTGTCGCTCGCCGGTTTTCTGACGCCCAAGGGCCTGCTGCGGTTTGATCTCACCTCGTCGACCAATCCGTGAACGAAGCGATCTTGCTCAAAAATCGACATCCTTGCACAATAGCCGCCGGAGTTTCCGTCGGTAGGCTTTCGCCTGCGGGCTTGAACGCCGGGAATGGATGCCATGCTGCCGCTCGTGTCGATTGTCACGCCGTCGTACCAGCAGGGACGCTTTCTGCGCCGGACCATTGAAAGCGTGCTGACCCAGGACTATCCGCGCGTCGAGTATTTCGTGATCGACGGCGGCTCGACGGACGATTCCGTCGCGATCCTGGAAAGTTACGCCAACCGCTTCTGCTGGGTTTCCGAGCGTGATCGCGGCCAGACCGACGCGATCAACAAGGGGCTGGGCAGGGCCCACGGCGACATCTTCGCCTACCTCAATTCCGACGATGTGCTGTTACCCGGCGCCATCACCTCCGTTGTCAAGCATTTTCAAAAGCATCCTGAATGGGATCTGCTTTATGGCAACGCTCGCAATATTGATGAAGCTGATCGCCCTCTCGGCAACTACCCGACGGCGCCGTATTCATTCGATCGGCTCCTGCAGGATTGCTGTATCTGTCAGCCGGCGGCATTCTGGCGCAGGCGAATATCGGAACGCGTCGGCCCGTTCGACGATTCCTTGCACTATGCGATGGACTATGAGTATTGGTTACGCATTGCCGGCGCCGGCGGCGTGCTGGCTCACGTTCCGGAATTCCTCGCCGCTTCGCGTATTTATCCGCAGACCAAGACGCAGTCGGCTCGCCTGGAAGTGTATCGCGAGATCCTTGCAGTCAGTCGGCGCCACGCGGAGGACGCCAGCTTCAGCCAGTATTACGCCTACTGGCATCACCGCTGCCACGAGCGTTCCAGCGGCTGGCCTCGCCTCGCACGCTGGCTGCCGGAATGCCACTGGTGGCTGGCGTATGTCCATCGGCGGATGTTTCAGTTGAGGCGAGGCCAAGAGAAGGGGAGAGGGGGAGAAAGGGAGAGTGGGAGAAAGGGAGACAGAAAGTATCGTGATTTGACCTGGCCTTGGAGCGATGCTCGCTAGGCGGTTTCGCGCACCGTGACGGGACTGATTGCTAAATCGTCCTCCCATTCTCCCTTTCTCCTCTTCTCCCGTTCAGCCTTTCTCCGCTATACTTAAATCACCATGCAAATGCGCATCGACAAACCCGTGGTGAAAGAGCGGACGAACCTGCAGCGGCTGGTCGATCTGCGGGAAATCTTACGCTATGTCCCACACTACCGGGACAAGGTCTTCGTTATTGCGTTTGACGGCGCCGTCGTCGAGCACGAGAACTTTCGCAATCTGCTGCTCGATCTTTCGTTGCTGCGCAGCTTACGCATTGGCGTGGTGCTCGTTCACGGCGCGAGTTTCCAGATTCGCAAACTTGGGGAGCAGACAGGCAAAACGCCGTCAAACCTCGACGGCACCGGTGTGACCGATGCGCACACGCTGGACCTCGCCTTGACCGCTGCTAACCGCGTCACCCATGAAATTCTCGAAGGGCTCTCCGCCAACGACCTGCGCGGCGCCTATTGCAATGCGCTGGTCGCGCACCCGGCCGGCATCCTGCAAGGTATCGATCAGGAGCACACGGGCCGCATTGAGCGGATCGATGTGCCCCTGCTCAGGGCACTCCTTGCCAATGAGGTCGTCCCCGTGATCCCGCCACTGGGCTCGGACGGCGAGGGCTCGACCTATCGGCTCAACTCGGATACCGTCGCGGTCGAAATCGCCAAGACGCTCGAAGCCGCCAAGCTGATCTACCTGACCACGATGCCTGGCATCACCCTGCGGCGCGCTGACGCCCCCGAAGGCGACAGGCTGCTGCGCCAGCTCGCCGTCGAGGAGGCCGAGCTTCTGCTCAAGAAGAACAAGGCCGAACTGATCGGCCCGAGTCTGTCCAAGCTTGCGGCAGCCGTCAAGGCGCTGCGTGGCGGTGTCCCGCGCGTCCATATCATCGACGGCACGGTTGAAGAAGTATTGCTCGCGGAGGTCTTCTCCAACGACGGCATCGGCACGCTGGTGCATACCAACGAGTACCAGGCCATTCGCAAGGCGCAGAAGAAGGACGCCCGCGGCATCTTCTACCTCATCAAGAACAGTGTCGAAAACGAGGAATTGTTGCCCCGAACGAGGGCCGAAATTGAACGCCAGATCAACGATTACTTTGTTTTCGAGGTGGATGGAAACCTGGCGGCGTGCATCGCGTTGCATCCTTATCCGGACGAGAAGAAGGCTGAGATGGCGTGCGTCTGCGTCGCAGGCAAGTATGAGAACCAGGGGATCGGCGCCCGGTTGGTGCAATTCGTGGAGGAGCAAGCGCGGACAGCCGGCGCTCGCGAGGTGCTCTGCTTGACAACGCAGGCGGTCAACTATTTCCTGAAGAAGGCCCACTTCAGCTTGGGGACGCCCGACGATCTGCCGCCGCTGCGCCGCCAGCGCTACGACGCCAGCGGTCGGCGTTCGCAGGTATTGAAGAAGGGGTTGTGAGCGCCTTTACCCTTCGAGATCCACATCCTTCCAGTCCGTCACGAACATGTGCCCGGGTTTGTGCGTGACGCAGAGCGCCGGTTTCGCCTGCATGACCACTGCCTGCGGAGTGACGCCGCACGCCCAAAAAACAGGGATTTCGCCGGGTCGAATGGTGACGGCGTCGCCGAAGTCCGGCTTCGCAATGTCGCGGATACCAATCGCTGCCGGGTCGCCCAGGTGAATCGGCGTGCCGTGTGCGCGCGGAAAGCGTGAGCAGATTTGCGTGGCGCGGATCGCCTGTGCCGGCGTCATCGGCCGCATCGATACGACCATCGGCCCGGCGAAAATACCCGCGGGTTGGCACGCGATGGTCGTTCGATACATCGGTACGTTGCAATTCTCCTCGATGTGCCGCATCGGCAGCCCCGCTTGCATCAAGGCGCTCTCGAACGTGAATGAGCAGCCCAGTAAGAACGCGACCCAGTCCTTCTGCCAAAGAGCGCGGATGTCGGTCGGTTCGTTGACGAGATCGCCGTGCCGATAAACGCAGTAGCGTGGCACGTCGGTGCGGAGATCGGCGCCCGGCGCACATTGCTTCGGCTCCGGATCGCCCGCTTCCGTCACGTCAAGCAGTGGGCATGGCTTCGGATTGCGCTGGCAGAAGAGCAGGAAATCAAACGCTTGCTCGCGTGGCAACACGACGAGATTCGCTTGCACGTAGCCCAGCGCGAGGCCGGAGGTGATGCTGGTGAACTGGCCCGAGCGAGCGAGTTGCCGAAGGGCAGAACCAGTGAGGTAGTCCATCGATGGCATTGCTTATTTCGTGGTCGCTACGCGTCGGCGTGGAAGTAGTTTTGCTTCGTCGAATTCCAGGACTGCAATCCGATTTTTTTTTCGCGTGCTGCGACCCGACGCTGCCAGTGTGGCATTGACCGCTTCCTTCAACGCTCGCCTGGAACCGTTGGGCGGAGCAGTCGCCTGCAGTTTCTGGATTTGCTGCATCGCGTCGTTGCTGGAATAAAGTCCTTGAATTCCCGATGCAAGAATATTAATGTACTGCCGGTAACAATGTGCTGCCGTCCCCGCGCGACCCATCTGCTGGAAGCAGGCTGCAAGACGGTAAACGCAATCTGCTTTCAAGGCCTCGGTCCATTCCTTACTCTCCCAGCAAGAATCCGCAGTGGCTGTCTGCCGGCTCTCCAGCAGCCAAGTGTAGATACGGACCGCCTCGACAGGATTTCCTAGCGCATCCAGGGTGCCCGCGAGGTTCCATAGCGTCAATGGGCAGTCGGGGACGACCTTCTGCGATGCCAGGAAAAGCTGCAATGCCTCGCGGTAGTGCCGTTCTTCGTAAAAAGCGACGCCAAGTTGTGTCAGTACCCAATGGTCGCTCGGCTGTTTTTCACGTTCCTTCTCCAGCAAGGCGCGTGCCTCGGGCCATCGCCCTTTCTTGAAGAGCATGTCGATTGTCGCAGTCAGACTGTCCTTGGCCATGACCGTCACTCTCCCGCTTCGTCCTGCGTACGGCGCCTTCTGCGTTGCTGGCGTTTTCGCCGCTTGTCGCCTTTTTCTCTGCCAGCGTCCCGTTGTTTTCGGGATTGCCCCTCTTCATGGGACTCTCGCGTCGAAGGGCGCACGTTCTTGTGATGTTCCCTACTCATGGCAACTGAGCCAAGCGACCCAGAAACGCGGCTATCCGTCTACGCGCGGCGATTGCAACGTCCCGTCTGCCACATCATTCTATCGCGCCGGTGTCTACGATGTCCCTGGAAGCCGCCCCAAGGCCTCATGCGAATTACTCTGATCCGCTCGTCGGCTCTTTCGTTTGCCGCATCTCCATGTGCCGCAGTTGCTCCTGTAATTCGACATCGTTCGGCCGCAACAACAACGCCAAACGCTGCGTCTCGACTGCTTCCTTCGTTCGGCCGGCTTCAAGCAGCGCGGCGGCAAACCAGTGCAGCACCACGGCATCTTCGCGCTTGCTGAGCTCGGTCGCCTTGCGCAAATCGCCCAGCGCTGCGTTGACCTGTCCTTGCTCCAGGCGCGCGCGGCCGCGCACGAGGTATGCACGCGCCTCCGTCGGTTGCAGCTTGATGGCCGATTCCGCGCAGGCGAGCGCCGCTCGAACCTGCCCTTTTTCCAGCGTCAGCCAGCCGCGCAGCGCCAGAAGCGGTGCGAAGTCGGGTTCCGGGGTGGCAGGCGCTTGAACCAGCCGTTCGATCTGCACGCGTGGCCAGCGTTCGGCAAGGCCGCGCTCGGCACAGAGGAAGCGATTGATACTGACCGTCGCGGCGCTGCGATGTTCCTTCGCCGGGTTCCACCGAGTCAACAGCGCATTGCGTCGGGCCATCATCGCCGCGACGCTTTTTTCCAGGTTTGAGAGCACCTTGTCGGCGGCGTCGATTCGGCGGATTATGTCGGCCCGGCGCTGAGCGGCGTCGAGATCCCCCAGATGGACATGCGCTTCGATCAATCCAGCGAGCGCTTTCCCATCGAGATCGCAGCGATCAAGGTGGAAAACGGCTTGCGTGAAGTCGTTCTTGGCGAACTGTACCAGGCCGAGAACCCGTTGCGCCTTGGCCTGAAAGCCCAGGTCGCGCGCGCGGGTGGCCAGATCGAATGCTTCCTCCAGGCGATTCATCTCCAGATGCAGGTCGGCCGCCTTGACCAGGCTCGACAGGTCCTTCCCCGCGGCCAGTGTGTAGCGGCGCAGGTGGTCGAGTGCCGATTCCTTGAGGCCAGCTTGGAGTTCGAGCCGAATGAGAGCCTCAAGCCCTTCGCGATTGGCCGGATCTACATCGATCGCGGCACGCAGCGTGGCCATCGCCTCTTTGGTCTGGCCAAGTTTTTCATGAACGCGGGCCTTGAAGTGCAGGGCGTCCAGCGATGCCAGCGACGCGGAATCGATGATCAAAGCCTGCTGCAAGTGCTTCATCGCCTGCGGGAACTGGTGTTGCCGATAGGCGCTGCGCGCCAGCTGGTAGAGGGCCGCGCCGCGCACGGGAGTCAATGCGTGCTGGGTCAATGGCGTCAGGATTTTCGTTGCTTCGGCATGATCGTCGCGGCGCACACAGGCGGCTCCGAGAGCGACCGCGTACTTCGGATCGTCCGGGAATTGCTTGACCATCGTACGATAGAGTCGGTCTTCCTCATCGATGCTGGCCGACGCGTGTACGCGCAACTCCCATAGCGACTTGTCCCTGGCAAATCGGGCCGTTGCTTGTTCCAGTACGCGTCGGGCATCCGCGGCGCGATCGTGATCAAGATACAAGCGGGCCAAGATTCTAACGGTATCGGCCTTCGCCGCGTCCGGGCTCGCGATCGCCTTCTCCAACGCCGGCGCATCGGCAATATCCGTGGTCGGCCTCAGGTTCAGCCAAACGCGATAGGCCCGGTTGACGTCCTCCTGGAAGCGCAGGAACTCCGCGAACTCCTTCTTCTCGATCCGTGTTTTTTCGAGCCGCATGTGCATGTGCAACTCCACCCGGCGTGCATCCTTCGGATCGGGCGTGACGGTTAGCTTGAAGAATCCCCAGCCGCTCTTGATGTCACGGTTTTCCGGCAATCCATCCAGGCGGAACGCTGGAGGAAGCTGCACGACATATCGATGAATCGATTCAAACTGGGTCGGCAGGACGTACGGGAGGGTCCGTTCGATGTCGATGTTGTAACCGACGAACCAGGTCCAAACCGGGCTGTCCGAGACGCTTCCCTCGCGCAGCGAATCCCCCGTGAAATGCTTGGGAACCTCGAATTCGAGTTCTGCACGGACAGGGCGATCAAATTCACGTAGTTGCTCGTCGTCAAGCTTGAGTGAAAGAAGCCGGGCCTTGGTATGCGCGTCCTGCAATTCAGCGATGGCGGTTCGGCGGCGTTCCCCCGGCGGGACCTCGAGCCATTTTTCGCGGCGCGACCAGGCAGCGCTGTTGTGATAGATCGATTCGCGGCGGCAACGCGATGTGCCGTCGGGCTGGATGGCGACATGGGTGGTTTGCTCGATACGATAATCCTTGTACGTGAACTCGGGCGTCTTCAGCAGCTTTAATTCGGCTTCCCGGGTCACATAGGTTTGCCGACCGCGGTCCGAGCGTGGCAAGAAATCCCACGCGGCCAGCGATACGGTGGTATCGATCCAGTAGTCCTTGCCGTCAATCTGCGTCAACAGGATGGCGTGCGATCCCCAGGGTGAAGGCACGTTCGGCAGCACCTGCCCGTCATCCAGTGTGCCAAGTGTGACGAGCCAGACGGGTAGTCCGATCTCGCGCAGCATCACGGCCAGCAGTTGGGCCTGATCCTTGCAATCGCCATAGAGGTTGGCAAGCACCTGGTGCGGCAGGTGCGGTGTATAACCGAGCCCGCCGGGGCCGCGTGAATGGTAGCGCACATTGCGACGCACCCAGTACGTCAGCGCCTTAGCTTTTTCCACCTGCGTCGCCTTGCCGTTGATTACCTCGTCCACGATCTTGCGGATCTCCGGCGTACACTTCCAGCATTCGGCCCGGAGCTTTTGCTTCCACTGGCCGACGGCTTCCCAGGTGGGAAATGTGGACACTACCACTTGCAACCGTAGCTCCTCGCGCGAGGGCCGATCCTCATCGCGTGGCAGCGCTCGACGATTCGCTGTGCTCCAGTGATACAGCTTTTCGCCGTCGAGATCGGTGACGACAAGATCGATCTTACCATTGACCGTGGTGTGATGGAGTGTCTTGTTCTTGGGAACGCGGACACGGAACTCATCGCGCAAGACAGGTAGGTGATCGTCGCCGAAACTGTAGCGTGAAAAGAAGTGTCCGTCGAATTCACGCCCCTTGCCGCGTACGGTCCACTTCACATCGTAGGTATCGCCGACCTGGAGATTGGGAAATGAGATGACGAGTTGCTTGTCCTGATCGTACACCTGAAAATCGGTGGCGACGTCGCGCAGTTGCACGTGCTTCGGCTCAATCAGGACGATCTTGCCATCGGCCTTGATGATGCGGGCTTCGTTGAGCGTCAGTTTTTCGTAGCTCGGGTCGAAGGTGATCGAGCGAAATTCGCCGAGCTTCTCGATTCCCTTGCGGCTATTGAGGCGGGTAATTTCGTGCGAAATCGCCTCGACGGTGCCATCGGGATCGATGAGATGCGTGGTGCCGGCGTAGAGGATGCAGGCGGACGCGTCGTCGAGAATATCCTTGGGGATCGTCTTGAGCACCTTCGCGTCATAGCGGTGAGGCAACGGCTCGCGCGAGGGGCCGCGCGGGACGGGCCAGTCGTCGGCGCGTACTCCCGTGGCGAGAAAGTAGAAGGCGACGAGGAGCGACCAGCGAGCAATTGGCATGATGGACACCTTACGGGTAGGTTCTACCAGGCGCACACGCCAGCGTGGGGGAAGCTCGCGCATGCGGCAGCCGATGATCTTCTTCATTTTGGACGAAAACCGGGCAGGGAACAAGTTCATTCGCCCACCCGGGATAGCAGAGACGAAAGAGAGGACGCGGGAACCGTATGTAGTTAACGGACGGCTTGCTCTTGCAACACGCATTGAGGCCGTAGATAATGAGGAAAATGGTACATGCCTCTCATTGCGAAAAGACATCCATGAAAGACCGCATTACTGTCAATACACAAATCCATTTTGGCAAGCCGTGCGTTTCTGGCACGCGGATACCAGTGCAAAGCGTGTTGGAGTTAGTGCGCGAGAACCTCTCATTTGCCGACATTATCCGCGATTATTACCCGACTCTTGAGCCAGAAGATATTCGCGGCTGCATTCAATACGCAATGGATGTGGTTGCGATCGAGGACATTCATCTAGCGACGACGCCATGAAGTTCCTGCTCGACCAGGATGTGTACCAGGGCCTACGCATTAAAGTTTCCCGGTTTTGACGAACAATGTCGGAAATCGCCTCACCGTTCACTTGTTCGACGGACCGAATCGCGCGTAAAATGCGACGCTCCAAAAGAGCGAAGGCCGAGGTTCAAGAGAGGCAACTTCGGCTGTCCTGGCTCCTGTGCGAGAATTTACGTATAGAGCAAACAGGGCAGGAATGGAGCGGCGTTTTACGGTGATTTTTCAGGGGTTGCCATTTTACGTCCCAGTCTTCTTGGTTTTCAACTGAACAGCGCCCGCCGATTCGGAATTCTTTCGGAACCCTGGCAAGTTTTGATGCGTAGGCCCTGGGATGTGTACGCCCGCACCGCCAACCTCTTGCGAGAGTTGGGGCATGACGTTGCGACAGCATCCGAAATCGGACTGGCGCAAGCGATAGATGCCGAATTGCTTCGCACTGCCCATGAGCAAGAACGGGTTTTTGTTACCCGCGACCGTGATTACGGCGGCCTTGTTTTCGTTGAATGCAGCAGGGCAGGAGTTATCTACTTGCGTGTTCTCCCCTCCACTCAAGCTGCCATACATGCAGAGCTTGAGCGCATCTTAACCTTGTACTCCGAGAAGGACCGCCAGGGCTCCTTCGTAGTCATCGAACCAGGCCGCCATCGCATACGCAAGCCGGCGCCGAATCCGTAAAGGTTTCAGTCATGGCGTGGTTCGAAGATCTCTCACCATGTGATTATCTCGGGATTGAGTTCGCGCCCGTACTTCGATCGATCGGCTGGCTAGAGCGTGACCGGTCATTCGTGACGGGCGCAATTGATCGCAGTGTCTATGACAAATTGGTCGAGTTGCTAAAAGATCCCTGGCAACCTGCGGCCTTCATGGGATGCCATGGCTGCGACCTCTGTCAATTCGAGCCGGAAGCAGAAGCCGCTAACAATCTCTTTATCCCAGCAAATGGATTACTCTACATTTGCCCGAAACTGATCCTGCACTACATAAACGCACACGGATACGCGCCGCCGGGCGAGTTTTGCGAGGCAATCCTGGCCTAATCTCAATTCTCTCGATGAAACAAAAAGACCGGTTCATTGTACAGATACAAAGAGAGAAGTAATGTATGTAAAAGATGATAATAAATGGGAAAAGGAAAATGAAAATAAATCAAAAATGAGGAAATTAATAAAACACGTGACACACAAAAACACCAAATTATTTAAAGAG
>SXGT01812013.1_pt1 | contig 40843 bp, 39 predicted proteins | sample 3176221 | NCBI WGS metagenome assembly SXGT01 (sample SAMN11356862, study PRJNA531348) | freshwater metagenome | isolation source: freshwater sample F1-120 | place: China: Fuxian Lake, Yuxi | collected 2017-12-25
CTGCAGGAGCGCGAGATCCGCCCGGTCGGTTCCGACCGCACCCTGCGGGTCGATTTCCGCGTCGTCGCGGCGACCAACAAGGATCTGCGCGCCCTGATCGCAAACGGCCAGTTCCGCGAGGACCTGTACTACCGGCTGGCGGTGATCCCAGTGCACATGCCCTCCCTCCGCGAGCGCCGGTCCGACATCCCGTTGCTGGTCCAGCATTTTCTCGCCGAACACAACCGCCGACACGCCGCAGTTCCCGTGACGATCGCCGAGGACGCGATGGTCCATCTCTGGGAGTACGACTGGCCGGGCAATGTGCGCGAACTCGAGAACCTGATCGAGCGCCTCGTCATCCTCGCCGACGATGCACAGATCCGACTCGGCGACCTGCCCCCCTACGTGCGGGCGTTCATGTCGGAGAAGAAGCACCCACGCCCCATCCTCACCGATTCCGGGTTCGATCTGCAGCAGGCGGTCGAGGACTTCGAGATGGGGCTGATCGACGAGGCGTTGCGTCGCACCGGCGGCAACAAGCAGCAGGCGGCTCGCCTGCTCGGACTCAAGCGCACCACGCTCGTCGCCAAGCTGCGGCGGGTACGCGGCGGGCCCACGAGCGTGCTTGCCGAGGGAGCCGACGAGAGCGACGACGAAGACGTGGATCTCGAGAGTGAGGCGCCATGAGCACGCAGACACACAACGGCAGCGCGGGCGGACACATCCTGGTCATCGACGACGACGACGATTCGCGACGGCTACTGACGCACCTGCTCCGCCGCCGGGGCTTCGAGGTTTTTGCGGTGGACGGTGGCCGCGCCGCCCTCGAACTGCTCGAAGATCATGCCGTCGACGCCATTCTGCTCGACGTGATGATGCCGGGGATGGACGGCTTCGCGGTCTGCCGCGCGCTCAAGAAGACCCCGGCCACGGCCGCCATTCCCGTCCTCCTGCTGACAGCACGCGACGATCTGGAGACGCGCGCCGCGGGAATGAAACTCGGCGTCAGCGAGTTCCTCACCAAGCCCGTGAATCGCGACGAACTCTTCAGCCGGATCGAGACTCAGGTCGCCGCACGGCGGCGCGCGGTTGCGCTCGAAGCCGCGGGCAAGCGGGCCTAGCCAGGCCGCCGGGGCGATCCCGGGGGCTCCGCCCTCGCACCCGCTGCGGCGCGTCACGCCCCGGGGTTTGACACGAGCCGCCGGGCCGGCACATTCAGAGGGATGACTATCGCGCTTCTCTTCGACGGTCCCCTCTCGCGATCGCTGGCGGCGGCGACCCTCCTGACCCTCGCGGCCTGCGGCAACTCGCACGACGCCCCGCGCACCTGGGTCTTCAACGGCGAGAGCAATCGCCTCAACGTCTACGAACCGGCCACCGGCCAGAGCCAACGGGTGATCGACAATCGCAACAACGACCCCGCGGGCTGGGACATCAACGCACAGATCTGCTTCGCGCCCGACGGCTCGCGGCGCTTCATCGCCGGCGAGGACACGGGCCAACCCAACCCGCCGCAGGGCTGGGGCTTCTTTCAGCTCGACGGCGACGCGATCGGCGAACTTTCCGCGCGACGACTCGGCAAGCTCACGCCGACCTATCAGGGGAGCCTCGACAACGCCGAGAACTACGGCTGCGGCTTTCTCTCCGACGGGCGGCTCGTGACGACCGACGTCGGGAACCAGGCGGGCGGCGAGAGCAACGGCCAGCTCATCATCTGGTTCCCGCCCTTCGATCGCATGGATGTGTCCTACTGCAAGCTCGATCTCGGCATCGGCACGGCGGGATCGATCTGGGTCGATGACGATGACCGTCTGCTCGTGACGAGCGCCCGGGGTAGCGCGGGCGTGTGGTCCTACGAGCCGCCTTTCCCGACCGGACCTGATGCAGCCGGGGGTTGCGGGCTGCGGGATTCGACCGGCGCCCCGCTGACCGACACACTGCAACGCTCGCTCTTCATCCCCGCCGACGCCCAGACCCCGACGCCCAATGCGGTCGTTGCGGACGGCGCGGGCGGCTATCTGGTCTCGAGCGTGCTGAACGGCGTCATCGCGCGCTACGACGGCGAGGGCGTGTTCGTCGAGCGCATACTCGAGCCACCCGCGGGCGAGACCCTCGGCGCCACGCCCTTCAGCACCGGAACGCCGCTTGGGATCGGCCGCGACAGCACGGGCAACGTCTACTACGCCGACATCGGCCTCGTGCTCGACCAGAGCGGTATCGGTCCGGGCCGGAACACGGGCTCGGTCCGAATGTTGCCCTTTACAGACGGCGAGTTCGGTGCGCCCGTGACCCTGGGCGCGGGGCTCGCGTTCCCCGACGGCATCGGTGTCCTCGAACTCCGCTGAGGGGATCGCCCGGCGTCGCCACGGCACCATCATCGAGAGGAGGGTGCCCGGGGTACGTCATCGGCGCGCCGGCGCTCGGGATGAAGGCGCGTGAGCCGGCACCATCACTCTCCTCCGGGAGGCGCGCTGCCGGAGCGCTCGCTCGGACTCGGCCGCGAACTCTGGGGGAGACTCTCTCCAGGCGGCGCGTCGCCGCGGCATTCCTGGCGACAGCTACGTCGCCGCCGATCCGCGGTGCTGATTGCCGGCTGGCTCGTGCTGGCAGCGGTGACTCGAGTCGCCAGCGCGCCCGTGGGCGAGGATCCCCTCACGCAGGACGAGGGCGTACCCCCAGCCACCGAGCCCCGCGCGGCGGTCGTCCTGCGCGGCGAGGTGGTCGAACCGAGCTGCTTTGTCGTCGGCAACCGCCGCGGAGAGAGCCACCGCCAGTGCGCGATCGCCTGCGCGCGCGCCGGTCAGGACCTCGCAGTCCTTGACGAGCGGAGCGGCCTGCTCTGGCTCGAGCTGCCGGACCGGCGTGAGGGCCGCGCCGAGCAGCGCCTGCTGCCGCATATCGCGCGGCGTGTCGAGGTGAGCGGGTTTGCGGCCGCACGCGGTGGCGTGCGCGGACTCATGGTCGAGTCGGTGCACGAGTTGCACTGAGACAGCGGACCGCGCGGATCATCCTCGCCGGCCAGGACTCACGATCGAGTCGGTGCACGACCTCTGAGCCCGCGGGCGAGAGCGCCGAGCGTCCGTCGCGCGATCCCCCGCACGAGCCGGACCTCGCGACGAGTCGGCGCGACGCGGTCGAGCAGCTTGCGGATCTCGGCCAGCGAGCGCGCGGGCCGCTGCGCCTTCAAATAGCCGATCGCCGCCAGCGCCTCGCCGACATGGCTCACCAGAGCCTCGCGCTCCTCGGCCGTCGGCGGCTCGGCCTCGGCGTCAAGCCGCTCGCGCCGCCGGCCCCGCGGCGGCAGCGCGGCCAACGGGGCGGGGTCGTCGGCGGCGAGCAGAATCTCGTAGGCGAAGATCGCCGCAGCGTGCGAGAGGTTGAGCGATTCCTCGTCCCTGCCCGTCGGGATGGTCGCGAGCTCGTGGCAGAGGCCAATCTCCGCCCGGCTCAAGCCATGATCCTCCGGTCCGAAAACGACCGCGACCGGCCCGGAGCACGCCGCGGCAACGATACCCGCGGCACTCGAACGCACCGCCACCACCGGCTCGCGCCCGCCATGCATGCGGCCGATCGTGCCGACGATCCGCACGCAACCCGCGACGGCTTCGGCGAAACTCGCGACCTCGCGTCGGCGATCGAGCACATCCACGCCGCGCACCGCCCGCCGCGCCGCGGTCGTGCCGATACGGGCACGCGGCCGCACGAGCACCAGCTCGGCCACCGGAAAGCAGGCCAGCACGCGGGCAATGGCGCCGACATTGCCACTGCGCCGAGGCCGCACGAGAACGAAGCGGATCGCCGGAGACACGCGAACCTCTTGACCGGCGCAGCGGCATCGCGCAATTCCGCGTGGCTCGACACCCCGGAGACCCTCCGATATACGCGCCCGCAATGCGTTCATGGATCGTGCTGGTCGGGGTCGCCAGTCTCGCGGGCTGCGTAAGTGGCCCGAGCCAGGAGCTGCCGCCGGCGCCCACGGCCGCACCCGGCTCGAGCGAAGTCTACCTCTACGTCGCCGAGGGCACGTCACCCGAACTCGAAACCAGCGGCGGCGCGATCAGCGTCTACCGCATCGGCAACGACGGACTCCTCGCCGGGGGCGCCCCACTCCAGACCATCCCGGTGACCAACCCCGTCGATGTCATCATGCACCCCGCTCTGCCCGTGCTTTACGTCGCCACGCCGAGCCAGGTGCTGGCCTTCGATGCTTCAGCGGGCACCTTGAGTTCGCTCTGCAGCGGAACCTCGGCGGGTCTGGCGCCGCCCTGTGCAACCGCACCGCGACCCGACGCGGGCGTGGCCGACCTCATCGTGCAACAGGCCGAGAGCGGCCAGTGGATCCTCTACGCCGTCGAAGGCGGGATCCCCGGCGATTTGCTCGCACCCACTCGACTCGCCGCCTTCGATCTCGGCCCCGAGGGTGGCTTGCCCCCCTACGCTTCGAGCCAAGCCAACTATCCGAACTCGATCCTCTTCCAGGGAGCGGCGCTGACCGAGACCTACGCCTTCGTGAGCGACGCCGGCATCAATTCGATCGTGCGCTTCGATCTCGGCGCCGACGGCGGTCTCCCCGATGTCGCACCGACGCCGTCGCCAATCGGGGAGCCCACACCTACCCCCTCGCCGACGCCTTCGCCGAGCCCGATCGGCCAGCCCACACCCTCGCCGAGCCCCTCGCCTCCGGCCTTCGATGCGGGCGCTCCGACCCAGCTCTCCGTTCTGCCGATCCTCCCGGGTCCCGCGATGACTCCCGGCGCGATGCTGCTGGCCAACGAACTCAGCAAGAACCAGATCACCGGCCGGCCGATCCCGCCTGACGGCGTACTCGGCAACGAGCGCACCACCACGACCTACAAGATCGCCGGCCAGTTCGACCGGTTCCTCGTCAATCCCGAGCGCACGATCCTCTACGCCGCCGCCTACCAGCTCGGCCGAATCGATTGGTTCGGTCTCGATGCCGGCGGCAATATCGTCGACAACGGCGGCCGCACCTTCGAGAGCACCCCCTCGTATCCGACTGGCCTCGCCCTGGTGTCGATGACGACCACCGGCGGGCCTCGCACCACGTTGCTGGTTTCGCTCGCCGGCTACGGCCGGGTCGATGCCTACGAAGTTGGCGCCGACGGAGGGCTCGCGAACAAGCCTTTCTCGAGCACCGAAGCGCGCTTGAACAGCTTCCCCACCGACCTCGTCGTCCACGTCGTGCCCTGAGCAACCCGGGGGGGCGGCACCGTGGCGGCGAGGCCATGCCAACCCGCGTCTCCTGGCTGCGGCCCGAGCCGTCACGCGGTTGACCTCGGGACCGGGGAGCGGGTAACGAACGCGCGACAGCGGCGGCTCGGGCCGCGGGAGGAAAGCAATGGAAACGGTAGGTGATCTCGTCGCGGAACGCAGCGTGCTGGTGTTCGCGCGCTTCGCCGTCACGGCGTTCTTCGCCCTGATCTTCCTGCAATCAGGGCTCAACAAATTCGCCGACAGCGATGGCAACATCGCGTACTTCCAGGAGCAGTTCAAACAGGCACCCAGCCTCCAGGGGATCATCGGGCCCCTCTTCTGGGCGCTGGCGGCCCTCGAACTCGCGGCCGGTGTGTTGTGCACGCTGGGCGTCGTGACGCTCAGCTTCGCCTCCGGCGGCTTCCTTGCGCGATGGGGGCTCGGCGCCTCGACCGTGGCCCTGCTCTGCCTGACCTTCGGCCAGCGCATGGCGAAGGACTACGCCGGTGCGGCCGTGCTGGCCGGCTACTTCGCCGTCGCCATGACGGGGCTGCTCGCGTTCGCGATCGGCAAATGACGCCGGACTACTTCTCGAGCTCGTCGCGTACCGAATAGAGCTTCTGTCGCGCCTCGACGACGTGCGCATCGAGGTTGCGCAGATGGTTCGCGCGCAGGCTCGTGTCGTGCCCGGCCAGCACGACCAGCGGCTTCGCGCGGGCGCAGGCCTGGAGCGGCACCCGCACCTCCTCGAGGAGCTGCGTCAGAACCGGCCGGCGATCGAGCTCACCCCGATAGTCGACCTCGATCGCCGCGACCGCATACGCGAGCGTGTGGCAGCGGCCGGTCGCACGGTAGTAGACGTCGTCGGTCTCGAAGAAGCCGATATCGTCACGGTAGAGATCCGCGTGCGCGGCCCCCAGCAGGTCGGTCCACGCCTGCACCAGCCGCATCAGCTCGATCGTACGGACGTTGATCGGCCGTGAACGCGCCGGTTCGCCAGAGAGCCCGGCCGCATAGCTCCGCAGGGCACCGGCGGCGTCGCGGTAGCGGCTCTCGGCCGAGGGCAGCATCCATTTGGTCGGATCGTTGCGCAGCAGGTTGTCGGCCTCGACCAGGTTGTCATCGTAGTTCTCGCTCGAGACCTTGGTGAGGTGGTCCTTGAAGACCCGCACCGTCTCGCGCAGGCCCTGCAGGATGCCGAGCTGGCGATTTGAATTATTGTCGGCGGCCGCCGGGCCCCAGATCACGAGGTCGTTCGGGCGCCAGCCGGTCGTGCCGTCGAGTTCATGGTCGATGACCAGAGCCAATGCCAGCGCCAGCGCGTTCCCCGGGGGGCCGGGATCGTCGCCAAGCAAAAGTTCAAAGTCCGAGTGCGCGCGCAGGCCCAGGTGCAACGCGAGCGGCAGCAGAACCAGCAGGAGCACCGCCAGGGCCGCGGCCGCAATCGCCCCCGTACGCGCCGACATCCGTCCCTACTCCGCCCTAATGAACGGCGCGTTCGAGCTTCTGGGTGATCTGCTCGGTGGCCGAGTTCATCGCCGAGCGCGTCGCTTGACCGAGCGCGCTGGCGGCAAACGCGTTGCTCGCCGTGCCGAAGCCGAAGAGCGAGAAGCCGTTGGCCGCGCTCTCGGAAGTGAACGTGCCGTTGGCGACCAGACCCCCGAGCAGACGTCCGTTGCGCGCATCGACGACCTTGAGGTCCATGCCGACCGATCCCGTCCGCCGAGCCGTCGTATTTTTATAGGTCGGGTTGGCCAGGGCCAGTCCCGCGCCGGTGTAGGTCGCGACATCACTGCCACCGATCGCGCCACCGATGGCCAGTGCTGCGCCGAGCGCGCCCAGCGATCCCCCGGTGCCCGAACTCTCGGCCTCGGCGACCTCGCTGAACTCGGTCACGCTGCCGCGGATGATGAAGGGCCCGCGCTCGCCCTTGCCGACCAGCTTGCCCGGGTTGCCCTGATTCTGCTGGTAGAAATCATAGTCGATCACGACGAGGTTGCCGACGTTGGTGAGTGCGGACTCGAGCTGGGCACCGGTGCCGCTGCCGATCTCGCTCGACATGCGCGTGGGCGGTGCGGTCATCGTGTCGGCGTCGGGCCCCTGCGGCAGGATCCAGCCCCAGGCTCCGTACCCGTAATGCACGCGACCTGCGTCCCGTGGCATCGACGCCTGCGACTCGATGGGTGCCAGACGGAGCGGCTCGACCGTCACGACGTACTTCGGATAGGCCGGGTCGTAGGGGATGTGCAGGGCGGGGACCTGCTGCGATTCCGGGGCCTGCGCCGTCGCCTGCGCGCCGCTCTTGTTCACCCGGGCCGGAGCGCACGCCGACCCGCCCGAGAGCACCCCCACCAGTACCGCCGCGACCACCCCACGCATCGTCATCATCCGTCCTGCTCCTCCTCGAGATGTTCTGGCTATCCGAAGCCCGCGGCTCAGACAATCGAAGCCCTCGCGACGGCCGGGCCAGCGGCGCCGCACGAGGGCCGGGAACGCATGATGCGGGCGGAGGTTGACCAAGCCACCCCGCCCCCACTAACTGCCGGTTGCTCCATCGACTCGAAGGAACAGGAGGTAGCGCGTGGCAGGGATGCTCGAAGGGCGGGTTGCCGTCGTCACCGGGGCCGGTCGTGGCATCGGCCGCGGGATCGCCCTGCTCATGGCGGCTCACGGCGCCAGGGTGGTCGTCAATGATTACGGGGTCTCGAGCGATGGTGCCGAGCCCTCGTCCGAGCCTGCCGACGAGGTCGTCGCCGCGATCGGAGCCGCCGGGGGCCATGCCGTGGCCTGCGCCGAGAGCGTCGCCACGATGCAGGGGGCGCAGCGCATCATCGGCACTGCACTCGACACCTACGGCACGATCGACATCCTCGTCACCTGCGCCGGCATCCTGCGCGACCGGATGATCTTCAACATGACCGAGGTGGAATTTGACGCCGTCGTCGCAACCCACCTCAAGGGCACCTTCACCTGCGTGCGGGTCGCCGTCGGCACGATGCGCGAGCGCGGTTACGGGCGCATCCTCACCTTCACCTCCGGGGCGGGCCTCTTCGGCAACCCCGGCCAGTCGAACTACGGCTCCGCCAAGAGCGGTATCGCCGGCTTCACCAAGGTCTGCGCGCGTGACCTCGGCCGCTACGGCATCACCGTCAACTCGCTCTCTCCTGTCGCCGGAACGCGCATGACGCTGACCCCGGCCTATCTCCGGGCGCGTGACATCCGCCGCCAGCAGGGCATCGTGCGCGAGGATCGTGGCGTCGGCGACATCGAGAACCTGAGCCCCGACGACGTCGCGCCGCTGGCGGTCTATCTGGCGAGCGAGGACGCCGGCAACGTCAATGGCCAGGTATTTCTGTGTACCGGCACCTCCTACTCGCGGGTCGAAGCACCGCGACCGGTGGCGAGCATCTTCAAGGACGGCCGCTGGACTGTGGACGAGTTGCTGGCGGCAGCACCCGAGGGCTTGATGCGGGGCGTGGCCAATCCCGCCCCGCCCCGCGCCGACGAGGGGAGCAGGCGATGAAGCGACATCTGAAGGGCAAGGTCGCCGTCGTCACCGGGGCCGGCCGGGGCATCGGGCGGGGCGTCGCCCTCCTGCTGGCACAGCAGGGGGCCGCGGTCGTCGTGAACGATCTCGGCTGCGACGTCGACGGCTCGGGAAACGAGTCGCGCGTCGCCGATCAGGTCGTCCTGGAGATCCGCGCCGCCGGCGGCGCCGCCGCGAGTAACGGCGACTCGGTCTCCGACTTCGCGGGCGCCGGGCAGATCATCGACACCGCGGTGCGCGAATTCGGGCGCATCGACCTCCTCGTCAACCTCGCCGGCATCCTGCGCGACCGGATGATCTTCAACATGTCGGAAGCGGAGTGGGACGCGGTGATCGAGGTCCACCTCAAAGGCACGTGGAACTGCACGCATCACGCCACCCGTCGCATGAAGGAACAGAAGGGCGGACGCATCATCTCCTTCACCTCGACCTCGGGCCTCTATGGCAATCCCGGCCAGGCCAACTACGGTGCTGCCAAGGACGGGATCGCCGGCATGATCCGCGTCGTCGCGCGCGAGGTTGGCAAGTACGGCATCACTGTCAACGGGATCGCTCCTGCCGCCCACACCCGGATGATCGCGAGCATCCCGCAGGCCGCGACCGACAAGAAAGTCGCCGCCGGCATCGCAGTGCCCCGCACCGGGCCGCGCCCGCTCTTCGGCGAGGCTGACGACATCGCCCCGACGGTCGCCTGGCTCGCGACCGACGCCGCCTGCGACGTCAATGGTCAGATCTTCATGGTGACTGCCGGGCTGGTGTCGCGCCTCAGCGACCCGACGCCGCATCGCACCATCTCGCGGCCCGAGCGCTGGACACCCGAGGAGATCGCCATGATCTTCTCGCGCACGCTCGGTCTCGACGTCCCGAATCCGATGCCGCCGCGCCCGAAGACGGCTTAGCATGGCCCGATCGTCGACGACGGCGCCACCGCTCGGAACGGGTTCATGAACCCGCAACGCTTCGCCGGCCGCGTCGCGCTGATCACCGGCGCGGGGACCGGCATCGGACGGGTTCTGGCGATCGCGTGGGCCCGCGAAGGCGCGCAGGTCGTGCTCGGGGCGCGCCGACGCGATCTGCTCGAGGAAACCGCCGCCCTGGTCACGGCGGCGGGGGGCACGGCGCTGGTGGTCCCCACCGACGTGGCGCGCGAGGAGGACTGCCGGGCGATCGTCGCCCGCACGCTCGAGCGCTTCGGCCGACTCGACGTCCTGATCAACAACGCCGCGATTCCGGGCACTGACCAGCGCGTCGTCGAGATGGATCTGGAGAACTGGAACCTGACGATTGCGATCAACCTGACCGGGCCGATGCTGATGACGCGCGAGGCGCTTGGTCAGGCCATGATTCCACAGCGCTCCGGCAACGTGCAGTTCATGTCCTCGGCGGCGGCCAAGAAGATCCGGCCGCGCAAGGCGCACTACGCCGTGGCGAAAATGGGCCTGATCCCGCTGGCCCAGACGCTCGCGCACGAGGTCAGCGAGCATCGGATCCGCGTCAACACGCTGGTCATCGGGTTGGTCGCGGGCGAGCTGGTCGAGCGCTGGATCCAACGGACCGCCGGCGAGAGCGGGCGATCCGAACAGGACGTCCGGGCCGGTCTTCTCGCCGAGATCCCCCGGCACAGCGCCATCGAGCCGCAGGAGATCGCCGACCTCTCCCTCTACCTCGCCTCCGACGCGGCCTCGGCGATCACCGGGCAGAACATCAACGTCACGGCCGGGGCCGAGATGCGCTGACCGCGCCGGCTCGGTCGTCGGCAGAGGCGAATCGCCATGAAACGGAGTCCTTCTCCCTCACGCAAGAAACGCCACCCAGTTCTTGACGCCACAGCCGGCGAGCCCTCGACCGGGACCGGTGTGGCGATTCCGCCCTCCCCCCCGCCGCGAGCGCCGGCCCTGGAGACCCGGCTGGCAACTCTCGAAGCGCGCGTGCAACGCCTCGAGGACGAGCTCGCGATCCACCGCCAAATCGTGCGCTACGGACTCGCCGTCGACACGGGCGATGCCGCAGAAACGGCCCGACTCTTCACCGAGGACACCGTCTACGACGTGGACCGCTCGTTCGTGATGGAGGGGCGCGCGGGGGTCCGCGCGATGGTCGAGGGCGCGCGCCATCGCGCACTGCTGCCGGAGTGCGCGCATACCATCGGCCCAGCCCTCATCGAGATCGACGGCGAGCGCGCGGTGGCGACCGCCTACTCACGGATCTACCTCCACCGCGACGCGGAGTTCCGTTTGCTGCGGCTAAGCTGCAACCGCTTCGAACTCGAACGCCGCGCGGGGGGCTGGCAGATCGCGCGCCGCACGACACGTCTGCTCGGCAGCCCCGGAGCGCAGGAGATCTTCCGCCGTCACCTGCACGCGCCCTTCGCCGAACCCGACGAACCAACGGACCCGTAACGCGCCGCACAGAACCGCGAACGTCGCCCGCCGCGCGACGGCTGCGCGGTGGTGCATCACCGTGGTCGCGGTGATAGCGCCGGGGAGTGCCGGTTCCGGCAGTCGCGGAGAAATCGTGATGGACGAGCGTGTCGAGGTCTTCTTTTCGTTCCGCAGCCCGTACTCGTGGATGGGCTGCCACCGGCTCGAGCGGGTGAAGGAACGCCTGCCGGGGATCACACTCGAGTACATCCCCGTTTTCCCGCCGCCGGGGGCACCCGAACCCGTCATTTCGGCAGACCCCCGGCGCCTGAACTACGCCTTCGAGGACGTGGCACGCTTCGCCACCGCCTACGGGCTCGAGATCCACCAGCCCGCCACGCGCGACACCGTCTGGATGCGGCCGCACGCCGCCTTCCTCGCCGCGCGCGACGCGGGCCGAGCGGCGGCCTTCATCGAAGAGGCCTACCGCGCGCGCTTTCAACATTCGTGCGATCTCGCCGACGACCTCGTGCTGGCCGGCGTGGCCGAAGCCGCCGGCCTTGCGCCGGGTCTCGTGCTCGAAGCGGCGGACTCGCCGGCGCGCCACGACCAGGTCAAGGCCGGACTCCTCGACTTCGTCAAGCTCGGCCTCTTCGGCGTCCCCGCTTTCGTCTTCCGCGGCCAGCGATTCTGGGGCAACGATCGCCTCGAATGGCTCGTGCGGGCCGTCGATCAGGCCGCCGGCCGCCCGGTCACCGACCTGTGCTCCGACCCGCTCGGCTCTCCCCTGCGGGGCGCGACACCTGAGCCACACGGCTGAAGCGGCACGGTCGTCGCTGCGGCCGCGCCTGCCTGTCGCTGCAGGGCAACCGCACCGCGGGTGCCGCGGCAGCCGACCTGAGCGACACCTGCCGGTCGCCACAGCGCAACCGTACGCTTGGGGCCACGGCGGGAACCGCGGGTCTCTGACGACGGCCGCACCGCTGTGGTCGCGACAGGGCAACCGCGCTTCGGGCCGTGGCGGGAGCCGCAGCCGCTGTTGTCGCTTCTATACGCCGCCGCTTGCTCCACCCGCCGCGATTGATAGTCCCTCGGCTCGCGCCGGACCGTGAAGGGACCGGAGGGAGCCCTTGCCATGCAGGCTGCATCGATGACCACACCAGAATCCTATGCCGGACGGATCCGCGCCCAGCTCGGCCATTGCCTCGTCGACACCGCCCTGCCCCGCGGTCGGAAGATTCCCGGAAAAGTGCGCGATCGTTACGAACTCGGCGATCGACTGGCCCTCATCACAACCGACCGCCAGAGCGCGTTCGACCGCGTGCTGGCCGCGATTCCCTTCAAGGGCGCGGTGCTCAACCTGACCAGCGCGTGGTGGTTCGAGCGCACGCGCCACATCGTCCCGAACCACGTCGAGGCCATCCCCGACCCGAACGTCACGATCGCGCGCCGCTGCGAGGTCTTCCCGATCGAGTTCGTGGTTCGAGGCTACATCACGGGCACCACCAGCACTTCGCTCTGGACCCACTACCAGCGCGGCGACCGACGCTACTGCGGCCACGACCTGCCCGACGGTCTCATCAAAAATCAGAAGTTGGAATGCAACCTGCTCACGCCGACCACCAAGGAGGCCGATCACGACCGGGCGATCGCGCCCGACGAGATCGTCTCCGAAGGCTGGATGGGGGCGGCGGATTGGGAGCGCTGCAGCGCAATCGCGCTCGAACTCTTTGCCTACGGCCAGCAGGTGGCAGCAGCCCACGGACTGATCCTGGTCGACACGAAATACGAACTGGGGCGCGACGCCGAGGGACGCATCACGCTGGTCGACGAGATCCACACCCCCGATTCGAGCCGCTACTGGCTCGCCGATTCCTATCGCGAGCGCACCGCCGCCGGTCTCGAGCCCGAGAACGTCGATAAAGAGTTCCTGCGGCTCTGGTTCCGCGAGCACTGCGATCCCTACAACGATCCCGAGCTACCCGAAGCGCCGACCGAGCTGGTCACGGAGCTGTCGCGCCGCTACGTCTTTCTCTACGAGAAGATCACGGGGGAACCGTTCCCGTTCCCGGACATGGACCAGCCCGTGATGGAACGCATCCAACAGAACCTCCAGAGGTGGCTATGAAGGCCGTGATTTTGATGGGCTCGACCGCAGACGAGCCCTGGGCGAACAGGATTACCGAACGTCTGAGCGAACTCGGCATCGCGTGGGAGCAACATGCGTGCTCCGCCCACAAGCAGCCGAAACTCGTGCTCGACGTCCTCGAGCGCTACGCCTCGGCGAAACACATCGTCTACGTGACGATCGCCGGCCGGTCGAACGCACTCTCGGGCTTCGTCGCCGCCAACTCGAGCTTCCCCACCCTCGCTTGCCCGCCCTTCGCGGACCGGACCGATATGCTGGTCAACATCCACTCGACCTTGCAGATGCCGAGCCAGACACCGGTATTGACGATCCTTGATCCCGGCAATTGCGCCGAAGCTGTCGCCCGCATCCTGGCCTTCGGCGCTCGCGGCGAGGATTGACCTACCGGCCTCCGGAGCGAGAGCGCCGGAGGATCCCTGCCGCGGACCCACCGGGACGCGCGAGAGCCCTCGGTCAAACTCAATGCGGTAGCGGTACGGCCGGGGGATGCGGCAGGACGCGGCCGATGCGCGGCAGGAAACGACCGGTCCGGGCGCGGTACTCCTCGTAGGAAGCGCCGTGGCTCGCCACGAGATCGCGCTCCTCGAAGCGCACGGCCACTTCGATGTAGAGCGTGGTCACAGTGGCAAAGAGCAGGTGCCCGGCGGTCATGGTCGGCGTCGCCCAGAAAGCGATCATGAAACCGGTCATCGTCGGGTGCCTCACGAAGCGGTAGATGCCCGGCATCTGGAACGGACTCGGCGTGTACTGCCGGCCCCGGTAGTGGAGCCAGGCCTGACGCAGGCCGAAGAGATCGAAGTGATCGATCAGGAAGGTCGAGACCAGCACCAGCCCCCAGCCCGCCCAGAAGAGTCCCGTGATCAGAGCCACGGCTTCGGGCGCCTCGACCTGCCAGATCGCTCCACCGATCGGACGCCACTGCCAGAGCACGGCCGCCAACACGAGGCTCGACGCCAGCACGTAGGTCGAGCGCTCGGCGGGCCGCGGCGCCAAGCCCACGAGCCACGCCTTGAAACCTTTGCGTGCCATCACGCTGTGCTGGAGACCGAAGAGCATCAGCAGCCCGGTGTCGATCGCCAGCGCGGCCCCCAGGGGCTCGGCGGGCCCGATGTCGATCGACGTCAGTCCTGCAAAATTACCAACAAAGCCGATCGCCCAGAGAACCGTGGCCAGAAACGCCGCATACGCCACAACAGCATAGGCCAGAACTCCAGCTCCGCTCATCGCAGCACCTCCCCGGACGCGCACACCCGTCAAGTCGTGGCAGCACGCCTTCTCCCTTCCTGATGCGCCGGCGGGCGAGCCAAGACAAGGGCACGAGCCCCCGCCACGCGAGACGCGGCCGGCCCACTCCGGGACCCACTCGGCCCGAGCCGCGGGCACTCGCTCGACGGGCCCGGACCGCTTGCCGGCCCCGCAGTCTCCGTTCGGCCGCAGCACTCGGGCACTCGCTCGGTCCAAACCACGGCCCTGCTCCGCGCCGTAGCCCCATCCACACACTCGGCCCGAGTCGCGGAGCCACTCACTCGACGCGATGGCGATAAATCCAGGGTGCGACGGGGTGCGGCCGCGACCACAGGCCCCGATGCTCGGCGCGGGCGCGCTTCTCGCGCTGCGCCAGATCGCGATCCTGCGGGGCGTATTTGCGGTAGTGCCAGGCCAACCCCTCGCGCACGAGCACCCGCCCGATACTGCGCCCGTTGGGCAGGAAGACCTCGGCGATGACACGGCCGTAGCGATCGGACGCCACGCGTTGCTCGATGCGAACCCGCCGTCCGGCCATGAGGGCCCGCGTCCGTGACCGGGCTTTCTTCGCATAGGACTGGCCCTTCTCCGGGCAGTCGACGCCGTAGAGGCGAACATGCACCACCCGGCCCTCGCTCGCGATCAGCATCGAGTCGCCGTCGAAAACGCGCTCGACGACACCACTCCGCGGACGGTAGCGGGGAGCGGGTGTGATCTTCGTTGACGCGGCGGGGGTGGCGGTCCCCGCGCGGGGAGAGGCCGCGTCGGCAGGCGGCAACGTCGCCCCGCCCAGAACCAGCAGCAGCCCCAGCGGAGCCAACAGACGCCGCGTCCGTGCGCCGAGAAGGAGTCGCTCCGATCGATGGAAGGCCATGCGCGGGACAGCCTGCGCCAAGCCCCCGCGTTCGTCAAGCGCAGAGCACTCAAGAAAGGACTCCTCCCGCCGGACTCGCTTGCCTGGACGAGCCGGCTCCGACGCCACGGCGAAGCCCGGCGGACTGGCGTCGCCGGCCCCGCCACGCGGAGCGCCCAGCGCTTGCGTGGCGTGCTCCGCCGAGCCAAGGAGAACCTCGCTCGCGGACGGGGAAGGCCGCGACCGCACGAGAGACGCCAACAAGGCACGCCCCCGAGAGGACGACCCATGCAACGCTACGCCGTGATCATGGCCGGGGGCTCGGGCGAGCGCTTCTGGCCGGCCAGCCGCCAGGCTCGCCCGAAGCAGCTCCTGCGCCTCACCGACCCCGAGCGCACGATGCTCGGCGAGGCGATCGACCGGATCGCTCCGCTGATCCCGCCCGAGCGGGTGTTGATCGCCACCAACGAGATCCTCGCCGAACCCATCCGGCGGGGCCTGCCCGAGATTCCGCCCGAGAATGTCATCGCCGAACCGGCCAAGCGCAACACCGCCGCCTGTTTGGCCCTCGCCACAGCCCACCTGCGCCATCGCTACGGCGACGCACCCGTGGCGATGGCCGTGCTCACCGCCGATCACAAGATCGCCGACCCCGAACGCTTCCGGCAGACGGTGGATGCAGCCCTCACCTTTGCCGAGAGCAACGACGCCCTCGTCACGATCGGCGTCCGGCCGACGCGGCCCGAGACCGGCTACGGCTACATCGAGATCGAGACGAAGCTTGCTCCCGCCAGCGGCGCTCCGAGCCCTGCCGACGTCCGACCCGTCGCCCGATTCCGCGAGAAGCCCGACCTCGCCACCGCGCGCGAGTTCGCGATCTCCGGCCACCACCTCTGGAACAGCGGCATGTTCTTCTGGCGCACCGACACCCTCACCCAGGGCTTCATCAAGCACATGCCGGCGCTCGCCACCGCACTGCCGGTGCTCACCACCGCCATCGCGAGCGCAAACCATTCAGGCTTGCTCTCCTGTTTCTCGGCGCTCGACGACACCTCGATCGACGTGGGCCTGATGGAACGCGCGGCCAACGTACACGTCATCCCGGCATCGTTTGCCTGGGACGACGTCGGTGCCTGGGACGCGCTCTCCCGCACCCGCGAATGCGATCCGCAGGGCAACGTCGCGACCGGAGACCCCGTCCTGATCGAGAGCCGTGACTGCATCGTCTACAACGAAGCCGGGCCCGACCAGATCGCGCTGGCACTGGTCGGCGTGCGCGATCTGGTCGTCGCCGCGACGGCCGATGCGGTGCTGGTCTGTGCCCGCGATCGCGTCCAGGACGTCCGGCGGGCGGTCGCCGAGCTGCGCCGCACCGGGCGCGGCAATAAGACTTGATAGCGCACGTCGCCCCCGGCGAGCACCGCCGTGCTCCGCGCGGGGCAAGGCGGAGATGGCGACAATCCTTGACGAGACACGAGAGTCCCGCTGAGGGATCCTCCCGATGCGCGGGCTGGCGCACCTCGCCACGGCCAGCCCGCGGCCCGATCCAGGACGATCGAAACCGCTGTGTCCATGAGGCCCAGCGCCTCGGGCAGACGTCTTCCGGAGATCTCCTCGATTCTCCCCAGCCCCTATCGCCTCGCTCGAAGCATTGGAGTATCTTCCGCCGAACAGGCAGCAGGTCGGCCTGGTTCAGCGGCAGGCGGAGAGCAGGGGAATGGCGGCAGACGGAGACGATCTCGCGCGGCAACGTGAGCCACGCAACGCACACGCAAGGGGCGAGACTGCTATCCCCATGGCCCATGCCGGAGTGATTGCCCACCTCGGTTCACGGCCCAACGCCGCACTCCTGCTGCGCGGCATAGCAAGGCTCGCCGCCGACCAACCGAGCCTCCGTACGACCCGCCACGGCGTCCTGCCGATCGAGCATTTCGACCCGCCCTATCATCTGCGCTGGGAGCAGGTCGCCGACCGGCGCTTCCTCGCGCGAACGATCGAGACGCGCTTGGCATCGCCTCTCGCTCCGCACCGGCCGCTCTGGGAGTTGCACTGTTTTGCCCTGCCGGAAGGCGCGGCACTGCTCCTCAAGGTCTCGGCCACGCTCGAACGCGAGGCCGGCGGGGCGGTTGGCCTGCTGGAGAACCTGGCACGCGCCTGCGCGGACGAGAGCGAGCCCGCGGTCGAGGACGCGGGACTCCTGGCGCTGCCCGGCTGGGCCCTCGATCGCGCACGCGGCGCGCTCGGCAACGCGCTGGGCCTCCTCGACGGGCCGCTCGAGCGACTTCGCGGAGCCGTCTCGGAGCTGCCGACACCGGACCTGCTCTTCTCTCGTGCGCGTGACGCCTCGGCCGCCGGGGCGGCGCTGGCCGGCCACGCGCTCGAGGTCGCACGTTCGCTCGGGCTCTCGCTCAATGAGCGCGCCGCCGCGCCCACGGCCGGGGGACTGGCGTGGCCCGTCGGCGGCAGGCGTCGGGTCGGGGCTTTCGACCTGCCGCTCGGCGCACTCGAAGCTCTGGGCGCCGGCATGAGGACCAGCGTCGGAACTCTCGTCCTCGCCGGCACCAGCAGCGCACTGGCGCGCCTTGAGAGCGATCGCGGCGTCACGGTCCCGGACGTGGTCGCAGCAAGAGTCGGCTTGCCCGACCTCGGCACGACGGAACTCCTGCTGCCGCTGGGCCACCTGAGCCCGCTCGCACGCGCCGAACGCATCCACACCTCGCTCGCGGGCCGACTGCTCGAGCGCGACCAGCCCGTCGTCGGCGCACTCGCCGCCGGACTCACGGCTCTGCCGCGAACCCTCTCCTGGCTGGCGCGCCCGATCTTTGGCGCGTCGTTCGCCCTGAGCATCCGCGTCGAGGCCCCGCGCCAGGAACCGCAGACTATTGCTGGCGCCCGGATCGAGCGCCTCTACCCGATCGTCGGCTCGACACGGGACTGCGCTCTCACGATCGGCGCGCTGCCGCGCGACGGGAGGCTCGGCGTCTCGTTCACCGTGGACGAGGAAGCGCTACCACAGCCCGAAATCCTCGAGACCTCTCTGCGTTCCTCGTTCGCCGAACTCTGTGCCAGCCGCCCCGGCAGTCCCGCTCACTGATCCGGCCATTCGCCTCGGCCCCAGGGATTCATGACGGCTCCGACACAGCGTACGCCTGCGAATAGCGGCCGCATCGCCCGCCGCGGGGAACCCGGGCATTCGTGATGCCTCCGACGCCGCGTGCGCCCACACCGGGGCGGGCTCCGACGCTGGGCGCTTGCGCCACGACCTGGCTTGACAAGCAATGTAAACGTCTCTTCGATTGCCTCGCGGCCGCGCTCGACGGCCGCGACCCCGAAGGCGTCCATGATATGCGCGTGGCCACGCGACGACTGCGCGCCGCCCTCGAGGTCTTCGCGCCCTGGATGGCGCCAGCTAGCGCAGACCAGGTGGGTTGCCACCTGCGACGTCTCGGGCGAGCACTCGGGCGGACGCGCGAAATCGACGTGGCGTTGCTCCAGCTCAGCCAGGCCGGCGACCGCACCACGCCGGAGCGACGACTCGCCATCGAGGAAGTGAGCGCGTGTCTCGTCAAGAAGCGCCGCAAGGCACGGCGGCGCATGATTCGCGCCTTCGCGGCAGTCGATCTCGACCGCCTGCGGCAGACACTCGAGGCCCTGCCACGGGAACACCTCGCGGTTTCGGCGAGCGCGCTGCCCTTCGTCACCCTGGCCGCGGCGGTTAGCCCCGAGCTGCTAACGGCCGCGCGAAGGATCGTCGCCGCGGCCGAGATGCGCGCCGAGGTCGGCAGTGCCGAGGCTCTCGACATCCTGCACGCGACGCGAATCGACGCCAAGCGTCTGCGCTACCGGATCGAAATCCTCAAGCCCGGACTCGGAGACGCTGCCGGGGAGGCCCTGGTCGCCCTGCGGCAGTTGCAGGATCACCTCGGCGGCCTGCACGATGATTCTATTCTGGTCGCTCTTCTGGCCGAGGTCGGCGGCACGGTGCGCGAATCCTCACGCCCTCTCCTCGCAGCCGAAGTGCAACGGCTGCACGCCCTGCGCGGGCAACGCCTGCGCCGGGACGAGAAGGCCTGTCGCCACGACCTCGCCACCCTCGCCGCGAGCGGTTTCGTCGAATCGCTCGAGGTTCTCCTGCGGGAAGCCGCGCCGACAGCACCCGTGCCCGCCGACCCCCGGGCCGATTTCGCCACCCCCGAGCTCCCGGATGAGAACACCGGGACGCCGTCGCAGCTTCTTCCAGAAGCGCCGACGCTGCCGTGCGACCCGCCGCGCACGCCACTAAAGCGCCCCCGTGCCTCGCACGATGCAGCCTTGGATTGAACCGCGACTGGTGGCTCACGCCTGCCTGCTCGTCGAGTCCTATCAGCGCATGGTCGGCCGGCCGCTGCTGCACGCGGCCGGTGACACGACGGGCATCGCTGGTGCCCTCTATCGCGCTCCGTTCGTGGTGGTGTCGCACGACACGGCCGATCCGCCCTGTCTCAACTATGGTAACCAGAGGGCCCTCGAACTCTGGGAGATGAGCTGGCCGCGCCTGATCGGGACGCCCTCGCGCGAGACGGCGGAAGCTGCGGAGCGCGCCGCCCGAGAGCGTCTGCTGGAGCGGGTCGCACGCGAGGGCTTTGTCGACGACTACACCGGCATTCGTGTGTCGAGCCGCGGCCGACGTTTCCGCATCGACCGGGCCACGGTGTGGGCCGTGGTCAGTCCCGAAGGTCGCCCCGCCGGGCAAGCAGCAACGTTTTCTGAGGTGACGTTCCTGGATCCCTGAGCGCGGGGCGATGCCTGCGGCGACGGCTCTGGTCTGAACGGACTCGCGGCCCCCGGGATTCGTGGATCCCTGAGCATGAGGCGCGATGCGACGCGCCAACCGGCCGCCCAGATCCGCCACCACGCCGTCGCCACGAGCGGCGCGCTGGCGCGTCCATACGAGAATCGCCCTGGCACCACCGCTGCGACCGCCCGCGCGACGCTTCGGCCGAGGCCGCAGCACCACCCCGCGTGAGAATCGCCCCGTGCCCCCCCCTGCGGCCGTCCCTCCGTTGGCGACAATCCTACCGACATCTTATGGGCCAGGAGATGCAAGGCTTCACTGGATTCACCCGCAGCGTCCGGACGCGCCGCCTGCTGGCCCCCCTGCTCGCGACCCTGCTGGCGATCGCCGGCTGCTCCGCCGCCGCGAAGAAGGCGGCCTACGAGCCCGAGGATCGCGACACCTGGCAGAAGCCGGCCGAGGTAATTTCGCTGCTCGACATCACCCCGGGCAGCACGCTGGTCGATCTGGGCTCGGGTGGTGGCTACTTCACGGGTCGCCTCGGTCGCGCCACGGGACCCGCGGGCAAGGTCTTCGCGGTGGACGTCGATCCCACCATGAACGCTCTCCTTGGAACGCGACTCGCGGAAGAGGACATTCGCAACGTGACGATCGTGACGGCCGACCCGAACCATGCGGGACTCGCCCCGAACTCGATCGATCTCGTCTTCGTCAGCAACACCTACCACCATCTGCCCGATCCGGTGCGGTACTTCGCACGGCTCCTGGCAGCGCTGCGGCCCGGCGGTCGGGTCGCGATCCTCGAGTACCACCCCGACGCAAACACGTTCGTCCGACTGTTCCGCCATGGCACCGCAGCCGTGCGCATCCGCGACGAAATGTCGGCCGCCGGCTACATGTTGCTGCGCGAGAAATCGCTCGAACGCCAGGACCTGCTGATCTTCCGGCCCGCCCGCGCCGCGTCGAGAGCGGGCCCCGACGCCGGCTGAGCGCACCGGGGCCCCGGCCGCACGCAGCCGAGCATGGCCCGCGCCAACGGCGACCGCGGCGGGGCCCGCCATAGTGTTGCCGCCCACGCGCACGTCGGGTACGGCTGCAACGCCCGCGCCACCCTAGCTCAGTTGGGAGAGCAACTGATTCGTAATCAGTAGGTCGCCGGTTCGAGTCCGGCGGGTGGCTCTCCACAATTCAGCGTCGTTCGGGCGCTTGGCCCCGGGGCGGGGCGTCCGAAGACACCGGGGTGGTTGTCGCCTGTTCGGGATCCATCCGGGAAGCCGAGGCGTGGGGCCTTCGCTTGACCCCACTGGGGCAAGGCCGGAGGGGCCGCCCCTGCAGGGCACCACGGCGGCCCCCGTGGTCGGGCTCTCGACGCGAGCATCGACGTTGCGGGCCTGCGCTTCGAGCTTCGATTCGCGAGGGATCGCGGAGCGCTCGAACACGGACTTCTCGACGCCAAGCCGCGCCGGCCCACACGCCCGCAGTCATCCGCAGCGACGAGCCGCTCATCAAGCACTATGTGATAAACCCGGCGCCGTGCGCACCGTCGCGCCGGCGATGCGCGCAAGGCAGAGTTCGGCCGCGCGCCGCGCGCTGGCGAAGCTGCCATCGGCGAGCAACCCCTCGGCGCCGACCCAGTCACCCGCGACGTAGAGCCCCGGCTCGATCTCGGGCCCGGGGCGGCCGGCCAGGCCGCCGCCGCGCGCCGTGACCAGAGCGTGCGACACCGTCATGCGTGGCAGGAAGCGGCGGTGCACGACGTGCGCGCGCCAGCCGGGCTGGAGCAGGTCGGTGAAAGCCTCGAGTTCGGCGAGATCACGCGCCGCGTCCTCCGGAGCCAGCGGGTCCAGATATTTCGCGACGTGCACCAACGCGCCCCGCCCCGGCGTGAGATCGGCGACGGCGGAGTGAACCGAGAAGTAGAGCGGCGTGTCGATGCCGAGGCCGAAGGTGGTGCGCGGCGCCGGCAGTGCGTCGAGTGCAAGATCGAGACACGCCGCGCGCACGCCGATCGCGTCGCGCGAGCAGCGCTCGAGAAGCGCCCGGGCCGCACCCGCCCCCAGCCGTGCCGCGTCTTCCGGCGCGACCGCGAGGATCGCGCTGGTGCAGCGCAGGCAGGTGCCGTCGGCGAGACGCACGACACGGGTGCCACCGTCCACCGGCTCCTCGACCGCATCGACACGCACGCCGGTCTCGATCGTCACGCCCGCGGTGATCGCTGCCGCCCGTAAAGCATCGACCAGCTGCTGCCAGCCCCCATCGAGATACAGGACGCTCTTCGCGAGCGCGCGCTGCACCTGCTCGAGTGCCGCGCCGCCACTCATGAGATCGGGTGCGTTGACGTAGGTCGCAAGCCGCACCAGCGCGCCGAGGAGCAAGCGTACCTCGCCTGCGTGAGCAACGGACGCGAGCCATTCGCCGACGGTGCGTGCCTGCCACGGTCCAGGGTCGAGCGCACTCAACCGGCCGAGCAAGCGGGCGACCTCGAGCTTGCCCCGGAACGTGAGCAGCCGGGTCATCAGCAGCTCGCGCGGACCACCGGGGAAGGCGTGCCCGACCCCACCCAGCATGGCGTGTCCCCCTCCCGTGCGCGGCACGGCCCCGCGCGGCGTGACGCCGAGTTCGGCAAGCACCCGTATCCCGGCCGCGTCACGGTAGAGCGCGTGCGGGCCGACGTTGAACGAGAACCCATTCTTGACCTGCGTCACGGCGCGGCCGCCGACAAAGCCCGCTTTCTCGAAGAGGCGCACGCGGCGACCCCTACGGCCGATCAGGGCCGCCGCGCTGAGGCCTGCGATGCCACCGCCAATCACGACGACGTCCGGGGTATGTTCAGTGCTCATGCTCGCGCCACCGCCTAACACATCCGCCGCCACGGGATCTCGTCGTCCCGCTATTCGGCCCGCCGCCCGAAGGGAGGCACGAGAACCTGTAAAAACGACTCCCGCAGATCGACACACCCGCCGCGACGATGGTCCTCTCGGCCAGTCGACTGCGGCCCGGGAGCTCGTCGTGAGTCACCGACCGACGTCGAACCTGCCCGATCGAGGTGCCCGGACGAGTTCAAGGCGGTCGTAACAGGCGCCATCCCTCTCGCCCGCAGGAGTAGATCTCGATCCCGCGCCACGGCGTGTCCGACCACGCGGGCTGCGCGGAGATTGGCGATCGCGCCACGCCAGACCTTGATCCCGCGGCCACGGCGTTGACCGATCGGGCCAGTGCGACATAGTGACTTCGCACCAATCCCCGCGTGGAGATGGCCTTGTCAATACATATCTGTATCCGTTCCCTCGGCATCTACTCCGGACTCGTCGCGATGGCGGCGCAGAGTGCCCTGCTCGGCGTGACGGCTCGCGGCGGTCGACGTCACCGCCTGCGGCCAACGTGTGCCCGCAGGTGAGAGCGGCGTGCTGCAGGCGGATCTCGACTGCGCGTCGACGCTGGGCATCGTGCTCGAAAAGGGGAGCACGCTCGACTTCGCCGGCCACGGGATCGCCGACGGCAAGCCCTACGCCATCCGCTGCGCCGGCAACGCGTGCGCGCTTCTGAGCAGCACGGGAACCGGCGAGATCAGCGGGAGCGCAACCGCAATCAGCGTCTGGGGCGGCCGCGGCCCAGTACAAGTGCGCGACATCACGATCCGCGACAGCGGCCCCTTCCCGGTGCAAACCCAGGGCGCGATCGACGCCGTGGATGCGCGCCTCGATCTGATCCGGGTTCGCATCCTGAACGCCCTCGCCAACTATGGAATCATTGCCCGCCGCATCGTGGCGACCGACGTCGAGGTGAGCGGCGGCACCGGAATCGGCCTGTTCGCGATTCGCAGCCTGGTCGCGAGCAATCTCACCACCGATGGCAACGGTGAGATCGGCGTCCTCGCGTCCCCGGCCAGCGTCACCGGCCTGAACGCGCCCAACAACGGCAGAGCCGGGCTGGCCTCGGCACGGCCGACGATCGAGGGCGGCGAGATCACCGGCAACGGCTCGCAAGGCGGGCCCGACGTGCTCGCGAGGGCGCCCCGGTTCAGCGCAGTCATCTGCGGCACGAGCCAGCGGCTGCGCAGCGACCCCCCCGTGACGCTCGGCGTCTGTGCCAACGACTGAAGCCGGCCGGCAGGGCTCGGCCACACGGCGACAGCGGCGCCACGCGCCTCGCAGGGTTGGCGGCGCAAAGCGTGAGTTCGGCGGGACTCGGCTACGCGCGCGACCCCGCGTCGCCTGTCCAGTCCGCCACGCGCGGCTGTGTTGTCCCAATTACCGGGACGGCCGCGGCGCGGAATCCGAATTGATCACTTCCCACTTCGAGCGTGATGGTCTATGCCTCGGTCACGACCTCACGTTCCCGTCCCTGAACCCTCACCCAGGAGAAGCCTTCATGCGTCTTCCGAATCTTGCCGCCGCTCTCTTGATCAGCGCACTCGCGCTCATCGACACGACCGCGCGACCGATGTTCGCCCGTGCCGCCGGAGCTGTCTTCCCCGTGGTCAAGTTCTACGGCCAGGCCGGCCGGGTCGGTGCCGCGCTGCCGGTCGCGGATCTGCGCTACCAGGCCGCATGGGAAGCGAGCGATCTGCCAACACTCGCGCTCAACAGCCCCGACGCCCGCGTCACCATCGATGCCATCCTGACCGACGAGAACGGCGAGGAACTCGCCACCCTCGGCGGTGCCGACCTGATGACGGAGGCGCTGGTGCCACGACCGGGCGGCAGCTCGTGGCGACAGACCTTCGTGCGCACCGCACAGGACCCGAACAGCCTGCGGGTCGATGTCGAGCAGCGCGCTGGCCAACTGCGGGTGCGACTCTCCTTCGCGCGTGCCCGGATCCTGGCACCGGCGGTCTGCCTCGCCGGCATCGAGCGCGTCCTGCTCACGACGGCCTTGACCGTCGACGACGGTAGCGCCGCGGGCCCCGTAGAGATGACCGCGACCCAGCCCTGGGTCTGCAAGGTACGCAACGACGGTACCTGGGAGCTGCGCGGCCAGAACGCGCAAGACCATGCCGGACACCACGACCACAACAACGGCGACGAGAACAAGCGCCCGCAGGTCAAGATCGCGCTCGAGAACCACACGCGGATCAACGGCGTACCCAACCTCATCCAGATCGATGCGGCCCGCTCCGAGGACCAGGACGGCACCATCGTCAGCTACGCGTTCCGAGTGATGGAACGCTACGGCGGCGCGATGATCTACGAGGCCGGACCGCAGGCTTCGCCCGAGAGCTGGCTCTGGCTCGCGCCGGGCGAATACCTGGTCTGGGTGACAGTGGTCGACAACCAGGGTTCGTCCCACACCGAGAACCGCCGCGCCTCGGTGCGCGACTGACTGGCACGCTACCTGTCGCCCGGCAGAGGCGTCGTCCCACTTTGCGGAAGATCCCGTTCGCCGTGCTGGCGATACGCCGGACGACCGCAGAGACCGACCGATCATCCCCGCCAGGAGCCCATGCGACAGCGTGCGTCGTCGATGGGCGAGACCGATCTGCCATCTCCTGCGACGATAGATTTCCGACGCCGGGGCTCTCGTTTTACCATTTCGAGCTTGAGTTCGAGGCCGGGGACGTGCGATGCTTGAGCGTCTGCACCTACTTACTGACCGAGAGCGGTGCACCGGCCGGCGCCTGCGACAATGCCGAGGCCTGCACCGGCAGCGCTGCCGCCTGCCCGGCCGACGCCAAGAGCACCGCCGAGTGCCGCGCGTCGGCCGGCGCCTTCGACCCGGCCGAGAGCTGCGACGGCGCGTGTCCCACCGACGTCAAGCTGTCCGCGGTTGCCGCTCCTCGGCGGGCATCTGCGACCCCGCCGAATCCTGCGATGGCGCGGGCGACGACTGTCCCACCGACCTGCTGACCGTCGCCGGCACCGAGTGTCGCGCCGCCAGCGACGTCTGCGATCTCGCGGAGGAGTGCACCGGCAGAGCGGTCGCCTGTCCGACCGACGCCCTGCTGCCCGACGGCACGGTCTGCGACGACTCCGACGACTGCACCGTCGACGACCAGTGTGAACTCGGCGTGTGCACCGCCGACGCCGAGTACGCCATCCACCGGCGCGCGAGCTTCGGCCCCGAGGCCATCCTCGGCGATGATCTGAACGTGTACGCCACTTCCGGCATGACCGTGTTCGCGATCGGCTCGGGTGCCGAGGAGGGAACCCTGATCACCTCGGCCCGGGTACGCATGGGCATGGGCGCCGCCATTCATGACGTCGCCACCACGGCCGTGGCCGGCAAGGGTACGGTCAACGGCACGCAGTCGCCCTTCCCGAGCCTGCCCGACTTCGACACGCGCTTCCCCGAGCCGGTCGTCGCCTGTGGCGGCGAGTCCCTCACGCTGGCCGTGGACGAGCAGCGCGACATCAGGCCGGGCAGCTACGGCGACGTCTACATGCTCGATCGCGCCCAGCTTCATCTTGCAGCCGGCAACTACTCGTTCTGCAACATCGAAATGTACAACGAAGGGCAGATCCTCGTGACGAGCGGCACCGACGCCACCTCGATCGACGTGAGTGACGAGTTCCGCACCGGCTTCGGCGTGCGTCTGGCCGCGACCGGCGACGGCACGCCGGCACCGACGCTGCGGGTCGCCGGCGCGCTCTTCCTCAAGAACGACAACGAGATCGATGCCCACATCTACGCGCCGACGGCGGCGATCCGTGCCGGCCGCGGCACGGACCTCAGAGGGAGCGTCATCGCCAATGTCTTGGCCGCCAAGGTCGCCGGACGGGTGGGCTGCTCGCTGCATGGCGAGCCCACGCCGTAACGCGCTCGGAGCGATCACCGCCGTCCATCGAGTGACAATCCGAAAAGCGCAGGATCAGGCTGGCGGTCAGGCGCGATCGCCGCGTTCGCGCCGCGCTCCTGGCGGCACTGCGCGGACATGCAGCCAGGCCCCGGTGGTAGCGACCCAGGCTCCGCCCCAGCGCGCGTGATACCGGCCGCGACAAGTGCGGCAGGTCGCCAGAGCGAGCGCGTTTTCAGAGGATTCGCCGCGCAACAGGATCATTGTCCCGCCAGACTAGGGCACGCCCGCGACGGGCTGGAAGAGCACGTCGCACGGGCCCCCAACCGTCACGGTGGCGGTCTGCGACGGCTCGGCACAAGATTCGCCGCGCGTGCGAGCACGGCAGGTCAGTGCCAGCGGCTGCCCGCTCGCGAGCCAGGGCGGGACGCGCCGGTGGCGCCCCACACTCACGAAGCCACAGCTGGCTGGAGTGCCATAGGGCCGGCATCGCTCGACCGGGCGCAACTTCACCTGGCGCGCATCCAACACGAAGCCCGGATAGTCGTCGCTCGTCTGGATCACGTCACGCTCGGCTTGGTCGTCGATCGAAACCGTGCGGAAGGCAAAGCCGCCCTCGCGCCGCGCACCGACCTCGACCCGGCGGTTGGCGATCAAGGCAAAATCGCTCCCGCGGCGTGCGACCGCACCCGTCATGTACTCGATCCGAGGATGCCCCGGAAAGCATTTCCCCATCGCAGGCGGGTGGTAGTAGTGGCGCAGATTCCGCGGGGAGCCGCCGGTCACGCCGGCGAAGGCCACCGCCAACGCGCGGTCGCCACCGAAGAGGATCGCCTCGATGTCGGGGCGACTCTGGTCGTACATCGCCTGTAGGCGGCCGGCGTCGTCGTCGCCGGCAAGGTCGGGGCGCAGGAAGCACGACGCAAGCCCCGAGATCTGCGTGAGGTACTCGTCCCAGATGTTGTACTGCGAGGGTTCCGCAGCAACGCCGGCGATGTCACCGCGGTAACGGCAGCCCTGCCGGGGCGAGCACGCTTCGCCGGCTCGGTTGCGCAGCGAGAGGGCGATCGCCATGCGCTCGCAGGCGCCGTAGGCGCTGCAGCCCCGACCGAGATGGGCCTCGAAAAGTGCGGTGCGCATCGCGTAGTCGAGGTGACGGGCGCGCTCGAGTCGTGCGGTCGGCCAGCGACCTGCCTGCTCCGCCGCGAAGCGAGCCCAGGCCCGCGCCAGCGCATCGCGCCGGCCGATCAAGTACTGCTGCACGGCCGTGCAGTGCGGCGAACCATGAAACGCACGCACGATCGCGTCGAGATCGCTACCCGGAGAGACGGCTGGTCTGGACGGCGCCGGCTGCGGATCGAACCAGGGCGCCTTGTCCATCGCGTAGAGATTCCGGGCGTCAAGGACAGTGCGTACACCCGCCGGGCAGTGATGATTACGAACCTCGCGACCGCGCCGCGCCGCAAGGGCGGCACGAAACGTCGCGGCCGAGGCGCGCGTGGCGCGGCGGGAATCGACCACGACCTCGAAGCCCACCCACGGCACGCCGCCGGCATCGACCAGCGGCCGCCCGGCGCGCACAACGAGGCAAGGAATGACCGATGTGCCCTGTGCGAGCGAGCCGGCAGGCCTCGCCCGAGATCCACGCGCCGCCACCTCGGCCACGGCGTAAAATGGGACGTCGAGCGCATTATTAGTGCGATAGAGCGTCAGCACGGGCGTGGCGGGGATGGCCAGCGCGAGCCGCGGCGACTGCGCGCCGAGCAGCGCCAGCGAGACAGCCAACGCCACGCCGCGCCAGCAGCGGGCGCGCACGACTCGATTCCTGACCGACACCGCCCTTCGCCCCCCGGCCGCCAACCATCCACCGCTGCCCAGATCCATCGCGGGCCGGCCAGCCTTCCCGAGCAACGCCTTCATGACCACGCCAAGCGTCCCCTTATGAGCGTGCCCACAGGCGTTCTCAGGAGCAGCACAGACCCGCGCAACGCGAAGCATCGCATGAGCCGCCGTGTCTGTTCGGGCCCGCGTTACTGCTGATAGAGCAGCACGAACCGCGAATCGGCGGCGAGACCGGCAGCGTCGGTGCATCCCACGCCGACGAGCGCCGTGCGCGCCGGATCCGCCATCAGCGTCTCGACCTGGCAGGCGTGCGCCCCGCCGCCGTCGTACGCCGTCACGTGCACGACCGGGTGGACCGTGTCGCCGGCCCCACCAGGGCCGACCGGAGCCGCGAGAAGGGGCAGCGCCACTTCGTATCGCCCCGTGCCGCTACGAGTGATGGTGTTCGTCTGACCACGCGAGTGCCACTGATACTGGGTTGACGGCGTGTAGCTCGCCGCGGTCGGATCATCCGCCCAGAGGTAGGCTGCTTCACCACCTCCGGGTGCCAGTGGCGCCTCGTCGACATAGGTCAGTGCCCAGCGCGAGTTTGCGGGAATCCCGTTCAGATCGAAGCATCCCACGCTCACCTGGAGGTCGGCGCCACTAGCTCCCCAGTACCTGATCTGACAGGTGCGAGAACCGTTCATCGTCGTCAACGCCACCGCCCCCCCGTCTCGACCGAGGCCCGGAAGCGTCGCTTGATAGATTCCTGGAGAGACGACATCGATCCGGTTCGGGCGCCCGGTGGAGTTGTAGTTGAAGAGAAGGTTGGGAACGTAGCTCGTGGAATCGGTGGCATCGGTACTGAGATAGGCACGCCGTCCGGTTCCCGCCGCCGGACGCGAGAAGTGGACGAAGAAGCGGGTGTCGGCTGGATTGCCAGCGGCATCGTCACAGTTGACGTGGATCGTCTCGGCGTCGGTCGCCGCGCCGAAGAACCCGGTCATGTCGCAACGCCGCACCGCGGGCAGGACAGAGCGGGCGACGACGTGCGCGATGCCGCCGAGATCGCCGGTCAGCAAGCTGTTTCGCCCGACGCCCGGCATGGTCACCTCGTAGCGCCCCGGGCTACTTCGCCCGACGCTGACGTAGCCGCTCGCCGAGCTGTATGCGTTCTCGACCGGCAGCTCGACCGGTGACTCGGGTGATGCCGTCATGGCCCAGGCACCCGCCGATACCTGGGGTGGACAGACGATGCCCCCCGGGCTCGTGCCACAACGCGCGGCCGGAGTGAAACTCTGCAAGCCCTGGTTCCAGACCAGCGAGAGGCTCTCGCCGAGTCCGGGAAACTGGAGCGCCTCGGCCGATCCCACGGCGCCAGGCAGGAAGGGCACGCCGAGCGTCGTCACCGTGAAACTGGCGCGGCCGAACTCGACACCATCGGCGTAGGCCACAGTCTCGTGCGCTCCCGCGCCGAGCAGTCCATAGTTCCACAGCAGCCCGAAGCCGTTGTTGGCATCACCGCAGGACGGAATCGTGTCGTCACGCGTCGTGCCGTAGGCGGCTTCGATCGGCGTCCCGCCATCGAAGGCGATCGTGATCTGGCCCGCCGAACAATGCCAGCCCGAGACCAGCGAGATGCCTCCCATCGCGGAGTTGGCGCCGGGATTCTCGAGCACGCCCTGTGCTGCGGCCACCGCCGGCACGATGGCGGCGCCGAGACCGAGCAAAGCGCCAGAGCCGCGTCGCCGCAGCAAGGCCCAGCGACCGCGGCCGACGAAGGTGCGTCCCGATTCGTGGTGCGACATTGAGCCTCCCATGCACGGCTGCCCAGCCGCGCTGCCGCGGCAACTATCCGCCGTTCGCAGCTCAAGTCAACTTCGGGGCGCCATGCGTGTAGCTGTCCCTTCCAGTCACGGAGGAAAGCGAAATGAGGACTCATTCCCGGCAGCAGGCGGAGCAGAGATTCGCGCCCGGCGTGCTGCTCAGACCTGAGTAGCGCCGCGGCGCCAGAGGAACGCTGCGGGTAGCCCGCAGGCGACGATCGCGAAGCCGGGCCACGTCGCGGACGGCTTGACGATCAGGAGATCGACGGTAATCGCGAGCGCCAGCGCGACGTAGACCGCCGGCAGCAACGTCCCCGTGCGCACGCCTCGCGTCGCGGCCACGAACTCGGGACGCCGCCGGAGACGGAACAGGCCGAACATCGTCAGGGCATAGAACACCAGCGCGGTTGCGATCACGTAGTCGAGCAACTGGCCGTAGCGTCCCGAGAGAGCGAGCACGGATGCCCAGAGACCTTGCGCCACGAGGGCACGTTGCGGCACGCCATTGTTCGCGAGTCGCGCCAGGCCGCGGAAGAACAAACCGTCGGCCGCCATGGCCTGAATCAGCCGCGGGCCGGCGAGCACGAGCCCGTTGGCGCAGCCGAACGTGGAGACCATGACGAGAATCGCCATCACAACCGCGGCGTCGCCACCGATCGCCGCGCCCATGGCCGCGGTCGCAACCCGACCACCGGGCGCCGCGGCCACGCTGCCCCCAAGGCCATCCATCGACGCGCCGTCGCGCGCCGGCAGAATGCTCAGGTAAGCAAGATTCACCAGCAGATAGAGCCCGACCACGATCATCGTTCCGACCAGCAGCGCCCGCGGCAGGGTGCGGTGGGGCTCGCGCACCTCGGCCGCGGTGAACGTGACATTGCTCCAGGCATCGGCCGAAAACAGGGCTCCGACCATGGCCGCGCCGAAGGCGGTCACGATCCAGCCGTTGGCAAACTCAGTGCTGAACGGTGCTGCGAGATTGGCGGCCACGGCCTGACTGTTCCACCCCGGGCCAAGGCCGATGAGCACGATCGCCACCAACGCAGCTAGCTTGACCACGGTGAAGGAGTTCTGGATACGCTTGCCGACATGCAAGCCGCGCGCGTTGGCCGCGGTGAGAAGCGCGATCATCGCCACCGCCACGAGCTGGCGCGCCGAAATCGAGAACCCAGCCATCCGAACCCACACCGGATCACCGAGCGCCGGCACGATCTCCGCCAGGTACGTGGCAAACGCCACCGCAACCGCAGCGATGGTCCCGGTCTGGATGACCAGCGCGAGTGTCCAGCCGTAGAGGAACCCGGCCAGCGGGCCGAAGGCCTCGCGCAAGAATACATACTGGCCACCGGCACGGGGGTAGGCGATCGAGAGTTCGGCGAAAGCACGCGCCGCCACCACGGTCATTGCCCCGGCCAGCGCCCAGACGGCGACGAGCCAGCCCGCCGTGCCGACCTCATGGGCGATCTCCGCCGGCACGATGAAGATCCCCGAGCCGATCATCGACCCGGCGACGATCATGGTGGCGTCGAAGGGACCGAGCAGCCGCCGGTAACCCCCGCCGCTCGCCCGCCTCTGCGCGGGCGGTGCCGGCGCCGCTGCGCCCGCAGCCGCGCCGGCCATCCCGCGCCGGTCACTCGCGCGACCCTGCTCGCTCGAGGCCCCGCGAGTCGCCGCATCCCGACCGTGGTCCGCCACGCAACCTTCATCGCACGTTGCACACTCGCCGGCGACCGCAGCGTCGCGTTGCGCTCGGCCCGCCGGCGCGACGCGAGGATCTCCCCTCTTGCGAAACCCGCGCGCGTCGGGCGACGGGTGGGTCCCGCTGGAGCGGGGGATCGCGCCAGCTCAGTCGAGCAGGAACCAGGTCACGGTCGTGACCACACGCACGATCTTGTCGATCTGCTTCTCGGGCCGCTCTCCGGGAATCTCCACCGCGGGCCGGATCTCGATGACGCCCTGACTGGCGTTCTGGATCGAGCCGACGCGAGCACCGGATTCGGTGGCAAAGATCTCGGCGGCCTCGCGCGCGCGCTGTGCCGCCTCCGCCAACATATCCCTCTTGACGGAGGCCAGATCGGTGAAGACGTACGACGGACCCGCGCTGAAGCTGTCGGACGCGAACGCGACTCCGGCCTTCAGCAAGTCGCCCACATTGCGCGCGGCACTGGCCAGGCGCTCGACCTCACCCGTGCGGACCAGCAGGTCCTCGGTGAGCACGAAGCGGAACTCCGCAGGCGTTTGCGCGGCGTTGAAGCCCGCCATGCGGTCCTCGACCTGGATGTTCTGCACGCCAAAGCTGCTCTCCGGAAAGCCGCTGGCGCTCAGGTACCCGGCCACCGCCCGCTCGGACTTCTCGAGCACCCCACGCGCCGTCTCGAGACTCGGGCCGCTCGCCGTGAAGCGGATCGGCCAGAATCCGAGATTAGACTTGACTTCACGTTCGGCGAGTCCCTTCACGGTGACGGTCCGGAAGCCGAGCCGGCTTTCGACCAGCGACTGGCCGCCGAGGAAGCCGGCCGAGGCCAGCCCGCAGGCGACGATCAGAGCAGCGAGAATGCGGCTTACATTCGACATCGGAGTCTCTCCCGGAGGTGAGGATCATAACCGGCGCCCGTGCAGAAGCCACCGGCCGTGGCGCACGAGACCGCGTTTCGGGGCGACGCCAACAACCACGGGATCGGCGCCGGTGCATAATCCGCCCGCCATGGCACCGCAGACGAGCCCAAGGGAGTGCCCGCGGGATCCTTCAGCGCGTGGCTCGGAGCCCGGGCAACTTCGCTCAGGTGCCCGCATTCCGCGCAAGCGCAGATGCATCTCAGTCATCAACAAATTCCGAGTTCCGCTCGCCGCGCATCGCCGTTCCCAACCGGGGAGCCTCACCGCCAACGTCACCGCGTGGCCGGCCCAGGGATTTCGTCCACGAGACCCCCAGTCCCGGAAAGCCCAGCGTGAGCTGGCGGCGACCGTCGGGGCCGACTCCGAGGCGGATGCCCGGAACGCCGAAGCTCAAGCCAAGACCCGACTTCGAGAGCGTGCCGCGCAGGGGTCCGAGGTTCAACGTCCGCCGGAATCGCCAGCCCACGATCGTCCCTCCCCCTCGGTCACGGGGGCGCTCCGAGATGAACGCGCCCCTCACGCTGCCCGCTCGATTGAGGCACCGATCGGGTCACCCGTCAAGTCATAGACCTCGCAGTGTCACCGCAGGCGCTCGGGCGGCGGGTCGAGCGCGTCGGCGGCGAGCGCCGGGAAGACCCGGCTCACCTTGCCGAGCAGGTACTCGCCATAGGTACCCTCGATCTCGTGCACGCTCGCGCTATCCCAACGCGCTGCGCGGTCGGCAGCGCGCGCCGCCGCACCAATCGGGTGGATCGCCTGCAATCGGGCCGCGAAGCCGGGGTCGAAGAAGAAAGGCAGCGAGATGCGCCCGCCCGCCACGGGCGGACGAACGCGGTGCGGTGTCGAGCGGTAGATTCCACCGGTCAGACGATCGAGCATGTCGCCGAGATTGCACACGAAAGCGTCGGCGAGCGGTGGCACGTCGATCCAGGTCCCGCCGGAGCGCACCTCGAGCCCGCCGGTGCCGTCCTGCGCGAGCAGCGTCAGGAAGCCGTAGTCGGTGTGCTCGCCCACCGCCCACGCCGCGGCGGGATCTCCCGGCCGGCGCGCCGGGTAGTGAAAGATGCGCAAGAGGAGAATCGGATCGGTCGTGAAGCGCTCGGCGATCCAGGAACCATCGCGACCGAGGCTCAGCGAGAGGGCCTCGGTCAGGGCATGGCCGAGCCGGGTCAGCGCGGCGATCCATTCGAGGACGCTCGCCCGCAGGCCGGGCACCTGCGCCGGGAAGAGGTTCGCGCCGTGCAGCGGCAGTCCCGCCCGCACACGGGAATCATCCGGTCCCAGCTCTTCGCCAAAGTAGATCCCTTCCTTCAGATCGGGCACGCCCGAGGTCAGCTCGCCGCCGAGGGGGAAGTAGCCCCGCCAGGCGCGCCCGCCATGCCCCATCGCGATCTCGAGCTTCACCTGCTCATCGAGCGCAAAAAACTCGCGGCTCTGCGCGAAGAGGCGCTCGCGCAGGGCCGCATCGACGCCGTGCCCGACAACGGAGAAGAAGCCGTGCGCGCGGCAGACCTCGCCGATCCGAGCGGCCACCGCCGCGCGATCCCCCCCACGCCCGCAAAAGGGGCCCACGTCGATGACCGGCAGTTCCATGACGCCCGGCTGGTGTACCGAAGGGATCGGCAAGCGTCATGCGTTCGACAGCGCCGGGAGAGCGAGAGTAGAGAATGCTCGCCGCCGGGGAGCGAAGCTGCCAGGGCGTGGCACGGGCGGAAACCTGGTACCGATCGTCCAAGCATGAGCATTCGCGGCAGATGAGCGGAGGCCCGGGGGCTTGGCGCCAGGCTCGCGGACCGGCGCTCGGCCGGGACTTCGTTGCGTCGCATGGGGAGAACGAGAGTGTCGAACGTCGCACGCACCGCTGGCGAGGACATCGCTGCACTGATCCTCCGCTATGCCGAGCACATCGACGCCGGCGACTTCGCCGGGCTGGCGGCACTCTTCGAGCACGCCGCGCTCCGCACCGACGGCCACGCCGACGTCCGGCGCGGCCGTGACGAGGTGCGTACCCTCTACGAGTCCATGGTCCGCCTCTACGACGGCCGGCCCTCGACCCAGCATGTCACGACCAATATCCAAGTGGAGGTCGCACCTGACGGACAGAGTGCCCAGGCTCGTTCCGTCTACACCGTCTTCCAGGCGCGCCCCGATCTGCCGCTCCAGCCGATCGTCGGCGGGCGCTACCACGACAGCTTCGCCCGCGGCCCGGGGGGCTGGTACTTCACGGAACGGGTCATCTTCGTGGATCTGGTCGGCGATTTGAGCCGACATCTGCGGAGACCCATCTGAGAACGCCACGCGAGTGCATCGGGATTGCGGGGGTACGGATGGCGGGCTTGTCCTTTTGGGACTGCCGTGAGATTGGGCGGCGCGCCCCGTGGCGCCTGAGGAGGAATCGCTGATGGGCTGGAGCGTGCTCGGTGTCGCGGTGCTGGTCGTCGCATGGGGTATCGTCATCTACAACGGTCTGGTCCGCGGCCGCGTGGCCGGGGACGCCGCCTGGGCGCAGATCGATGTGCAATTGAAGCGCCGCTACGACCTGGTGCCCAATCTCCTCGAGGCCGTGAAGGGCTACGCCGCGCACGAGCGGGACACCTTCCAGGCGGTCGTGCAGGCCCGACAGAAAGCCATCGACGCCCAGGGCGTCGCCGCGCAGGCGCAAGCCGAGACGTCGCTCACAGCTTCACTGCGTGGCCTGCTCGCCCTGCGCGAGGCCTACCCCGACCTCAAGGCGAACCAGAACTTCCTCGCTCTGCAGGAGGAGTTGGCCAGCACCGAGAACCGCATTGGCTTCGCCCGCCAGCACTACAACGACGCCGTCAATGCCTACAACGGATCGATAGCGGTCTTCCCGGCCGTGCTGATCGCCAACAATTTCGGCTTTGTCCGGCGCGACTTCTTCGAGCTCGAGGACGGCCCGCAGCGCGAGGCCCCCCGGGTATCGTTCTGAGCCTCCCTCTCCGCAGCCGGCGAGGGCTCGTCCCCGCAACCGACGATCCCCCGCGCCACGCCGGGATCGCCGGCCGCGCGCCCTGCCCTGCTCTATATTAAACACATGACGCCCTCGCCCCCCGTACCCGACCCGTGGCCGCCGGGCACCACCTTCGAGACCCTGATCGCACGCAACCGGAGGCGCTCGCGACTGCTGGTGGTCGTGCTGGCTCTCGTCGGCGCGCTCGTGTTCGCGGCGGCGGGCGACATCGCTGCCGGGGGTGGTCTGCCGGCCGGTCCGCTTCTGGCCCTCGTCCTGCTCGGCCTCTGCGCGAGCGGCATTGCTGCGGCGGCAAGCCTCCGATTCGGCAGTTCGGTGCTGCTGCGGTTTGCCGGCGCGCGACAAATCGAACGCGACGACGATCCCGAACTCTGGAACGTCGTCGAGGAGATGGCGATCGCCGCCGGCACACCCATGCCCACCGTCCATCTGATCGAGAGCCCGTCCCTCAACGCCTTCGCCACCGGACGCGATCCGGCGCACGCTTCGATCGCCGTCACGAGCGCACTGCGGCAGGAATTGAATCGCGACGAGTTGCAGGGCGTGGTGGCGCACGAGATGTCGCACGTGCGACACCTCGACATCCGGCTGATGCAGCTCGTTGCGACAATGGCCGGGTTCATCGTGCTGGCGGCGGATGCGGCCCGATTCACGACCCGTGGCAACCGTGCCTCGCGGGAGACCTCCGGGACGGCACGCACGGACGGGGCACAGGGTGGTGGCAGCGGAACCGCGATCGTCGTCATGATCGGGCTCGTGCTCATGATCGTGGCACCACTCATCGCCCGCATGTTGCAGCTCGCGATCTCGCGCGAACGCGAGTACCTCGCCGACGCCGGCGCGGTGGCGCTGACCCGCAACCCGCTCGGCCTCGCCTCGGCACTGCGCCGCCTCGGCAGCTCGACCGAGCCACTCGCCAGCGCAAGCCGGGGCAACGCCCACCTGTGGATCGTGAATCCAGTGCTGCACGCACGCGGCCGCGACGACTGGGACAGTGTCTTCTCGACCCACCCACCGCTCGCCGAGCGCATCGCCCGGCTCGATGCCCTGGCGGGCGGCGGAAGACCGCAGCCACGCGGCGGCGGGCAAGCCTAAAACAATAGACTCCACGACAGAGGCCGTCATCGTCGTCGCCGCCGCGCGCACGGCCATCGGCACTGCACGCAAGGGATCGCTCATCCAGGTCGGTGCGTTCGAACTCGGGCTCTTCGCCATCGGCGAGGCGCTGCGCCGCTCGGGCCTGCCGCCCGGCGACGTCGAGGACATCGTCATGGGCGAATCGCTGCAGGGTGGCGGTTGCATCGCGCGCCACGCCGCCGTGGTGCTGAGCCTCGACCACATTCCGGCGGTGGCGATGAACCGCCACTGCGCCTCGGGACTCGCCGCCGTCCAAACTGCTGCGGCCTCGATCCGCGCCGGCATGGACCGGGTCGTGATCGCCGGCGGGGTCGAGAGCATCTCGACCTCGCCCATTATCCTGCGCCAGGGCCCCGGCCAGTTGCAGCCGCAGCCATGGATTCCGCCCTCGCATCCCGAGACCCCCGACGCGCCTACCCTCGACATGTCCATCACCGTCGGCTGGAACACGGCACAGGAGGCCCGGGGCACGCGCGAGGAAATGGGCGCCTGGGCGCTGCGCTCGCATCACGACGCAGCCGCAGCACGCGATTCAGGAGGGTTCCGCGCCGAAATCTTTCCGATCGAGATCCCCGACGGACAGGGCGGCACGCGCGTCTTCGACACCGACGAACACCCGCGCCGCGACACGACGCCAGAGAAGCTGGCCGCCCTCCGGCCACTCCACCCCGAGATCCCCGGCTTCAGCATTACCGCCGGCAACGCCTCGGGCCTTGACGATGGCGCCACCGCGGTGGTTGTCGTCGCCGGCGACGATGCCAGGACTCATGGCTTGAGGCCGCTGGCTCGGATCCTGTCGTGGGCATCGGCCGCCGTGGCACCGCGACGTACCAGCCTTGCCCCAACAGTGGCGATTCCGAAAGCGCTCGGGCGAGCCGAACTCGCCGTCAGTGACGTCGATCTGGTCGAGATCAACGAAGCTTTCTGCTCGATGGCCGTCGCCTGTACGCGCATCCTCGGCTTCGACCGCGAGCGGGTCAACGTCAATGACAGCGGCTGCGGCCTCGGTCATCCCGTCGCGTGCACGGGAGCGCGCAGGGTCGTGACGATGGTGCACGAACTTGCCCGCCGCGGCGGCGGCATGGGGGTCGTCTCGATGTGTGCCGGCGGCGGCATGGGATCGGCCGCGGTGCTGGAGGTCCTGCCGGCCTGAGCGCGGCCTTCAGGCGATCGCGCCCAGCTCCGCCCGAGCAGGATACGCGCGATCTGCCAGATCTGGATCTCGTCGGTGCCGGCGAAAATCTGCGGGACCCGGGCATGGTGGCCGAGAACGGCCCCCATCTCGGCGGCGCCGCGGCCGTGCCCATTCCAATACCCGACGCCGATGAGAAGCGTTCCGCGCGCCCCACCCGGCGTGGACAGCTCGCGCTTGAACTCGAGAGTCCTGCCCTCCGGAGGCTCCAGCAGCTCGACAGGGTCGATCGTGCTCGGCAACGGCCGCTCCAACCCTGACCAATCGCCCCCCAAACACCATCGTCCGATTCCCCTGACCTCAGCTCACTCGGCCCCCTGGTCGGCGAGCAGGGACCCGACCCACCCGATGATGGCGTTGCTGTCGGGGAAGATCCCGAAGAACCCAGGCGCGCCAGATCAGCTCCCCGGTCGTGCCCGAGGCAATCGGTTTCACGCCGGCGGGATCACGGGAGAGCGAAATCGCACTCCCAGGGGGACCAGTCGTGAAAAACGAGAATTGTTCACTCGGATGGAACAACCGTTCACTCGGAATGAACGCTTCTTGGGACAGACACGACGCCGCAGCTTCGCCCGGCGAACGCGAACGGGCCTGCTGAGACGGACCGCTCAGGAGGCATCGCATGGTTTTTACCGCATATCCTGGAGGGCGAATAGGAATGATCACACCCGCCAACCCCCGCCCCTCCGGACAATGGAATCGGACCGTTCCCGTTGGGCAACGCCCTTCGGCCCCCAACTCCGCCACGAGGCAGGGGGGTGGTCTGTGATCACGCTTCGATGGCCTCGCATTCCTGGGCTGGCGAACGTGCTCGCGGTGCTCCTCGTCTGCGCCTCCGCCAGCTCGGTCCGGGCGGCCAACCCTCGGGATGATGGCCCCTCTCTGGACTGTCCGAGCGAGGAGATGCCGAAGTCGAGCGCCCAAATTCCAAGCATCGGCACGATGGGAGGCCATCGCCAACGGGGGATTGTGTTTTGAACAAGCGGCTCCTCACAGCACTCGCGGCCGTGGTCTCATGGGCGCTGCCGGGCGCAAGCGACGCCACCACGCCGGCATCGCTCTGCACCGGCGACCCCTGCGTCATATCCAATAATTCGACAATCGACGCTGGCTCAGTGCTCGACTTCGGGCCCGTGGTGCTGCGACTCGACACCACCAAGGTCCTGACGGTCGGCGCGGGCACGGCGCCACGACAGGTCACGCTGCGCGCCGGCTCGATCGTGTTCGAGCCGGGAGCTCGCATCGAAGGTGGTGGCGACGACGGCCATCTCGTGATCGAGACGACGACCGGTGGTTTCGAGATGCAATCGACCGGGACCAACAAGTCCAGAATCAACTTGCGCAGTTCGTCTGCCGGCCTGCTGAGCATCAACGCCAAGGGCGACGTCCTGATCGAGGGCCAGATCGATGCAGGCGCACCCGGCGCCGAGGCCTTTGGTGGTCAGATCGACATCATGACCGAAGGCCGATTCGTCCTCTCTGAAAAACTTAATCTCGACGCCACCGGCCAGGCCGCCCAGGCCGGCAGGCTCGATGTCCTCGCCAGCGGCGACATCGACGTCATCGACGACATCCTTGCGGCCGGCCAACAAGGTGCCGGTGAGATCACGCTCGAGAGCCTGCGGGGCGACGTCGAGGTCGCGGCCAAGATCGACGTCAGCGGCATCGGCGCCGGCGCCTCGGGAGAATCGGTCGATCTCATCGCCCGCCAGGGTCAGGTCATCCTGGCCGCGACTGGCGAAATCAAGGGCACCGGTGGCACGGGCCCCATGGAGGACTGCGGCGACGGGGCCTTCGTGGTGATGGACGGGGCCCTCGGTGTCGTCCAGGCCGGCAGAATCAGCCTTGCCGGCGGCTACTCCACTTGTGGAGGTGGCGGGGTCTCGGTTGGGGCGACGAGCGGCAACTTCAACATGGTGGCCGGCAGCGTCTCCGATCTCACCGGCGCCGGCCCCTGGAGCTACGGCGGCTTCGTGGACGTCCGTGCCAGCGGCGACGTCGTGCTCGGCCTGATCAAACTCAACTCACCGGGCAGTGGCGGCAACTTGATCCTCGACTCGGGCCACAAGATCACCTTGACTGACACGATCGACGTCCGCGGCACGAGCGTCGACGGTTTCGCTGGTGTCGTCAAGATCGCCGCCTGCGAGATCGACCTTGCCACGAGAGCCTCGATCGACAGCTCGGGTGGCACTGCGGGCACGAACCTCCTCAAGGCGAGCGGTGCCATGACTCTGCGCGGCTCGCTGCGGGCCTCGGGCAGCAACGAGCTGCGCTACAAGACGGTGACCCCGGTGATCACCGGTACCGTGACTCCGCCGCCGACGATCACCCAGGACTCCTCGCTCGCCGATTGCGCGGCCGGCTGTGGCAACGGCACGGTCGAACAGGGCGAGGCCTGC
>SXGT01183204.1_pt1 | contig 40812 bp, 52 predicted proteins | sample 3176221 | NCBI WGS metagenome assembly SXGT01 (sample SAMN11356862, study PRJNA531348) | freshwater metagenome | isolation source: freshwater sample F1-120 | place: China: Fuxian Lake, Yuxi | collected 2017-12-25
AACGCGGTCGACGTGAAGGTCCGGTCCGAGACCGGCGACGCCTACTTCGAGGTGACCATGACCGACGCGTGGGTGTGGGACATCTACCGCCCCGCCCGCTTCGCCAAGAACGTCAAGGTCCTGACCTTCAAGGACGTCAACGTCGAGGAGCTCGCCGACTCCGACGTCAAGCTGCCCCCGGGCTCCGGCGGCTGACGCGGCGTTCCCTCCGTTCGTCGGAGGGAGACCCGTCCACAGGTCCGACCCGTCGAGCGCGTTTCCCACAACCCGTCGATCGATGTCTGCTGCGCCGCGCCGCCCCGGACCAGGCTTGGGGCCATGACCCACGCCCGCAACCACGCCCTCGGCCGCTACGGAGAACGCGTCGCCGCCGAACACCTCGTCTCCCTCGGGATGACCATCGTCGAGACCAACTGGACGAGCCGCTACGGAGAGATCGACCTCGTCGCCCGCGACGGCACCACCCTCGTGGTGTGCGAGGTCAAGACGCGCACGGGGTCCGGATTCGGCGGACCCCTGGAGGCCGTGACGCCGACCAAGGCGGCTCGGCTGCGTCGGCTCGCGGCGCACTGGCTGGAGGTCCACGACGTCGAGCCCGAGGCCCTGCGGATCGACGTCGTCGGCGTCCAGGTGCCCAGGCGCGGGGCGGCCCGCGTCGAGCGGATCGCGGGCGTGGCCTGATGGCCGGCATCGCGCACTCGGTCGCACTGGAGGGTCTCGTCGGCCGTCCGGTCGAGGTGGAGGTCGACGTCAGCTCCGGGATGCCGGGCACCATCGTCGTCGGGCTCGGCGACACCATCGTCAGCGAGGCGCGCGAGCGGGTCAGGGCAGCGGTGATCAACTCCGGCGTCGCGTGGCCGGAGCACCGCGTCGCGATCAACCTGGCCCCGAGCACGCTGCCCAAGAGCGGGTTGCACTACGACCTCGCCATGGCGCTCGCCGTGGTGGCGGCCAAGCGGGCCATCTCATCGGATCAGCTCGCCGGCACCGCCTACGTCGGCGAGCTCGCGCTCGACGGGCGGCTCCGCGCCGTCCGGGGCGTCCTGCCCGCCACCCTCGCGGCCGCCGAGGCCGGCTTCGAGAGCATCGTCGTGCCGGAGGTCAACGTCCCGGAGGCGCGGCTGGTCCCCGGCATCCGGGTCGTCGGCGCGCGCTCGCTGCGTCAGTGCCTGGCCCGGGTCACCGGCGAGCCGGAGCCTGACGACCCGGAGGTCCCGCCGCTCGACGACTCCTCCGGCACGACGGCGTGGGGTGGGGTCGGCGACCGGGTCGGCCTGGACCTCGCGGACGTCGCCGGTCAGGAGGACACCCGCACGGCCGTGATCGTCGCGGCCGCCGGCGGGCACCACCTGTTGATGACCGGGCCGCCCGTTTCGGTACAATGAACTACATGAGTGTCCGTGCCGCCATATACATCCGTCAGTCCAAGGAAAAGAACGACTCCATCAGCCCTGATGTTCAACGCGAGGCCTGCGGAGAACTAGCGCGGCGTGAGGGCTGGACGGTGGTCCGGGAGTTCACGGACATCGGTCAGTCCTCGTACACCAAGCATTGGACGAAGCGTAGGGAGTTCCCTGCGCTCGTGTCTGCCGTTGAGGCTGGCGAAATTGACAAGGTGATCGTCTACCGCTGGTCCCGTCTGTCGCGTAAGGCCACAGATGCGCTCGTGCTGTGGGACTTGCTGGAGAGCAAGGGTGCCAAAGTCGAAGCGGCTGCTGAGCGGATGGACACAGCGACGGCAGCCGGACGCCTCGGGGCTCGAAACATGCTCATGTTCGCTGCCTTCGAATCCGAACTACGTTCCGAACAGTTCAAGGAAGCGCACACCCGGCGTGTGAGTAAGGGCCTGCCTCGGGATGGCCACGCCCGCTTTGGCTATGACTACGTGGGCGCTCAGTACGTCATCAACGAGGAGCAAGCCGAGACCATCCGCATGGCCTTCAGGTGGTACATGTCGGGCAACTCCATGCTCGCCATCGCGGACATGCTCAACGAAGCCGGACGACGCACGGCAGCGGGCAAGCCGTTCAGCCACAACTCAATCTTCCGCGTGCTTGACTACGGCTTCCCTTTTGGGGTGCTGAGACTCGATGAGGGCCAGCGTTGGGAGACTGGAAGCCACGAGCCGATCCTGAGCGCCGATGACTGGGCCGCTTACAAGGCTGAGCGTGAGCGTCGGTCTACGGGCAAGCGCGAGCGCATCAACCGAGACATGCACGAACTAGCCGGGATCGGTAGGTGCGGACCGTGCGGGGCTCCACTGGTCTTCCGCCACCGCGAGCGCGGCTACCTAGTGTGCAGCACCAACAACCAAGCACGTGGCCGGTGTGAGGGCGTGAACGTCAAAGAGCACGAGTTGTGGCACGCCTTTCAAGCCGCACTAGGTGACGCGACCTCAGACGCACACGAACTCCTCCATGAGGCCATCCACGAAGCCACGGCTGGATTGGACGACGAGTACGCCGCTGCCAAGCGTGACCGTGACGCCATCAAGCGCGACGTCACGGCGGCAGAAGACGAACTAGGCAAACTCGCTTCGGGCTGGGCTAGCGGCATCTTGGACGACGCGGGATACAGGGCCGCCGCTGAGGCTGCGCGTACGCGGCTCTCAGAGGCTTCCAGCCGTCTGGTGGATGCGGAGGCCGTCGTGCTGGCGAAGCGGCCCCCAGAAGGCGTAGAACGCCTTCACGCGCTCAACGACATGACCAATGCCGAGACGAACGCTCTGTACCGCCGTGCGGTGCGCGAGATCCGGTTCTACGACGACCGCATGGTCTGCGTCCCGGCCAAGGGTGATGAGTTCACGTTGCAGCGCGAAACCCCTCGTCAGAAGTATCCGTTGGATGAGTGGCTGGATGGGGGAGTCCACGTGCTCGTGCCGGGGCAGGATTTCACGACGCCCATCAAATCGATGCGCCAGACCTTGAGGGGAGCGGCCAAGCGACGCGGGATGACCATCTCATGCCGGACAACCGATGACGGCCACCTTGAGGTGCGGCCTACGGCGTGACGATGCCTCGACTTAAGTAGACTGGAAGTAACAGCGAATCGATTGCGTGAGCGTCCGAGTCGCTAGGATTGTCGCGTGTCTTCCATATACGGCTACTCCCTGAACCGCCACGATGCAGTACTGAACGTCCAGTTGGTAGCCGAACTCGTTACGAGGTGTCAGAAGACTCTCTTTGAGTCAAAAACTCCCATCAACGTGAGTGCTTCTATTACGCGAGAAGATGCGACGTGGAAGCCCAATAGTTTTGAAGGATTTCTAGATGGACTCACGGCTGATATGGAGACTTGGACCTACAGCGCCTATTGGTCCGCCTACGGCACGGATGAAGAAGAAAAAATACTAGAGAGCGATGAGAGTCCTTATCTGAACCTCTCGCTTTCAGGCGAAAAATGGGGTTCGGTCTCCCTGGAGATGGATGACGTCACCAAGGCCCAGGTCTATGCCGTGCAAGAGGTCTTCGAAGATGTTCTTAAACGTGCAGAGAAACCGGTCTATGATGGGATAGATATTCAACAGCCCGTGAAGGTCTTCATTGGCCATGGGCGTTCTGAGCAGTGGCGCAAACTGAAAGATCATCTGAAAGACCAACACAACGTTGATGTAGTTGCGTACGAGGTTGGTGCGCGTGCTGGGCACACCATTCGCGACATCCTGCAAGAGATGATGTACGAGAGCACAATGGCCTTCTTGGTCTTGACGGCAGAGGACGAGCAAGAAGACGGAAGTACTAGGGCTCGGCAGAACGTCGTTCACGAGACCGGGCTCTTCCAGGGGCGGCTTGGCTTCAGCAAGGCGATCGTCCTGAAGGAGGAAGGCACCGAACTCTTCACCAATCTCGATGGAATCCAGTACATCTCTTTTGCGCGAGGCAACATCATCGAGACCTTCGGTCCCGTCTTGGCAACAATCCGGCGCGAGTTCGGTGGTTGGTGACGTGGCCGCGTTGAGGAGGCTCTGTGACGCTCGGATCGGCTGAGATCTGGTTGGCGCTCCTTGCCGCTGTCGGTGGTGCTCTGCTCGGTTACCTGGGCAAGAGCCGTGAACTGCGCTTGATGCGTCAAGGGGAGTTGCGTCGCATCTATGCCGAGTTTCTGGCTGCCAAGGAAGAGTTCGAACTGACCAAGGACCGTGCCGAGGAAGCGCGCCACCTCAGTAATTCGCACTGGGAGGCACTGGACATCCACGACGAGGATGATTACTACCACCTCAGCCAAGACAGCAAGGATGCTGCGTCGCGTCTGAACCGCGCTGCGGCTGATGCTGAAACGGAGAAGGCGAGCGCTGAGCGTCGCCTTGAACTGGCGAAGCGTCAGATTCAGATTCAGGCTCCCAGAGACACCTACCTGGCTGCCAAAATCTATGCCAAGTTGATGCAGGTCAACGTCTTTTGGAAGGACGAGGCCTATGAGTACTTCGTGCTCCTGGCGAGGCGCGACCTAACCTCTGGTTGGGTCGTGTGGCTAGTTCGAGACCTACGCATCCGATCCACGAAGCGCAAGCATGTGTGGCTCGAAAGCGCCCATGACCTCTTTGCCAGCCGCGACGATCCGCTACCGAGTCCGTGAGGTAGATAGCAGTGAGGTCGGTTCATGGTCTGGTCATGTCTTGAACGACCGCTAGCGCCTCGCTGAGGTGGTCCGAGCACATGCCCTGCCTGCTCAATGGCGCTGAGCATGTCGAAAAAAAGCACACCTCTAGTTCACGCACTGGCTCTGGCTCTGGCTCTGGCTCAACCGTGGGCTTAGGTGGGCGTCCTCGCTTCCGGGGTGCGGCCTTGGACCGTTGCTTCTCAGGAACCTTGCGTACCTCGTTAGCCGATGTCTTGGCTCCAACCCAGCCGACAGCCTTGCGTTCGGCTATACGTATCTTCAAGTCCGCTGCATAGTGCTCCGAACAAAGTCCGGTACTACCGGCTAGTTAACCGCACTCAGCCACCTCGCATGTGATGTCTATACTCATGGGTTAAGTTTAGAGATTCTTGTCTTGAGAGGTCTGCATGAGAAGAGCCCCAAGCGACTAGCGCTCAGGGCTCTTCTATTTCTTTCTAACTACTACTGGATTCACCCAGTACACCGACCTTGGTCTCTACCCCCGTACACCCCCGTACACCCTAAAGGGTGGTGTACGGGGTGACGTACATAGACAGGTCAGACCGGGGGTCAGGTCATTTTGGGGGTAACCCCCCTGCAATCCATGATGGATCAATGACCTTGTAGTACAGATAGCCGGACTCAGCACCTTCGTATGAATCAATCACGTTCTCATCGATCAAAGCGGTCAGGTGCTTCTTCACCGTGGTCGGGTTCATACCGGTAGCACTACGGATACCTGTCTGAGTCATCCCGGACTCACCAGCCTTGAGCAGTGCGTCAAAGACCGCTTGACGCTTGGAACTGGCTACTGCATCGTTAGCGCCCACCGGAGCGTCGGTAGACCGTAGAACGCCATCCTCGTACGTCACGAAGACCGTTGTGGGCTCTAGGCGTCCGTAGACGTGGAGTCGTCGGGTCGGATCGTCTGTGTCTACGTCCTTGCCCTTCGGACCTCCGTACTCCCAGAGCACTGCTGCCCAGTCCTCGACCGACGATGCTCCACGTGCCTTCGAAGACTCACCCTTGCCGGAGTGGAAGATGATGAAGACTTCCTTGACCCCGGCTAGTCGCTTGACTCGATCCACGCCCTTGAAGAACTTGCGGACCTGTGAGTTGTGGTTTTCGTCCTCGCCATCGAACGCGGCTCCGAAGGTGTCGATCACCCAGACGTCGGCCTCAGCCTCTAGCAAGTCCTTGACGGCGTAGTTCTGACCCAGCGCGGTGGACAGGGCCGTGTTGTAGCCAACCATGGAGCGGTTGATGACCTTCTCGGGGTTCTCGATACCAACCTTGGCGAAACGGGTGCGCTGGTAGTTGGGAGTCAACTCCAGATCCCAGTAGCAGACGTTGCGCTCAACAGGTGTCACCTCGTGACCGACGAAATCTGTTCCGTCCACGAGAGACTTGATGAGGTTCATGACCAGCGTCGTCTTACCGGCCTTGGCCTTCGCTACGACTGCACAGGTGGAGCCCTCGGTCATTAGCGACTCGACCCGGTAACGCTCTGGCTCAGGGTTGGCAGCCAGCATCTCTGCGAGGTTCTTGAACTCGTGCTCAGGCTCCTCGAACTCAAGCGCTGCTGTGGTGTTCTCCCAAGCCTCCGTGATGGCCTTGCGGTGTAGTCCATCGTTGGCCTCATCGAAGGCGTTGGATTTCTCTCCGTCACGGCCCCGCATCGCACGGATCACGTACCCGAGGTCTCCGCCCCTGCCCTTGATCTCGGCTTGCTTGAGTGCGTTGAGGTAGGAGTCCGTCGCCAGACCCGCCCATGCATTGGCTGCAATGGCGTTGGTGTAGCCAAAGAATGCAGCGAACTTGAGATACGCCGCCTTGAGTTCTCCCTTGAAGACCTCCACATGGTGGATGGACTCCTCTACTCGGTCGGCAAGGTCGGTGTCGTTGGTCCTACGTGCGATGAGGTCTTTGACCTTGGAATTGACCTCATCGCCGGTTAGTTCTCCATCAGGGTCAACTTCGTCCACTAGTTTTGCGACGGTGTTGAGGTGTTCCCAGTCCAATGGCTCTTCGTAGCCAATGTAGGCTAGGAACTCTTCAGGATTGGTGTCTGAGTTGGCGTATTCGATGTAGGCCCACTCCTTAGCATCCAGACCTGATGCCTTGATTCGTGCCCAAAACTGGGACACTACTTCTTCATTTGAGATAGTCATGTTGATTCCTTGATTAGTTCGTTGCTTGATAGTTCTAGCGTTTCTCGTACCTGTCGTGGTGGACGGCCCCACATCTCGGCGTAGTAGCCCAGTTCTCCGGGCGTGTACAGGAACGTGCCTGATCCTTCCCGCCATGCCGGGTTGTTGGTTCCATGCCAGACGCCATAGCAGCCCTTGCACACGCACTCGTCTACGGACTCCGGCAGGGCGTCGAGACATCTCGTGTCACACCGCTCGCCATCTCCCATCTCGGCGTGCACGTAGAGGCACCAGCCGTGTCTGATCGCCTGTGCGCGAGCAACCTTGTGAGCGTGCTGGCTGGCAAAGTCCCAATGGCTCCCAGCCCAAGCGACCTGACAGCCCGCACCCAGCACGCCCTTCAACCACTCGCGGTTGTCGTGGGCGTACGCGGTACTGAGACGCGCCTTGCCCTTGTAGGGGCGTACGACACGCGAGTTGATGGCGTGCAGGCTGTACGCCGTCTCTAGTGGAATGACGAAGCGCTTCATCAGAACTCCGGATACTGCGGTGCTGGACGTGGAGTCGCTTCGCTCCCTAAGTGGTCATCCACCTCTGGTGCGTTGTGTAGGCGCTCGACCTCACGAGCCAGAACCATCAACCGGTACTGCGTCTCAGGCTCAGATCCCCACTGCCAGTAGCAGCGTGCGAACGCCAAGGACTCCTCTAGTTCGTCAACTTGCTTTGTCATATTCCCTCCAATAGGAAACGGGCCGGATGCTGAGTAGAGCAAGTACCCAACATCCGACCCGTAAGTCTATGTTTATGAAGCGTCTTGCTCACGCTTGTATGCAACTCCAAAGAATTACTACGTACACTATATCACGACATTCGCCCCGACTTTTGCCTGAACGCTCAAAGTACGAAAGTCGTCATCAGCGTACAGAAACTTGCTTCTTTTCAAAAGTGCCGAAAAGCATGGTATAGTAGTTACAGCATTTCAGACTACATAGAAGAAGGGGTAACAATGAGTGATACTAAATGGCTAACGCCACAAGAAGTGGCTAAATCCTATGGTGTGACTGTACGCAATGTTCGTTCCGCAATGGAGTTCGACCAAGTGCGTTGGATAAAGGTCGGCGGTAGGTATCGCATTGACGCTGACAGCGTTGAAGCATTGATCCAAGGACCCAAGCCTGTCGTAGGTGAGGTTGGGGATACGGGTAACAGCACCGGACCACACATAAGGTTCGAACTAGACGGGCAGGGTGAGCCTGCTCATGACTGACGCAAAACACAAGTACATGTTCGTGTCCGAGGTTGCGGCTGAGTTCAGGGTCTCTGAGGGTGCCGTCTACACGGGCATCCGTGACGGACGTATCCCGGCGCTGCGGATCTTGAACCGCGTCTTGGTGCCTAGAGATTGGGTAGAGAACCAGACGGCTTCATACGGTCCCGTCATCGATGATGAGAAGACCGTCTACACGACCAAGACGCCAGAGCGTGTGACGATCACCAGCCGGGGTGACGTCGTGGCAGACGTGGACCTTGCTCACTGGGACTCAAGGGGCTGCGAATGATCAGCCTTCTGTTCTGGGTTGCTGCCGTCCTGTGCGGCTTCGCCAGCGTCTCTCATCTCGCGCTTGACAAGAACCGTGGCGGACGGCACGTCTTCGCCGTCCTGCTCAATCTGTTCATCACGGCGCTGTTGGTGCTTGGTGCCTTGGGGGTGAGATGAGATGAACGTTTACGCCAAGGGCTTCCTGATCCTCATGGTCATGTGCCTTCCTGCTGCGGTCTGGTTGCCCGGACCGTGGTGGGCATGGCTGGTGACCGCTGTTGCCCTTTTCGTGGCAGCAGCAATCGCTGATCAGGATGAAACAGGTACATCAAGTAAGAACAACAACTAGCATCACAAATCTAAGGAGTACGACATGACCACAATTGCATTGCTTGCCGTAAACGGCGTCGTCGCGTTCGCCGTCGTTTGGCTGTTCTACGAAGGACGCGATGTCCTCAGAATGGGGGTTGCTGGCACTCTCGCACTGACGGTCTTCACCTCGGCCATCACGGGGGAGTTCATCTCCTTCGTCTCGCTGGTGGCCTTCACTATCCTGATCGTCGGCTTGGTTGCCCTGCTGGTCGCTGAGATCAGAGAACTACGTAGTAGGAAGGTCCGATCATGAAGAAGTGTCTTCGGTTCCCAGTCTTCTGGGAGACAGGTCAGATGTCCGATGAGGAGCGTGGTGACATCACGAAGGGTGCTGACGCGGCACTAGATCCCGGCTCGATTCAACTTCTCATCCTGGCGGAGTTGAAGGAGATCAACCGAAAGTTTGATGCTAGATAACTTGGTGGCTTGATCTGCAAAGAATGGTGTGCGATTGTTGGCACATCAGTCTTTGTATGAGAGGAGCCAACCATGGCTAAGAAGTTGACCTTCGTTAATGAGGTGCCCGGAGCACGTAGTGGGCGTAAGTCCTACTTCGATGAGGAGATCGTGGAGCAACTGACCAAGAACTCCGGCAAGTGGGCAAAGGTCGATACGTCGGCTGCATCGGCCAAGGCGTTCGTCACCGAGAACCCTGAGTTCGCGTACAAGACGCGCACCACCGACAAGACCCGCACGAACAGGAACGGCAAGGAAGTCCCTGTCGTGGAGGTCTACGTGGCTCACGTCGGCAAGGCCAAGAAGAAGTAAGTCCGAACGACAAAGAACCCCAGCCCTCGCTTTGAGGACTGGGGTTCTTGTCTGTCTACTGAGAGTCAGGCTTTGCGTGCAAGGTCAACGTGCACGAAGTTGCCCTTGGAGGTCTCAAGCCAGTCACCACGACGACCGACGACACCGAAGCGGTAGCCGCGTGGGATGGTCTTGACCACATCGGTCTTGATGCTCGGTCCCTGACGGACGTTCACGGCCTTCCCAGTGATGACGTAGGTGGTCGTCTTGCGCTGAGACACCTTGACCGGCTTGGACTTCGGCCTTGCATGGTCGTGAATCCGTTTGAGAACGAAGCCGTTTCCATCCTGGTAGGCGTAGCCAAGGAAGTTGTGTGAGCGTGCCCACCATCCTTCGATGTCGCGGATACCGACGATTCCACCGGCAGCAGCGTCAGTGGTGACCATCTTCCCGCCACCGATGGATACGGCTGCGTGTCCGTAGCCCCTCGATCCTCCGGTCCAATACAGCGCGACGCCGGACGGGATCTTCTTGAAGTCGTGAATCTGGCTGGCGGTGCGGACCTTTCCACGTGCCTTGGCCTTCTCCCATCCGTCGACAGCATCGGCATCACCGTCTCCGTCGTAGTCTCCTACGGCTCCGGTGCCGAACATAGTGACGGTGAACGCCTGGCACATGCCTGTGTAGGCACGACGGCCTACGTACTCTTTTGCTCGCCGGACGGCTTTGCGGCCCGCGAATGGTGCTAGTTGTGACATAGATCTTTGTCCTTCTGGGGTTGGGTGTGGGTATGACAAAGCCCCGTCCGAGGACAGGGCTGGAGGTAGGCTCAGCGGGTGGCTGAGTGGAGGCAACTAGACCGGGGTGCGCTCAAGGGCGTCACCAACAAAGACCTCAAGAAGTTGCTCCAAGAGGCTGCGAACGCCGGTGCTACGTATCGGGAGACCGGCAGCAAGCACCTGATGATCCGGCTCAATGGCGAGATGATCACCGTGGCTTCGAGCCCGTCCGATCACCGGAGCGTCAAGGACGCCCAGAACCGGCTACGCAAGGCGCTCAGCCAGTGAAGTTGGATTGGTGCCGAGACATCGACTACGGGTCCCTACCTCAGTGGCTCGCCCTCCTGGTCGGTGCCGTCGTGGCCGGGTTCACGATCTTCGGAATTTTGACCGCCCGGAGCGCCTACGTCGATGACGTACGGGTCCGTGAGTACGCACAGGCTCGGCTTGTGTATGCCGAAGTGATGGCTAGGAAGAACTTCAAGAAGGAGGAAGCCTCTGGTGGAATGATGAGAGGCTTCAATGCGGATGCAGGGCCAACAGTGATCCATTTTGCTGACGAGAAGTTGGGGCGAGTTCTGGAGGTCTCGCCCAGTAATCGCGGAAAGGACAGCCTTTACGTCGATGCAAACGGCAAATCGAGTGCACAAATCATCCATGTCCGAATCTGGAACAACAGCGAAGAACTGGTCAGCAGAGTTGTTGTTGGTCTCAAGGTGACTACCGAGCAAGGAGAGACGGGCTTCGGGACTGAGACGCATGACAGCAAGATCCTCGCCCCGTGCGGCGTCTTGGATATCGCTTTCGTCGTACACGAGGCGGTCTACGGTGTCGATTCTGTCACCGTCCAGTTTCGTGACTCGTCAGGAATCTTCTGGAAACGCAGGGGCTCAGAACCGGTTCAGCAGACCGGCGATAGCCCCGATTACGACGACCTTTGGTGAAGTGCGGCTCAATACCTCGTGAGGGTCGCAGTGGCCCACGTGGAGCCGTTGTACCGCTGCACCGTGGCATTGACCCACTGCGTGCCGTTCCATCTCTTGACGGTTGGTCCTGGCGGAGGCTCAACCTGTTGGGCGCGAAAGGCGATGTCCCACGTCGGGTTGTCCAACTGCGTCGAAGGTGGACGGAACTGGAAGTAGGACCCATCGGCGTACGGGTTGGCCGTGGAGTACGCGATGAAGAAGTTAGTGCTTCCCGTGGTCGGCTTAGTGATCACGAGCGTGTAGGTACCGGCTGGCTGCTGAGCGATGTCCAGACCGACGTAGGACAGGCCTGTGAAGGCTGACGACTGAGGCATGAAGACGTTGCCAGAAGCCAGCGCAGTGCCCGTTGCGGAAGTGCCTTGCACCAAACGGAACGTCGCCTGTGTGCTTGCTGATGCAGACCTCAACAGAGCCTCAAGCCGGTTGATGGGCAGGCTTGTGGTGAAGGTCTGGCAGTAGAGGAACCCGGAGGAGTCGTTTACCGCAATGCCAGTGCCTGACCACGTTTGATTACCTACGTACGGCACGGGTCACCAGATCCACAAGTCGTTGGGACGTGGACTTGAAGGAGCGGCACTCTGGACGAAGACTCGTCCTCCATTGACACTCTCGCCTTCGAACTCGATGGCTCCGCTGGCGCTGTAACGTGCTCCGCTGTTCTTGATGTAGGAACACAGGTTGCGGAATCTGGTTGGTGTCCATGCGATCTCTGTGCCACTCGTATCCACTCGATGCATCACGATGTTGCACCACTCGCCGTTAGCAACGGCAGCGTCTATAAGGCCGTAGACCTCGGAGTCAGACTGAGTTGAGTAGACACTCATCGCCTGGACGCCATATTCACTCACGTAGTTCATCGGCTGGTTGGCAGGGTTGATCGTTCGACCAGCGGCAAAGTACATGCGGACCAAAGACGACACACGTGCGTTAACGGCCCCGTTGGCGTAGGCGTAGAGGTTCCCCCCTCGGTACCCGCGTAGCCACGAAGCGGTGCTAGATACGTCGCTCTCAATCTGAGCATCGGTCATGGCCGTCAGTGGTGCATCACTGTGGCCTCCGATGAACCAACCTCGATCATGAAGGTCATTGACTTCAGCGAGAGTCATGAAGCCAGGTGTGCCGATCAGGGAGGGAACGATGTATGACGTACCGACGAGTCCAAACTCATCCATGATCGTGGCAGCGCTGTAGTTGCTGCTCCATCCATCATCGAAACTGATTGAGACGACACCTCTTGAGCCCTGCGGATGGTGCGTCAGATGGTTGAAGGAGACAGTGGGCGTGCCGCCGTTGGTGGACCAGGCGACGAATGCGACACACGTGATGTTGCTCCAAGATGGGGTGCCCTCGGCTTTGAATGCTGAGCGTGGAAGGTGGACCTCTGTCCATTCATTATCGTGTCGGGCAAACGCTGCAACGATGTCCTTCAAAGGTGCATAGAAGAAGGTGTTGTATGTCGTGTGGATTCGTACTTGCGCGTTGCCTAGGTTCGCCCAAGAGTTGGTCTTGATCCAGATCTTGAAGGTCGATGCTGAGTAGTTTCGTGGGTCAAACTCTCGAAGGAACATCGCGGCTGCACCGTTGGACGGTGTAGTGACGTTAAGACTGCCATTGCCAGCCTTTCGTTCTGAGACGTTCGCGGCAGATCCGTTGCCGTACCAGTCTGAGAAGCCAGTGTTCGTGTCAACCACAACTCCGTGAGTGATCTTCGGAACGGAGAGGTTCGAGCCACCCAGCGTTAGCCCTGGGTCGCCCTTAGCCCCGGCTGTACCGGGGTCGCCCTTGACTCCCTGCGGACCTTGACTGCCTGTATCACCCTTGACTCCTGGCTCGCCTTGGTCACCCTTGGCCCCGGTAGGGCCTTGTGGTCCGGGCTCACCTTGGATGCCCTGCGGACCCTGGCTGCCGGTGTCACCTTTCGGTCCCTGATCACCTGTAGCCCCGTCAGCGCCGGGTAGGCCTTGGTCTCCACGGTCACCCTTCGGTCCCGCTGGTCCCTGAGGGCCGGTCTGACCTGCGGGTCCGGGAACGGTGGAGTCGGCTCCAGCATCGCCTTTCGGCCCGGCTGGTCCCTGCGGTCCTTGAGGTCCGGTTGGTCCCGGCACTGTGGATGCTGCTCCTGGCTCTCCTGCGGCTCCCTGCGGTCCTGCTGGCCCGGTAGGACCCTGCGGTCCCGCCACGGTGCTGGCAGCGCCTGTCTCGCCCTTCTCGCCGCGTGGTCCGGCTGGGCCTGCTGGTCCCTGAGGTCCGGGCACGGTGGAGTCAGCGCCTCTCTCACCGGCAGGTCCACGCTCGCCAGGATCTCCCTTGTCACCCTTGGCTCCGTCTCGACCATCGGCACCGGCAGGGCCGGTCACCATGAGCCATTCGTGCTCTGGTGCTTCCTCCATCGGCTGGAGATCTACAAGGTCGGTGTCAGTTTCGATCTGTGCGAAGAACGAGGGCAATGAGCCTCCGGCCCAGCGCACTTCTAGTTCGTAGGCCCATGAGCCTGGCGCTGGGTCCGTCCCTTCCAAGTCGGTCCTGAGTAGTTCGGCGCGGAGGGTGCCGTTACGAAACTGCACACGCTTGGTGCCACCGGCATAGATGACAGCGCCGGACTCGTCCTTGATCGTGGGGGATTTGATCAACAGGTGAGCGTTGCGCTGTGGTCCATCGAAGACGATGTTTCGCAGGTTCGCGGTGAGGGTGACGAAGCGGTCAGACATGAGTGTTCTTTCGTGGGAGGTGTTTGAGGATGAACCGGAAGAGCCTTGAAGGCAGGAGTGAGACAGCCACCAGCAAGTACGTCACCGTCATCACCGGCACGTGTGGTGCGATGGGGAAGCCGTAGATGTAGGCGCTCACCGAGGCGTAGGAAGCAAGGGCGAAGACCAACGTGATGAGAACTGACCGGACACGCCGGACATTGGCCTCAAGACGTGTCTCCAGTGCTGGCCCTACCCACGTGGACGTGACGCGAAACGACAGAAGCCCCACGATAAGAAGCGTGAGGCCCGCGTTGTAGATGCGTAGGTGCTCGACGTCGAAGAACTCCACTGCGATCACCGAGCCCCGTATAGCCCGGCAGGAGGTTCGGGCGGCGGCGGCGGACTACCGCTGATGATGTGCTGACGTAGAGAGTCGACGTAGTGACCCGAGAGCGCTAGTTCGTCTTCTAGGTCGTCAACTCGTTTCTCTAGTTTCTCCATGCGATTGTCGTAGCGGTTCAGCATGGTCTCTTGTCGGTCGAACTTTGGTGTCCGCTTCTGAACGAAAATGCCGATACCACCCGAGCCGAGTAGCGCGGTGAGTACGAGAGCGATCCCGCCCCACGGAATACCGTCCATGACATCGGTCTCAGCGGCTTGCATGAGTAGTTGCATCATCGACGGTCCACCCGGGATTCGGAGATCATCCCCACTCTGTAGAACTGGCCTGCTGTGCCTGCGAACAGAACGCATGTGACCATCAGGGTCACGAGCGTGGCGTCAGGCTTGAAGAGAGCGGAGACGCCCCAGATGAGGAACGCCCCACCCACGAACGAGCAGCCATAAATCTCAGGCCATAGGCGATGTGTCAGTACGCCGTAGAGAGAAGCGACGGCACCACCGAGCATCATGGCTCCCCAAACGTAGGAGAGGAAGCCGGTTCCTGCGGTGGCGGCGACGCTAGGAGGGGTAGTGAGAAAGGCCAGAACCCCTACGCCGATGAGAAGGCTGTCTCTGAGTAGGCGGGCAACTCTCGTCATGGTTGCTCTAGGTCATCGGTGGATGGCTCTGGTGTCGACTCAGCAAACGGCTCAGTGGGAATTACGCCCGTCGATGTGCATTTAGAGCACTCGATAAATATGACGACACGGATACCATCTTCAACTATTTCTGACGGGATCGCGCCAGAGCCGATACATCGATTACATAGAATAGTGTTCATTTGGACCTCAGGAAACCGGGAAGGCTACGCCGTCTAGTGATACCCATGTTGTGGTGGACGTAGCACCGGTAGTGCTTATTAGTCCACCTGTTGTGATGTCGAGACGGACTGGCATGTTTGAGATGTTGTGGGTGTGCGCTGTTCCCGTTGACGCTGCACCCGTTGTCTTGAGATTCGTTATTGCAGTAGTCAGAATGGCTTTTGGTGGTCGCAAACCAACCGGCAGGGTTGCCATGGTTGCATCCGCTGTTCCGTTTCTGACCATTCCTCGTAGCACAACCATCCCTCCGATAAGTTTGGCCTGGATAGCGCCATAGCCTCCGGTGTCGTGTGCCCAACTGTTCTGAGGTGTGAGAGTTGTCCAAGAAGTGTCGGTACCGTCAACGTAGGCCTTATTGGCGATATCGTCCGGATCACTTCCTACAGGTTTGGCCCTTTTTGCGTCTCCATTTCCGTAGAGCGCAAGGCCACCAGAGGCCGAAGCAATAACAGCAGGGTTTCCTACTGTAGGTGGGAAAGTGCTTGTTGACGGTGGTGGTTCGCTGCCCGTTGTTGTGGAGACAATCGTGGCGATAACTGCGCCTGCGGTTCCGCGAAGGATCGCGCCGGGACGTTTCCAAACTCCCGTGGAGATCGTGGGCTTGTAGTAGACGAATGCTCTATCTACGTCCGTCGGCGCTGGGGGGTCGGATACTGGAGGAAACTCAGGTATGTAGACCGCAATCTTGCAACCCCTCGGCACTGACATGGTGACGGTTGCACTGAGTTGAGTCTCGTAGGTTCTGCTGGCATCTCTTGCCCACGTCGTACCGAACACAAATGGCGAGAGTGCGGCATCGGTGATGGTCACAAGGTTGCGTGTGTAACGCACTGCGCCGGGTGAATTGGTGCTCAAGAAGCGACCGAAACTTACCCATTCACCGCCTACCCAAGGGTTGGCCGGATCGGTTCCAGGGATGTACATAAGACTGTGGTCTCCGAGGAGACTGGACGGCAAGGCAACACGTTCATCGGCTGTCGAGAAGCCGTCACCTACCCAGAAGTGTGTTCCGCTGTTGGTGACGACTCCGTTTCGAGCAACGGGGTTGCTTCCGAACGATGAAGTGCCGCCCTTGACGATCTGTTTGACGGTGCCTAGCGGTTGGTGAATTCTGATGAAGTCAGTGGACTCGGTGAGAGCGCCTGTTGATTGGTTGACAGTCCACCAATTCACGGTGGTGTAGGTCTCTCCAGAGACCGATACTTGACGCCAGAACCAGAGTTGACCGTTGTACGCGGTGATCCCTTGTGCGAGTCCGCTGACTGGCCTACTCCACGTAGCCTCTCGGGTTCGCGTTGGTACGTCGTACTTGTAGAGAGATGTACCCGAGATGGCGTATGCCTTGTTGCCGATGAAGGCAACCGAAGTCGTAGTGGTTGGTAGTTCCAGTGTGTCGGTGAGAATGCTTCCGGTCGATGCGGAGGTGAGCACTCCGGTAGTCAAATTGAGGGTTAGGTCCCGCACTGCCCAATATCCGTTGTATGCAGCGCCTCTGACGGCTGCCCTGATGTTCAGGACGTCGCCACTGCGGGACATGATCGTTGGCTGCAAGATGCGCGTGGCGTCGGCCATGATCGGCGTGATGGTCGTTGACCGCGTGTACTTGTCGTAATGAACACGGACGTCGGGAACCCCTGGCGCTTCGAGAGAGGCTGACAGCAGCAGCCTTGCGTTACGCGAGAGAATGTTCTCGGTGCCGTACATGGCGACTCGCTGGGCCGATGCCCACTCGATGAACATTCTTCCTCGGACAACGTTGTCCTCTTCAGGGTTGGCCGGGAATCGGACTCGTTCGTAGAGTTCGCCTGCGGTATCCCTGCCGTACTGGGTGAAACCGTTCTCGTCCATCGAGAAACCGGCTCCCGTGTCCGGGTTGGTGTAGTGGATACCGTCTTGAGAGAACAACTCTCCGACGACGATGACGTCTGAACTGACCATCTCCGATGTGATCTCTTCGGCTGCAACGATCTTGGCGAGAATCGTGTTGGCCTCAAGAAGAGTTGCGACGTTGAGAGTTCCCGTCGTGATGGAGCCAGCATCGATGTTGGCTAGAACTGCACCGTCAATCTGTTCTTGGACCCACGCGCCAGCGACGTAGCGCCACTGCTGGACAGTGCGGAGACCTTCACGACCGAAGTAGCGGTCTCCATCGATCGTGCCCTCGGGAATGGGCGGTGTGCCCGTGGTGACGGCAGGGCCGTAAAGGTTGCGGTTCTTGCCGTTGACAGCCAATTGCGCGGCGATCGCGTTGTTCTCTGCGGAGGTGATCGCATCCTTGATGGACTGGCTTACTTGCTCGAATCCGACTTGCTTGACCTGCCCGGAGCGCTGAGTTGATGGACTTGGCGCGTAGCCGTCTGCGTCGTGTGCGTGGACTCTGACGTAGAGGACATCGTTGACTTCCAGCGCTACGCCGTCGAGAGTTCCAATAACCAATGAGCCGCCATTCGGTGCGACCGCCACGAGTGTGGACTCACTCGGAGTGAAGCCGCTGGTCTTGGAAGCGTGCACGTCGACCATGACCGGATCAGCGTTGGAAATGAGCGGCAACTTGACCCAAACGAGTCCGATCCCGTCGATGACTTGAGGGTCGGGGGATTCTGCTGGCGCGATGCCGTCAGAGGCTGGTGTGCTCGGGAGTGAGGACAGGTCGATGGCCGCGCCGTCCAAGGTGACTTGGCCCTCGACGCCAATGAGGTAGAGGTCTCCGGATCGCATGTCGAACGTGACGGCTTCACGCTCAAGCGGCTCACGGACACCTTCCCTGAGTTGTAGGGAAGCCTGTAGCGCTGAGTCGACAACGACGTCAACGACTTCGGCCATCTCTGTGCCGTCTTCGATGGTGATGCCAGCGACCATCTCCGAGACGCCGGGTTCTGGCGCGACTTCGGTTCCCTCTTCAACAGCCGCCGCAAGCGGCACGCCTAGTTCCACTAGGTCTGGCTCGTCCTCGGTCTCACCAGAACGGACAGAGACAACCGGGTATGAAGTGCCATCGATGGTGATGTTCAGGGAAGAGGCGACGACCTCGCCCTCAACGACTGGGACAAGAGTCAGGCCAGCGCTAACTTCGCTCGCTGTCCATGTACGGACAGGTCGTCTTTCGACGTATTCGATCAAGCCATATTGCATGCTTACTTCTTCCTTCTCTTCTTGGCTGCGGCTGCCTTCCTCTTAGCGGCTGCCCTCTTCTTTGCTCGGGCCTGAGCACGTGCCTTGGCCTTGGCGCGGGCGGCATTTCGTTCAGCACGCTTGAGTTGACGTGACTTCGGGGTGATGCGCTCGCGTAGGCGTGAACGAGTGGTCCGGGAGTTGTAACCAACAGACATGGAGCCGTCTGCGGTCAGAGGAATCGTGGCCTCGCGGAAGCGGTGGCTGGTCTGTACACCTGTCTGCGGATCGATGACCGTTACGAGGTCGTGAGGCTCAAGGTGAGGGATCACGAGCGATTCGTACGACGCTGTGTTGGCGTGGGTGGACAAGGCTTCGAGAGTGTCCTCAGCGCGCTCAGCAGCAGCCTTGAACGTGCTGATGGCTGTGTCCTCGACCTGATGCGTCCAGTACTGAGGTTCGCCACCACGAGCCAACTTTTCGGGGCTCAGTGGGTGGTTCACGTTGACCGTTGCCACGGCCACGATCTGGGTCTTGGAGATGATGCCGCCGCGCACGATGACGCGGTTCACCATGTCTTCTTGGCGGTAGCCGATCTGGATTCCTCCGAGGAGGGTTCCACCCGTCCCAGCGGCGAAGGTGAAGACGGGAGTGCTGGAGCGTGGGCGCGCTGTGAGGTAGCCGTCTGCGGAGTAGAACAGCGCCCAGCCGAGTGCGGAGGCTAGGGAGTTGAGAGCCTGCCACGGGGAGAAGTCCTTGCCGATCACTCGGTCTTTGCCGGTCTTCTTCGTGCTGTTGGCGATGCGAACGCGCTTCTCACCGAACTTGGATGCAATCTGCCGCATTGCGGTGGCGATGTTGGTGCCCTTCTTGACGGTGAAGGAGCGTCCCTCATCGAGCATCAAGGCCGTCTTGTCTTGAATCTCCAGCGCGAGAACGTCGCCCTGGCGCGATGCTCGGTTCAGCGGTCCGACGATGATCGGAACGTCGACCCATCGGCTGCCTACGTAGACACCACGAGAGATCTTGAAGAGCCTGTTGGCCCCGGCTGTAGTGGTCGCGGCGTTGTCGAGATCCAACAAGTCGGTGGGGTCGAATAGCGACAGTGAAGCGCTGCGGGTCGGCCCAGAGTTGTCACCTACGGAGATTTGAACGCTGCCCTCGGTGCGGAGCCCGGAGAGGTCGTCAACGAGGTTGTGGTTCAGGTCAAGTAGTTCGACCTGAACGCGCACCCTGTGAGAGCCAACTAGCGTGTTCTCGTACTGGGTGAACACCGAAGGACTAAGCCCAAGAGACAGGACCATCAGTGTCCGGTCTCCCAAGGTAGTTCTCCCTGCGCGTACCACTCGCACGAGACACCGAAGGTCTCGTACTCTCCCGGACGCGGAATGACTGTGACGTCTCGAAGGACGACAGGCAGGTTCCACGTATCCACGACCAAGCGCCATTCATTGGTTGGCTCGTTACGGAGTCGGTAGACCCGGCTTCGCATCTGGCGTGCTGTCGCTCCACCGGTCCACGGCAGGTCGTCAAAGAGTGAGCCTGAAACCGAACCGCTGAGCCGTCCGGTTCCTTCGGCCACGACGATGGTCTTGTTGGAGCCAAGGACGGCGAAGGTCGCGCTGTCTTCTTCGGGGTTGACCTCGAAGTCGTCCGCGTCAGCGAGTGGGATGACGAAGGATGGATCGTTGGGGTCTGTGATCCAGATGAACTGCGGATCAGTGGTGATGGTGACCGTGCTGGACGCTGCGCTCTGTACTCCGTTCTCTACTGCTCGAACGGTGTAGGTGACGCTGTGGCGTGGCGGGATCGTGGTGTCGGTCCACCTGTAGTTGGAGCCACCGAGTGCGGCGTCTCCGGCTTCTACGGTGAAGACTCGTGTCTCAAATCCACTAACGACACGTTCGACGGTGAAGGAGTCCGGGCCGGTTGCCCTGGTCCACGAAAGCACTGCCGAAGGCCCTACCTGAGCGGCTGCAACCGTCAAGCCGCTGACGGCGGTGATGCCGGAGCCTGTACCGATGGTGAAGACGCCAGACTGCCCCGATGCCGAGATCGGATCTCCGGGTGTCTCGACGCGATCAACGGTGTCGATGACGTGGACGGTTGCTTGTAGTGGGACGCCTGTACCGGCCTGAATCGGAGCGCTTGGAGCCCACTGGTTCTCAGTGCCGGTCTTCCATCCTGAGTCCGCTACTTGCTTGTTCGTATCGGTGCGGACGATGGTGACGCGCCATGTCTGTTGAGTGCCGCCCGTGACGCTCCAAGTCGTCGTGGGTGTCGGGTCGCTGGTGGCCGCTGCGGTAGGCGCGGTGACGTTGACGGTGACCTTGGCTGAGCGTCCGAACTCCTGTCCGGCGCTGTAGTTGCTCCACCGTCCGGCTGTGCTCTTGTGCCGGACCCGGTACCAAAGAGTTGCTCCCTCAGCGATGTCAGAAGTGAAGGTGTGCGTGGGGGAGGTGCTAGCAATCTCAGCCGAAGTCGTGACTCCTGAGGTCCACGAGTCCGACGTGTTGGTCTGGATTTGGTAGGACGCCATGGACGAGTTGTCCGGGCTCTTGTACACCCATGTCGTCGTAGGGCGTGCGAGCGATGTTCGTGCTCCACCGGTCAGGGTGAAGTTCGTCGGGGTCGCTGGCGGAAAGGAGTAGGTGACGACAAGTTGAGGTACGTAACGGGAGTTGCTGCCGGTGGCGTTGGCGGAGTGGAAGTCGCGCTTCGTCGTCGCGGTCGTGCTGACTCGGACGCCGTAGTTGGCCGTGCCTGAGACCCACGACTGAACCGCTGCGGTGATGTCGATCTCGATAGGGACGTTCTTGGTCAGGGTTCCGGTGCGAGTACCGACAGCCGTTGCGTTGATCGTTGGAGCGCTGTTCCACGTGACCTTGGATGCAGACCACGTGGACGTGACCCGGTGCAGGTTGATGGTGCTGCTGGCGTAGTTCGTACGCGGGTAGAGGCGTAGTACCGCGCTGGAGATCACGAGCCCGGAACCCGAAGGCAGTCCACGAGTCAGGATGTAGGAGTACGCGACGTCGCCGCTGGTGTTGCGGACGATGAGATCAGGACGACCTACGTAGTTCTTTGCACGTGAACTAGTAGCCCCTGCAACGAGGGTGTCGCTCATGAGGCGAATCGTGGTTACAGCCATGCTTGTGCTTTCGAGTTATGAAGGTTCATCACATGCCGCCCATCTGGCGGTTGTGGTCGTTCATGCGGTCGATGGCGCTTTCGACTAGCGCTTCTACGCGCATTTCTCCGGTGTCCCAGTCCTCGATGAACGCCCTCCACTCCATGGATTCCAGAGCGGCAGCGAAGGCTTCGATAGCGCCTTCTGCGGAGCCAGAACGAGAGCCTGAGACGCTGGTCGGAGTGCTTCGGCTGGCGCGTTCTAGGGAGGTGACGAGTGAGCCGAAGAGGATCGTCTGATGGGGATCAAGCACGCGCTCTGGCTTGATGGTGTTCTTGGCTAGGAAGCCGGTACCGGAGGCAATGCCGCCCTGGTCGAAGAAGCCAGAGACCTTCTTGAAGATCCCCTTGCCGATCTTTCCTGCGGTGCCTGTGAGGTCACCAATCTTCGATTTCATGGCGTCCCAGACCTTGGAAGCCATGTTCTTGGTCAGATCCGTTAGACCCTTACCGAAGATGCCCGTCTTTCCGGACATGCCTGAGACAAGGCTCTTGATCTTCTTGCTGAAGTTGAACTTGTCCGAGAGCCACGACCACGCACTCTGTTCGGCTGGGGCTCCGGAGCCTCCCGTGTAGGGACCACCCATCGTTTCGAAGTGAAGGTGTGGCCCAGTGGAGTTACCTGTAGAACCAACTGCACCGATGTGCTGTCCCTGACGGACCTTCTGGCCCTGCCTGACGAAGAAGCGCGAGAGGTGGGCGTAGAGCGAGGAAGTACCGTCGTCGTGGTTGACGCGGATGTGCTTTCCGTAGGAGGTGGTGAGGCTGCGGACGAGTGCGACCATTCCGCCCTTCCACGAGCGGACAGGCGTACCGATTGGGTTCGGGAAGTCACCGGCATACGTCGCCCATGGGTACTGAGCGCGGGAGTGCTGGTTGCCGCGTCCTGGCACGACTCGTCCACCGGCTGCGTAAGCGCCGTGTAGCGGCATCTCGCCGGTCTTGTTGATGTGGTCAAGGACGCCAGGGTTGTTCTTCTCAAATGCCCGTCTAGAGGCCTTGGAGACAACGAACTCGTCAGCGTGGACTAAACCTGCTGGGGTGAGGCGTGCGCCGGGTCCGGTCCAACCGCCCTTGGCGAAGCCTGCGATCTTCGATAGCGGTCCTGGCCCTGGGATCAGGGAGTTGATGCCACCGATGAAGGAGTTGACTACCCTGACGCTGGCTTCGATTGGCTTGCGGACAAGAGACCTGATGCCGTCCCATACGGATCGGATGCGGTCCCGCACAGCGGAGAAGGCGTCACCGACGCGGGAGACACCAGAACGTAGAGCGGAGAACGCGGGCTTGATGGCCCCGTTCCAGATAGAGGAGATCCGCTTGCCGATCCAACCCATGACCGGGCTGATGACCTTGTTCCACAGGAACCGGAAGACCGGTGCCAGGACATTCATGATGTAGAAGCGGTAGGCAGCAAAGACCTTCTTCACCACGGCCCAAGCAACGGAGATTCCGACCTTGATGTGAGACCAAGCCGTGTTAACGATCTTGCGGAATGTGTCGCTCTTTCTGTAGGCCAAGGTCAGGGCCAAACCAAGACCGGTCAGAATCATGATGAGTCGACCGATGGGGTTGTTGCTCAGCACAAAGTTCAGCGCTCGTTGGGCAACAGTCCACGCCTTTGTTGCGAACGTCGTAGCCTTGGTAACAACCAACTTGGCACGCATTGCAAGCGCGTTAGCGAAAGTGCCTTTTGTTTGTGCAGCAAGTACGGTGTTGTAGATCTTGTTGGCGACGTTGAAGGCCTTCATTGCGACGACACCGGCAATAAGGGTCGCTATGAGGGCACGAAGTATTGGAACCGGTAGAGCCGAGATGACATCGGAAAGAACCTTCAGACTCCCGAGTACAAACTCACCAATCGGAGCCAGTGCCTTACCTAGGGCGACGATGGCCCTGACCATGGAGCCGAAGGTGGACAACACGAGTGGCCCGACCCGCTGGACGTACTCCACGAAGCCAGCAATGGAGTTCTGTCCTTGAGCGGACTGGCTCCACGCGGCGAAGGCTCCAGTGAGTTTCTGGATGCCCTGCATTACCGAGTCAGAGAGAGGACGTAGCCCCTTGAAGAGGTTGAATAGTCCCGTGCCGGTGTTGGCGACGATGGTGCCGAACTGGGTGAGTGTCTGAGCGGCGTACGAGCCGAACGCCGTCATGAAGGACTTGAAGCCGGGTGACTCCACGGCCTTGCTGACGCCTTCGAGCATTGATGTGAGCGAGCCCGATACCGCCGTGATGACGGGCTTCATCAGCGGGAGGGTCTTGCTAAGAAGTCCTAGACCCTCGTTGACTGGCCCGAAGATGGCGTCAGTGTTCTGATCAATGAAGGAGTCGAAGGTCTTCCCTAGGAGTCCTTCTGCTTTGAGGTAGGCACGCTCACCAGATGAGAGGCTTGCCTCTAGTTCGTTGGCTGCCTGGGTGAGTTTCGCCGCGCGTTCGGGGTCGGCTGCTGATGCCGCCTGACCGCGTAGTTTGTCGATCTCCTTTTGCGTCTCCTTGAGGCGCGAAATAGCGACTCCGGTGAAGATGGCGTAGAGACCACCACCGGCACCGGCTGCGGCGAGCGGTGCTACTAGGGCGGAAGCCAGACCGCCCAGAGCGACAGTGACGGGAACGAGAGCCGGGCCTAGCGCGGCGACGGCTGTGACGAGTCCGGATACACCGAACTGCGCGTCACGAAGACCAGAGACATTGGTGTTGAGGTCAATGTCTGAGCCGTCCAACTTGGAGACAGCGGCCTGCACAAGGGCGAGTTCCGCAAGTGCCTGCCCAGTGTTGGCTCGAACCTCGATGTCAGGAGATTGAGCGTTGAGCGCAGTGAGGTCGCGCTCGATGTTCTTGACCTCAGCGAGGAACTGCTCTGTGGAAAGGTCAACGCCGATGTTCTGGTCATTGAGACGGATCAGTGAGGCGCGAAGATCTTTGAGGTCTTGCTCGGCTTTGGTCGTGGCAACGCCGATCTCGACCTCGCCAAGCCCGTCTAGTGCCTTGCCTACGTTCTTCTTTAGTTCGCGCTGGAACGCTCCTCCGAAGGCCTTGCCTGAGGCTTTACCGGACTTCTGTGTGACCTTGGGTAGGTTCTTGTTGAACTCATTGCTGAGAGAGCGTGAGAGCGAATCAGTGAAATTCGCACCCATCTCCTTGCCCAACTTGGACAGGTCACTATCGATGTCTCGCTTGAGTTTCTTGGTAAACCCGCGTGCGGAAGGAATGACGGTGACGAAGACACTGCCGACGTTGGTCATAGGCTGCCTCTAAACAGAGAAACGCCCCTGGGAGCACATGAAAGTTGCATATGTGCTCCTAGGGGCATCGTGTGAAATTGATAGGTAAAACAGGTCGTGCTAGAAGTCGAGAACAGCGCCCATCTGACCGGGCTTGATCACCACGTCATCGGTGACCGTTTTGTCGCTCGATGGCTGGCTCTGTGGAAGCACAGAGTCAGGAGCCGGTATTGGCTTATCGCTGTTGATGTTGTGCATGAGCACAAGGAGTCGGTTCAGCGCATCGACTGTCTGAGCAATCAGAACCGTTTGAAGAGTCCATCCACGTAGATGTGGAGGATGGTTGTTCCAAAGTTCGGCGGTTCGGGTATGTGCCGGTAGTGCTCGGATCAGCACACTGACGCGCCGTATAGAGAGGTTGCCGGTGTAGATGTCGTTTAGGTCCGTACCGGCGTAGACCTGTAGGTCACCTTCCGCTTCATCCCAGTGAGTTCGGATGAAGCGGAAGGTTCCTGTTAGTTTCCCGAGTCGGTAACGATCTCGATGAGTTCTTTGAGGTCGCCGTCAGTCTTGAACACCGTCTTACGTAGTTCTGCGTAGGCGTCTTCACCCAAGAGCGCCTTGAGTGCGGCGACAATTTGTCCTTCTTCAAGGAACTCGTAGAAGTCCATCGGCACGTGGTTCTCTGCCGGTAGTTCAACGGAGACTCCCTTGAAATCCACAACTCGTGGTTCGGTGTCGGGTGCTCGGTGGTCCTGTGGCTTCTTTGGTGCTGTAGGCATGATGTGGTCCTAACTGGTTGTGTGGTCAAGTGGTCTGAGAACACCCCTCTGTCCCAGACCACGAAGGACAGAGGGGTGTTGATTAGAGGTCAGGCAGCGCCAACAGATGTGTCGTTGGTTAGCCATGTAGCGAGCGGTCCTGAGGCTGGGGCAAGTGCCTCGAACGTCATCTCGTACTGCTGAGCGCCGGTCCTGGTTAGTTCGACGTCGCCCTGATCGGTGACGGTCACACGAGGAACGAACAGACGTGACTTTGTGGTGTCGTCAACCCACTCGACCAACAGAGCAACCTCTGTTGACTGTGGAGTGACCGAAAGGTCGTTCTTGAAATCGCCTGCTGCTCCGGAGAATGAACCGCCGAACCAGAGTTCTAGGACTCGCTTCTTGGTCTCAAGGAATGCTGTAGAGACAGTGAGGCTCTGGGAAGTTGTCAACTTGCGGACAGGTGTCGAAGACTGCCAAGCGTTGATGTCTTCGGTGTCGCGCTCACGTGCGATGGTTACTCCGTCTTCAGAGGTGTAACCGAGTCCGGTCCATGAAGCGGATGGGATAGCAGCGGTGATGCTTGAGATGGCTGTGACTCCGACTGCTGCGACGTAGACTTCACCCGTTCCCGCTACTCTGACGTTTGATGCGTTTAGAGACATTGATTTGAACTTTCTTTTGGGCAAACAAAAACCCGCATCGATTGATGCGGGTTGTTTGCGGGGCTACTAGTAACTGGTTGTGATCTGACCGGTGCGCTACCGGAAGTTAGAGGGCGCTAGATCGTGTGCTGATCTGGATGGTCATCAACGTGACAGTTCGGTCGTCAACGTTGGGGTCCGGCAGTTCTGTCGGACCTTGTACCTCAGTCGCGCCAAAGACTCGGACGCCTGAGTAGGTGCCATCCATGGCGAGCACGTGACCGCGCACGAGGTTGGCTAGTTCGACCCGTTCTGAGAAGTCGGAGCCGAAGACTGTGAAGTCCAGAGAGGGCCTGTCGATAACGAAGGCGTCTGAACCCGTGGAGACTCTGCGGACCCACACGTAGCGGTCCACTGGGCCGGTGGGCATGGTGACCCCGACCTCAACGCCGTTGAGTACTTCCCTTAGGTGAGGAATGACGGCTCTGAACGGGTCAGGAGCGATGACGACGGGGCGGCTGCTCATAGTCCGGCTGCCTTGCCTAGTACGCGGTGTGTGACCTCGACCTTGCCCGCGTGTGGGACGTCCGCGATGACCTGCCACACGGGGCGGTCGAAGAGGCGCGTCAGGCCGATGTGCTGGCTGGTGGTCTTCTTGACGTCCAGTGAGCGCCTGTAGGCACCGGTTGATTCTGGGGCGAAGGCGTGAGCGCGAGTCTGGATCTCTTCGGCGCTCTTGGTGCACTCAATGGCGACGTCGGTGCGGCTCAGAAGGTCTCGTACGCCTTCGTCGTTCCACTTCCAGACGTTTGCGCTGCGTGCCATCAGCCGGTCACCAACTTCAGGTCAATGGCTGAATAGGACCCGTTGGGGGCATCCCAGATGCGGATGCCTTCGACGTCCATGACAAGTCCGTTCCAGCGAACACGGCCACGGTGTGTGAGCCCTTGAGCGGAGTTGACGTAAGCGATGTATTCGCTTGTGCTGGTCGTGCGTTCTGCACCGACATTGATCTCACGGGTACTGCGTGGCTGTACAAAAGCGGGCATCTGCGGACCGGAGTCCGGGTAGGTCGGCTTGGTGCTCGGTGTGCCGTAGGAGTCCGCGCCGAAGGTCGGCTCAAGGATCTCGATGGTGTGGGGGAGGGTCCGCAACATGGCTCAGGCCTCGTACAAAGGGAAGTGCTCTGCGGTGTCGCGGACCGGCACGTAGACGGTGGAGTCGTGGCCGAACGCCGGTACTACCGAGATCTGTCCGACTCCGCTGCTCTTGGACAGCCACGGCCCTAGAAGTGTCTTCTCAAAGCCGGTGAGGTCGTCGTCAGTAACGAACGAGCCGGGATCTACGTAGGACTCTCGCCAGTCACCGAGTCCGGTGCTGGAGAGGTTGTCAGCGCGCTCAAGCCAGTGGCGTGCGGCGATGGACAGTGTTGCCCGGACGACGCGCTCAGGGACCGGCTTGTCCGCTTCGAACTCAAGGCTGGTCAGCGCAGAGACGAAGACGGTTGCGGTCTCGATGACGCTTTGTGCGCGAGCGAGAGCGGGAGTGCTCCATGCATCGATGTCGTTACCGAGGTGGTCCGCTAGATCGGACGCTTCAAGAAACGTGTACATGGTGCTCCCTGTGAAGTTTGAATTGGAGGGTGGACCGGGGCTCAACCCCTCGTGAGGGGAGCCCCGGCCCTGGATCGGCTGACCGAAGAGGAGGAAGGTCAGTCGAACGTGTGATTCTCGATCAGGAGAAGTTGATTCGAACTGCGCGCTTCACGTCGCCGTCGTCTTCAACGGTGGAGATACCGCACAGGATGGAGACAACTGCACGATCCCTCTGGAAGCGAGGGTCGTAGTCAGCGATGAAGCGCAGGGATAGACCGTTCTCAGCGATGTTCGCTCCGGTGGTTGCACCGGCTGGAACCTGTAGAGCCTTGAACGCACCTGCGAAGGCAGTCTTGTGGTAGATGAAGGCGGAGTCTGCTGCTACTCGGTTGGAGTAAACGACTGGCATTCCGAAGAGGTCACCGATGGTTGCGTTACGGAGTGCGTCATCGGAACCGGATGCGTCGACCCTGAGGAGGTTGTCGCTCTTGAGAAGCGCCTTACGGACGCCGGAACCGACAACGAGAACACGATCCTCTAGAGGAACGTCGTTATCGTTGAGAACCTGCTCACCCTCAAGGATTCCGCCTAGTACGTCGTCGTAGTCTCCGCTGGCACCAGATGAGAGCGCGCTTAGTTCGTCAGCAACCAACTTCTCTGCGCTGTTTGCGACGCTCTTGACGAGTGGGTTGAGAACCTGACGGTTGAAGTCAACGATGTCGAGAGTTAGATCCTCATCGTTGACGTTGACACCCTTGTAAAGGAAGGTGTCCAAAGTGACGGGGATAGCAACTTCCTCGATCTCGTCCATAACGATTTCAGAGGAACGGTTGAGGTTGTAGGTACGAGCCTCACCGATCAAGGACTCAACACGGACGGAAACTGTGTCGCCACGTCCTCCGGTGAAGTCGGTTTCAGCATCGCGGAAGATGGTGTTCAAAAGAACGTTGTTCTTGTGAAGTCCGACGATTGCGGCAGAGGCGATTGTTTCGCCAGTAAGGAATACGTTAGCCATAGTGGTTAAACTTTCTGGATTGGTTGGGTAGGGTTAACAAGTGGTCTTCGAGACCAGAAATGTCGTGCTCCGGGCATGACAAAGTGGTGGCGATCAGGCCACTTGACTGCTACCCAAACAATGGGTAGTAAGTGTTAAGAATTCTGCTCCAAGTACTTACGCATCTTGGCTGGATCGGATAGGTCCAAAGGTGCGTCTGCGTCGCCTGTGCTGGCGTTGCGTAGTTCAGAGACAGGCTTGGAGGGCTTAGTAGGTTTGCCCTCTTCCTTCCAAGCGATGAGGGCTTCTAGGCGCTCGGTGATCTCGTCTGTAGTACTGCCGCCTAGCGACTCCACTACAGACAGAGGGACGCCCTTTTCTAGGGCTACGCGGAGGCGTGCGTTTTCAGCCGAAAGGCTGGACTTCTCGCTCTCGACGGACTCGGCACGTTCCTGCATGCGCTGAAGTTCGGACTTGGACTCTTCCTTGAGTCGTGCGGCCTCTTCCTCGAAAGGCTTGAGGTTCTTGTACTTCTCGCGGACGCTTGCGTTCTCCTTGCGAAGATCCTTGATGGTCTTCTCTGCCGCTGCTGGGTCTAGCCACGGCTCGGAGATCACTCCGTCCTTGTCCTTGCCGGGCTCCTCCGTAGAGGAGTTCTCTAGTTCCTCGGTTGAGGTGTCCTCAACGTCAGTGGTGTGGTCGTTCTCCTGCATGTGTCCTCCGGGGACTAGTAGTGAGCCCAACTCCGGGTCGGGCATGAAAAAACCGCCTCTAGGGCGGTTGGTCTTAGGTGTTGCGCGTCGCTAGTTCGGCGCGTAGTTGGTCGATGCGTGAGCGGCTGGCCTTGGAATCGAACTTCTCTAGTGACTTTTCCAACGCGGCTAGCGCTCTCTGTAGGCGCTCCGTAGGCACGTCAGCGTCTTTGGAGTTGCGTCCGTCAGAATCGAGCGTTGGGAGTCCGCTGTCCTTGCGCGGTGGTCTGGTCTTCCCGCCACCGGCGCGACGCTTGAACTCCTCGGTTGCCTTCTTGCCGGTGAACCCGTCGTCCTCAACGGACTTCCAGAGTTCTTCAGCCTTGGCTTCCTCGGGGGAGTCGTTGGCTCCGAAGTCCGGCAGGGCACTGCACCGGCACAGATCGTGTGAGGAGAGGGCGGTGTCAGCGCTGATGTAGACCGCACCTCGCGTGCTGAGCATCAGGCACCACCAGCACGCATCAGCAGAAGGGATGCGACGGAATCGGGAGGACTCAGGGTCATCGTCCGAGAGGTCTTCCATCTGTGTCAGGTACGCCTCTTGGGCGTATCGAGAGGCCGTGCCAGCGCCTTGCACTAGCGCTCTTCGGTTGGCCTCTTCACGAATCGACGTCTCAAGGAAAGAGTCGTCTTCAGAGAGTTCAGAGGCAAGCCGGTCCGCTTGGTAGAACGGCACGAGCACTTGAGTCTTGAGTGATTCCTCAAGACGACGACTCTCCAGCGGTCTAGGGCCACGAGCCTGAGGCATGCGTCCGGGAACGTTGAGGGAGTTCCTGTATTGCGAGTACTGGCGCTGCGCTAGGCGTGAGGCCTGTGTACGGCGTCGCAAGAGGAAAGCGACGGCAAGCGCGGTCCAACGTTCGGTGGATTCGGCATCGGTGCCCTTGAGCAGTTTGAGTAGTTCAGAGAAACCTTTGATGGTCTCTGCATCAAACTTCTCGTACTCTTGCTTGAACTGAGCGGGAGTTTTAGCCATCAAGCACCTGTTTCAGGGCGTGGCTCATCCACTGCGTCAATTGTAGCATACTTAATCATGCTGTTTCTGGTAGTTCTACGTCTGGGAGATCAGCCCTAATGATCTCCATGAGTTCGCTGATGCTGTCGCCACTATCAATCATTGATTCCCATGAAGCGATATCAGTTTCGGTGACGTTCGGAACCATCTTCCATAGAGCGCGCTGTGGCACTCCAAGGAGTGTTGCCAACTTGCCTAGTGCGTCTACTACTTGCGATAGGGAACGTGTAGAGGTATCTCGCCATCTGATGTGCGCGAGTGGGTCTAGTTCCTCACCCATCATCGCGGCCATCATCATGAACAGTTCGATCCACGAGTCACCTAGTACGGATTGCTTCTCGGTGACCTTCCGGTTCTGAGATGCCTCTAGTGACTGCAAGGCCTCTGCGGAAAGGTTGACGAGATCTCCGGTAGCCAGTCGGTTGGCTGGGATGGCGCTCTTGACTGCGATGTTCTTGAGCACCTGGGCTCGGTTGTCGAGCATGCCGCTGATGTCGGTCTGACCGAACTCTCCGACCTTCAAGGCTGCATCTTCGAAGGTCCAGATCTTTGAGAGATTTGCCTGTAGTTCGATGTCGACAGGGTTTCCATCAGGGTCCTTCGGTAGTTCGATACCTAGGATGTACTTCTGGCGTGCTGCGCCTAGTTCGATGGCTAGAGCGATGGAGAGGTTGGTCTGGTTCAGGGAGTCTTGCTCCGGGATGATGCGTTCAACGTCGCCCATTACCTTGCCGGTGGCGTCGTAGGAGTTGCGGAAGACCACGACCGGAACGAAACCAAGTCCGTGCTCTTCGACCCTGAGGACAGTGAACTCGTCGGACTTCTCGCCCTGTCTGAGGGTGTAGACGGCTTCGGCGTCGTAGAGCCTGAACTTGCCGCGTCCTGCACGCTCTAGGGCGTACTCGACCTCTTCACCGTCGAAGAACGCGCACATCTGGAGAGCGCTCTTCGGTGTGATGACGGGTACGGGATTGCCGGGCAGGACGACTGCGAAGGCGATGCCGTAAGCAATGACGCTCTGGTGAATGACGGCCTGTCGTGAGTCCATCCTGTTGCGCTGGAAGGCGTTCCAGAGCGTGGCGTCTAGTTCGGTGTCCGAGGACAGGAGTCCGTCTACGTAGATGCGCTGGCTGGTGACCTCAACGACGGTGGGGCAGACGTTCAGGACGCTGGATAGGCACAACTTCTTGTACTCACGGCGTAGGCCTCGGTACATGTAGGGGTCAGTGTGGTCGCCGTCTAGGTAGTTCTTGACCTTCTCGTGTCGGGCTCTCTCGGTCTCGTCTTCTTCGAGAAGTTCGGCTACGAGCGAGGACACGGCGGTAGCGGGTAATGGCATGGGTATTCCTCGGTTGTGTTGCTCCGGGCAACGTGGGAGTGGTGGGTTGGACTGGCTTCGAGCCGATGCGCTCCGGGCGCGGATGTCCTGTTTGGCGACGTCAGGCGTAGACGTGCGAGCCGAAGGCAAAAGCCTTCTTCTTCTTGGGCTCGGGTGCTCTGTCGAGCCCCTTGCCGAGCGCCTGGAGATAGGCGCTGTAGGCGTTGATCGATGCCACGATGGCGTCGATCTTGTTGGGGGAGTCCTTGAACTCCTTGGCTACTTGGAAGCCGTCCTTCTGCTGTCGTCTGCGTGCGTTGAGCGCGTGACGCATCAGCGTGGCTGAGCCGTCCTGAGTGATCTCGGCGTTGGCGATGGCTTCATAGAAGCGGCCCGTGGTGCGGGTGAACTCGATGTTCTTGCCGCGTGGGTAGGCGCTGAATGGTCTGTCGGCAGAAGCCTTGATGGATACGTGGCTGTGGAACTCCGCTTCCAACTGCGCTAGTTGGATCTCCCATCTAGCGGGGTCAGCGAAGAACGCGACGACCTTGTAAGTCTCAAAGGTCTCGCGGATCGTTTGGACGATCTCCTCTGCCGGTGCCTCGTAGTCGTACTGCTCGGCTGCTGGCTCCCACGTGCGTATGTGGAAGAGGTGACCGTCAGAGACGCGGATTCCGACAAGAGACGTGGCGTCAGGAAGAACACGGGAGTCCGGGTTACGCGCTCGTGCACCGTCGAAACCACACACGATGACGTCACCCTCACGGATCTTGACGTCCTTGTTCTCAATCGACTGCCACTGAGGACGCGAGACGAAGGAGTCAACTGCGCTCGTGACCATGTTCAGGAAGTCGGACTTGTTCTGCTGTACGTCCGTCGATGGGTCGTACATGTGGCCCATGACTGGTTGAAGGTCCACCCACCCTGGAGAGCACGGGGGGTTGTGAATGGTGCAACCCTCCGGGTGGGCGCTGGAGTCTCCGTAGGCGTAGCGGAGTCCGCTCAGCAACGAGTCCGGGTCAGCCGCGTCCGTCGATGGGGGAGCGGACCGCATGTTGACGTAGATCGTCTTGTCAGGCGTCTTGCCTTCTTGCTGGAGTTCCCATGCGCGGTGAGTGCGCTCGGCTACTGAATCGGTGCCGGGAGTCCACGCGTTAGGACTCTGGAGGACGAGTCCACCGGTCTTCGTGGCGTTTGCGAGGACGGTTGAGTAGAGACGGGCTCCACCGTTGCTCTTGGTCCAGAGTTCGGTCTGGTCCGCGATACAGGCGACAACTGCCGGTGATCCCTTGACGGCACTAGATGACGCGGTGCGGATCTCCATGCGGCCACCGGAGGGAAGACCTACGAACGTTTCCATCGGCTCCAAGCCGGGGAACTCGTCCACCGCCGAGCCGTCACGAAGCATCTCTAGGAGTGGGTCCCAGGAGTTGGCCACGGACTCTTCAGAGACACCGAGGAACTGGACCTTCGGGGTCTTGAGCGTCGACCACGGCTTACCAACTGGTTGCCCGCTGGCGTCCCAGCCGTCGAAGACTGCGTTACCCAGCGCTTCGAATGCGCCGATGGCTGCCAGGACTGGGCTCTTCCCCCATCCTCGGGAGCGCACGAGCACACCGACTCTGTTGACTCGTCGGCCTGATCGTGGGTCTAGTTCGTAGAGCCTGAGGATGAAGTCCTCTTGCTCACGGGTGAAGATCAGCGGCTCAAACGTGCCCTTCGACGGTGCCGCTAGGTAGGCAGCAGCGAACTCGATGCACTCCCAACCAAGGGTCGGGAAGTCGTTCGGATGCTGCGGCTGCCACGGCATCAGGCGTCCTCGGACTCGATGTCCTCAGGCGTGACGTCGATGACGTTGGCGCTGGCTCTTCGTTCTCGTGCAGTGAGCCGGTGGCGCTCTCGCTCAACTCGGGACTCCGCTACCTCGGCATCAGCGAAGGTGATGCGAAGGCGTAGGCGGTCCTCCATCGTGACGCCGAACTTGGCTTCACGTAGACGTAGTTCGGGCATGAGCCTGAGGTCACCGTTGGTCCACACCTCATGGTGGATGAGGGCAGTGTCCATCAAGAACGACCAGTCCGAGTCAGCGAACATGCCACCAAGTGCTTGAGGCGCGCGGCCCCACGCCTCCCACCACTCCACGGTTCGTGGATGCCACGCGATGGAGTCGGGTAGCGGTGGTTGCTCGATGACACCTACGGCAGGGAGAACCTTGGTCTCAACCTGATCCTTGTTGCGCCGTGCCCTCTTGCTGGCTGGCTTTGGCGCTGGTCCGTTGCCCGCCATTTAGGCAGGCCAATCTAGTTCTTGCATGGTGACCTCCGGGGTCGAAAAAAGACCGCTCCGGGCGGTCATGGAAGGGGCTGTACAAGCAGGTCCAGACCCGTACACAGCGCGAAAAGCAGCGCCGTAGGTCGCCCCGGCTGCTTGGGGCTTTAGGAGGGGTACCCCACCCCTTAGGAATTTCGGTGCTTTATAAGCAATCCGGGATGTTGCTCGAAGGCGTCCGGATGCTTGGCCTTTGCACGTGCCCGACGTGCACCATCGATGGCCTCTTGCCTGCTCTTGATGTCGTGGCACGGCTTGCACACGCTCATGAGGTTGCTCAATACGCCTTGTAGATGTGGCGCGAGGTAGACGGGCTGGATGTGGTCCACCTCTGTGGCTGTGCCTGTGCACGGACTCATGAGCAACTGACAGCGGTTCTGGTCCCGCTTGAGCGCGGCCTTGCGTAGCCGCTTCCACTCGGAGGCGCTGATGATGCGCTTGCCGTGGTCGGCCCAGCCCTGGTTAGACACGGACGTCTAGCGCCTCAACGATCAGGCCTGCGTCCTCGATGGCTGAGCGGTGTTGGGTCCAGTGGTGAGTACATAGGTAGAGCGGTGTGACGTTGGTGTAGACGCGAGACGTCGCCTGTTGGATGCACCGGTCACAGGACTGCATGGTTAGACGTCCTCGCCCGTAGGGACGTTTGCCTGAGCCAATCCAAGGCCAAGGATGCTGGTGACACAGACGACGATCAACGGAGCCATCGACTCGCTGATGAGTCCTAGAGCGACTGCTACCGGGATGAAAGCCAGTGCCACGTTATAGATGTACTTACGGGTTCGTGGATTGGTCAGAGATGGAATCTGGATCACCAACTTTCATTGTTTAGGGAAAAGAAAAACCCCCAACCAATGACGGCTGAGGGCTTCTCCTTTGGAAGGTACTACTGACAACTACAAGGAATGTACAACGACGACGGCATGACAGTACCGCCGATGTCTATTGTAGCAGATAGAAACGGTAGTTATGCGCTCACTAGTTCTGCTGTACGTTCGGCTTCGATCATGGTACCTAGCCATCGCATACTCTCGGCTGGCCACCGTTCCCCACATGCAAAGCAAGCCACTACCGCTAAGTCTTCGTTCTCAAAGGGCATGAGAAACAGTGGCGGTCTCTCACCCTCGTGCCGGGGACAGAACGTTCCTCGATCCCTGATGCGAAGTGCCGGACGTTTCTCACCAAGACCAATGAGAATGCGATCAACTAAAGCGTTGAGTGACTTGGCTATACGCTTCTGTGTTGGACGGCTGAGTAGTGGTGCTAATTCACCTAGGCGTTGAGCACACCTAGAAATAGACAAGCGCACGACCGTCCCTGTTAGTTCGTCTTGGGCGGTGTCGTGCGCTGATCGGATGATGCTCTCTGCATCTAGCCTAAGTGTGTCTTGTCGAGATAGCGGAGTTCGAGATGACGGCTTACCTGATGGCCGTGTCTCTAGTTTGTGTTGTGGTATGAGAGTGATGGCTTCTAGTAGACCGATGGTCCTGCTGCCGTGTTGCCATCCTTGCTTGGTTAGTTCTTCTAGTGAATCATTGATCTGTTCCACATAGTTGACTTGAGTAGCCATAAGTTCCTCTTCTTCGATGCTTGACTATAAGGCACGTTTGTGCATCTCAAGTATATCATTTGAGAATGTTTGTTCTCCAAAAAAGGACTAGTGGAAACGTCTACTGAATCGGCTTGATTCGTTCTGCCGGAATCCACGACTCCGTGAGTAGGCGGTAGGGCAGATCTCCGGTGACGTAAAGAACGCGGCCATGCCACTCACGGTTCTTGTATGCACCCGTCTCGATGCGTCGCCACTCCAGCAGCAGGCCGGGGTAGTACTGCCGCTCGACCTCTACGCGCACGTGGACAGCAGTCATCGTGCCAGGATAGAATATATGTTCGATGACCGTTTACCCGTCGTAGAGTTCAGGCATGGACGTTCTTGTTCCGTCTTTCATCGCGCTTGTGGGAGTTCTGATCGGACTCACGGTCAATCGCAATTGGAACCAGAGAGTGGAGCGGCGTGAGGTCTATTCCAAGTTCGTGGATGCGCTACAGCGACGGTGGTCGGCTCAAAACATCCTCGACCGCAACGCCACGGTCAACGCACGACCTCCCGTGCAGGCGTTGGAGTCGTACGACGCGGCTCAGAAGGACTTAGAGAGCGCTGCTGCCAGCATCGACCTCATTGCTCCGCCACGCACTCGGCGGGCGGTCAGGCGTCTGATCTCAGCGCGGGACCCTGACCTTCAAGAGCGGAAAGCCTTCCGAAACGATGTGCTCGCTCAGTTCCGTTACGACCTGTCCTACGACGTCAGGAAGTACGTAACGGGTGGTCGCCCACGGATCGCGGCACCTGACGCGAAGAAGGGGATGGGCTCGGCATAATCGTCGGGCACTGTTGATGTTCGCTGTACAGATACACCGGGTATCGGCAAGACGATGCTGGCGCAGCGTCTGCCGGGACTCCTGCCCGACCTCGACCACGCCCAGGCCCTCGAGGTCAGTGCCGTGCACTCCCTCGCCGGCGTCCTCCCGAGCGACGCGCCGCTCGTGCGGCGGCCACCGTTCGTCGACCCCCACCACACGGCCACGGCCGTCGCGATCGTCGGCGGGGGCAGCCGAGGGATCCGCCCGGGGGCGTTGAGCGTGGCGCACCGCGGCGTCCTCTTCCTCGACGAGGCGCCGGAGTTCGCCTCGAACGTCCTCGATGCCCTGCGCCAGCCGCTCGAGAGCGGCCACGTCGTCGTCTCGCGGTCCGCGCAGACCGCTCGATTCCCTGCGAGGTTCCAGCTCGTGCTCGCGGCGAACCCCTGTCCGTGCGGGCAGGGTGGATCGGTGGCGCAGGAGTGCGACTGCACCCCGCTCATGCGCCGTCGCTACCGCGACCGGATCTCCGGTCCGGTGCGGGACCGCATCGACATCCACCGCCAGCTCGTCGCGCCCTCGCGACCTGAGCTGGCGCACGCAGTCGCCTCGGGGCGGTCCACCGCCGATCTCGCGCCGCTCGTGCACGCCGCCCGCGAGCGCCAGCAGCAGCGCCTCGCCGACACCCCGTGGGCGCTCAACACCGACGTCCCTGGGGTCGAGCTGCGCAAGCGGTGGCCGGTGAGCGACGCGGGGAGAGCGCTGGTGGAGTCCCAGCTGGCGGCACGCAAGCTCTCGGCACGATCGGCCGACCGCATCCTGCGTGTCGCGTGGACCGTGGCGGACCTGCGCGGGCACGACCGCCCCGATCCGGACGACGTCGAGCTGGCCCTCGCCCTGCGTCGCGGGACCCCCCTCGGGAGCGGGCTGCGTGACCTCGCGGTCGGGGCCCTCTCGTGAGTGCGACCCAGAGGGAGCGGCTGGCGCGGCTCGAGCTGTCGCTCGTCGTCGAGCCCGGCGACGGTCGGCTCTCGGCGCTCCTGCACGAGCTGCAGCCCTCCGACGTCCTGCACGCGGTGAGGCGCGAGAGCGCGTCCGTGCCGGCCGTCTGGCGCGAGCGCGTCACCGCGTCCGACGACCGGGCCCGCTCGGTCCTGGCGCTCGGTCGTGAGCGAGGGTTGCGGTGGGTCGTGCCCGGCGACCGGGAGTGGCCGGCCCCGGTCGACGACCTGGCCCACCTCAGCGGCAGCGGCGTCGGAGCGTCGCACGACGCCGGCGGGGTCCCGGTCGGTCTCTGGGTGCGGGGGAGCGGTCGCCTCGACGAGCTCGTGGAGCAGTCGGTGGCGATCGTCGGTGCACGGGACTGCACCGCGTACGGCAGCGAGCTGGCCTCCGAGCTGGCGGCGGACCTCGTCGATGCCGGCGTCGGCGTCGTGAGCGGCGCGGCGTTCGGGATCGATGCCGCCGCCCACCGCGGTGCCCTCGCCTTGGGCGGCCCCACTCTCGCCGTGCTGGCCTGCGGCGCCGACCTCGACTACCCGCGCGCCAACGCCGCCCTGCTCAGCCGCATCGGCACCGACGGCGTGGTCGTCAGTGAGCAGCCTCCGGGACAGGTGCCCACCAAGTCGCGGTTCCTCTCCCGCAACCGCCTCATCGCGGCTCTTGCCTCGGCGACGGTCGTCGTCGAGGCAGCGGTCCGCAGCGGCTCGCTCAACACCCTGCGGTGGGCCGAGGCGCTCGGTCGCCCCGCCATGGCCGTCCCGGGGCCGGTCTCCTCCCAGCAGTCCTCGGGCTGCCACCGCGCGATCCGCGACGGACGGGCCGTGCTGGTCACGCAGGGCCGTGAGGTCCTCGCCGAGCTGCGCGGGCCCGGTGTGCTGCCCGAGCCGTCGCCCGGCGGCACCTCGACCGAGTTCGACCGACTGCCGGCTCCGGCGAGGTGCGTCCTCGACGCCCTGGACTGGGACCGCGCTCGGGACGTGTCCGAGGTCAGCACAGCCGCCACCGTCACCGCGCGTGAGACCCGCAGGGCCCTCGAGCTGTTGCGCCGTCGCGGCCTGGCCGAGTGCTCGGACGAGGGCTGGCTCCTGGCTCGGCGAGCCGACCTGGCCTGACCCGCACGGCGGGGCACAGTGGACCCGTGGACGAGATGGCCGAGGCGTGGGCACAGGCCCTGGGAGCCTTCGAGCACCACCTGCGCCACGAGCGGGGACTGTCCGAGCACTCGGTGCGCGCGTACCTGACCGACCTGGCCGCACTCGCCGAGCACGCCGGCCGGCTGCGGGTCGACGACCCGCGCGACCTGACCCTGCGCACCCTGCGCAGCCACCTCGCCGCCCAGCAGACCCTGGGACGTGCCCGGACGACGCTCGCGCGACGAGCCACGTCCACGCGCGTCTTCACCGCCTGGCTGGTGCGGACGGGGCGTGCCGACCAGGACGCCGGAGCGCTGCTCGCCAGCCCCAAGGCCCACCGCGAGCTGCCCGCCGCCCTGAGCCGCGCCGAGGTCCGTGACCTGCTCGACGCTGCGGGTCGTCAGGCGGCACCCGACGACCCCGTCGGCCTGCGCGACCACGCGATCCTCGAGCTCCTCTACGCCACGGGCATCCGCGTCGGCGAGCTGTGCGGCCTCGACGTCGACGACGTCGACCAGGAGCGGCGCCTCGTGCGGGTCATGGGCAAGGGCTCCAAGGAACGGTCGGTGCCCTTCGGCGCGCCCGCGGCCGAGGCGCTACGCACCTGGGTCGGTGCGGGCCGACCGCGCCTCGTCCGGGACGGCAGCGGCCCGGCCCTCTGGCTGGGTGTCCGCGGCGGGAGACTTGACGTCCGCGCCGTGCGTGCCGTGGTGCACGACCGGCTCGCGGCGGTCGACGGGGCACCCGATCTCGGTCCGCACGGGCTGCGGCACACGGCCGCGACCCACCTGCTGGAGGGCGGTGCCGACCTGCGCAGCGTCCAGGAGATCCTCGGTCACGCGTCGCTGGGCACCACGCAGATCTACACGCACGTCAGCTCCGAGCGGCTGCGCGCCGCCTACAGGCAGGCGCACCCCAGAGCCTGAGGCACGGCCGCCGAAGCCCGACCTCGGAGGGCCGGCCTCAGACGACGAGCCTCAGAGGGACAGCATCGGGTCGACGGGTGTGCCGTCACGCTCGATCATGAAGTGAAGGTGGCAGCCGGTGGACAGTCCGGTGGTCCCGACGCTCCCGAGCTGCGTCCCGGTCTCGACGCGCTGGCCGACGACGACGGCGAACGCCTGCAGGTGCGTGTAGCCGGTCCGGGTCCCGTCGCCGTGGTCGAGGACGACGCGCCACCCGTAGGCGGGATGCCGCTCGCGCAGCACGACCGTCCCGGAGGCCGCGGCCCGGACCGGAGCTCCGCAGGGCGCGCCGAAGTCGACGCCGTCGTGGAGCTTGCGGACGCCGGTCACGGGATGCACGCGCATGCCGAACGGGGACGTCACCGGGCCGCCGACGGGGCGCAGGAACGCTCCGTCGCCCGCGGACGCCGGTCGCGGGGGTGGTCCGTCCGGGTCCACCAGCCGGAAGCGCTGTCCCCGGCCGAGCCGCTCCAGCGGGTCGAGGTAGTCCTCGCCGTGCAGGCGGCCCAGGTGCAGGCAGGCCGTCGCGCAGTGGCTCCCCGCCGGTCCCAGGCGACCGAGTGCCTGTCCACGGTCGACCGCGTCGCCCACGGTGACGGAGACGTCCTCCATCGGTTGGTAGGTGGAGCGCTCGGCGCCGTGGGACACGGTGACGACACCGACGCCCGCCACGGTGCCGGCGAAGGACACGGTGCCCGGCGCCACGGCGCGCACCGTCTCACCGGGGGAACCGGCGAGGTCGACCCCGCGGTGCCCGCTTCCGTAGCGGGACTCGGGCAGGTCGAGGTCGCGGGCGACGGCCCGGCCGTCGAGCGGCCAGGACCAGTGCGCGTCGTCCTCCGTGCCGGCGGATGCCGGCGTCGCCGTCGCGAGGACCAGCGAGACCACCGCCACCGCCAGGAGGAGCTGCCGCCGCAGGAGGCTTGCGGGGACGGGGGAGGAGGACGACGGACGGCGCATGCGCCCAGCCAACCGTCGTCCGGCACTGGGTCCCACGGACGAGGCGTGCACCTGTGGACAGGGAGGTCCTGACCGGACGGGTTGTGGATTTCCTGATTCCGCGCGACCTGGCCTATGATGGGTCCATCACGTCCTCGGACGTGAAATTCGCACGCCCGTCCTCCCTGTGACGCGAGAGCCGAACACGGGCGCGGTCCTGGTCCCCTCGGGGTTGGTCCGCGCAGCACGGGTGTCAGGGCACCGCCGCCGGCGGTGCGACAACCAGGACCGGGCACACGCGTGCCCACGAAGGAGAAACGACCATGGCCGTCGTCACCATGCGCCAGCTGCTCGAGAGC
>SXGT01777791.1_pt1 | contig 40806 bp, 34 predicted proteins | sample 3176221 | NCBI WGS metagenome assembly SXGT01 (sample SAMN11356862, study PRJNA531348) | freshwater metagenome | isolation source: freshwater sample F1-120 | place: China: Fuxian Lake, Yuxi | collected 2017-12-25
CTAGCGCCCGCTAAGCGCCCGCTAGCGCCGATCTCTCGCCGAACGTGAGCCGCGAGGCCGTGCTCCTCCTCGGCCGTCCCGCGCGCGCGCCGTCGCGGCGTTGCTCGGCGCCTCGGAATCCCTCGGCTGTGCGGGAGCCGCCGCCGACCGAACCGGCCGCGCCGTAAGCGCGTCGCCGGAGCCTCGCCTCGCGCGTGATCGCCTTGGCTTCGACGGTGTCGTGCTCGGTTGTGCCGTGGTCCATGGCGCACGAGCATAGAGAAGCGCCCGAGGCCGATGGCCGATACCCGCGGTCCCGCGCTTTGCTCTCGACGTCCTCCATCGTTCCGCCGCTCGCTACGATGCGGCCTTGGCAGGCCGCTACCCAGCAGCCGCCCGAGTCCTGGTATATGAACGCTGCGCGGGCCTTGGCGACGCGAGTCTTACGACGGGTCGTCGAACGCCCTCGTTCAGAACGCTTCATGAGGAACGCGGGCTCGCACGAGGTCGCACCCCGCTGCCGTCAAACCCACGATCTTGTATTGCCCTCGGTGTCGTTCGACCCGAACGGACGCCTCTCGCAGCGCTGTGCTCGCGCCACGACGCTCGCACACCAGCCCAGCATCGACGGTGATAATCTCGGCGCGCCCGGCGCGGCGAACGCCGGTGACGGTCAGGCGATCACAGGCGGGGAAACGTTCGGCGAGTGCGCGGATCCGGACAAGACGGTGTCGCGCGCTGTCCCCCGAGGCGCCGCAAAACTTGTTCAAGAGCGCAAGCGCTGGCGTGAGCGTCCGTTCGCTCGACGACACGCTGAGACCGCGCTTCTTGAAGGTCAGCTCGAACGCGGGTCGACGGTTTGATCCATCGATCGCAAATCGTGGCACGCGCTGAAACTCGATGCGAAGCCGGTCGGCGCTCGATACGAGCACGCGTGCGCCCCACAAGTCGGACGCGCGTTGAGTCTCCTCGAGCGTGTTCGGAGTGACGCGAAGGACTCGCACATCGAGGCGATCAACACTCCCCGAGTCGTGATGTTCACCGACGACGACATGATCGCCTAGGCGACCAAGAATCGCTGGGCGGCCTGCAAGCTGGATGGCACCAACACGTTCCCATGCGCCGCCGGTTGATCGCGCGTAGCTAACAGCCCGTCCCCCGAGCGAGACATCTTGACGACCCCAAAGGATCAGAACGCGGTTGGCCCCAACGGCCACGGAGGGCAGTCGGCGCGAGCCAGCCGGCCCCGTTGGAACTGACGCCAGCCACGCGTCGATCTCATCGAGACTGGCATTGGCGTGCGCGCAGAACCAAGCGTCACCCACCCGCTCCTGTGCCGCGGCGAACGGAGACGCGTCCTCGAACGAAATGAGCGGGGCGAGCTTGGCCAGCTCCGCGTCGTAGTCGGGACACGCCGCTTGCGCATCACCTACTACGCTTGCGAACACGATCACTCCTGCGACGAGCGCGATCCTCACGGTCGGAACTCCGGATCCAATCCTTGATAGAAGTGATGATCATGCCCCGTCAGCTCAGGCAACATCGGGCCATCGTGCGGCGGCGTGTTCCCTTTCACCTTGTAGTAGAAGACACCCGGATAGTCGGGGTTGCCTCTGCCCTCATACGGATCGGGAGGCTGTCCCTTTGACATGACGGCGTCGATCGTGTCGATGCACTTCTGAACCCGTTTGCAGGTGCCGATACTTTCGACCTTGCGAAGCGGGTCCTCACAAATACTGAACTCGCGCGTGACCACGCCGGTGAACTGCTTGTAACCCCGCATCATGCTGCGGTAAGTGAGTGGTGCGCTTATCGGCAGCCCGACGTTCTGGTTCGGCTCCTTGAACCATCGACCCGCGAGGAAGTTCCAGTGGCGCGCGTGGTTCTCGGCCTTCGCTTTCGTAAGCGCATCGAATCGGTTCCGTAGCGTCCAGGCAACCGCACGCAGCTCGCGGTCATCGAGTTGTGGTTTCTGCATGGAGCCGCCTTCGCTGAACAGCAAGCAAACGAGGTCGCGCTGGTCGGGATCCGAAGGCAGGCGCGCGCCGCACACGGACGTGACGACTACGTCCGAGAGCTTGAACGTTCGTCCCCGATCCGCAATGGCGCGTAGCACGACCTTGTACTTCCCGACGTCGTGCAATTCCATCGGAAATGGACCGGCGCCCTGGTGAACCTTCTCTTGAAAGAGGATGTCGACCCACTTATCCGGGTACGGCCACCTCCCTGGCTTCCCGTCGGTCCCGAGGCCCTTGTAGAACACCTCGGCGAGAATCGTGACACGATCGCCCGCGACTCCGGCCGGGTACGGGATGACGTGAAGCTCGAACGCGAGATCCTTGAGAGGAACCGGGTTCTTTGGTGGTGGTGGCGGCGGCGGTGGCTCAGGCGGTTCCGGCGGCGGTCCAAGGGCCAGCGCATCTCGCATTCCTTGCCGGGCGGGATTGAGCACCTGCTCGCGCACTTCGTAGACGAGTTCACCGAGCACGCCTCCAGCGTGCAGCTTCATGTCGGTGATGCTCGTCTTCGGATCGCCGTTGCCCACTTAGGTGTCCTCGTGCGTCGTCGGTGTCGCAATCGCCGTCGGCTCGCCACGCTCGTCGAGATGAAGGTGAACCGTGGCGCGCTCCGGTAGGCCCTCCAGCCGCACGACGCGCCGCGCGACCGGATCGGATCGGTAGTGCTCAAGCTCCGCTCGTGCGCGCTCGACCGCGATCTCGCGGGTCCGGTTCTGAAGTTGCTGAGACTCCACCTCCAACACGCGGCTGTCGAGGATGAAATCGTCGGCTGCGGGACACTTGCCCATCATGGCGTCGGCGTAGATCGCGTTCGTAGCGATGACCCGCTCCTCGCGACTCATCAAGCGAGGAACCTTGGCTCGCGGTCGGGGTGGCGGCGGCACGTTGTGATTGGCGGCGCTTCCTCCCAAGCGATCTGCTCGGCTAACGGAACGACGTCGAGGCGCATCCGGTCGGCGGTGGACGCTGCGGTAAGGATGTCGAGACCTTCGTCGTCAGCGCCGCCTGGCCCAAGGATCCGGAAGACGGCTTGCTTGACGAGCGGGATCGCGCCCGGCGCTAACACGCGGGTGAAGAGACTATCGATCTCCCGCAACGAAGCCTCCTCGGCCTCGTAGTGCCACGCGCCCTCGTCTTCATCGAAGAAGGGAACACCTGACGAGTACCTCAGCTTGATGTCGTAGAGTTCGAGCCGCGTCTCGTACTTCCTCACCAGTTGGAAGTAATTGAAGTTGAGGGTGTTGCACTTGTTGATGTTGCGGACCTTGCGCTTGGTCCGCGTCTCCTCTCCTTCGGTCGTCTTGACCTCACTCGACTGCGTTACCTCGACCTTGCGCTCACGGTTCGCCTTGTTGGCGACCTTCTGCGTCGCACTGCCGACGTTCTTCGCGAATTGCTCGGTGGACTCGGCAGATGCCGTCTTGGCGCCAGCCTGGACCGAGGCGCTGCCCCAACCCCAGCCGGCTTCGCCGCTCGCTTCGACATGTGCCTCGAACGACTTGTCTCGCTTCGACGTAGTCGCGTTCTCCTGCTGCATCGCCTCTTCAAACGAACTCTCGGCCGTATCCGACTGCCCGTCGAAGATGCTTGAGCCGGTCTTGTCCACCTGCTCGCGGCTTTTCCAGGTCTTGATCTCGATCTCGACTTCCTCCTCGGGGAAGAGCGTGAACGAGTAGAGATGGTCGCCGAGGCCGAAGCCTCGGGCGTACGAGGCGAGGCGGAATCGCTGCACGACGTACAACGCCGACGGGACCGCGGGCGGTGGCTCGACCTCGACGCCGTCCGGCGGGACCGGCACCCAGCCAACGAGAACACGCATGCCGAGCGACGTCGCCTTGAGCACGGGTAGGCGAGGACGTTCCGGCTCGTCGCCCGGATCTCGGGTTTCCGGATCGTCGTCTATCGGGCGGCGTTCGATGGGGCGCGGGCGTTCCGCAGGATCGCGGGCGACGAAACCGTCGGTCGCGAGTAGTCGTCCGAGACCCGCACTGCGAGCGCGCTCGACCCGGCGCGCCGCTGTGTCGATGCCGATGCGTGCTGGTGGGGGGTCGACGGCCGCGGTAGAGCCGCGAGTCGGCGTCGCACGCCCCGCGACGGTCCGCGGCAGAAAATCCGACGCGGCGAGTTCGAGGCGCACGTAGTTGCGTCCATAGGCGATGTTCGCCTGCTCCATGTCCGTCAGGGCGAGCGCCGTCGTATCGAACGTGTTCTGGCAGGCCGTTGCCGCCATACGTGTGATCGTGCTGAGCGCCGTCGTGCGCTCGGATTCGTTGCTCATGTGACTCCTCGCGCGGGGACGGTATCACGTAGCGCAGCGGCGGCCCTCGGAACGGCATCGGCGATCGTGCGAGCCGAGGGGAATGTCGAGCAACTCGCCGAGGTGTCGCCGGCCGGTCGCGCCATAAGCCAGGAAAGGATCCGCTCGCTCCGAGCGACCAACTCAAGGGTCGCACGAGAGGCGCGCATCGTGGGGCGACGGCGCACGTACGATCCGGCGGGGCCATCGATCAACGTGACGGTGACCTGCCGATGCCGTTGCTGACCTCGATCCCGACCTCGGCGGCGCGCGCGCGCGCGGAGGTCGACACCACACCGCGTGTCAGGAGAAGCGCGCGCACCTGCACGTTGGGCGGTGCCTCGGCGCGTCGCCGATCGAGCGCGTCGACATGCGCTCGGACCACTCGGTCGAGATCGAGAGCATGTAGCAGGCACACGCCCTCGCCACGTTCGGGCGCGGCGAGGATCTCGACGCCGTTGAGGAACGGCGTCAAGCGCTCGATCGAGAGATGCGCGGCTTCGAGGTGGGCGCGCACAGAATCCTCGAACCAGAACCAGCTCGACGTGACGTGTTCATCCGCGGTGGCGTGTTCATCCGTGGTGTCGAGCGGCGCAAAGAGCGCCTGCATCGCCGAGCGGCTGCGATAGACCACTTCGCGATCCTTCTCGCCGCGTCGGTGGGCGCGAACGAACGTAACGCCGTCCGGCACGGTCATGCCGTAGATCGCCGCGAGCGCGAGTTGCTCGGACGACGCATGGACGCTGCGGCGGAGGTGCGAGGCGACATCGTGAATCCGACGCTCGACGAGACGCAGCTCGCGGTTGCCGCGTACCACGTCAGGTGCGCGTGCATAGCGCACGCGCGGCAGATACACGATCGCGGGCGTAGCGTCCGAGCCTGACTTGGAGGCGCGCGCTGGCGACGCTCGCTCTGTACGCGTCGCGAAGACGCGCTCGCGGTGTTCCGTGACCGAGAAGTCCCGAACGATCGCCGCGAGCATCACAGCGAGCGTCGCGTCCATGCGCTTGATGCGCTCGTGGTGTTCGAGCGTTAGGATAACGTTTTGGAGGTTCGAGACGGTGCATGCGTCGAGCCACACGCAGAGCACGAGAAACTCGTCGGTGGTGGTCCAGCATTGAAACAGCACTACGTTGGCGAACGGGTACACGAGAGCGTGCGTGAAGAGGCCAACCCGGAGCTCGACCTTGGCGCCGTACGGGATGGTGGCGCGGCAGTCGCGCACGGCCTCCCGGATGAGATCCGTTGCCATCGTGTGCGCCGCGTCGATGTCGTCGACGAGAGCCTCCTCGGGAAACGCAGCGGCGAGGATCGGATTCACCGCTGGCGTCTCGGTACCGGCGAGGAACCGTGCCCACAGATAGCGGACCGATCCTCCCCGGCTCCGGCGTCCCTGCGCAGATCCGTTCGGGAGCGCTGGCAGTCAATGGCTCTGGGGCCCGAGTGGAGGGTGACCCACATGCGACGATTAGCTCGTGGGGGGCAAATTGGGCGGCCTATACTCTTGAGTTCGACGTCATGATCGACAAGGAACTGAGTGGTTCTACGAGCTACACAAGTCCACCGTACGCAGGTTGGGTGGCCCGCGCTTCCCGGTTTCCGCACGGAACGTCCGAAAAGTGTCCGCAGAAGCGCCTGAGATCGTGCAAGTTATCGGTTTCTAAGGTCCGCCATGAACCTGTCCCCAGTCAGAACGGGACGTACCAGCTCGGGCCGAGCCAGCCGCCGCCCTCGACGCCTTCGGTGGCGGCGAAGACGGTGCCGGTGGCGTCGAGGCGGGTGATGGCGCCGTCGCGCACGACGGCGCGGCCGTCGGCGGACAGCCAGGCCATCTGCAGGCTCGCGGTCCACGGCGCGTCGATGAACTGCTTGGTGGCCGGATCGTAGACCCGGTACTCGGGGTGGCAGGCGTCGCCGCACGAGAAGCTGACGATCACGCGCACGAGCGTGGTGCCGGGGATGGCGCTGGCCTCGCCGCACATGCTCTCGTCGTCCGGGCAGTTGGCCGGATCGACGCCGGCGACCTTGTTCGGCGTGGTCGCGGGCGCGTCCAGCGCGAGCGCGCGGCCCTCGCCGCGGCGCCACAGCTCGATCAGCCGGGTGCGGGTGGCGGGGCTGAGCGAGCGGGCCGCGACCGCCTGCGGGAACTCCTCGTCGTCGGTCCAGGCGCCGGAGTCGCCGGCGAGCGCCGGCGCGTCGCCGAGCGTGAGGATGATGCGGTGGTAGCCGGGATGGCCGATGGCGAGCTCCACGCCGCTCGCGCCGTAGTCGATGACGATGCCGGGCGCGCCCTCCATGACCTCGGTGGGCAGCTCGGTGACGATGTCTTCGGGCGCCGGCGCCGGCAGGCTCAGATCGAGCAGGCGGATGGCGTCGCGGGTGCCGAACCAGACCACGCCGGCGCGGTTGTCGACGAGCGCCCAGTCGACCGGCGCCGGCACCAGCGTGCGCTGGCGGGCGCCATCGGCGGACACCGCCAGCAGCCCGGCCTTGGCCGGCACGATCGCGACCGGGACGCCGAGCTCGGCCTCGAGCGACGCTGCGAGCGAACCGGCAGGCGCCGCGGTGCCGCCAACGGTCGTGGCCGACTTGTTGCCGCCGCCGCACGCGCCCGCGGCGACGAGGACAACGAGGACGGTGAGGAGGAAGACGCGACGAAGCCAGGGTGTGTGCATGAGCTCGCTTCCGGTAGACGCCAGCGTGCGGGCGGTTGTTTCGCCGGTACCGTCTGACGTGACGGCCATCATACGCGGGCCACCCGTCCATGCGTCCGATGCCGCTGCCGTATCCCTGACACCCCCCGTCATGGGCTCGACAGCTCAGCCCCGGCCGAGCCACCAACGCCCCGCCGTGAGCGCGCCTGGCCCTTGGTGCGCGGTGTGCATTCACGGCGGTCATGCGGTACCTGAGCTCCGTCGCTGTCGCGCTCGTCACCACGATCGGCATCGCGCCCGCCTCGGCGGAGACGATCATCGATCCCAACGAGCCCGACGGTCTCAAGTCGCCGGCCACGGCCATGACGCTGTCGCTGGGCACGACCGCGGTCTCGTGGGCCGCGCTCGGCCTCGCCATCGGGGGTGACCATCACGTGGTCGGAACCGTCGGCATGTTGGGCGCGTATTTCGGGCCCAGCGCCGGTCATCTCTACGCCGGCCAGGCCTTCACGCGCGGGTTCGCGGCCCGCACGCTCGGTGGCGTCGCCACGCTCGCCGGCCTGGGGCACGCCATGAGCTGCCCGCTGTTCAGCGGGCCGTGCGATCGGCCGGCGCTGTCGACCGCGCTCATCTCCGCCGGCATCGCCGCGATGGCCTTCGGGACCGTGGACGACATCGTGCGCGCGCCGGCATCGGTCCGCCCGCACAACGCCCGGATCCGCGCCCTGGCCGTGGCACCGACGGTGACACAGGATCACGTGGGCCTGGTCGCACGCGGCAGCTTCTGAGTCGTCTCGCGGCTCAGTAGCGCTCGAGGATGAGGAACGAGACGTCGTCGGTGCTGGCCGACATCTTCGGCAGCGCGATGAACGCGCCATCGCACGGCGCGAGGCCCCGGCCGAGCTCGGAGGCGGCGCGACCCGCGGTCCGCGCGCGCTCGTCGATGTGACAGGGCTCGGCCTGGACGGTCGGTTCGCTGGTGAGGACCAGCCGGCTTCGATCGACGCCGCCGGCGACGAGGAGATCGACCACCAGGTTGCCGCGCTGGAGATCGAGGGCGCCGCCGGGACGCCGCCGATCGGCCGGCGCGACCAGGACGGCCATGCGTCGGATGGTAGGGTTGCCGACCAACGTCGTGGCGACCGCTGCGATCGTCTCGCGGCCTTCGACCAGCTCGGTGCCCTCGAAGCGAACGGGGAAGAGGATCTCGATCGAGGAGGTCATGATGACGCTGCGATGAGGGCGCAATCCCTCGGCGTCGCGATCGCCGGTGCGCACGAGGACGTCACAACGCGAGTTCGGGATCTCGCTCGGGGACCCGAAGCGGATCGAGTCGTCGGCGACACCCTCATCATTGAGCCCACCGCGGAGGTTGTCGCAGTGCTGGCCACGAAGCTCGAAGAAGACCTCACCCATGTACGGCCTCCACCGGTGGAGGAACCGCTGGAGCAGGGCACGTTGCTCGTCGGCGAGCAGCCAGTCGGTCCCATCGTCGGTCTGGGTCGTGGCCACGCCGTCGATCGTGACCGTGACCGGCTTCGACGGCCGGGCGTGTTCGGTGAGCTCGACCGGCAACCGCTGGCCCTGGCCAGTGGCGGACGGCCCCGCGTCGCGGGCGAGACGGAGCTGGGCACCGCCAACGGCATGGGCCTTGAGCCGGTTCGTGGGCCGACGCTTGCACTCCTCGCCGGCGCAGCCACCGCGCGCCTCCCGGGTCACCGCGCCGGCAGGGACGTAGTCACGGCCGTCGTCGGCGTACGGATACCCGAGATGGCGCGAGGCCGTCCACTCCCAGTCGGGCGCGTCGAGGCCCTCGCCGACACCGAGCCGCGCCGCCCACTCCCACTCGGCGGCGGTGGGCAGACGCGCGCCGGCGAGCTCGGCGAAGCGCTCGGCTGAGGCCGCGGTGAAGAGCCCGGGCGCCGCGAATCCCTCCGGCGCCGCACGCACGCTCTCACGGTTCGCGATCAGGTACGGCGCCAGCTCGAGGGTGGCGGCGGGACCGTGGTCGTCGTGGCCGGCGCCGGTCTCGCCGATCACGACCTCGCCCCCGGCGATGAAGGTGAAGCCGTCGACCTGGACCGGCGCCGGCAAGGTCAGCCGCCGGTCCACGCCGAAGCCCTGCGTCGAGAACGCGAGCCAGGTCGGCTCGCCGGGCGGGCCGTACTCGAGGACGTAGCGCCCGCGCGGCACCAGGATCTGGACGTCCGCGCTCGACGCCGAGGCCTGGCGCGGAGGATCGAACGACGGCCCCGGTGCCCACGGGCGATCGACCGCGCCGCCCGGGATCAGCCGGAGCGTGTGGTCCCACGAGCCCTCACCGAGGGCCGATGCATCGAGCGTGATGATCGCGCAGTCGCAGGCGCGCGCCTGGTCGAGGAACGCCTGCTGCTCCTGCTTTGATCGGAGCACCGCCCGCCGGGACGCGGCGGCCACGTCGTCGTCGCCGGCCCGGGCCAGCACCAGGGCCGCGAGCGCGAGGGCGGCGACCACGGCCATCACCGCGGCCAGCAGCCAGCGGCGAGGCCGTGCCGCCGGTGGCGGCGTCAGCGCCTCCCGCAGCGCGGCGATCGACGGGAAGCGATCACCGGGCTCGGGGCGGAGGCCACGCTCGAGCGCGGCGCGGGCGTCGCGCGGCACGCGTTCGGGGTGCTGGGGTTCGGTCAGGCGCCCCGAGCGCACCCGGTCGGCGAGTCCGGCCAGGGTCTCGCCCGCGAAGGGGCGCTCGCCGAAGCCGGCCTCCCACAGCGCCACGCACAGCGCGAACTGGTCGGTGCGTTCGTCGGTCCGCTCGCCGCGGTGCTGCTCCGGCGCCATGTAGCGCGGCGTGCCCATGATCATCCCGGTCTGGGTGAGCGCCAGCACCGGCTGCTGCGGCACCAGCGAATCTTGCGGCAGGTCGGTCACCACCTCGTCGACGAGGCCGGCCAGACCGAAGTCGGTCACCTGCGGGCGACCGTGCTTGTCGATGAGGACGTTCTCGGGCTTGAAGTCGCGGTGGACGATGCCGGCGGCGTGGGCGGCCTCGAGCCCGTGGGCCGCGCTCAGGTACTTGTCGGCGACCAGCCGCCACCGCGTCAGCGGCTCGTCGGTGGCGAGCGGCGCGTGGGTCTCGAGCCAGCCGCGCAGCGTGCCGCCGTCGACGAACTCCATGGCCACGTAGATGTCGCCGTCGTGTTCGCCGACGTCGTAGATGGCGACCACGTTGGGATGGCGCAGCTTGGCCATGGCCTGGGCCTCGCGCAGCATCCGGGCCCGGGCATGTTCGCCGCGGCCGTCGCCGGCCCGGCTCGGGTGCAGGAGCTTGATCGCGACCTTGCGGTCGAGGCGCGGATCGTAGGCCGACACCACCTCGCCCATGCCGCCGGCGCCGAGCCGATCGAGGACCACGAAGCGATCGATCTGGCTGCCGCGCGCGCGGGCCCGAGGCCCGTCGTCGACGCTGGCCCCGGCGTCGTCGGTGACATCGGCTGGCCCGGCGGCGAGGGCGGTGTCACCGAGCCCCGCCTCGACGTCGCGCGCGTTGCGGTGGCCGGGCGCGGTCGCACCGCTGCCCTCGGCGTGGGCGTCCGCCGTGAGGGTTCCGCCGGGCGCGTCGGCCTCTTGTCCCACGTGGGGACGCTAGCGGATCTGGAGGAGCTTGTGGGTCTGCAGCGACAGCCGCCACTGCGGATGGGCGAGGCAATAGGCGACGCAGGCCGCGGTGTGGGCGGCGGCGTCGGGGCCATCGAGGGGCTGGAGGAAGAAGTGGCGGAAGGCGAGGCCGGCGACGGTTTCGGGCGGGACCTCGGGTTGCGGGTAGACCAGCTTGAGCTCGTCGCCGCCGCTGACGACGAGCGGGGCGCGCGCCTTGGGCGACACGCAGACCCAGTCGACGCCGGCGGGCACCGCGAGGGTGCCGTTGGTCTCGATGGCGATGGTGAAGCCGGCGGCGTGAAGCGCCTCGCAGGCGGCGGGGTCGAGCTGGAGCAGCGGCTCGCAGCCGGTGCAGACCACCAGAGGCGTGGCGCCCGCGGACGCCGGCCACGCCGCGGTGACCGCGGCTGCGAGCGCGGCGGCGTCGGCGAAACGTCCGCCGCCCGGACCGTCGGTGCCGACGAAGTCGGTGTCGCACCAGGCCGAGCAGCCGCCAGCGCCGTGCCCGCGATCGACGGCGCGCCCCGACCAGAGGTTGCATCCGGTAAAGCGCAGGAAGACCGCGGCGCGTCCGGTCTGGGCGCCCTCGCCCTGCAGCGTGAAGTAGATCTCCTTGACCGCGTACACGGACCGCTCAGTTCAGGTGGATCTTCTCGCCGTCGATGTCGACCTCGCCCTCGGCCTCGACCTTGACGTCGCCCTTGGTGGCCAGGGTGATCGACTCCTCGGTGCGCACGGTGAACTGCGGCGCCTCGACCTCGACCGCCTCGGTGGCGCGGAGCTGGAGGCGCGCGCTCTGCATCTGCAAGACCGGCCCCTGCTCGGTCAGGCGGATGCGGACCTCGACCATGCCCGAGGAGCTGCGGATCTCGACCAGGTCCTCGCCGTTGTGGTTCGACACCGAAAGGGTCCGACCCTCGCGCAGGTACACCTCGCGCGACTCCGACTCGGTCTCCTCGGTATGGGACGCCTCGAGCTTCTCCTTGGGGTCGCTCGCCATGACCAGGTCACGTTACCACGGCGGTGATTTGCTACCATCGGCCCCATGGACATCAACCAGGCCGCGCAGAAGGTCGAGGAGTTCCTGGCCGCCTACGTCGGCCACGGCGGCAAGAAGGCAAAAGAGATCCGGGTTCACCCGTCGGGCGACGACTACGCCGAGATCAAGATCTGGGTCGACCTCGGCGGCGGCGTGAGCGACGAGACCTGCGAGGCATGGGCCGCGCAATGCCAGAAGGACGCCGCCGCCAGCGCAGGCGCCTTCCAGCTGCACGTCCGCGCCGAATCGCTATGAATGTGCACGCTGATCGCTCTGCTGTCGGTCGTCCCTGACGTCCCCGTCGTCCTCGCCGCCAACCGCGACGAGATGTACGACCGACCGGCGCGGGCACCGGTCGTGCTCGCGCCCGGCATCGTCGGCGGCCTCGATCTGCGCTCGAACGGATCCTGGCTCGCCATCACCCGCGACGGCCGCTTCGCCGGCGTCACCAACCAGCGCGAGCACGCGGCCACGCCGGCGCCGAGGAGCCGCGGCGAGCTGGTGCGGGCGCTGGTCGCCCTGCCCGACCGCGCCGCCATGCGTCACTTCGCCGGCGCCATCGACGCCACGCAGTACGCCAGCTCGAACCTCCTGTTCGGCGACGCCAGCGGCGCCGATGTCGCGTACGTGCGGCGCGCCGGCACCGTCGAGCTCCACGCGCTCGCCGCCGGTGCCCACGTGCTCACCAACGATCGGCTGGGCTCGCCCGACTTCCCCAAGGCCGATCACGCCGCCGCCCGGCTGGCGCAGCACCTCGGCGCACCGTGGCCGCGGCTGCGCGCCGCGCTGCCCGACATCCTCGGCGACCACGCCACGCCGCCGCCCGCGCGCATCCCGCCGCTGCCCGCCGGCTCACCGGTGCCGCCGGCGCTGGCGGCCGCGCTGCAGGCGCTCTGCATCCACACGCCGATCTACGGCACCCGCTCGGCCACCATTGCCGCCATCGGCGCTGCCGGCGTCACCACCCTCCTGTGGGCCGACGGGCCGCCGTGCACCACCCCCTTCATCGACGCGATGCCGCTGTACGCGTAACCTGGCCCCATGGCCGACGACCGCGACGACGACGACGAGCTGCGCTGGCGTGTCCTCGGCCGCACCACGGTCCACGACTACCGCATCTTCCGCTCGACGGCGGTACGCGCCGCCCATCCCCGCACCGGAGCCGAGCGCGACTTCACGGTGCTCGACACGCCCGACTGGGTCAACGTCGTGGCGCTCACGCCGGCCGACGAGGTCGTGCTCATCCGCCAGTACCGGCATGGCGCCGATCGAGTGCACGTCGAGATCCCCGGCGGCATGGTCGATCCCGGCGAGGAACACGGCGCCGCCGCCCGCCGCGAGCTGGCCGAGGAGACCGGGTACACCGCCCCCGTGTGGCGACATGTCGGCACCGTCGAGCCCAACCCCGCCATCCACGGAAACCGACTCTTCACCTGGCTCGCCCTCGACGCCACACCGACCGAGGCGTGCTCGATGGATCCGGGCGAGGTCATCACCACGTTCACCGTGCCACTCGACGAGGCCACCCGGATGCTGCGAGACGGTCGCATCGACCACGCGCTGGTGGTGGCCGCCTTTGCCCACCTCGCGCTCGCGGCCGGAGAGCTACGCCGGCCGGCCGGCCCCAAGTAACCGGCCGGGCGCCCTTGTGCCGTCGCCGAGCGCACGGCTACGCTCGATGTCGAGGGTATGCACCTGCGCTCGCTCTGCGCCGCTGCCGTGCTCGTCATGGCCTCTCCGGCTGTCGCCGGGCCCGTGTCGGGAAAGCTCGAGCTCCCACCGGGAGCTCCCGATCGTCCGCCGGTCCGCGGCAAGGCGTTCATCGACCGCACGCCCAACCCGCTCGCGCCGGTGCGACAGGTCGATCCGCTCCCGCTCATCATCATCGCGCTCGAGCCGGCGCCGACCACCACGTTTCCGCCTCCGCCCCCGGCCGCGGTGATCTGGGACCTGCTCGGCGAGTCGTTCGCCAGACCGGTCCTGCCGGTGCGCATCGGTGGCGAGGTGCTCATCCGCAACAAGGGCCGCTCGTCGCCGGTCCTGGTCGCGCCCGGCAAGCCCGATCTGCTCATCAAGAAGCCGCTCAATCCCACGGCCGAGATGGCGTTCATCCCCGGCAAGGAGCCGGGGGCGATCCAGATCACCGACGAGAGCGCGCCCCACCTGCGCGGCCGGGTCGTGGTCATGGCCTCACCGTTCTTCACCACGCCCACCGCCAAGGGCGAGTTCGAGATCGCCAACGTCCCCGAGGGCGACTGGGTGGTGAAGGTCTGGTACGACACCGGCTGGCTCGATCGTCCCGACGACAAGATCACCGTCGGTGAGAAGCGTCTCGAGCTCACCCTCAAGCTGCCGGCCAGATGGCCGGTGAAGTCGGACAAGAAGTAGGCGCCGCCGTGTTCTGGTCCAAGATCTGGCTGTTCATCGTGGCCGCCGCCGCCGCGGTGGCCATCACCGTGGCGCTCCTCCTGCCACGTCCGGCCCAGCGCGCTCGCGTCGACGAGGAGCGCCAGCGCCTGGTGGTCGCCTGCGACGTCGTCGGCATCCAGATGCGCGACAGCGCGCGCGTCCAGGTCGAGGTCGCCGGCGCCTTCGCCCGCCAGGGCGGCGTGGTCACCGCGCTCGAGGCCGCGAGCGGAACCGACACCCTCGACGAGGTCCGCGCCAAGCAGACCCGCGAGCTGGCGGCCGATACCATCGCCGAGGTCCAGGGCACGCGCCCCGACTTCGCCATCCTCATCGACCGGCGCGGCCGCGTGGTGGCGCGATCCGGCATCGACGAGGCCGAGTTCGGCGACACCATCGCCGGCCGCTGGCTGGTCGACGACGCCCTCGCCGGCTACCTGCGCGACGATCTCTGGTACTCCGACAGCCGGCTGTTCCGCGTCGCCGCGTCGCCGGTGATCAAGGGCCCGACCTACGTCGGCGCCGTGGTGGTCGGCAACCGCATCACCAAGGAGTACGCCGAGGACTTGATGCGGCCGCTGGGGGCCAACATCGCCTTCTACGCCGACGGCCAGAGCGTGGCCACGTCGTCGACGATCACCATGGATCGGGTGGCCGAGGAGTACGGCAAGCTGGCCACCAGCGGCAACGACCCGTCCACCGACTGCAAGGCCAAGCCCTTCAACGGCCGCTCGGGCAAGGACGAGTTCACCGCCGTGGTCGCGCGCCTGCCCGGCGAGGCCGAGTCCCAGGACGCGTTCTTCACCGTCTTCATCGAGCGCTCGAAGGCGCTCGGCATGGGCGCCACGCTCGACGCCGTGCGCAAGGACGACATGTCCTTCTCGCACTTCCCGTGGCCGCTGATCGCGCTCGGCTTCGTGGGCGCGCTCGGCATCGGCCTCGCCCTCATGATCCTCGAGGCCGACCGGCCGGTGCGCAAGCTCGCCGGCGACGCGGTGCTGCTGGCCAAGGCCCAGGTCGAACGCCTGCCCGAGGAGCAGCACCGCGGCCGTTTCGGCTCGATCGCGCGCTCGATCAACATCCAGATCGACAAGCTGGCCCGCGAGGCCCGCGCCGCCCGCCGCGATCTCGATCAGCTCCTCGGACCGAGCGAAGGAGGCGAAGGTGGCCTCGGCAACCTCGATCTCGGCGCGCCGCTGCCGGCGCGCTCCGAGTCCATTCGTCCGCCGCCTCCCGCCGAGTTCCGCTTCAGCGAGCCTCTGCCCGGTCCCGACCTGGATCTGTCGTCGGGCGCGCCGGCCCGGGTGAACGCGCCGCCTCCGCCGGGCGCCGGCGGCTCGGGCTCGATCCCGAAGCCGCCGCCGCCACGCCCCAAACCGGCCGCGCCACCTGCCCCGCCGCCGACGCCGTCGATGTCGAACCCGCAGATCTCACCGGCGCTGGTGATGGCCGCGCCGGGCGGCCTCAGCGGCCTGCACGACCTGCTCACCTCGGAGGAGCCGGTGCCCGCGGTCGGCAGCACCGAGGAGGAAGCCTCGTTCCGCGCCGTCTTCCAGGAGTTCGTCGAGCTCAAGAAGCGCTGCGGCGAGCCCACCGCCGGCCTGACCTACCCCAAGTTCTCCGAGAAGCTCAAGAAGAACCGCGACGACCTGATGGCCAAGCCCGGCTGCGTCGGTGTGAAGTTCTCCGTGTACGTGAAGGACGGCAAGGCGGCGCTGAAGGCGACGCCGGTCAAGCAGGGCTAGCAAGGGGGGGCTTCAGCGGGGGCGACGGCTGCGGAGCCCGGGAGCTTCGTTGCCGGTCCCCCCAGGCTCCTCACGACCAGTCGGTCGCTGCGGGCCTGGGGCCCCACCGTCGCCTCGCTCGCGGGCTTCCTCGCTCCTCGCGGGAAGAGCTCGGACGCTGGGAGCGTGGACGACCTCGTCGACGTGGACGTGGACCTGGACGCTCCGGCTCCTATCTGACCGGCCTTGTAGCTAACGTAGCGTGGCGGCCCAGGCCTCGACCTGCGGACCCATCTTCGCCCGGTAGGCGATGCACTGGTCCATGCCCTCGATGGCCTGGGCGACCTCGCGGGCGCCGCCGGGCGTCTTGCCGAACTGCTCGGTGATGAAGCTCGCGACCTCGTCGCGGCGCGCCGGATCGCAGGCGTTGGCGAAGATGCCGGCGTAGGCGTTCGAGCCGGAGGACGTGACGCCCTCTCCCGGGATGCGATCGGAGAGCCGGGCGAGGTGGGCGCGGATCCACGCCTCGACCTGCCCGCGCTCGGGCTCGCGCCCGAACCGGTAGGGCAGCCACATCACCTCGCGCACGTCGACGCGATCGTCCAGGAGCAGCTCGAGCACCCTGCCCACCCGCACCGGATCGCGGGTGCCGGTGAGCGCATGGTGGAGCGTGCCGCGGTTGGTCCGCGCTTGCTCGACCAGTGCCGCCTCGAGCAGGCGATCGAAGGTCGCACCGTCGGCCCCGACGGCGACGTGCAGGATCCGGTCGCGCACCTCGCGATCGAGCTCCTTCCAGTTCCGGGCCAGCTTGACCGCGTCGGCGCGCAGCTTGCGGTCGCCGGCCTCGGCCACCAAGGGCACCAGCGCGCCGCGGCGCCGGTTCAGGTCGAGCGGCTCGCCGGCCTTGCGCAGCCAGCCCAGCCGGCGCGCCTCGGCGCCGAACTGCTTCACGATCCACCGGTCGAACGCGGCCATCCGCGCCGCGGGCACGAGCTGACGCTGGCTGGCGAAGCCGGCCGCGGTCTCGACGGCGGCCCGGTTGCCCTCGCGCATGAGGCGCGGCACCAAGCTCATGCCGACGCCGAAGTCGAGATCGCCAGCCTGGGTCATCGCGCTCAGATCGGACGCCATCACCAGGCGCTCCTGCGGCGTCATCCGCGACCAGCCGTAGCCGGTCGCCTGCGCCACCAGCGCCGGCGACATGCTGACGCGGTAGTGACCGACGCCGTCGGCGTTCGGCCACGTCCACTTCGGGCACGTGGTCGAGTCGAGCGGCACCTCGGCGGTGGCGCCGGTCAACACCGTGCAGGTCTCGCCGCGCTTGCCGTCCTTGTCGTGCGCGACGCAGATCGGGATCTGCCACGGCGAGCTCGCAACCGCCGGCACGGCCGAACCCGGCGGCAGGTAACGGGACTGCGCGATGGTGAGCGTCGGCGGCTTGCCGGCCTCGCAGCGCAGGTCGATGCGCAGGAGCGGCGCGCCCGGCTGATCGAGGTAGGTCGACGCGCCCGACAGGTCCTTGCCCACCTCCTTGCTCATCGCGGCGAGGAAATCAGCGGTGGTGGCGTTGCCGAAGGCGTGGGCCTTCAGGTAGGCGCGGATGCCGCGCTGGAAGGCCTCGGGCCCGACCCAGCGCTCGTACATGGTCATGACCGCGCCGGCCTTGCCGTAGCTGATGCCGTCGAACACGTTGAGGATGTCGTCGGCGACGACGATGGGTTGGCGCACCGCGCGCGCGGTGGCCAGGCTGTCGGCGCCCAGCGCCCACTCGTGGATGTCGATCACCGAGAACACGTCATCGGGGCGGGGATCGATCGTGTGCATGATCCGGTACTCGATCCACGTGGCCAGTCCCTCGTTGAGCCAGATGTCATCCCACCAGGCCAGGGTGACCAGGTTGCCGAACCACATGTGCGCGAGCTCGTGGGCGGCGGCGCCGGCGATCGAGCGTCGATCCGACGGCGTCTCGGTCGCCGGGTCGAACAGCATGGCCTCGCCGACGCACGTCACCATGCCCGGGTTCTCCATGCACCCGAACCCGACGGTGACCGGGATGGGCACGAAGTCGAGCTTGTCGTACGGGTACGGGAAGTCCATGTAGTCCTCGAGTAGCGCCAGGGCCCGGGGCACGACCTCGACCGCGGTGCGGGCATGGGCGAACTTGCCGCGGGGCGTGATGATGCGGATGGGCGCGCCGCCGCGGCTGCTGCCGGCAGGCGCGATCTCGAAGGGGCCGATGGCGAACGCGACCAGGTACGTCGGCAGCGGCCGCGTGGGCGCGAAGGACACGCGCTTCCAGCCGGCCTCGGCCGCCGGCTCCTCGGCGACCTGGAGGGTGTTGGAGATCGCGGTGAGCGCCGCCGGCACCTCGAGGGTGAGGGTCCACGGCGTCTTGCGATCGGGCTCGTCGAAGCACGGGAAGACCCGGCGGGCGTAGATCGCCTCGAGCTGGGTGAAGGCGTACCAGTCACCCTCGTCGAGCTGACGGAACAATCCGGTCGAGCCCTTGGTCTCCTGCTTGCCGCGGTACCGGATCTCGAGGATCCAGGTGCCCGAGAGCGCGCGCGGGGCCTTGAAGCCGATCAGGTCCTCGCCCTGCTTGGCGGCGGTGAGCGCGACCCGTTCGTCGCCGAAGCGCGCCGAGGCCTCGTCGATCTCGAGCTCGTGGCCCTGCATCCAGATCGTCGCCGTGGGCTCGGTGATGCGCACGTCGATCGCGATCGATCCGGAAAACGTCTCCTGGGCCGGATCGGCGCGCACGGTCGCGCGATAGGCCAGTGGCTCGACGTTGCGCGACAGCCGCAGGCTCGGCGCCGGGTCGGCGGGCGCCGTCGTCGACGCCGCGCCGCTGCCGGTGGGTGCCGGTGGGCCGGGTGGTGGGGCCGGTTTCGGCGACGTGCCGCCGCAGGCGGCGCCGAGGACCAGCGCCACGGCGAGGGAGGCAGTGACGGCGTGGAAGACGAGATCGAGGCGCTTCACGACGCGAGCCTACACCTCCAGCGCCAGTTTCATTCAAGGCGGCAGCCGGCCGGTGCCGGCATCTCCTGGCAGCCGTCGAGCGAGAACCTCAGGGCGGGCAGGCGAGGCCGACCTGGAACTGCGCCGTGGTGTTCACGTCCGAGTCGACGATGATCAAGTAGCGGGCGCCGTTGACGGCGGTGAACGGCGTCCCGGCGCGCCCGGCGGCCAGGCATACGCCCGGGCCGCAGGCCGGCAGGACCTCGGTGACGATCACGTCCAGCGTGGCCGTGCCCTCGAGCCACACGTTCACCGTACCACTGCGATCCGCCACCCACTCGTAGACCACCTCGGCGCCGCTCTTGTTCTCGTCGACGAGGCAGCTGTACGTGTCGATCACGTCGGTCGCCATCGGCGAGGCCGTGTTGCCGTTCTGGCCCAGCCCGCCGCAGCCGAGGGTGCGGATGCCGCACGTGCCGGCGCTCTCGGTCTGGCAGGTCGCCGAGCAGCCGTCGCCGCTGTCGGTGTCGCCGTCGTCGCACTGCTCGCCGAGATGGGTCTGGACGATGCCGTCGCCACACGCCGACGGCAGCTCGATGGCGCACTGCGCCGAGCAGCCATCGCCGCCCGCGCTGTTACCGTCGTCGCAGCCCTCGACCAGCGGGTTGCGCCATCCGTCACCGCAGACGACGGACGTGCAGTTGCCGTCACATGTGGCGGTCTCAGTCCCGGTGTCACACTGCTCGCCCGCCGCTTCGTCGACGACGCCGTTGCCGCACGTCACGGGAACCTCGCGACAGAACGAGTCGCACCCGTCGCCGTTGGTGGTGTTGCCATCGTCGCACTGCTCCTGCCCGGCGAGGTTGCCGTCACCGCAGACCGCGGAGAGGCACTCGGTGTCTTCAGGCGCGCAGTCGGCGCCCGGGTCGGCACAGGCGGCGAGGGTCGCGGACATACAGAGCGCAAAGATGGTCGTGATCGTGTTCAGTGAGCGGGTCATGGGCGGCCTCCGTGAGAAGTCGCGAATTGCAGGGCGCGTGCCGGGCAATCAGACCCAATGCGGTCAGATGGCGCGGTGGAGCCAGACCGTCCTGGACGCTCGGGCTCTTGTCTGACCGGCGTCGGCGCTAGACCCGCGACGCCAGCAGGAGCTGCCCCGGCTTGAGCGGCAACTCGACCACCAGCCGCGCACCACCGCCGCCGGGGACCTCGCCGACCATGATGCGTCCGCCATGATCGCTCACGATGCGGTGCACGATCGCCAGGCCCAGCCCGGTGCCGCCCTTGCCCTGCTTGGTCGTGAAGTAGGGCGTGAACACGCGATCGCGGATGTCACTGGGCACGCCCGGACCGTTGTCCTCGACAGTGAGCTCGACCCGGTCGCCGTTCTCGCCCTTGCGCGTGGTCACCACGATCTTCCCATCCTCGCGTCCGGCGATCGCGTCGCGCGCGTTCTCGACCAGGTTCAGCAAGACCTGCGTCATCTGGCCCTTGTCGACCTCGAGGGTCGGCAGGCCCTCGCCCAGGCGCCGCTCGACCGGCGTGGCGCCCTCGTACAGCGCCAGGGCGCCGGCGACCACCTCGTTGATGTCGGTCGGCATGGGCGCCGGTTTGGGCAGGCGGGCGAAGTCGGAGAACTCGCTGACGATGCGCTTGAGCCGCTCGACCTCTTCGAGCACGGTCGCGGTCGACTCCTCGAGGATCTCGCCGAACGACGGGTGCTGCTTGCGCCAGACCTTGCGCAGCGTGTCCATCGCCATCTGGATCGGCGTGAGCGGGTTCTTGATCTCGTGGGCCAGCCGCCGCGCGATCTCCTGCCAGGCCGCGATGCGCTCGGCGATCACCAGCCGCTCGCCGGCCGAGCGCAGGTCTTCCATCATCAGGTTGAAGGCCCGACCCACCTGCCCGATCTCGTCCTTGCTGGTCATGGGCACGCGGTGATCGAGATCGCCCTTGGCAGCGGCCTGGGCGCCGGTGACCAGCAGGTCGAGGCCGCGGGTGATGCGGCGGGCGACCAGGGCGCCCAGGAGGATGGTGAGGAACAGCGCGGCCGCCGCCATCACCGCCGCCACCAGGGTCACCTCGTCGAGCAGCGCGGCCAGGTTGCGATCCCACACCGCTACCTCGAGCCAGGCCACGGCCTCGCCGTCCGGCCCGGTGAGCGCGATGCGCAAGGGCGGCGTGCCCAGCCCGGCCCAGCTCGTGCTGGGCGGGATCAGCTCGCGGCCGTCCGAAGCCGCCACCAGGCGTGCGTCGATCTGTCCGGGTCGCCGGACACTCTCGGCGAGATCGGCGTCGAGCTGACGGCCGACCAGGACGTGGACCTCGTGCCCGCCGTCGCGCGCCGAGCGCGCCGCCTCGACCACCAGGATGCTGGCCATGGTCCGAGGCCCCACCACCTTCTCGAAGCGGTAGACCGCGCCGCCGCCGTCGCGACGGGCGAGCTGGCGCGGCTCGCGGGCTCGCTCGCCGACCAGTCCGCGATCGTGGGCGGCGCTGAGGATGCGATCGTCGGCGCCGGTCACGGTCAGCACGTGGAGGCCGAGCCCGCTCATCTCCTGCGACGACCAGTCGCGCAGCCGCAGCGTGGCCTTGGCGTCGAGCTGGCCGTTGCCGTTGATGAGATCGCTCAAGAGCGTGCCGATGAACGGGTGGTTCTTGCTGGCCAGGGCCTGGGCCGCGGTCACCACCTGGGCCTCGCGCCGGGTCAGCTCGTGGCGCATCGCCGCCTCCGCCGCCGACCGGCTGCGCAGGTAGTCGTTGCGGAAGCTGCGGGCGACGACCTCGCGCGTGACCAGCGCCGCCACCGCGATCGGCACCAGGGCCGCCAGCGCGAACCAGAGGGCGAACCGGCCGCGCAGCCTCATCGCGAGGGCCACACGAACAGCTCGGCCACGCCGAGGCGAGCGCTGCCGTCGAACCAGGCACCGCGCAGGTCGGCACGGTGATGGAGGCGCACGGCCCGATGATAGAGCGGGATGATGGGCAAGCGCGCGGCGAAGGTCTCGCGCATGTGCACGCCGGTGATCGCGCCGCCGGCCAGCTTGTCGGCGCTGGCGCGATCGCCGGCGAAGGCGAAGGCCTGGGCGTAGATCATGGCCGGCGTGGCCAGCTCGGCGCTGGCCTGGCCGATGTAGAGATCGCAGGCCCCGCTCGACACCCGGCGGGCCAGGTCGCCGGCGCTGACCGCGGTGATGGTGGCGCGGGCGCCGAGCTTGTCGAGGGCGCGCACCACCCGCGAGGCGACCTCGCGATCGTCGGGCCGGCTGTCGGCGACGAGGATCTCGAGGACCAGCGCGCCGATGCGGTCCTTCTTGAGCGAGCGCACGCGGCCGGCGGCGCGGGCCAGCGCGGTCTCGGCCTCGGCCAGGCGCGGATCGGCGGCGGCAGCGGACAGGGCCGGGCCGCCCAGATCGACCGGGACCGGATCGGCGGCGGGAACCGCGCGCTCGCCAGTGCCGACGGTGGCGAGGCCGCCGCGGGCCAGGGCCCGATCGAGGGCGACGCGGAAATCGAGGTCGGCGAGCACGTCGGCGTGAGCCTGGCCGAAGCCGACGAAGACCAGGAGCGTGGCCGGACTCTCGAGCTCGGTGGTCGGGTGCTTGGGGCTGCCGCCGGCGAAGCGGGTGGCGCCGCGCAGGGACCAGTGGGCGCCGCCGGTCTCGTAGAGCTGGGCCTCGTCGTCGGCGGCGTCGAACCAGCGCAGGGTCAGCTTGTCGAGGTACGGCCGACCGGCGGTGTGGCCCTCCCAGAACTCGAGCTCGAGGCGATCCTTCTTGCGGCCGGTGAAGCGGAAGGGCCCGGCGCCGACCGGGCCGTCCTTCTTGGGGGCGAGGCCGCGCGGCGTGATCGCAGTCCACGGCGTGGCCAGCAGGCGGGCCAGGTCCTTGCGCGGCGACGACAGCGTGAGCACGACGGCGTCGCCGTCGACGGTGACGTCGGTGACCGAGACCAGGAGCCAGCCCGCGGCCTGGCTGGCGCGCACGCGGGCGAGCGTGGCCACCACGTCGACGGCGGTGAGCGACGAGCCGTCCTGGAAGTGCAGGCCGGGCCGCAGCGCGATGCGCGCGCGATCTTGCTCGATCTCGGGCAGGGCCGCGGCCAGCTGTGGGTAGACCACGCCGTCGCTGCCGACCTCGTAGAGCGTCTCGAACAGGAGGCCGACCACGGCGGCGTCGGCGTGGCTGCGTACCGCGACCGGGTCGATCGTGGTCGGCTCGCCGAGCAGCGTGCCCACCGCGCCACCTCCGTAGCGCGGACGTGACTCGCCCAGCGCCGCCGGCGGTCGCGGCCCGACGAACGAGCCCAGCGCGCACACCGCACACACCACCGCGGCGCCGCTCAGTCGAGCAGCCATATGTCCACCTTGCGGGCGCCCATCAATCGTACGGCCGCGAACACCTCACGATCACCGTCGCCGTCGACGTCGCCCGAGACCAGGCCCACCACCCCGCCGGAGAAGCCGCGCCGGAACACCGGCTTCTTGCCGACCCCGCCCTCGCCCAGGTTCCACACCACCACCGCGTCGGCGTCGCCGGGCGCGCCGGCGCCCGACGTGATCAGCTCGATCGTGCCGTCGTGGTCGACGTCGTCGAGCTCGAGGGCCACGCCGACGCCCTCGACCCGCAGCTCGCGGTGCGGCGTGCACGACGCATCGCGCGCCGCGCAGCGGGTCTCGAGCGCCACCGTCACGCCGCCGCCGAGTTCGACGGTGGCCTGGGCCCGCAGCGCGCGCCCGGCCCGATCGACGACGTCGTCCCGACAGCGCGCGGTATAGAAGCCGATCGACGGGTCTTTCACATCGGCGCCGCCGGGCCCCCCGGCGAAGTAGTTGCGCCCCGGCACCAGGTCGGCGGCGACGTCGGCGCACAGCGGGAACGCCAGCACCGAGCCGACCTCGCGCAGCGTCTTGCCTTCGAGCACCCAGCGCCCGCCGCGGCCGCGGGTCGAGGCCCGGGCCCGGATCTCCGACGGCGCGCCGGCGGCGTGGGCGATGACGACGGTGCCGACCGCGTCACGCGGACGGATCGACGCCGGGTCGGACGGCAGCGCGGCGCGGGCCACCTCGGCGAGGCCGCGCGCGGCCGGCCGCAGCACCACCACGTGGCGCTCGGTCAGCGCCACCACCTCGGCCTGGTTGTCGCCGTCGAGATCGCCGGCAGCCAGAGCCAGGAGCGGCGCGCCCAGATCCAGCGACGCGACCCGACGCGCCTTCCACTTCACCGGCACCGGCACCGGCGGCCGCGGCGGCGGTTCGCGCTCGGCGCTGGCGGCGTCGAACGCCTCGGCGACGACCCGCCACAACGCGCCTGGACCGCCGCCGCCGTCGGGCGCGGGCGTCGGCACAAACGGCGACGGCGGCCGCGACGCCGCGACGTCGCCAGGCACCAGGCACCAGGCAACAGGCACCAGGCACCAGGCAACGGTCAGCGGGGTTCGAGTCACCGCGGGTCGCTCACGGGGCTGGCGCCGTCCTCGACGTCTCCTTCGGGGGGACGCGGCGCCTCGTCGCCGTACTCGTCGGTGACGAACGTCGTGGCGTCGATCTCGCCGGGCAGCGGCGCGATCTCGGTGGGCTCGGTGCCGGCGACGAAGACCTCCATCATCGTGGTCTTCTCGGGCGCGCCGTCGGCGGCGACCAGGCCGGTGACCTTGTCGATGCGGACGCTGGTGACCTTGGCCGGCCTGGGGAAGGCGCGGTTCTTGGCGTTCACCACCTTCATCGTGTCGATGAACGCGGGCAGCGCGGTCACGCCGCCGGCCTCGCCGCTGCCGAGCGGCGTGTTGTCGTCATAGCCGACCCACACGCCCACCACGACGTCGGGGGTCATGCCCACGAACCAGGTGTCCTTTGAGTCGTTCGAGGTGCCGGTCTTGCCGGCGAGGGTCAGCTTGAGCGCCTTGGCCTTGGTGGCGGTGCCCTCCTCGACCACCGAGCGCATCATGTCGGTGACCACGTAGGCGACCTCGGGCGGCAGCACCTGGCGCTCGGCGCCGGGCGGCCGATCGGTGCCGTCGATGCGAGCCACGAAGCGCGGCTCGCGATACACGCCGCCGCTGCCGAGTGTGGCGAAGGCGTTGGTCATCTCCATCGGCGTCACCTCGCCCGAGCCGAGCGCGAGCGAGAGCGTGCGCGGCAGATCACCGGTGATGCCGAGCAGCTTGGCGGTCTCGACGGCGTTGTCAGGCCCGATGTCGTGCAGCACCTTGATGGCGACGGTGTTGACCGACTTGGCCAGCGCCGGGCGCAGGCGCACCGGGCCCTCGAAGGCGCCCTTCTTGTAGTTCTGCGGCTTCCACAGGTCATAGACCTCGGGCGAGTCGTTGACGATCGTCGACGGCGTGAAACGGCCGGTGGCCAGCGCGGTGGCGTAGATCACCGGCTTGAAGCTCGAGCCGGGCTGGCGCCGCGCCATGGTCGCGCGGTTGAAGCCGGCGGCGCGCGAGTTGAAACCGCCGACCATCGCCCACACCTCGCGCGTGTGCGGATCCATCACCACCACCGCTCCCTCGGGGCCGCTGGCCAGCACCGTGACGTGGTCGCTGTGCTTGGCGGTCTTGGCGGTGTCGCCGTCGGCGAGCGGCGGCGGCAGTGACACCCTGATCACGTCGCCGGCGGCGAAGCGCTCGGCGGCGCGCTTGCGCTTGCCGTCGGCGCCGGCCGGGTTGAAGCGCTCGTCATCGCTGCCGCCCAGCACCACCGCCGCGGTCCAGCCGCCCAGATCGACCGCGAGCTCATTGTCGGCGTCGTGCACCGCGGTCACCACCGCCTCGTAGCGGACGGCGGGCCTCGGCGCGCCGCCCAGCTTGCGGGCCAGCTTGGCGGTCTCGAGCACGATACGATCGGCGGGCACCTTGCGGATGGGCCGGCCGATCTTGTGACGGGCGTCGACCGCGCGCAGCGCCGAGCGCAGGGCGTCGCGCGCGGCGATCTGGACGTCGGGGCGCATCGTGGTGCGCACGTCGGCGCCGAGCGTGTCGAGGCCGGCGGCGCCGTAGGTCGCGGTCAGCTCGGTCTTCACGCCCTCGAGCCACTCGGGGGCGTCGCCCAGGTGCGGGAAGGGCTCGCGCACCACCTGGATGGGCGCGTCGATCCAGCGCTTGGCCTCCTCGGCGGTGATCTTCTTGTGCTTGACCAGCTGGTTGAGCACGTAGATCTGCCGCTCCTTGGCCCGGCCCGGGTTCTTGCGCGGCGAGATGTTCTCCGGCGACTGGGGCAGGCCGGCCAGCATCGCCGCCTCGCCGACGGTGACATCCTTGATGTCCTTGCCGAAGTAGTACCGGGCCGCCTCCTGCACGCCGTAGCGACCGTGCCCGAAGTAGATCTGGTTCATGTAGAGGGTGAGGATGTCCTTCTTGGACAGCTTCTTCTCGAGGCGGCGGGCCAGGATGATCTCCTGGATCTTGCGCTTGAACGTACGCTCGGGCGACAGCACGAAGGTCTTCACCACCTGCTGGGTGATGGTCGACGCGCCCTGCTTGGTCTTGCCCGAGCGCAGGTTGGTGAAGAAGGCGCGGGCCATGCCGCGGTAGTCGATGCCGCCGTGGGTCCAGAAGCTGGCGTCCTCGGCGACCACGAAGGCGTCGACCTGGATGGCCGGGACCTCTTCGTAGGCGACGTAGGTGCGGCGCTCGCTGAAGATCTCGGCGATGCGCTCGCCGTTGCGATCGAGCAGGACCGTGACCTGCTTGGGGTGGTAGTCGCCGACGCTGTTGATGCTGGGCAGCTTCTCGTCGCGGCCGTAGTACCAGAACACGGTCGCGATGGTCGCGGCCATCAGCGCGGTGGCGACCAGGACGCCGAGGGCACCCCACAGCGCGATCTTGATCGCCAGACGCTTGCGCCGGTCGCGGGTGCTCATTGGGGGCTTGGGGCGAACGGGCTGCAAGGTTGACGCCATGCGTGACGACTGGAGGTTATGGCGAGTGCGGCCCGGGTGCCACATCGCGGTGTGTCCGACGAGACACGGCACGTTCGATCACCCCGACCGCGCCCCGGATCTTCAGCGCGTACCAGCGGGCGCGCAGGTGGGCGAGGCGGTCCGGGTCGAGATCGCCGCGGGCACCGAGGTGAGCCCGTCTCCGCGCGGCCAGGTGACTGGTCACCAGCGCCGCCGACACCGACAGGTTGTAGCTCTCGGTGAAGCCGAACATGGGCAGCACCACCGCGCCGTCGCACGCCGCGATCGTCGCCTCGGGCAGACCGGCGTGCTCGTTGCCCATCACCACCGCCACCGGCCTGGTGACGTCGACCTCGTCGATCGAGATGGCGCCGCGCGGGGTGGTGGCCAGGACCGTGAACCCCCGTGTGCGCAGGGCCGCGGCGCAGGCGACCGGATCGCGCCAGCGATGGAGGTCCATCCAGCGATGACAGCCGCGGGTGATGCCACTCGCGGCCTGGAAGCGCAGCCCGGTCTCGAGCACGTGCAGCTCCTGGAGACCGAGCGCCTCGGCCGAGCGGATCACCGCCGCGCCGTTGTGCGGATCGTAGACGTCCTCGACCACGGGGATGACGCTGGCCAGGCGCGCGGCCAGAACCTCGTCGATGCGCGCCATGCGGTCGGCGGTGAGCATCGGCGCCAGGATCTCGCAGACGACGCCGGCGCCATGGGCGACGATCAGCCTGTCGATGGCGTCGGGACCACGCGGGCCGGTGGTGACGGCGAGATCCTCGTCAACCGGCTCCAGGGGGCGTTCGCGGTACTTGCGCACGTGGGACTCCCTGAGATGCCACAGATCGGGGCCGCCCGCGACAACCTGTGCATTGCGCCGCGGGCGGGGCCGGAGTACATCCCGGCCATGGGTCGCCTGATCCTCCTCGTCGTCGCTGCGCTCGTGGTGGGCACGACGGTCGCCGTCGCCCAGCCGTCGCCGTACGGCGCCGGCGACGAACGCGCCGCGCCGGCGGTGGCGCCACCCTCCGCCTACGATCCGACGCCGGTGATGCCGTGGGCCCAGCCGCCGGCCGACGGCTCGAAGATGCGCGCGCCGGTGGCGCTGTCCAATCGACCGTCCGGGTTCTGGACCTCGAACCGGCCGGCCACGCACGGTGCCTACCGCTGGCGCATCATGGCCGTGGCCGGGGTGGTGCTGGCGGTGACGATGTTCTTCGTGTTGCGCCTGCTGGTGCGGGCCTCGCGTGCGCAGAAGCTGCCGGTGGCGGTGGCGCGGCCTACGCGCTGAACGTCCACGTCCACGAGGTCAGCGGCGCCGCGCGACGACGGCTGACGCGCTCGGGCTGCGGCTGCCTTTGGTCGGCGTCTTCTTGCGCGCGGCGGCCTTCTCGGCCGAGCTCGAGCGGCTACCCTCGGCGCGCGGCTTGCGCTCGCCCCGCAGCTCGGCGACCAGGCGACGGCCGCGCAGGGTGAGCGCGTGCGGGCGCAGGCGCTCGTTGCCGTCGGGCGCCGAGAACGCCGCGACCAGCCCGGCTTCGCGCAGCGCGGCCAGCGCCCGGCTCGCACTCGACTTGTGTTTGCCCATCGCCGCCGCGATCTCGGTCGCGGTCTCCGCGCCGTCGGCGAGGGCGGCCAGGGCGCCGCGGTAGGGCTCGGTGCGGACGTAGTGGAGGATCTCGCGTTCGCTCGCCTCCTCGCCCAGCTCGGCCTGGAACGAGCGCAGGAGATCCTCGAGGGCAGCGATGTAGCCGGCCTGGTAGCGGGCGTCACCGGGATCGCGGTGCTCGGGTCGCCGCACCACCTCCCGCATGGCCCCGAGCACCTGATCGAGGTGATCGAGCCGGCGCCGGGTCAGCTCGATGCCCATGGCGCTGGCCAGCGAGCGCAGCCGGTGAGCGTCGCTCGGGGCGTCCGCGTACCAGGTGATCAGCTCGTCCAGCTCCATGGCGGCCTCCGGATGGGCCTGCTACCAGGCTAGCGGCGCCGCAACGGTTGCGCAATGGTTGATTCTGGCAAACCCCGTACCTCGGCCCCGACGGGGCTACTCCTTGATCGCCAGCCACGGCCGCGGATCAGCGCCGCTGACCCGGATGCGGCAGTTGTCGAACGTGACGTTGGTGGCGTGGCGCAAGAAAATGGCGTGGGCGGGCGCGAGGTAGCTGATGTTCTCGTTCCCGTCGACGCCGGCGATGAACTTGGCGTCGGGGTAGCGGTTGTAGAACACGCCGGGACGACCCGGCACCGGGCCCTGGTACTCGGGGAAGCTGTCGACGGTGAACGGCCCCGGGTTCGGCGACGCGCCGGCGCCCTTGAAGGTGAGCTCGAGGTCCTGGAAGCGAATGTCGGAGATGCCGAAGACCTGGTCGCCGATGCGCGTGCCCGAGATCAACGAGCCCCACGGGTAGCGCATGGTCGAGCCGCGGATGTCCTCGAAGGTCACGCCGGCGATGGTGCCGACCTGGGCCGGGTTGCGATCGCGACTGCCGAGCAGCACGAAGAACGGCGTGCCCACGTCGTGGACGGTGATGCGGCGGAACGTGACGTCGGCGATGTCGGCGCCGTCCACCGACTCGACCGCCATCGCCGCGGCCTGGGCGTGCTCGATCAGCACGTCCTCGATCAGGATGCGCTTGAACGAACCGACGCTGGCGGTGCCGAACTTGACGCCGTTGGCCACGCCCGACTGCTTGGTGTGGCTGCGCCGCACGATCACGTCCTCGGTGCCGGTGGCGCTGCCGCTCTTGAGGCAGATCGAGTCGTCACCGCTGGTGATGGTGACGTCCTCGATCAGCACGTCGTGACCGTCGACGATGTCGATGCCGTCGTGGGTCGGCCCCAGGTTCGAGTCGACGACGAGGTCGCGGATCACCAGGCCCTCGACCTCCATGTGGACCACGGCCCAGGTCGCGGCGTCGTCGACCGCGAGATCCTCGACGACGACGTCGCGCGACCCGGCGGTGAAGATGGCCATGGGCCGGCGCGCCTCGGGGATGCGGAAGCCGTTCCAGTCGGGCACGCCGCGGGCGTTACCGTCGACGGTGCCGCCGCCGCCGATGCGGATGCGGTCGGCGCGCTCGGCGTAGACCAGCGCCTTGCGACAGTTGCCGAGCTGAGTGTTCTCGAAGGGCGGGAAGAGGTCGGGATAGTCGGCGATGTTCTGGCTGCCGCGCAGCACCGCCGTCGGCGCGATGTCGAGGGTGATGTCGCTGGCCAGCCGGATCGTCCCCGACAAGTAGATGCCGTGGTGGAGCGAGACCACGCCGCCGCCGGTCGCGCAGGCGTCGATCGCCGCCTGGATCGCGGCGGTGTCCTTGGCCAGGCCATCGCCGATGGCGCCGAAGTCGCGCACGTCGCACACCCGCGCCGCTGGACCGGCATCGGCGCCGGCATCGACGTCGCCGACGACCTCCGCGTCGGGCGGGTCATCGTCATCATCGCCGGCGGGATCGTTGCTCGCCGGGCAGGCGGCGACGGTCGCGAGCAACGCCACGGCAACGAGCAGGCTGCGCATGGCGGCATCTGAACACCGCCGTGGCGCGGGCCTTGTCGCGCCACCGCCGAGTGTTTTCGAGCAACCGTCAGCGCCGGCGCCGGGGTGGTCGGCCGTGGGGTGCCAGCGGCGCCTCCGACGGACGCGGCCGCACGCTCGACGGCGCGACGTGGAACTTGCGCTGGAACGCCACGGCGAACGCGGCCTGGCCATTGTAGCCCACGCGCTCGGCGATCTCGCCGACGCTGTAGCGCCCCGACTCGAGCAGCTGCAGCGCCTCGTCGAGCCGGCGCTCGCGTACGTACGAGCCAGGGGTCACGCCGAGCTCGCGCCGGAACGCGCGCAGGAGCGTCGACTCGCTGGCGTGACAGGTGCGGGCCAGCGCCGCCATCGAGAACGACTCGAACAGCGCCGCCTCGATCGCCGCGCGGGCGCGCTCGACCAGCGCCGTGCCCTCGCCGACCACCGGGGCGCGGGTCTTGCCGGCGCGATGCTCGTCGCCGAGGAAGTAGAGCTCCTTGGTCAGCTCGATCTCGAGGAACCGGCTGGCCATCGAGTCGTGGCGCTCGCAGATCACGCGCTCGAAGACGTAGCGCTGGACCAGCTCGTCGACCCAGCGGGTGCGGGCCAGCACGCGCGGCGCGCTCACCACCGCGTCGAAGCGGTCGGCCTCGATGTGGGGCGCGTACTCACGCTGGGCCGCGTCACGGGCCTCGGCCGACACGACCAGCGTCACCACCTTGGGCGCCGGGCTCTGCGACTCGATGCGGTGGCGGGTGCGGGCCGGGACCAGCGCGAACACCGTGCGATCGAGCCGGTGCTGCGCGCGGCCGATCGCCAGCGCGATCGTGGACGAATCGAGCGCGAACACCAGCGACGGCTCCGGCGCCTGCCGCGGCCGCCGCAGGGCCGCGGCGTCGCGGTCGACGACGAGCTCGAGCAGCGTCACGGCGCCGCCGGCCGCAAGCGCAGGACCACGCACGCCGGCGGCTTCACCTCGGTGCGGCGCACGACCTCGGACAGCGCCCACGGCACCGGCCGGGTCACGATCACCACCGCCGGCCCCTCGGGCCCCCATGCGCCGGTCTGGGGCACGCCGTCCGACGCCGGGGTGTCGGTCTGGTTGACGATCACGCACGTGGCCTGGGTGGCGCCGGTGAGGCCGACGGCGTCGGCCTCGAACACGGCGGTGCGCTCGGTCAGCGCCGGCACCACGATCAGCGCCGGCCGCGCCGAGACCAGCGCCTGGTGCGCGCCCGGCGAGAGGAAGTCCTTGCAGATGAGCACCGCCAGCGACCAGGCGTAGCGACCGGCTCGGTCGATGGCGCCGCGCACGACCACCCGCGCCGGCGCGCTGGCGATGCCCTCGACCAGATCGCCGAGCACGAACGGGTTGAACTTGGCGCTGGGATAACGCTCGCCCCCGGCCAGCACGGTGGCGACGTTGCGGGGCGCGCCATCGACGATGACGTGGCGGCTGCCGGCGACCACCACCACGTCGCGGCCCGCCACCATGGCCTCGATCGCGTCGAGCCCGGCCGCGGTCACCGACAGCTCGGGGAAGACGATCAGGCCGGCGCCGGCCTCGAGCGCGCGCGCCACCAGCTCGCGGGTCGAGGCGATCGCGGCCACCTCGTCGCGCGGACGCACGCCGAAGAACTGGCCGCGGTCGGGGTCGGGATCGAAGGCGAGCTCGCGCGCGGGTGCGGCGTGGGGCAGACAGGCGGCGATGATCGCCCCCTCGGCCGGCACCGGCAGCGGCGCGTCGAGATCGACCACGAGCTCGACCCCGTCGGCGTGCGGCGCCAGCGCCAGCCGGGCGGTGCGATCGATGGGCAGATCGCGCACGTCGGGGTGAGTGGTCAGGTGACGCCCGAAGACGTCGCGCAGCGGCGGCTCGGCCACCGGGAACGGATCACCCGGCGACAGCCGCCATCGCCCCCGGCGGCGGAAACAGTCGATGAAGCGGTGGCCGACGGCCTCGTCGATCGCATCGGCGCACACCCGTGCCACCAGCACGGCGGCGATGTCGGGCCGCTCGGGCAGGCCGGTGTGCAGCCGCTCCCACAGCACCTCCAGCGAGGTGCGCGTGGCCAGGCCCTCGAGCGTGGCCACCGGCGTGCGCAGCACCAGCCGAAACGCGTCGGCCAGCGTCGCTCGCCAGCCGGCCAGGCTGCGATCGAGCCCGGCCGAGCGCGCCTCGCGCAGGCCCGCGGCCTGCCGGCGGCACACGCGCAGGAAACACGCACACAGCTCGTCGAGATCGAGCGCGCCGGCGGGGCCGAGCCCGCCGAGCCAGGCGGTGAGGGTCGCGACCATCGGTGCCGGCTGATCCTCAGGGTGGCGGCGCGGCGATGTTAGCGGCGCCGAATCCTACGACGGGTGCAGGCACAGACTGTCCCCGCACCCCACGCGAGACCTTGAACACCTGAGTCATTCTTGACCGCTCGTTTCGCTCGCTGGGGCGGCGGCCCCGCACTTGACCGGGCGCGGCTTGGGGTACGCGACGCGGGGTTTGGCCGGATCGAAGACCTGCGTGGGCACCAGCTTGCCGCCTGCCTTGGTCAGCGCCTCGGCCATGGCGTCGCGGATGAGGACGTCGGTGATCTCGACCGAGCCGTCGGGGAGCTTGAGCCGGCCGATCGCGCCGGTGCCGCCCGAGGCCAGGAAGTCCGAGGCCAGGAGCGTGAGGGTGCGCTCGTCCTCGATGATCTTGCCGGCGCGATCCCTGATCACGACCTGGAGCGTGGCGCCCTTGCAGGTGGCCTTGACCGTGATGCCACCCCACGAGGTGAAGGCGCCCCCGCCGAGCAGGTTGTTGACGACGAGCTTGCGCAGGTGCTTACCGTTCAGGGTCACCACCGCGAAGAGGTTGTCGAAGGGCATGGCGCGGTAGATTGAGCCATAGGTGAGCGGGCCCGCCGGCAGGTCGGCGCGCAGGCCGCCGCCGTTGGTCATGGCCACGTCGGCGCCACCGACCCCGGCCAGCATCAGATCGGTGAACAGGTTGCCCAGCGCCGATTCCTGATCGTAGCTGCGGGTGATCTCGCCGGTGAGCTCGACGCCCAGTGGCCGCTGCTCGAGCTCGCGGGCCTTGACCGAGGCCGGCGCGATCAGCGAGACGATCTCGGCGCTCACCTCGACCTTCTTGCCCTCGTACTCGCCGGGCGCGCAGGTGGCCGCCGGCGCCGGCTCGCCGTCGGCGCCGAGCGGGCACAGATCGCGCGGCTGCGCGATGACGGCGCTGGTGACGATGCCGCTGGGATTGATGCGCAGATCGACGCGGCCGAAGGCGCGGCCGTTGGCGTACGACTCGATCACCGAGATGTCGTTGATGCGGTGGGCCATCGCCGCGTGGGTGTGGCCGGCGACGATCACGTCGACCGCGCCCGGCGGCAGCGCCTTCACCATCTCGAACAGCTCCTCCTCCTGATCGCACGACGACAGATCGTTGGGATCGTGGAGGTCAGAGCACTTGCTGCCGACGTGGGCCGCGACCACGACCACCTGGGCGCCGCGCTTGCGCAGGTCGGCGGCCTCGGCGCTGACGGCCAGGGCCGGCTTGCTCATCTCCAGGCCGAGGAAGTTGGCCGGCATGGTCGCGAACGGCGTGGCCTCGGTGGTGACGCCGATGACCCCGACGATGATCGGGCCCTTCTCGATCATCAGCGAGCCCATGACGTTGGACCAGGCCGGCCGCTTGCCGGTGTCGCGGTCGAGCACGTTGGCCATGAGAAAGGGGAACTTCGCCTCGCTGGCCCGGGCCCGCAGAGCGCCGCGGGGATCCTCGCCGGGCTTCTGGGCGGTAGCGGCGGGGCCGGCCGGCCCGAAGTCGAACTCGTGGTTGCCGATCGCGGCGGCGTCGTAGCCGATCAGGTTGTAGGCCGCCACCACCGGCGCACCTTCGGTGAGGTTGGACGCGAGCGTGCCCTGGAACATGTCGCCGGCGTCGACCAGCAGCACCTCGCCACCATCGGCGGCGCGGGCGGCGCGCACGTTGGCGACGTAGCCGGCCAGGATGGGCAGCCTCTCGACCGAGCCGTGCAGGTCGTTGGTGCCGATCACGGTCAGGGTGATGGTGCCGGTGCGTGGCTTGACCGGACCGTGGGGCGGCGGCGGCGGCTTCTTCGACGGGCAGGCCGCCAGGGCGACGATCGCGGCGCCGGCGACAGCTGCCAGAGCGGTCAGACCGATGACCGCGCGAGGACGAGAGAACATGGAGCGATGGTAGCGCGCCGCCATGATCACCGCGCGTCGCCGACGCCGGCATCGACCGGGCCGCTGGCGTCCCCGCCATCGATGTCGCCGTCACCGTGGTCGTCGCCGTCGCCGTCGCTGCCCTCGGCGTCGTCGCTGTCGAGCATACGCGACCGCTGCTCGAGCTGGGCCTCGTCGACGACCTCGGTGCGGGCTCGCACCGCCTCGGCACCGAGCGCCAGCTCGACCGCGACGCCGCCGTCGAGCCCGACGTCGACCCAGGCCTCGCCGCCGTCGCCGAGCCGGCAGGTCACGCGCGTGGGCGCGTCGGCCGCCGCCGCCACCAGCGCCGGCCCGCAGTCGACCGCGGCCACGACGCCGAGGTCCTCGAGCTCGGCCCCGACCCGGGCAGCGACGGGCGCGGTGCGGATGACCTCGTCGCTCTCCCACGTCACCTCGCGATCGCCGGTGACCGTCACGGTCAAGGCCACCCCGCCGACCAAGGTGATGTCGCAGCGATCGCGCGTGCAGACGATGCGCTCGACCTCGACGCCGAGCTGGGCGCGCACACCGTCGGCCACCGCCCGTGCCACGCGATCGCCGCCACGATCACCGCGGCAGGCCACGGCGGCCCAGGCAACCAACATGATGACGAGCCACGGCCCAGGCCGGCGCACCCGGCCAGTATCACACCTCCTCCGCATGGCGCGATCGGCCGTCGGCGTGGCGCGCTTCGCTAATGCGTCGTCATGCCCGGTTGGCTATCGTGGCCTCCGAGACGCCCGATGGCTCCGACCCCCGCGTATCCGGTCAGCCCTGCCTGGCACCTGCTCCTGCGCGAACTGCGCATCCCGGCGAGCGACGTGCTGCGCCGGGCCGGCGTCGCCGAGGACCTGTTCGCGCGCGAACACGCCACCGTGCGCGGCGACGAGTTCTGTCGGCTGATGTGGGCGCTGGAGGCCGAGGCCGCCGATCCCACGCTCGCCATCCGCATCGGAGAGGCGCTGTCGTTCGAGATGTTCGATCCGCCGGTGTTCGCGGCCATGTGCAGCCCCGATCTCAACACCGCGCTCGCTCGGCTGAGCACCTACAAGCGACTGTGCGCGCCGATCGCGCTCACGATCTCGGTCGGCCGCGACACCACCCGCGCGGTCGCCGCGTGGACCGAGCCGCCGATCGAACCGCCGCACCTCCTGTACGCGATGGAGCTCACCTACTGCGTGCGGCTGGCCCGTCTGGGCACGCGCACGCAGGTCACGCCGCGCGCCGTCACCTGTCCGTTCCCACTCGAGCCGGTGGCGGCGTACCGCGCCTACTTCGGTGTCGACGTCGAGCGCGGCCCCGATGCGGCGGTGGAGTTCGCGGCCGAGGACGCGGCGGCGCCGTTTCTGACCGCCCGCGCCGGCATGTGGAGCTTCTTCGAGCCCGAGCTGCGCCGCCGTCTGGCCGAGGTCGAGGCCGGAGCCACCACCACCGTGGTCGCGCGAGCCGCACTGCTCGAGCTCTTGCCCAGCGGGCGGGCCTCGGTGCTGGCGGTCGCGGCGCGCATCGGGGTCAGCGCCCGCACGCTCCAGCGCCGCCTGGCCGACGAGGGGACCAGCTTCCAGCAGGTGCTCGACGGGACCCGCGAGGAGCTCGCTCGCCACTACCTGGGCACCACCTCCATGGCCGGGGCCGAGATCTCGTTCCTCCTCGGCTTCGAGGAGCCCAGCTCGTTCGTGCGCGCGTTCCACGACTGGACCGGCGTGACGCCCGAGCAGATGCGCAACCAGCTGCGCCGACAGGAGAGCTGACATGGTCCGTCTCGCACCAGCGGCGGCCGCGGCCATCGCGACCGGGTTGGTCGCCGCCAACGCGCCCCCGGCGTCCGCCGACGATCCTCCCTTCACCATCGGCGCGCGACCGGTGTGGTTCGTCACCGCCGGCGCCACCGCCGGCGGCACCGTCGCCACCGGCGCCCGCGGCGCCTTCATCGGCGGCGAGGTCAGCGTGTCGCGCACCGTCGAGGCTCACTTCCTGGGGCTCTACGCCGACGCCTATCGCGACTTCGGGAACGACGCCACCTACCTGACCCTCGGGCCCGAGATCGGGTGGATCCGGCGCCACCGCACCTCGCCGCTCGGCCTCGGTTTCGATGGCGGCGGCGTTGTCCGGTTTTCGGACGAACGGGCCGTGGGCGCAACCGGCCGGCTGTTCGTGACCGTGGCCGGTTCGTTCTCGATCTTCGTCCGCTACGCCTACCTCGACGCCGCCGACGACGACCACGTCGTCCAGCTCGGGGTCACCGTCAAGTTCCCGCTCGGCCCGCCCTTCGGCGCGGCCACCCGCTGAAGGAGGCCACCCCATGAAGCTCAACGTCAACGGCAAGACCACCGAGGTCGACGTCCCGTCCGACACGCCACTGCTGTGGGTGCTGCGCGAGGAGCTGGATCTCACCGGCACCTAGTTCGGCTGCGGGCGCGCCCTGTGCGGCTCCTGCACCGTGCTCATCGACGGCCAGGCGCGGCGCTCGTGCGTCACCGCCGCCGGCGACGTCGGTGATCGCGCCATCACCACGGTCGAGGGCCTGGCCCAGGGCGACGTGCTGGACGCGGTCCAGCAAGCGTGGATCGAGGAAAACGTGCCCCAGTGCGGGTACTGCCAGTCGGGCCAGATCATCTCGGCGGTGGCGCTCCTGGCCCGGCGGCCGGCGCCGACTGACGACGACATCGACGCGGTCATGTCGGCCAACCTGTGCCGGTGCGGGACCTACCCGCGCATCCGCAAGGCCATCGTGCGCGCGGCCACGCTGGCCCGCACGCCTGGCCCGGGAGGCACGCCATGAGCGACGGGCTGTCGCGACGCGACGTCCTGCGCGGCGCTCTCGCCGGCGGCGCGCTCTCGGTGGGCGTGGCGCTCGCCGGCTGCGGCGGTGGTCAGGCCCGCATGATCCGGCGCGCCGACGACACCGGCGAGCTCGCCGCCAACGCCTTCGTCACCATCCTGCCCACCGGCGTGGTCGCGCTGGCGCTGCACAAGGCCGAGATCGGCCAGGGCGTCAGCACCGCCTACGCCACCCTGGTCGCGGAGGAGCTCGAGGTCGAGCCCGGCGACGTCGACTTCCACTTCGCCGACACGGTGCCGGCCTTCCGCACCACCACCGTGCCCGGCGTGCCGCTGTTCTCGATCCAGGCCACCGGCGGCTCGACCAGCACCGCCGAGGGCTACCTGCTGCTGCGCCGGGCCGCAGCGGCCGCGCGCGAGATGTTGATCGGCGCCGCCGCGGCGTCGTGGAGCGTCGCGCCGCGCGCCTGCGTGGCCCGCGCCGGCCGCGTCCACCACGACGAGAGCGGCCGATCGCTGGGCTACGGCGAGCTGACCCGCCAGGCCGCCCGTCAGCCGGTGCCCGACGCTCCCGCGCTCAAGGCGCGGCGCGACTTTCGCGTCATCGGCAAGCACGGAGCCCGGGTCGACGGCCGCGACAAGGTCACCGGTGCCGCCATCTACGGCATCGACGTGACCGTACCCGACATGGTGAACGCGTGTCCGATCCACGGCCCGACCTTCGGGGCGCGGCCCAGGGCGATCCGCGACGGCGAGGCCCGCAAGAGCCCGGGCGTGATCGACATCGTGTCGATGCCGTGGGGTGTGGCGGTGGTCGCGAAGAAGTACTGGCAGGCCCGCCGCGCCGCGCTCCTGGTCGAGGTCGACTGGGACGACGGCAAGACCCGCGGCCTCGACACCGACGAGCTGATGGCCGCGGCCCGCAGCCACCGCGGCCAGGGCGCGGCCCTCCGCGACGACGGCGACGCCGCCGACGCCATCGCCGATCACGGCGCCGCGCTCGACGCGATCTACGAGGTGCCGTACCTGGCCCACGCGCCGCTCGAGCCCCAGAACTGCGTCGCCTCCGTGCGCGGGAAACACGTCGAGATCTGGGCGCCGTGCCAGTCGCCGATCGCGCTGCAGGAGGTGGTGGGCGAGGCGCTCGACGTGGCCGCTGCCAGCGTCCTGGTCCACACCACCTACGTCGGCGGCGGCTTCGGGCGACGCCTGCTCGGCGACTACGCGGTGCAGGCGGCGATGGTGTCGCGAGCGGTGGGCCGGCCGGTCAAGCTCATCTGGTCGCGCGAGAGCGACATGACCCAGGGCTTCTACCGCCCGGCCGCGGTCACGTTCGCGCGCGGCGCCGTCGACCGGCGCGGCCGCGCCGTCGGACTCTCGTACCACTCCATCTCGCAACCGATCACGATCGACTCGGCGGAGACCCTGCGCGGCGGCCAGCCGAGCTGGCTGCCGGCCTTCCTGCGCAGCAACACGGCCCGCAACATGATGGCGCTCACGGCCAGCAACACGGCGATCGACATGTTCGCCAGCGAGGGCGCGTGGGACACGCCGTACCGGATCGGCAACCTGCGCGTCGCCTACACACCGATGAAGACCGGCATGCCGGTGGCGTCGTGGCGTTCGGTCGGTCACTCGATCAATGGCTTCGTCATGGAGAGCGCGATCGACGAGCTGGCCCATGCCGCCGACGCCGATCCGTACCAGTTCCGGCGCGACCACCTCGCCGCCGGGTCGCGCGAGCTGCGCGTGCTCGACGCGGTGGCGAAGCGCGCGGGCTGGGGCAGCGTGCCTCCCGCCGGTCACGCCTGGGGCATCGCCCGCCACACCGCGTTCGGCACCGAGGCCGCCGAGATCGCCGAGGTGACGATCGTCGACGGCCGCATCCGCGTGACCCGGGTGTGGTGCGCGGTCGAGTGCGGCGTCGTCGTCAACCCCGATCTGGTCCGGGCCCAGGTCGAAGGCGGCATCCTGTTCGGGCTGTCGGCCGCGCTCGATCAGCAGATCACGATGAAGGACGGCGTGGTGCAGGAGACCAACTACGACCGCTTCCCGTCGCTGCGCATGCACGAGTGTCCGCAGATCGACGTGACCATCGTCGACAGCGACGCCGATCCCACCGGCATCGGCGAACCCGGTCTGCCGCCGATCGCCCCGGCGGTGGCCAACGCGCTGTACGTCCTCACCGGCAAGCGGCTGCGGCGGCTGCCGCTGCAGCCCACCCTCGATGCGGGAGGTGACGCGTGATCCGACGAAACCCGTCGTCCCTCGGGCTCCTGGCGCTCGCGCTCGTCGCCGCCGTCGCCGCCGTCGCCCAGAGCGACGATGACGCCGCCGCCGGCGCGCGCGCGTTCGGGACCGTCGCCCGCGTCTTGCAGTCGCCGCGCTGCCAGAACTGCCACCCCGCCGGCGATCGGCCGCTGCAAGGCGAGACCGGGCGGCCGCATCGCATGTTCATCAGCCGGCAGAGCGTCGAGGCCGGGCTGCCGTGCAGCGCGTGTCACCAGGAGCGCAACTCGGAGGCGGTCGGCGTCGCCGGTGGTCCACCCGGCGCACCGCACTGGGGACTGCCGCCGGCCGAGACGCCGATGGTGTTCCAGGGCCGGAGCGTGCGGGCGCTGTGCGAGCAGCTCAAGGACCCGGCCGCCACCGGAGGCAAGGATCTGGCCGCGCTCCTCGAGCACGTCACGCACGATCCACTGGTGCGGTGGGGATGGGACCCGGGCGGCAAGCGCAAGAAGCCACCGGTGAGCCACGCCGCGTTCGTCGCGGCCTTTCGCACCTGGGTCGCGTCGGGAGGCCCGTGTCCATGAACAAGGACACCCGTGACCTGCTGGCCGCGGTGGCAGCCTCGCCCGCCGGCGTCCACACCCTCGCCACCGTCGTGCGCGTCGAGGGCTCATCGTACCGCCGGCCGGGCGCGCGCCTGCTGGTGCACGCCAGCGGCCTGGTCGCCGGCAGCGTGAGCGGCGGCTGTCTCGAGGGTGAGATCGCGCGCCGCGGCCGCTGGTGGGCCGAGGCCGGACCGGTGGTGCGCCGCTTCGACGAGGACAGCTCGGGCTGCGGCGGCACCATCGACGTCCTGATCGAGAACGTCATCGCCGAGGACGAGCGCGGCCCGCTGGCGATGCTGCGCTGGATCGCCGCGCAGCGCCGGGCCGCCCGCGTCACCACCGTGATCGGCGGCGCCGACGCGCCGATCGGCAGCCGGCGCGCCGCGACCGCCGACCTGGTGTGGCCGGCCTCGGCCGCGGCGCTGGCCGACGTATCCGACCCGCCGGACCAGTGCTTCGTCGAGCACGTCGCGGCGCCGCGCGAGCTCTTGCTCGCGGGACGTCACCACGATGTCGCGCCGCTGGTCCGCCTGGCGCGCACGGTCGGCTGGGAGGTCACCAGCGCCGCGAGCGGTGCGACGTCGCGCTCCCTCGGCGATCCCGATCACGTCCTCGCGCCGGTGGCCGACGCCGTCGCCGGCTGGGCCGCGGCCCGGCCGGGCGCGGCGGTCGTGCTCATGACCCACGACCTCGAGCTCGACGGCCGCCTGCTCGCCGCGATCCTCGCGGCCGGCCAACCCGGCTACGTCGGCGTGCTGGGGCCGTCGCACCGCACCGCGCGCCTGGTCGCCGACCTCGACGCGCCGCCGCGGGCGCTGGCGGCGGTGCGCACGCCGGTCGGTCTCGATCTCGGCGGC
>SXGT01242847.1_pt1 | contig 40747 bp, 27 predicted proteins | sample 3176221 | NCBI WGS metagenome assembly SXGT01 (sample SAMN11356862, study PRJNA531348) | freshwater metagenome | isolation source: freshwater sample F1-120 | place: China: Fuxian Lake, Yuxi | collected 2017-12-25
CGCAACGCCATGGGCGCCGTCAAAGCCATCAACGCCGCGCGCCTCGCCATGTCCGGCGACGGCCACCACAAGGTGAGCCTCGACAAGGTCATCGCCACCATGCGCGCGACCGGTCGCGACATGAGCACGAAGTACAAGGAGACCGCGGAGGGCGGCCTCGCGGTCAACATCACCGAGTGCTGAACGCGTGGCGCGACCCGGCGTGCCGGCGACGGAGTGACCCGCGCGCCGGCCCGCCAAGCGCTTCGCAGTGGAGCCGATGATCAGACTCGAACTGACGACCTGCTGATTACGAAAAGACTGTGGTCGTCAGTGGTTCCGGTGGGTTGCGAGCGGGCGATTGTGGGGGGGAGCCTCGGGAGCGCGCGGCGCTTGGCGATGACAGCCACAGGGGTCGCGCTGAGCTCCGAGAGATCGCGCGAGCCCTGGCGATTGCTGCGTGAAGAGGCGGCGGTGTTTCCCGCATTGTCCAAGCGTTGCTCCGGCCGCGCCGACCTCGCCACAACCCTGCACCCACGTTCTCGACCGAGGTCCCGACGGGGTGGTGACGCCCCTCATCACGATCGTAACCCGCGCAGCGAAGCTGGCAAATCGACCACGGTCGGCCGGCCCGAGTCGGGCAGACAGAACGACACTGCGCTCGCATTCCTCGACCGGCTCGACGATCGCACGCTCGACGCCAAGAAGGCCTGCCCATATATTCGCCCGCGCATCCGTGCATGCGGTGCTGCGTTCGTTGTCGTTCACAACAACGACGTGGCCCCACGAGTACGTGGTCGAGAATCCTCAAAACGCCCCAATGATCCTCGCGCTCGCGCACCACATCTTCGAGCATGGCGTCGACGAGCGGTTCTACGCGCAGACCCGGAAATACTACCACGAGGACGGGAAGGTCTACTGGTCGATGAGCGACACGGCCGAGGATACCGAGCTCATCAACCGCTGCGAGGAAGCCCAGACCTACGAGGCGCGGCTCGCAGCGGGCACTCTTCCTCGGTGCCAGCGGACGTAGCGGCGCATCTGGTCGGCGGGGTCGAAGCGCTTGCACGTGATCAGGCTGTCGGCGAGGCAGAGTGCCATCGACGTGTCGTCGGTCCACTGGCCGGGCTTCAGGCCGAAGGGGCCGCCGCCGACCATGTCGTCGATCGGGGCCGGGTTGTGCGTAAACTCGAGGGTCGTGCCGACGGCGTCGCCGGTAGCGAGGCCGAGGAACGACCCGTGGATGCGAAAGCACAGGTCCATGCGGGGCCCTTGGTGCGTGCCGTTGGTGGCGCGGACGCGGATCTTCTAGCGCTCGGGCAGGGTGGCCGAGTCATAGGCCTTGCGGGCTTTCTTGTAGCCTTCCCGGGCCTGCGCCCGATAGTCGCGGATGGCGGCGAAGTCGGCCTCGCTCACCTCGACGTCACGCTGGAAGGCGAGGTCGCGCGCCACGCAGCCGAGCTTGTGGAGGCGTGCGCACAGCTCCTTGTCGTTCTTGTTCCGCTTGCACTGGGAGAGAGCGAACAGGAGCTTCGCGGTGAGAACGTAGGGATCGTTCTTCTTCATACAGGTCTCCTTGGTGGCGACCCCCAGTCAACCACGCGCGCGGACCCGGCGGACGCACTGAACATCCGTTCGGACGCCCTACCCGTCCGGCCGCGCGGAGGGGTCGACCACCGCACGGGCCCAGGCGCGGACGGCGACGAGCGTCGGCGGAGAGACCGCCTGATTGTGCGCGCGCACGAGCTGCGTCATCGCCCAGCGGCCATCCACTGCGCGCAGCTCGAGCGTCGAGCGCTCGGGCGCGAGCACTTTGAAGATCGCCGACGTCCCCTCGAAGCACGCCCTCGCGTAGGCCACCACGCAGTGGTGCATCTCCCGGCCTTCGGCCAAGAGCGCGTCGAGCGTCCCCACATGGACGATCGTATCCGTGCTCGGGACCGGTGGCGGTGGAAAGACGCGCGTACCGAACGTGGCCGCCAGGCGCTCGAGCTCGTCGCGATTCTTGGCCAGGTAGGCCCGCTCCGTCCAGCGCCGGTGAAGGCGCTCGAGATCTCGCGGCGCGCGGATCCGGCAGACGACGACGTGCGCGTCTGGGATCCCGAGCAGGACGCCCAGGTTGCATGTGTCGTCGGCGATCCTGGCGATCGCGTGGCCGGCCCACGGGTCGGGCGAGACCAGGCCCTCGGCGACCGCGCGAACGTGGAGATGGTGGTGAAGCGCGAGCGCGGCGTCGATTTGGTCGGAGGTGATCGGTCCACCGTGGCCGATGACTTGGCGGAGGTCGGCGCGCGCGAGGAGCCTATGAACGCGCGCGCGGGTGTGGGCGTCACGTCGCGTCGGCGTCACGCGCTCGAGGAGGCGGACGTGGCTCGGACGTACGTCGCGTCCAAGGACCCAGGCGAGTAGATCGCGGCGCCGATGACCGAGGCAGCTGTCGTAGGCGGAAACTGGAATCTGCCTCTCACCGAGCGCCGCCGCGAGGAGCCAAAGAAGGTTCGGAGCCGCGACGGCGAGCTCGCGACCGGCCGGGTGACGGAGCAGTCGCAGCACCGTCAGCTCGGAGTCTCGATAGCCCTGCAGGAGGTCGAGGTGCTCCGCAGGAATTGCACCCAGGTACCGCGCGATCGGGTGGTCGGGGGCGCTGACGAGGAACGCGCGCGCGGCTCCGAAGACCTCCAAGCACGGGTCCTGGGGTTCGGCGTGCCACGCGCCGTCGCGCCAGCGGTGGCACGGGAGGCCTTCGGACCAGGGGCCGAAGCGGAGGCGAACGTCGAGCTCGGGGCGCAGATCGACGACCAGCGCGCGTTCGTCGGCGTCGTAATGTGCGGCGGGGGGATCGAGTCTCATGGTCGGGGGCGACCCTTCGTCGACGGTCGGGGGCCTTGGGCGAGATCAAGTGCCGCTGGCGAGCTCGGGACGTGTCCGCGCGAACCGCCTGCGTAGCGCCGCTCGCAGCGCGCTCGGCACCTCATGCGCGACGCACCAGAGGTAGGGTTCCCGCATGTGCGCGTGTTCGTCCGGGTCGTCCGGATCGTGGATGCCTACGTGGTAGCAGTCGTCGCCGCGCGTCACGAAGTCCTTCATTCGCGCGGCGGATCGGCGCGACTCCGGTTGATAGCAGACGATGCCGACCCGGTACGTACCGCCGCATACGAGGCCGACCAGCTCGCCCTCCTTGAAGGCGCAGGTGCGCGGATCGCGCCCGCCCCAAGGGGCATCGCGGTCGCCGGTGATCCTGCCGCGGACATGCCCCGTGGCGTCGTAGACGACGACCCGGAGCGCCTTCGGATAGAGCCCGTCGAGGGGATAGGGCCCGACCACGAACTCGGTGGCCTCGTAGGTCGTGTGCGACACCTCGGGGTCAGGGTCACCCCGTTCAGCAACGTACCGACGTAGCCAGCGCCGAGCTGCGGGCATGTTCGCGAAGAGGCCGAGCCGGCGCTCCGTTGCACGCATGCCGTCCTGCAGCACACCGTCGAGGTGGGTCTCGCAGAGCTCGATGATCGTCCGACCGGGTTTCATCGTTTCTTCTCCGACTCCAAAGGCGCTCACCCCGGGACGTGGAGTCGCGACGATGCCCACGGGCCGCACGCGTGTCACGCAGGTCGGCGCCCAAACGGACGTTCAGTGCCGTGACCCGGGCCTGTCACAGTTCCCGCGAGGTCCCGCAAAAACACCTCTACGCCGAAGACGGTCGTTCACCTCGCTGCGCGCCTGCGCGCCGGCGGCACCTGGCGCTGGACTTCTGCCCCTGTCACGCCTAGCGTTGACGCGATGCAGCCGCGCGCCACCATCGTCGAGTCGTTCCGTGGAATGAGCATCGAGGACAAGCTCGAGCTCCTCGACGCGCTCTGGGATGAGGTGGCGACCGATGCCGATGCGCGCCCCCTGGACGACGCGCAGCGCGCTTTCCTCGACCTCCGCCTCGCAGAGGTCGCGTCCTCTGAGGGCGATGAGGACTGGGCCACGGTTCGCGACAGGCTCCTCCGGTAATGCCCAAGCCGATTCGCGTCGCTGCGGTCGCGGCTCGGGAGATGGGGGACGCCAAGGCGTGGCTCGATGCTCAAGTGCCAGGGCTCGGCGACCGCTTCGTGCACGCCGTCGATAGGGTCCTGGCCGAGATCGCCGAGCAGCCCTCGCGCTACGCCCTGATCCACGGCGATATCCGCCGAGCGGTCGCCCGCCCATTCCCTCACGGCGTGTTCTTTCGCGATCTGCCGAACGCCGTGCGGGTGATCGCCATCGTACACCTGCGTCGCAGCCCGATGACCTGGCAGCGCCGACACTGACGCCGGCGGGGGGCCTCGGCTACGTAGCGACGAACCCGACTGCCATCGGCGCTCTCTCCGGGTCGTGAGGTCGCGACGATGCTCGCACGTGACGTCGGCGACGGTGCCCACGGCCCGCACCATGTCATACAGGTCGCCACGAGAACACACGTTCAGTGCGGCGATTGGCACACAGCCGCGTGTCATACTCGGAACGCAATCAGCCATTGAACCAGGCCGCCTCGAGCAGCGCTCGGCGGCAGGAGACCCTTCATGACAACGTTCACCGAACCCCCTGAATCGCCACTCGGCCGCGCGCTCGCTCGGCGATCGGGCGGCGACATCGACGGCGCGATCGAGATACTGCTCGCGGCCACGGGGGAATCACTTGCCGACGCGAATCTCGCGGTCACGCTCGGCAAGATGTTGGCCGAGACCGGGCAATATCGGCGGGCCGAGCCGTGGTTCCGCCACGCGATGAAGCTCGCACCCGACGACGTCGTGGTGCGCATGGGTTACGGCGCATTTCTCGGGGAGGTCGGGCAGTTCGAGGAGGCCCGCGCGCTCCTCGGGGGCGTCCGGCGGGAGGTCCGCACCCTGCTCGAGACTGCAGCGCCGGAGGAGCGCGCGTCGCTGGTCGGGCTCGAGGGATTCATCGCGAGCACCGAGATCAACCTGGCTCGGGCGGCCTTCGAAGCGGGTGACAGCGCCTTCGCGCGTGCGCTCGTGGGACCGTGGCTTGCGGATCGGGATCACTGGCCATCGGCGCATGCGGTGCTCGCCGATGTCGTCGATCGCGACGGGCTGGACCCGACGCAGGTCGCCGAGGAGGGACTCGCCTCGGGACAGGTCTCGCCCTACATGGCCTGCCACCTGCTCGAGCGGATCGTCGACGCCGAGGCGTGTGACTTCGGCGCGCTCGACGAACTCGTCGCGCGCGCGGACGCGTGCTTTGCGTTCGACTGGAAGTGGGTCGAGCCCCCGCTCGTGGCGGTCTTCGCGCGCGCGCGCCAGCTGTTCGCGCACGCCGTCATGCGAGGCGTGGTCGCGGCGGCGGCGTGCCCGCATTTGGCGGCGCTCGTGGCACAACCGGGGCCCGCGACGGACGGGGGTGCAAATGGGGTGGATGACGCGGCGGCCGTGTCGCCCGAGGACGAGAACGGGGACGACGTCGAAGACGAGGACGAGGTCGACGCCGGCTCCGACGACGAGGACCGATCGTTGGAGGCGTTTGCGCGCGCGTTCATCGGTCATTGGGCAAGCGTGCGTGACCGGATTGCGGCCGGGGAGGACGTCGCGTTCGATCGCGTCGACGCCTTCGCAAGCGATGACCCCGACCGCCAACTCGCGCTTGCACGCGAGTATTATGCGCTCGAGCGCGCCAAACGCTTTTCGGACCTGAGCATCGACGAGGCCGTTGAACTGATCGAGCCCTGGGCTGAAACGGCCTCGGACCTGATCGACGCTTACGGGTGCGTGGAGACGATCCGTGCCTTGGTCGCCGCCGAGTACGTCCTCGCGGTGTACGGCAAGTGGGTCCTACCTGTGACGCATGCAGGGGCCGTGGGGGTCTGGGAGGCCACCTGCGGCGGTGTCGGGAACGGAGGTTCCTTCTGGCTGCGCAAGACGACCGGCGAGCCCTTCGGAGAGGACGAGGGTGCCACGCTCGTTCGCTGGATCGAGGAGGAGTTCGAGAGCGATGCCGAGGAGATGGGGGACGACGCCAGGGTGTCGGCCTACCTCGAGGACGCGTACGTGATCGCGGGTGACGCGTCGAGCCTTGGGGAGGACGACGACGACGAGGACGACGACGACGGCGAGGACGAGGGCGAGGGGCCGGAGTCGGACTTCGAAGGCGTATTGCGCCTTGCTGGCTGGAACGACACCGAGCCAGGAATCCAGATCAGCCTCGGGCGCAGGGCAGGTGTCTGGTGTTTCCAAACCGGCGACGCCGACTACCCCGCCGTTCCCGAAGCGGTCGCAGAGTCGCTCGTAGCCTTGTTCGAGCGCGGCGTCGCCGGGATCGCGCCGCGACGAACGCTTCGACCGCTCGCGGTCGATCGGAACTGGCTCGTCGAGGGCCCCGGGACATCCCAGGTGATGCGCTTCGACGTGATCGCGCCGGAACAGTGGCCCCTCGTGAACGCTGCCATGGCCGTCTTCGAGGTGCACGCGGTGCTCGTCGCGTTCGCCTCCGAGCCCTCGCCCCCATTCGCGGTCCTCATCGCGTCGGGACCGAATCGCCTCGCAGCGATCGAGGCCTGTTGGTCTGACGATGGTTTCCTCTATCGGCGCAAGAGTGACCCCAAAGAGACCCACAGTTCAATCGGCGGCTGGTCCGAGGACGCCACGACCGACCTCGCGAGCCTCGTGCCCGATCTCGACCGGCTGATGCCCATCGTCTTGCACCCGCTCGCCGCATGGGAACTGCTCGAACCGGTGCGCGCACTGCAGTCGGATCAGACGGCCCCCTGTCGACGCGATTGGCTCGACTTCGCGGAGAAGGCGATCGCCACCTACGCTCCGGCCACGCTGCTTCCCCCGCTCACACCTTTCGGAGACGAGGACATGGCAGACCAGAACTCTCCAACAGAGATCACCCTCGACCGAGAGCTCGTCGGCGTTCAACACGCCCGTGTCGACGAGAACGGCTACCTGACCCTGGACCTCGGGGACCGTGTTCTCGGACCGCCAGCCCTCATGACGAAGGTGCGCGAGCCCTTCGTCGCATTCAGGTTCGGCGTCGAGGGTGGCGGCGGAACGATTCTCGCCCGATTGGAGCGTGGCAGTTTCGTATTCTGGCGCGAAACATCCGTGATGACCGTCGACGGCGACGGGCCCGAAGACGCGTGGACGCGCTCGACATCGAGCCGGTCGAGACTTTTCGTGCCGCTGGTGCTCGACGACGACATGCACCACTACTTCTGCCTGCAGCTGCATCCGCTCGTCGCCTACACGATGCTCGAAACGATCATTCGCTGCATCGTTCGCGGCGTGATCGCACGGAGACCGAAGTCCCTCGAAGCAGCCATGGTCGGACTCGGTCGGATGATCGCCGCGGCCATCGCCCCCGACTCGGAGCCCGTTCCACCAGGGCTGGACGGCCTGCTTCGGGAGGCCGACCTGGGCTATGCGGTGCCGCGATGGATGCGAGCGATTCGTGCGTCGTTGCGTGGCAGAACGACGGACCTCTACGCGGACGACGGAGAATGAGCGAAGCGTCGAGCCTCGTGCCAGGGGGCGCAGACGGGCGCCTGGACCCGCACTGAACATGCGCTCCTCGTTTCCGATCCGCTCCATGAGGAGCATGCTCGCCCCAGCGACACCAAGCCGAAACGTCGAATCGTGGAGCCGACATGCCGATCCAACCGTGGGCCGACCCCATCCGCCTGCTCGCAGCCTACGACGCCGACCAGAACGTGAGCGAGTCCTTCGCGCACAATCTTCGGCACCTCCGACACGTCCACGGCGGCTACGCGCTCGCAGCGGAGAATCGGCTGTCGTTCGATCCGCGCGGGGACTACTGGCGCCGGCCGGGCCGCCGAGCTGCGGTTTGGTACCTCGCAAACCTCGGTCCGGGCGCGTTCGCGCCGGCCGCCGCCATGCGTCGAATTGGGGTGCAAGTGTGTCGCGCCCTCGATCGAATCACCGAGGACGAACCATACGAGGAAGTCCGACTCTACCACCCTCAGTGGGGCGCACTCGTCGAGCGAGCGATCGCCGAACGCTTGCCCGCTCTTGCGAGCAGCAAGGACTGGGTTGCATGGCGAGCCGCGCGCGGCGCTGCCCTCGACCGGTCATTGGCTGATGAAGTTGCGGAGTTTCTACGGTCCACCGTACAGAGCTACGGCGCCTGGGGTGCAGGCCATGAGCCACCGTTGCGTAAGCGAATCCCCTGGTTCTGTTACCTTGGTGCAGGCGATGACGAGCTCGATCGGCGCCGAGCCTATTTCTTCGGGTGGGCGAACCTGTTCTGCGCGACGAACGCGTACCGCTTCTCTGGCTCACAGAACTTCGCCCCGGTGCTTCAAAACACGCCGAGCGACACCCTCCTTGGGTATGTGGACCAGTGGTTCGCAGGCAAGGACCCGCGGGACGTTGGCTTCAGCTCGTTCGGGTCTCACGATGACGCGCCGGTGGATCGCAGCAAGTACACGCCGGTGAGCGAACTCTGGGGCCTCGTCGCGCTCAATCGTGTGCCGTATGTGAACGGCATCAACTCAGAGCGGTTTCGTGTCTTGGCACTCTCGACCGGGGTCCCGGAAGACACTCTCGCCACCAACTACGACATTGCCTTCGCCCTCGGAGCCTGGGTTCAGCAGCTCGTCGCGGCGGCGCCCGAGATCGAGTCCCGTGCGGCGGCGCTGTTCGATGGGGCGGCCGGGAAGCCCCTTGTCGAGCCTGTGGTCCCCTTCGAGATGCTGTCTACGGATCGCCTCGCCAGACGATTGAATCAACCTGCCTCGGCCTTGGAGGACAGCAGGCTCCTCCAGCTGATCGAGGCGGGCGCCCGAAAGACCTTCGGTGGGTGGACGATGCGCGAACGCGCGATCGCCGGAATCCACCTTTTGCTGGACGCCGCGATCGACGGGTCGAGGGCCGACGATGAACTAGTTGGACCGGCGCCCGAACTGGTCGCTCCTCGTCCGCCACCGCCGCCGTCGCCTCTGCCGGAAGGCCAAGCGGCGCCGGCACCAGCCGTGCCTCCGGACGCGGAGCAGGCTCGCGACGACATTCAGCATCTCCCGACACCCCTCGTCCCGTTCGCCCAGCGCGCTCTTGCGTACGTGCGCGGTGGCATGCACGTCCTGTTGGCCGGCGCACCCGGCACGGGGAAGACTCAGATCGCGCAGTTCGTGGCCGCCGCGTGGAACAGTCCGAGACGTACACTTCCGCAGACGTTGCGCGTGAGCGAGGCCCCACCGACCGTCGTCGCGAATTCGGCCTGGTCTCCGTTCCACACGATCGGCGGCCTCGTCCCAGACGAACACCAGCGCTTCGTGCCTGCCCCCGGCGCGTTTATCGCCAAGCCCAGCTCCGGCGACACCCCGCGCACGTGGTCGCTCTATGCTGGCGCCGTCGTCCTCGATGAAATGAACCGCGCAGATCTGGACCGGGCCATCGGGGATCTCTACCCGATGCTTGCTGGAAACGTCAGGAAAGTGAACCCCACCGGTCTGCCTGGGATCGACGAGATCACGCTGCCACCGGAGTTCCGCATCATCGCTACAGTCAACGATGCCACAATCGACGACGTGGTGTTCCCGATGTCGCAGGGATTGGCACGACGTTTCGTCCGAATCGATCTCCTGGGTGCGTCCCAGGCCGACGCCGTCGACTTCATCCGAAGCTTCCGCAAGAAGGATGATGATGGTCGCTGCGCCGTCGCAGAAAGCGCGCTGCAGGCGCTGTTCGAGGCCGCGAAGGAAAAGAAGCTGCTCTCGGGTTCCGAGGAACGGTTGCCCTTTGGTGCCGGGTGGTTTGCCCTCCTCGGACGTTGGGTCCAGGGGCGTTTTGACTTCCCCGGCGGTGGAACCGAAGTGCCTGTGGACGATGCCCGACGGGCGCTCGTTGCGAGCCTCCGATCCGCCGTTCGGAACGGCGATCAGCTTGCCAGCGTGCTCGCGCAGATCGATCCGGACAACGCTGAATGAGTGCGTCTGCGCTGGTTGCTGAGACCGGTCGCGAGGCTCACTGGCGGACGACGATCCGCTCGTGGCTCCTCGGGCGACTTGGCGCAAACGTGATCACGGAGGCGCTCGACCAAGCCGCCGAGGCCACCTTCTCGGCGCCCTATCTCGGGTGGTGGATCTTCGAAGGCCTGCAGGTACCGCGTACCGGGCGGTGCCTGTCCGAGTCCTGGGCCGAGGTCGCACGCGACGCCGACAGCCTGCTCCGGACCTGGAATCCCCGTCACCGCCTCGTCGATACACCCGAAGGACAGATCGACTGGGAACGAACGATCGCGCTTGGCCCGCGGGTCCATGCGCGCGAGTACGTCACGGTGACCTCCAGGGTTGGACTCAGCGACGATGAACGATTGGCACTACTGGGTTGGTCAGCCTGGGTCCTCGAGCTGTGGCCGAAGTGGTGCGACCAGATTAGCGCGCTTCCCGCTAAACGGAGCGCTGCGAGTCCCCTCGCCAAGTGGTTGGCCGGCAACGCCCGGAGTCGAAGCTCTCCGGAAAGGGCGCTGCTCAATCGTTGGGCGCACGTCGCCGCGCGCTCTCGGTATCCGCTGATGCGCGAGTTCATCGCACGAACGCTTTGGGCATGGCTCAAGCCTGAGCAGGAGATCGATCGGTTACCTCTGCCGGGCAAGCGCGACATCTTGTTCCAGCTCTACGCGGCCGTGTGCATCGCACGCGTTCTGCGCCCCCGGCCAAGAGCCGTTCGCTGGATACACCGCAAGAGTGATTCGAATCAGGGCGACGCCGGCCAGGTCGAGGACGGCGGCCTCGTCATCAAGTACGAGTTGTCGTTCGCCTCCAAGGACGTGGTCGCTGCGCCGCTCTTTCCCAAGGCCGCCATCGCTGGCCTGAGTCGCCACGACGTCGACTGTGGGCGACGCCTGGACGTCCTCATCACCCTGCCGCACGACCCGCCGCTGTCCTGGAAGTACATCCTGGTCGAGGTCAAGAGCGGGCGAGAAGGACCACGGGACGCCGTGCTCCAGCTTCTGCAGTACCGTCAGGCGCTCTCGTCCAATTGCGACGGAGCCTTTGTCCTCTGGGGCATGGGCGAAGGCGAAGCGTGGGATAAGAACGGCGCGGTCGACAGCCTCAAGTCCGAGCCCCTGCGCGCCGGCGAAGACGTCTGGGTCTTCTCCACTCCGGAGAGCGCCGCCTCCATGCTCGCTGCGCTCCAAATTGGGGCTTCTTCTTGACGCTCCATCTGAGAGGCACCGAGAGAGTCCCCTCGCAGGGCAGGGCCTGAGCGGGTGATCCCGACGTGCGACGTGGGACCGCATCGCGACAATGGCCGTCAGGGGAGTCCGGGCCGGACCAAACAGACGTTCAGTGCCGTGGCTCGGGAGGCACGGGGCGCATACCTCGGGTGTGAGCAACGACCCCATCCGCGTACGCCTATCGCCCGAGCACGTGCATGCTATCGTCGCGGGCCTGGACCTCAGAGCCGGGAGTACCGTCATGTCCAAGACCGACGCGTGGACGCGCCGCTTAGAGCTGCTGCATATCCTCATGGCGCGCGGCAAGATGCAGACGCATCAGGCGGCGCGCGCGCTCGGCGTCGAGCGACGCACGGTGCTCGAGGACTTGAAGGCCCTCTCGGAGCACGGGGTCCCGATTGCGCCCGACTCGGAGGATGCGCGCAATCCGGAGCGCGCGTGGGTGCTCGAGGACGCGTGGCGACGGGTCGGGATGACGTTCGGGTTGGCCGATCGGCTGTCGGTGCGGTTCGGGCGCGAGATGCTCGAGGGGTTCCTGCACGAGACCGATCTCGGGCGCGCGTTTTCGAAGCTCGACGATGTCGTCGCGAGCCACACGGAGGGGCGCAGCTCGCCCGCGCACGATGAGCTCGCGCGGCGCTTCATCTATGTGCAGGAGCCTGCGAAACAGTACGGCGCGCACAGCCACACGATGGCCGAGTTGGTCGAGGCGATCGTGCGCGCGCAGCCGGTCAGCTTCACGTACACGCGCGCGACGTTTCCGCGCACGGAGAAGCGCCATAAGAACGTGTCACCGTACACGCTCGCCGTCTATCGGCGCGGGCTATATGCCATCGTACAATTGCACAAGGGAACGCCTGTCACATTCGCGATCGAGCGCATGTCGGACTTCGAGCGCAACGAGAAGCTCGTATTCGAGTACCCGCGCAAGTCGGAGTATGACCCGAAAAAGCTGCTCCTCACACGCTTCGGGCTGAGCGACGACGGTAAGGCGCCCGAGGTCGTGCGCCTGCGCTTCGCGCCCGAGGCGCGCGTATTCGCCGAGGAACGCATGTGGATGGCAAATCAGAAAGTGACGCCACTCGAGGACGGTGGATGTGACATCGAGTTCAAGGCGTCCGGGCTCGAGATCATCAACCGCATCATGGAATATGGGCACTTCGTGGAAGTGCTCGCGCCGGCGCGGTTGAGGAACGAGGTCGGTGATCGGCTGGCGAAGGCACTCGCGCATTATCGAGGGTAGGGCGCAGGCCGGGGGGCGAGCGAGATGACGTTGACACCGACCGTGGGTCTGGCGCTCGATGGCGCGCATGTGACTGCTGGCGATCTGGCGCCGGCGTCGCTCGGCGCGCCGGTATGGGGACCGCGCGCGCTCTTGACAGATCTGGAGCTACGCTTCGGCCTCGGGCCGCTACGGATCGATCCCGTCGCGCGGATGGTCGCGGCGCGGGATTGGCTTGCAGCGGAGATCGAGCGCGGCGGCCCGGGGACGCGCGCGTTTCATGCGCGGTCGTTTGCGGTCGATCCGTGGGGCACGACACGGACGGTGTTGGAGCTGCTCGACACGCTGAAGGAGTCGGGGTGGGACGGCCAGGACGTGTCCAACGGGGGCGCACGCCTCCCGGTGCTGCGCGCACTCGCAGCGGGGATTTCGGCAGGCGAGTCGGACCGGTTGGTGCGGCTCGAGGCGCGGATCGCTGAGGCCTTTGGTGCCGGCGCCGCGGCGCCGTATCCGTCGATGGTCCTAGCCGACCCGACGTTCGAATGGCCGGGCCGCTGGCAGCGCGTACTGGCGCTGCTCGCGCGGCTCGGGACGGCGCTCCGCGTCGAGGGCGTGGCAGATCCCGAGACCCTGGCGCCTCTCGACGGGCGCGATTCGGATCTGGCGCGGGTGCAGCGCTTCCTGGTACTGGGCGGCGCGCGCCCGACCATGAGAGGCGACGGAACGCTCGTCCTCTTGCGCGCCGAAACGCCGGAGCCGCTCGCGGATGCCTTGGCGGCGGTCGCGGCGACGCTCGCTGGACACTCGCCGGACGCCACGATGGCGGTGCTGCGGACGGCCGAGCATGGGGCGCTCGACGCGGCGCTCGCGCGCCAGGGGATGCCACGACTCGGGGGGCGCGGGTCGCTTGGAGTGCCACTGGCGGGCGCGTGGTTGCCGCTGCTGGTCGCACTCACGCGCACACCGTTCGACGTCGAAGCGGCGGTCGATCTGGTGCTCTTGCCCGACGCGGGCTGGGCCGGGCGCCATGTGGGCGCGCTCGCGGGCGCGCTGGCGCAGCGACCTGGGATTGGGGCGGCCAATGAGACCTGGCAAAAGGCGCTCGGCGAGGTGCGCGCGACGGATCCCGACGGGGCCGCGCGGGTCGAGCGTTGGCTCACGCCGGCCGCCGTGTCGAGCGCGGACGAGCTGGATGCGGCCGAGCTCGCCGAGCGCGTGCGACTCGTGGACGCGGTCCTCCAGAAGAAGACGCAGCAGGCTTATGTGCGCGCGCGGGCACATGCGGACGACCACGCAGGCGCGGCGGCGGCCGACGCCTTCGAGACGGCGCGGACGACCCTCGCGGCGTGGGTCCGGGCGTTGCCCGCGCAGGGGGCGATCGCGGCGGCGCCGCTCGATGCGCTGCTCCGCAATTTTGGTGTGCGGGCGACGGGAGCGGTGACGCCACATGAGGCGGGCGTGCTCGAGCGCGCCGATGACCCAGCGGCGATCCGGGCGCCGGTCGATGCGATCCTATGGTGGGGCTTCGTCGATCCGGGGGCGCCACCCGCGAGCCCTTTTCGGCAGACCGAGCGCGAGGCGCTGCGGGCGATCGGGGTGCGCGTGCCCGAGCCGATGGACGCGCTCGCACGACAGGCAGCCGCCTGGAGGGGGGTCCTCTTGCGTGCGCGGCGGCGGCTGGTGCTCGCGTTTCCCGAGCGCATCGGGGGCGCCCGGCAGCGCTTGCACCCGCTCTGGTCGGAGCTGTGTGGACGCCTCGACTGGGACGGCGTCGCGGCCGAGGGTGAGCACGACCTCGAGCGCGCGGCGCACGCGATCACGGGGCGAGGCGATCTCGCCGCTGCCGTGATCCCGACGCGCGTCGCAAGCGCCGCGGCAATCTGGAATATGCCAGAGCGTGCCACTGGCACATTCCCTGGAATGCCGGACAGCGTCTCTGTGTCGGCGCTCGGGAACCTACTCGCGTGCCCGCTGCGTTTTGTACTCGAGAAGTTCGCGCGTGTTGCCGCGCGCGAGGTCGGATTGCTGCCGGCGGTCCCCGTGCTGTTTGGGAACCTCGGGCATCACCTGTTCGAAGTGCTGTTCGCGCGGGGCCTGCTGGCGCCGGGGCTCGATGACGCGGCGATCGGCGCGGTGCTGGATGAGCTGATCGCGGCCGAGGGGGCTCCGCTTGCGCGGCCAGGGCGGGCATCGGCGCGACGCGCGACGACGCGGCAGTTCGTCGCGGCCGTCCAGAGCTTCGTGGCGTGGCTGGCGCGCGAAGGGCTGACGCCGGTGGCCCTCGAAGAGGAGATGAAGTCGTCGTGCGCGGGGCAGCCGATCCACGGGCGCGTCGATTTCCGCGCGCGCGGAGTTTCGGACGCGGGCACCGGCGCGGGCGCCATCGTGGACTTCAAGTGGTCCACGCGCCCGCACGAGGAGGCCGTCGCGGGCGAGCGGGCGGTACAGCTCGCGAGCTACGTGCATGCGCACATGGGCGCGCACGACGCGGGTGGATCGCAGCCCCGGGCGGCGTTCTTCGGACTACGCGACGGGCGCCTGGCCGAGGCAGATCCGGCGCGCATCGCGCGGACCTGGGCCCACATGGAGCGCATGCTACCGAAGGCCCAGGCGGCCCTCGCGACGCGGCGCGTGTTGGTAACGGGGGTCCCTGGGGCGCCGTCGCTGGCGGCCGCGCTCGGCCTCGAAGATCCGACCCCACCGCCCGACACGGCGACGATCTGCAAGTATTGCCGATTCGACCTGCTGTGCGGGCGCACGCGTACGCATACGTCCGCGACGTCGCCCGATGAGGAGCAAACAGCATGAGCGACAGCGACGCCAGCCAGGCCGCGCGCGGCCTGACCGTCATCGGTGCGAGCGCGGGCACCGGCAAGACCCGTCGACTGACGGACGTCGTGTGGGATGCGTGTCGCCCGCACGCGACCGAGAGCCCGAGCCCGATCTCACCCGAGCGCATCGTCGCCGTGACCTTCACCGAGAAAGCAGCCGGCGAGCTGGCCGATCGCATTCGAACCAAGCTCTTCGCCGAGGGCGCGGCCGACGAGGCGCTGCGCCTATCGCAGGCCTACCTCGGGACCGTGCACGCGGTCGGACTCCGGCTCATCGGAGAGCACGCGCTCGAGGCCGGGCAGCCGCCCGAGGTGAGCATGTTGCCCAAGGACGGCGGCGAGATCCTGCGGACGCTCCTGGAGCGCGCCGTGCCGCCCGATCGCCAGGCGCGTCTCGAGGCGCTCGTGGAGCAACTCGGGGTCGCGTGGGACAATAAGGCGCATCGCTCGCTGTGGCAGGCCGACATCTTCAAGATCGTCGATGCGGCGCGCGCGAACCGCATTGCCGTCGAGGCACTGCCGGCCATGGCCGAGCGCTCGTGGCTTGGCTTCAAGGCGCACCTGCCGGCGCCCACCCCGGGGCGCGACTTCGACGCCGAGCTGCGTGCGGCGTGTCGACAGGCGCTGGCGGCGGATCTCGGCAAGGACACCACGGACAAGACCGCGAAGGTGCTCAAGACGCTGCGCGACATCGTTGGGTACGGCGATGGGGCTCCCGCGTGGCGCTTCTGGCTCAAGCTCGCGCACCTCGACCCGAGCGTGAAGTCGCGCCAGGTCTTCGAGCCGCTGCGGCGACTCGGCGACGCCCACCCGGCGCACCCGCGACTGCATGAAGACCTCGAGTCGTACATCAAGGATGCGTTCGCGGCGGCGGCCGATGTGCTCCGCGCGTTCGGCGCGTGGAAGGCCGAGCGGCGCGTCATCGACTGGAACGACATGCTGGATATTGCGCTGGCGGTGCTGGACGTCCCGGAGATCGCGGCGGACCTCGGCGCGCGCCTCGGGCTGGTCGTGGTCGACGAGCTGCAGGACTCGGGGCCGCTGCAGCTTGCGCTGTTCGCGCGCCTGCACGCGATCGTCGGGCGCTCCGTGTGGGTCGGGGATCCGAAGCAGTGCATCTTCGAGTGGAATGGGGCGGACCCGGGGCTAATGGATGCGCTCCTGTCGGAGGTCGCGCAGACGGGCGGTGAGAGCGAGCGCCTGGGCACCAACTATCGGTCGCGCGCGGCCCTGGTCCAGGGGTGCTCGGCGCTCTTTGGTGCGGCGTTCGCGAGCGTCGGCATGACGCCGGCTGACGTCGCCGTCACGCCGTGCCAGCGGCGCGCGAGCGACCCGCCCGCCCTCTCACGGCTGGCGCCTTTGGGGGTGGCGTTCATCGACGCAGAAAACGGCCCGGCGCCGGAGCAGCTCGCCGCGACGATCGCGGGAATGCTCGCGCGGCCCGACGAGACGCCCGTCCTCGACCGTCGCTCGGGCGCGGTGCGTTCGGTGAAGGCCGAGGACATCGCGGTCCTCTATTACACGAACAACGAATGCGAGGCGCTGGCGGTCGCGCTGCGCGAGCGTGGCATTCCGGCGACGGCGGCATGCGGCGGGGTGATGCAGACGCCCGAGGGCCGGGCGGCGATGGCCGCGCTGCGCCTCCTGCTGAGCGGCGACGAGCCGCTCGCCGAGGCCGAGCTCGAGGCGCTGGCCGGCTTCTCGGCGTTCGGGAACGATCCGGACCGGGCCCGCGAAGCGTGGCTCGCGGGGCTCTTCACGCCGCAGAGCGAGCGCACGCGCGGCCGTTGGACCCAGCTCCTCGACGGCGTCCGTAGCGACCTCCCGGCGCTCTCCCCGAGTGCCGCGCTGGACCGTGCCTTCGCCGCCCTCGATCTGCCGCGTGCCGTCCTTGGTTGGGGCGAAGGCGATACGGGCCCCCAGCGACAGGCGAACCTCGACGCGCTCCGGCGCATGGCGCGCGCCTACGAGGCCGAGTCCGCCGGAGGCGCCAGCGCTGCCACGCTCTCAGGCCTCGCGCGCTACCTGAGCGACGCGCACGAAACCAAGGACCGCGACGCGCAGCACACGTCGGACGGGGCGGGTTCGGTGGTCGTGACGACCTATCATCGCGCCAAAGGCCTCGAGTGGCCGGTGGTCATTCTCGCGAGCCTCGATCGCGGCAAGAAGGCAGAGCCCTTCGACGTGTGGCCCGAATCGACCGGGGCGCCGAGCCTCGCAAACCCGCTCGCCGGGCGCTGGATCCGCTACTGGCCGTGGCCCTACGGGAACATGGACTCGGGCGCGCTGCGCGATGCGGTCGAGAATGGCCCCGTCGGGCGGGAGGTCGCCGAGCGCGAGCGGCGCGAGCGACTGCGACTGCTCTACGTCGGGTTCACGCGGGCGCGGGACCACCTCGTATTCGCGATTCCGCGGACCAGCAAGGGCGCTTGGAAGAAGGCGTGGCTCGACGAGCTCGAGATCGGCCAGACGAAGCTCGTCGCGCTGCCCGATACCGGCGAGGGCATCGCACACTTCCATGGTCCGAGCGGCACAGGCTCGGTGGCGCTCGCGTGCCGCCGGTTGTTCGCAGACGAAACGCGCTTCGTCATCGCGGCGCCACGCGCGTTCGTGCGCCCCGCGGAGCTCGTCGCGCGCCCACCCCGCCGCATCGCGCCGTCGAGCGTCGCAGCCTCGGACCTCCGCGCGCTCGGCGGCGTGGCGCTGCGAGCTGGCGAGGTCATCGTGCTCGGCGAGCCGCTCGGCGATCGGGTGAAGAGGCGGGGCACGGGGCCGGTCGACGATGCCCACGCCGAGCGGGTTGGACTCGCCGTGCACGGCTTCCTCGCAAGCGACGCCCCGACCGCGGCCCGCGCGACGCGCCTCGACCGCATCGCATCGTGGCTCGCAGGCTACGACCTCGTCGGCAACATCGATCACGACGCCGTGCTCGCGAGCGCCGACCGCTTCTGGGCCTGGGTCGCCGCGCGCTGGCCGGGCGCCCTGCTGCGGCCCGAGGTCCCGGTGCGGGCACGCGTCAGCGGCGCCGGAAACGCCCGCACGCTGGTCGGGACCATCGACCTCCTCGTCAAGACCGAGGACCGTACCGTGGTCATCGACCACAAGACCGCGCACGCACGCCACAACCCGGGGCACGTTGCGGACAAATATGCCACGCAGCTCGGGGCCTATCGCTTGGCACTCTCTGGCACATTCGCGAAGGGCGGCGACCCGAGCGGAGGAGAGCGCGCCGTCGAGACCTGGCTGCACTTCCCGATGGCGGGCCTGATGGTGGCCCTCGTCGAGTAGGGGCGGCGAGGTCGTCAGCGTCTTGGTTCACGATCGGCCGCGGCGCTCGGGCATCCAAAGGAAAGTTTGTTCAGTACGCAGCACGCTGACGAACAGGGTGCATCGTGCGTGATGAGAGTCCCCACACGGGGAATCCGATGACGGTTGTCGGCGCCCGCCGCGGCCAATCGACATCGATCGGCCGTCCTGCGGCGAGGAGAAATCCCATGCGGGTCTCCCTGCTCGTTGTCTGCTCCGCCTGGATCGCCATGGCCACGATGGCGCTCAAGGGGCGCGACCTCTTTTGCAAGGCGCGCAAGCACTCACCGCGCGGCCCCGCCCTATCTTCGCATCCTCACATCCGGCGCCCTGAGCGCCAAGGAGTCCCTATGCCCGAAGCCCCACCGAGCCTCGCGCCGAACGGCAAGCGTCATTTGCACGAGCCGATGCTCGACCTCTACTACCGGCCGGAGATGGCGGTCACGTTCGATCCCGCCGGCAACTTCTCGCGCAGCCCGTCGAAGCCGCGGCGGTTCGTCGCGCACCTCGGGGCGTCGACGCTTGCGCCGTTCGTCACCACGCGCGGAGACTTCCCGCCGCTCACACGCGACGACCTGACGTTGGCGCACACGGAGGAGTATGTGGACGCGTTCCTCGCGGGGCGCGCGCCGCGCGCGACGGGTAGCGGCCTCGCGTGGACCCCCGAGTTCGCGGACACGGTGCGCTATACCAATGGCAGTCTCGTCGCCGCCGTCCGAGGCGCGCTCGCGAGCCCGGCGCGCATCGCGCTCAGCCCGACCAGCGGCTTCCATCACGCGCGCCCGACGGGCGGCAGCGGCTTCTGCACCTTCAGCGGTCAGGTGATTGCCGGCGTCATCGCCTGGCGTGAAGCGGGCGCACGCGGCGCGTGGATCGATCTCGACGCACATTTTGGCAATTCCATCGAGGACTCGCGACGCGCCTTCCCCGAGCTGGCCGAGGCTATCCCGGCGGGCTGCAACATCAACCCCTCGGGGCACGGGCCGGACTACCTCGCAGACCTCGAGCGGCAGCTCGCGATGCTCGGCGCGCGCGTCCTCGCCGGCGAGATCCAGTACGTCGCCGTCGCCCACGGGGCCGACTCGCATCGCGACGACGACCTCGGCGGACAGTGCTCGACGGACGAGTGGCTGGCCGCGAGCCACCTCGTCTATGGCGCCGTCGGCGCGTGGAGCCAAGCGCTCGGGCGCCCCGTCCCGCTCGTGCTCGCGCTCTTCGGTGGCTACCGGCACGACGCGCCCGAGAGCGTCCTCGAGCTGCATCTCGCCGACACGGCCATCGCCTTAGGGACGCTCGCGCCGGTCACCATGACCTATGTGCCACATGTGGTTTCGAAGGCAGGTGACTGACAGCGCCGATCGAGTTCACCGAGCGCGGTATCCGGCGTCCTTGAACCAGCTGACGATGTGGCTTCTCGGTAAGTCGTTCATGGCGCGCACGATCTCGCGGTCGACGGCGTCACGTGAGCGGGCTTTGGCTCGTCGAAGTCGCTCTTTGAGCCAGGCCCAGAAGGTCTCGATCGGGTTCAGCTCGGGCGAGTATGACGGCAGGAGGAGGAGCCGCGCGCCTGCGCCTTCGATGAGTTCTCGCACCCGCGGTAACCGGTCGGCCGGGTGCACACTCCCCGGATGACCCTCGCCGGTCTACTCGTGCCTGCGGAGGCGGATATGGCAAAGCGGCGATCGCGGAAGCATGGCGAGTGGTGCAAGCTCATCGAGACCCTGGAGCGTTCTGGCCAGAGCTCCCGGGAGTTCGCGGCCGCCCGGAGCCTCGACCCGTCGACGGTGGCGTGGTGGCGGTCGAGGCTGCGGCGCGAGGCGCGTGCCCAACTTTTCGTGCCGGTGGAGGTCTCCGATGCCGAGCCGGCGCGGCTCGGACGCCTCGAGGTGAGGTTGCCGTCCGGCATCGTGCTGACCTTCGAGGAGTCCTTCGATACTGCCGGTCTGCGCGGCCTGATTGCCACGCTCATGGGGGCGACGTGATCGGGCTGCCGGGCTCGGTGCGCATCTATTTGGCCACAGGCGCGGTCGACCTTCGCAATGGTCCCGACGGCCTGGCGGCCGTGGTCAGGAAGGCCTTCGACGACTCCGTCTTTTCGGGCCACCTCTTCGTGTTTCTGTCGCGCCGCTCGGACCGCGTGAAGATCCTCTGGTGGGATCGGGGCGGCTATGTCGTCTATTACAAGCGCCTCGAAAAGGGTCGCTTTCGGCGTCCGGCGAACCCGTCCGCGGCGACGCGCGTGACGCTGTCGGCAGCCGAGCTGAGTTCGCTCCTGGAGGGCATCGACCTCACGCGGGCCAAGCGCAGCAAGCTCTGGGAGCCCGCCTGCCGAAAGGGGATCGACTCGCCTTCACCGATGTGATCAAAGCTTCGGGATGGCACGGCCACACGATTGCAGCTACCGCACCGAGGCCGACGGCCTGCGCACCGAGCTCGTCGACACGCAGGCCCAGCTCGCGACGGTGCAAGCGCGCGTGGACGAGCTCGAGCGTGCACTCGCGGCGCAGGCGAAGAAGGCGATCGGTCGCACGTCGGAGCGTCGCAAGTTCGCCGAAGACGCCCCGGCGGCCCGCCCCAAGAACGACGCCGCGGCGCAAGAGAAGCGGGCCGAGAAGCGCGCGGCGCGGAGCACGTTGCCGACCGTCGCCGTGCCGCACGCGGTTCCGGAGGCCGAGCGCACGTCGTGCACGGAATGCGGCGCGTCGTGTTTCGTGGAAGTCGCGCGCGACGTCTCGAGCGAATACGAGTGGGTCCCGGGGCACCTCGTGCGTCGGGTGCACCTGCGCGAGACGTTGCGCTGCGCGGCCTGCAACCACTTCGTGCGCGCGCCGGCGCCGCCACGCGTTGTCGACAACGGGCAATACGGGCCAGGTTTCGTCGCGCGCGTCATCGTCCACAAATGTGCCGACTGCGTGCCGCTGCATCGCCAGGTGAAGGCCCTGGCGCGCGACGGATTGCATGTCGCGCCCTCGACGCTGGTCGACCTCTTTCGGCGCGGCGCGGAGCTCATCGAGCCCATCTACAACCGCATGCGTGATCTCGTGAAAATGAGCGCGTGGGTCCACGCCGACGAGACGTCGCTCAAGATGCAGAAGGTCGAGAAGCTCGGCTTCATCTGGACGTTCGCGACGCCCGCGGTCATCGTGTACTGCTTCAGCCCGGACCGCAGCGGCGAGACGCCGTGCGAGGTCCTGGGCGATTCCGAGGGCGTCTTGGTCGTCGACGGCTACACCGGCTACAACGCCGTCACCGTCCCTGGCAAGCGCGTGCGCGCCGGCTGCAACGCCCACGCCCGGCGCAAGTTCTTCGAGGCCCAAGACGGCGGCGGCGACGCCGCCAAGAACATCCTCGGGCAATTCGCCGTGGTCTTCGCCGTCGAGCGCGAGGCCGCGGGCGACGACATCGTCGGAAAGCCGCGACACCTCGAGATGCGACGCGAACGGTCGCGACCCGCGATGCAGTGGATCAAGGATTGGTGCGACAAACACGCCGACGACCACGCGCCCAAGAGCCCGATGGGCGCCGCCGTCCGCTACTTTCGCAACCAATGGGAAGCGCTCACCGTCTTCCTCGACGACGCGCGCATCTCACCCGACAACAACTGGAGCGAGCGCCTTCTCCGAATCATTGCACTCGGGCGCAACAATTACCTCTTCGTCGGCCACGAAGAGGGCGGGGACAACCTTGCGATGCTCTGTTCGATCATCGCGACCTGCGACTCGCACGGCGTCAATCCTGCTGCCTATCTCGCCGACATCTTCATCCGCGTTCAGGCACATCCCGCCGACCGAATCGACGAGCTTCTTCCCCATCGCTGGAAGCAGCTCGTCGCACAGCCGGCCGCCGGTCCCTGACCACTGGGCTCATCCGTAACCTCAGCACGCCGCCCTGCTGGCGGGCCCGAGACGTGCGCACGACGCGACCGATCTGTCCGACGTCGGGTTCGGCACAAGTGCGGCGAGAGCGCCACGTCCGACGTGCGGCACCGTGCCGATCGGTTACCACCCGCGCTACTCGGTGAGCACCGAGCCGATCCATGATGACGACATCCCCAGGCTTGAGTTCGGGGCTGAGCACCTGCTCGACGTACGCCGTGAAGACGTCGCCCGAAGTCGCGGCGTTGATCGTCGCCATGGCGATTAGCCCCGACAGGGATAGCGCGCCGATCAGCGTGATCACCTGACCGCGGTTCCGGGGGACATAGTCGTAGACCCGCTCACCTCGTGGACTACGCCCGCGGGTCGGAGTCATCGAGGTCGTGACGCCAGACTCGTCGATGAAGACGAGGCGACCACCTGCGATTCGGCGTTGGACTCGGCCATGTTTGTCGCGGTCGGCCTCGCCCGCCAGCGTCATTCGCTCCGTTGCGACGAGGCCCTTTTTTTGAGCGTGTAACCGAGCTTGGCGACGGCACGAACCGTGCTGCTCCGGTGTCTTGACGTGCCCAGCGCGCGGTTCCAGCGTTCGGTGAGTTCCTCGTACGTGAGGTCCGGGTTGCGATCGATGATCCGCTTGAGCACCCCGAGCTGCTTTGGAGTCATCGTCGACGGGGGGCCGTATCGGCGAGGTCGAGGCTCCAAACCGCCGGTCTCCCGCTTAAGCGCCACAAGTCGGCGCATCGTCACTTCCCCGATCTTGAACTGCTTTGCCACCAGCCACTGCGGCAGCAGTCCCTCCTCGTACACTTCAATGACCCGCCGACGTAGATCGAGAGAAAGGGCTTGTGTCATGTGGCCTCCTCACGCGGTAGGCACTCCTTGGATCATGCAGTCAGCCGCGCGTCGAGTTTCCGCTCCGTGATCCGGAGCGGGGCTGTGAGATGGACTTGATGGCCACGATTCCCGAAGCCGTCCTCGATCTGATCAAGGATCGCCGCGTCCGCTTCGCCGGCTGCAGAATGACCCACATGTGGGGTACCAGCCTGAACTATGCCCCCCCCGTGCCTCTGGCGCAGGCGCTGCGCTACATCGAGCGGCACATCCCCCGGATGTGGAGTGCGAGCGCCTACCTCGACGACAACACCTTCCTCGTGTTCGATCCGCAGACCGGGTTCGTGCGGCACGCGCCGGTGCCCCCGCCCCCTGCCCCAGAGCCTTACGACCCCCACTCGCCCGCAGCCCAAGCATACGCTCAGCGCAAGGCCGATGAGCGCGCCCGCGAGGCCGTTCGCCACGCCCTTCGGAAGCGCACCGAGGGCAATCTCGAGGGCACGATCAAGACGCTCGTCAAGGCCGCAGGCAAGGCGCTCGACAATGCGAGACTCGCTTGCACGCTCGCGAAGATGCTCTCCGAGGCGGGCAAGGACGAGGCGGCAGAGCGGTGGTTTCTCCATGCCATGAAGGTCGCACCCGACGACCTCGATGTGCGAATGGGCTACGGCACCTTCCTCGGATTGAGCGGGCGGACGGCGGAGGCCCGTACGCTCCTCGCGGCGGTACACGAGGAGGTCCGTGCGCTCCTCGCGGCCGCCGACCCCTTGGACCGGGATCGGCTCGCAGACCTCGAGGATTTCGCCGTGGCTGCCCAGATCAACCTGGCGCACGCGGCCTTCGAGGCCGGCGAAAGCGCGCTCGCACGCGAGCTCGCCACGCCCTGGTTGAGCCACCCCGAGCACGGTTCCTGGGCCCACAGCGTGCTCGCGGACATCGTCGAGCGCGACCGGCTCGACCCCACGCAGCTGGCCAAAGAGGGCCTCGCCACCGGGCAGGTGTCTCCGCACATGGTCTGCCATCTGCTGGAGCGAGCGGTCGAGGCCGAGCCCTGCGACTTCGTGGCGCTCGACAGCATCATCGGGCGCGCGGACGCCTGCTTCGCGTTCGACTGGAAGCACGCGGAGCCCGAACTCGTCGCGGTGCTCGCGCAGGCGCGGCAGCGGTTCCTTCGCGGCGTGATGCTCCGGGTGGTGGAGGCGAGCGCGTGCCCGCATCTCGCCGCGCTGTTGGCGCCCGCCGCTGATGGGGACGATGGGGCGTAACCGCCCCGAAGACACCCACCGCGCTCACCCAAGCGCCGTCGACCCCTCGAGGTGGTTCGTTTGTTCAGTGGGCTGGAGCCGCGCGGCCGTGTGCAACTCTCCGGAGCATTCGCACCACCCGCCGGGAGACCCGTCATGTCATTGCCGCAAGCCGCCCTCGCAACGCTCGGTAGGTACGCCCGTCATCTCGCCACATCCGGCATGATCGTCGCCTGGGCGGCGTGCTTTGGATGTGACGACACCGATGCTCGAAAGGACGCGCTCGATACCCCGGTCGCCGATGCCTCGGACGACGCTCAGGATACCGGGTCCGGCACGGGAGATCCGGAAGTGCAAGGGCCCGACGCCCCGGGCGCGAGTCCCACGATCGCGATCACCTCACCCGAGGACGGCGCTCTCGCCTCCGTGGGCACCGTGGTCGCACTGCAAGCGCACGTCGTCGATGGCGACACGCCCTCGCAGCAACTCACGGTCACGTGGTCGTCGGACCCTGATGGCGTGATCGGGACGACCACACCGACGGCCGGCGGCGACACACGCCTCGAGGTCGCGGGGCTCTCGGTGGGACTCCATCGGCTCGACGCCACCGTCACGGACGAGAGCGGCCACGAAGCCACGGCGTCGATCACCCTCACGATCAACGCCCCGCCCGATCGCCCGACGGTGACGATTTCGCCGGACCACCCGACGACCAACGACGATCTCGAAGCCGTTCTCGAGGGCGTTTCAGATCCGAATCGCGCGGCGACCGATCTGACCGTCGCTTGGCATTGGTCCAAGGACGGCGTGGAACAAAGCGACCTGCGCACGTCGTCGGTTCGCGCCGCTCGCACGCAGAAAGGCGAGACCTGGGAGGTCCGCGTCACCGTGTCCGATGGCCACGCCGTCAGCGACGTCGCCGTCGACTCCGTCGTCATCGCGAACACGGTGCCGACGTGCGGCTCCGTCACCCTGACCCCCGCTGAGGCCCCCGCTGAGGCGACAACCACGAGCGAGCTCGTCTGTACTTGCGTGACGCGCGCCGACGCCGATGGAGATGCACCGGAGGATCTCTGCGCCTTCTATGATGGAACCGCCCTCCTTGCCGAGGTCCCGCCAAACGAGCAAGGCGCGTGTCACCTCGATCCGTCGCTCACCGCCAAGGGGATGGCCGTCACGTGCTCCTTCGAGCCGTCCGACGGCGAGGCGCAAGGCCCGGTCACCGCGTCGTCAGCGGTCTCGATCGGCAACACGGCGCCCACCGCACCCGTGAGCGTGGCGCTGACACCGACCGTGGCGGAGGCCGGCAGCGAGCTCTCGTGCGCCATCGCGGCCCCATCTGAAGACCCCGATGGCGACGCGATCACGTACGAGACGACCTGGTTTGTCGGCGCTCACCAGAGCGCCGGCGCGACCTCTGCGACCCTCCTCGCGGCGAGCCTCGCCCGCGACGATGCCGGCGCGACGCCGCGCCACGGCGACTCCATCCGGTGTGAGATGCGAGCGAGCGACGGCGTGTCGAGCTCGGAGCCGACCACCTCGAACGCGGTCGTCCTCGGTAACAGCGCCCCGATCGGTGGCCACGTGACGCTCTCGCCAACATCGGCGTCCGAGACCACGACCCTGACCTGCGACGCATCCGACGCGGTCGATCTCGACGGCGACGCGATCACCTGGACCTTCAGTTGGGAGGTCGGCGAGAGCGCGGTCGCCGGCGAGACCGGGTCGACCCTCACGGGCGCGCACTTCGACAAGGGCGACGACGTCCGCTGCCTCGCAACCGCTTCCGACGGCGCGGCGGCGGGGCCCACGCTTGCGTCCGACCCGGTCGTGACGATCACCAACACGCTGCCCTCGATCGCCTCGGCGTCGGTCACGCCGTCCACGTTCGCGAACGGCGACACGCTGACCTGCAACTACCAAGGCTGGGCAGATCCCGATCCAGCCGACGGGACCCCGCTGGTCGCCTACGCCTGGTTCGTCGACAAGGGAACCGACACGCCCGAGCTCGTGGGGCGCACCACTCCGACCATCACTCCGCCCGTGCGACCTGCCGGAACGAAGTTCTTCTGTCGGGTCTCGCCCGTGAACGCGGAAGGCCACGGCGCGTCGGTCGACTCAGGGCCGGCGGTGGTCCTCAACTCCAAGCCCACGGTGGCCTCGGCGGTGCTCACGCCGAGCGACGGGGTCGTCGGCTCGGTCCTGACCTGCAGCGCCAACGCCCTCGGCGATCCGGACGCGGACGCGGTCGTCGCGCGCTTTGCGTGGCTCAAGGGCACCGAGCCCATCTCGGGCGCCAACGGGCCGACGCTCGCCGCCCTGTTCCAGAAGGGCGACGCGATCCGATGCTCGGTCACGCCCTGGGATGGTGCGCTCGAGGGGACCCCCGCGCTCTCGAACGCCGTGACCATCGGCAATACCCTCCCCGTCGTCGCGGATGCGGCACTGACGCCCGCGTCCGCGGCGACCTGCACGGTCTTCGCGTGCGACGCCGCCGCACCGGTCGACCCGGACGCCGGCGACACGCTCCTCGTGCGCTATCGCTGGACGCGAAACGGCGAGGCCCTTCCCGACGACACCCGCACGCTCCGCGGCGAATCCATGCACATCGGTGACGTCCTCCAGTGCTTTGCCGCTGCGACCGACGGCACGCTCGATGCCCACCTCGAGCCGCTCTTTGGCCCCGAGGTCGCATCAAACACGGCGGTGGTGACCAACGCCAAACCGAGCATCGCCAGCGCCTCGATCTCACCGGCCGCACCCAACACGGGCGCGCTGCTCTCCTGTGTGCCCGCGTCCTGGTCCGATCCGGACTGCGGTGCGTCCCCCAGCTACGCCTTCAAGTGGTACCGAGGCGCATCGGTGATCGCCGGTGCAACGTCCGCGACCTTCGCCACGACCGGCCTCGCGCCCGACACGCAGATCGCATGTCAGGCGATTCCCTTCGACGGCCTCGAGTATGGCGACGCGCGCCTCTCGCCCGCCGTGACGCTCGCGAACGCGCCGCCGACGGCAGCGGTGGTCGCCCTCTCGGCTCCGAGCGGCGCGGATGGTCCCGTCACGTGCACGCTCGCCACGCCCGCGACCGACTTGGGCCCGATCACATACACGTGGCGTTGGCGCATCAACAGCGCCCCATCGTTCGAGGGTGCGCAGACGCTGACGGCCGCCCAGGTCGCTCACTGCGACGTCGTCACCTGCGAGGCGATCGCGAGCGACGGCTTCGCGACCTCGACCTCGAACACCGCGACGCTGCAATTGCCGCTCGGAAGTGACTGCGCGGACGGCAACGCCTGCACCATCGACGCCTGCGCCGCCGGTGGCGGCTGCGCGCCCCCTTCGCCTGCTCCCCCGGGGGTCGTGACGATCGCGCCCGCGACCGCATACGAGACATCGACGCTGACGTGCCTCCCGGGCAGCAACACGAGCTGCGGCTTCGCGGTCGCCTGGAGCGTAAGCGGTCTACCCAGCGGCGCGTCGTCCTCGCTGACGGGGAGCGCGTTCAACAAGGGGGACCAGGTGAGCTGCTCCCTCCGTCCGAGCGCGGGCGGCGACGCCGTGGGCTCGGAGGTCAAGGTCATCGCCGACACCCCGCCCATCATCACGTCGGTGGCCCTCACCGCACCGACTCCGATCAGGGAAGCGAGCACGCTCGGCTGCGCGGTGGTCGGCTTCCAGGACGCCGACGGTGACGCCAACCAGACGACCACGCGCTGGCTCGTCAACGGCAGCCAGGTCGCCACCGGTGCCACTCTCACCGGCGCGAGCTTCCGCAAGGGCGATCAGATCGTCTGCAGCGCGACCGCCCGCGCGGCCGGAATCGATGGCAACACCGTGTCCAGCGCGGCCGTGACCGTGGCCAATACGGCGCCCCGCGTGGGCTCCGTGAACGTGACACCGAGCCCCGCCAAGGTCACCGACAACCTCCAGGCCTCGGCGCTCGGCGTGGTCGACGATGACGGGGATCCGGTGACGCTCGACTACCGCTGGTACGTCGGCGCCGCGCAGAAGGCGAGCGGGGCCATCGTGTCTGGCACCAAGTTCAAGAAGGGCGATGCGGTCGTGGTGGACATCGTGCCCTTCGACGGGACGGCCTACGGTGCGTCCGCCCGTTCACAACCGGTTTCGATCAGCAACAGCCCGCCGTCCATGAGCTCGGTCTCCATCGGGCTCCCGGAGGGTGCAACGGTCGCCACCAAGACGACGACGCTGACTGCGCAGGCCTACGGCGCCGACCCGGACGGGGACGCCGTGACCGGGACCTTCGCGTGGAAGCGGGGCGATACGCTGATCGGCAGCGACACGAGTCTTCCGACGAGCGCGTTCAATCGAGGCGACTCGATCACGCTCACGGTGACGCCGACAGACGGGAGCCTCTCGGGGTCGCCGCTGACCTCCGCCCCGGTGGTCATTCAGAACAGCCTCCCGACGACGCCGGTCGTGCAGGTGACGCCGAGCGCTCCCGGGGACGTGGAGAACCTCGTGTGCACCATCGGCGCCGCCTCCACCGACGCGGACGGCGATCCGATCACCTACCAGATCACCTGGTACAACCGAGGCGTCGCCACCAGCTACGCGGCCACGGGCGTCAGCGCGAGCGCCTCGGTGACCGTGCCGGCCAGCGCCACGGCCAGGGGCGACGTGTGGACCTGCCGCATCGCGGCCTCCGACGCCGCCGGCCCAGGCGCCTCGAGCGAGGTGTCGGTCGAGGTGAGCGACCTGTCGTCGGCGCAGGCCTCGGGCCTCATGCTCCGGATGAGCTTCGAGGGAGACTTCAGCGATCGCAGCGGGAACGGCCACGCCGGCACGGTGAGCGGAACGTCGCCAACGTTCATCAACGCGTGCGCAGGCAAGGCGGCGCATTTCGGAGGTGCCGGGCGCCTGTCGCTCGCCAACTCCGCGGCGCTCGGCCCACGGTCGGGCGGTCCGCGCACGGTTGCCGCGTGGGTCCGCGCGAACGTGGCCGCCGGCGAATTTGGCAACTATGCCGGGCAGTACAACAACATGAACCCAGGCGACTCGCTCTTCTTCGTCGCGATCGAGACGTCGCAGAGCCCGGCTAGGTTCGAGGCCACGGGCAACGGCACCAACGCGCTCTTCACGACGCCAGCGGGCGGATTCGGGACGTTCCGACACCTCGTGGCCGTCTACGATCCAGCCCAGAGCAAGGCGTTCCTCTATGTCGATGGCGTCCTTGCGACGAGCGGCAGCATCGCCTTCTCGGCCTCGAGCAGCAAACCGTTCGAGGTCGGTGGGCTCAGCACGGCCGGCAACTTCAAGGGCGACCTCGACGAGCTCATGGTCTTCGATCGGGCGCTGAGCGCCACCGAGGTCGCGCAGCTCACGGCGGCTGTCCAATGCGGTGCGCCGGCCTCGGACAACTGCGGCGGCGTGACCTACGAGGGATGTTGTACCGCGCAGGGAACCGTCCGCTGGTGTGACCAGGGCCAACTCTACACCTCCGACTGCGCAGCACAGGACACGACGTGCGGCTGGGCGAGCGACACCAGCGGCGGCGCTTACTACTGCGCCAACGAGGCGTCGCCCGGCCCGGCGAGCGCGCCCTACTTGTGCGCGGGCGAGACATGCTTGAACACGTGCGCGGGCCGTGAGTGTGGCTACCAGTGCGGCCAGAGCTGCGGCACCTGCGGCAGCGGCGAGGTCTGCACCGCGGACGGCCAGTGCGAACCGGATCGCTGTGGCACGCTGGACTACTACGGTTGCTGCAGCGGCTCGGTGTCGGTCTGGTGCCAGGACAACCAGATCCTCACGGCCAGCTGCGACGGCGCAGGCAGCACCGGATGCGGTTGGACCGATGGAGTCGGCTACTACTGCGGCGGGGTCAATGACGACCCCAGTGGCACTTACCCACGCGCGTGCGAGATCCCGATCTGCGCGACGCAGCTGCTCGACGACACGATCGTGCATCAGGCCGAGCTCCAAGGGGCCATGCCGGAGCGTATCTGGGTCGGCGTCGGCGCGACGTCCATCGGCATTCAGAGCTCGGGTGCGGCGGTCGACGACCTCGTCGTCCGGCGCAACTCGGACGCGGTGGTCCTGCTCGAAGACAACTTCGATGATGCCACAATCTGGCTGTCCAGATCGGGGGCCATCGGGCTCGCGACGGTGCTCAGCGGCGTGGGGATCTTCACCGCGGACTGGGGACGCCTCGAGCGCACCGGCGACGGCGTCGCGACCGGAACGGGCTTCTCGGTCAGCATCGACACCTACTGGGCGGCCCAGACCAACCACCACGACATGGTGATTCACCGGTCCGCGTCGGCGCTGCCTGCGTGGGACAACGCCTGGTTCCGCGCGTCGATCGAGCTCGGCAAATACGCCTCGCAAAACGTGACCCCGTTTGCCAGCTTTGCACTCGAGCCGCGCGACGCAGTCGTCACCCTGCACTCGTCGACGCCGCTCGCCGCGACGCCGACGCTCGGGTGGCACACCCAGACCGTGCGGTTCGAGGTGGGTCACTGCGTCTCGACCGTCACCTGCCCAGGCGGTACGACGTGGGACCCGAGCGCCGGCTACTGCGCGACCCCGTGGACGGATATCGCCACTTTCAGCGGCAACCAGCAGTGCGGTCCGCAGTACTACCAGGTCACCCTACCCTTCGGGATGAACGAGTTCCGGCCGCGCGCGGCGTCCTCGGTTTCGGGCGGCTTCCTCGCGGCCGTCACAACCCTCGATCAGTCCACCCTGTGGTCGTTCAGCCCGAATGGCGAGACGAGCATCTGCAACAACCTCTGGGGTGACGACCAGGGCGTGTGGAGCGCGGGCATACGTCGCACGGCCGGCCCGACCCAGGCCGCGTGCACGTCGCCGATGTCACCGCCGCCCGCGGCGTACTACCTGAGGGGATGCGGGATCTACGCGTTCGCGATTCAGGGCCGCGGGCTCGTCCCGCCCGTTCCCTGAGGGGCGACAGGTCCTCGTGGTCCGCCGCTGGGAGGACCGCGGGCGGGCCCGTCAGCTACGGTGGGTTCACGAACGTGCCGGTCGGGGGGACGGGTCCGCGGTAGCGGAGCAGGTCCCCCACCACCCCGCCGAGGCGCCGCGCGAGCTCGGCCAGCGGAACCTCGGCGAGGTGGTGCCGGTAGTAGTCGGCGACGTGGCTCGTGTCGGGCCCGAGGCCGATACCCACCGGCGCGAGCCCGCGCGCGGTGAGGCTCGCCACCGCGTCGACCAGGTCCCGCGGCGTCGAGTGACGGCCGTGGGGTTGGCCGTCGCTGATGACGATGAGGAAGTGGTCGTGGGCCGGGTATGCGAGAAGGTGGTCGGCTGCGGCGAGGAGGCATGGACCGTCGTCGTTGCGCCGTGGGTCGTTGTGGCCGCCCACGCGTTGGCCTTCGGGCTCGAGGGCGAGCTCGGGGAGCGTCGCGCGGAGCGCGGGGCCCAAGCCTTGGTGGAAGTCGACAATCGGGATGAGTTCGTCCTGGAAACCGTCCATGCGGAAGGGGACGTCGAGGCGCGCCAGGACCTCGGCCATCAGGCAGGCACCCCGCAAGGCCGCCTGGATCTTCTCGCGGCGCATCGAGCCCGAGAGATCGATGAGGAGCCCGAAGGCGGCCGTGCGCCGGTCGGGGATGTTCGGGCGCATGAACGGCTTGGGGGGCCGCGACGGGTCGGCCTCGCTGGCCATGAGCGCTCTCAGATCGACGCGACGGCCTTGCGCGAAGCCCCTCTCCAAGCGCAGCCGCCGGCGCGGCGCTAGGTGTTCCTCGAGGTTGCGCGCGAGCGTGTCGACCAGGCCCGCGACGTCGCGGTAGAGTTCCTCGTAGCCGTCGAGCGCGAAGGCGAGCGTCGGCGCAAGTGGCGTCAATTTCGTGGCATATTCGCCAGAGTCCGAAGGCGGTGCTCGACGGGCGGGAGCGTTCTCCCCGAGCTCGAGCCCACGTCCGCCATCCACGACGCCGCCACCCTCGACAAAGGCTTCGTTGGCGAGCGACTCGGCATGCCAAAGCTCGGCGAAGTGCGGGACGATCGCGCGCGACGCCAGCTCGAAGGCCTCCTTGGCCGATGCGAAGACGGCGACCTCGTCGGCCATGGCGGAAGGCCGCGTGCGGGCATATCGGCTCCGCGCCTCGCGCGTCGCGTCGAGGACCGCACGCACGCGTCGGCTCGCGTCGCTCGCCGGGGGCGCGGTGAGCGACGCTTCCGACGCGCCCGGGGCGCCATCCTCCGCGGTCGCGGCCGCCGCCAGGAGCGCCGCGACGAACATCGTCGGCGCCTGGATGGCGCGCGTCTCCGAGGCCCCACGCGCCGTCGCGAGCCAGCTTCGGACGCCCGGATAGCGCGCGCACATCCAGGCTTCGCAGCGGACGTCCTCGATCGCGTTCAGGACCAAGGCCCACATCGCCGCGGGCTCGCGCTCGCGGAGCCACGCATGGTAGCGCGAGACGCGCGCGTGACCGACCTCGTGCGCGATGATGCCGGCACACGCCTCCTCGCCGAGCCGCACGAGGTCCGCGCGCGGGACGCCGATCGCGCGCCGCTCGGGCATGTAGCACCAGGCACCGTCGTGGACGACGACCGCCAGATCGGCGTCGTGGCAGAGGCCCGTGGCGAGCGCCGAAAGAGCCAGCTCGCGGGTGCGCGCATCTGCCGCGGCGGCCCGGCGAGCGTCACCATCGACCATGGGCGGGCTCATGCGTCCCTCAAGATGCGCAGGATCTCCTCGCTGCTCGGGTGTGCCTCGCGCTCGAGCTCCTCGCAGCGCTGACGCGCCTCTGCGAACATCTTGCGCTCGGCAGGAGAATGGCGTGAGAAGCCACCGGGGCGCACGCGGATGAAGGGGGGCGGTGGCTCGGGCGCGCCTGGGGCATCCGACGCGTCCGACGCGCCCGGCGCGCCCATCGCATCGGACTCCTGTGGGGTCAGCCCGGTCGGCCCGAGGCCCCCGGCCGCGAGTAGGCGCTGGGCGAGCTTGCGATCGGCGCCCGCGGCGAGGCGCTGCAGGTAATAGCGATCGATGGCGCTCCGCAGCGCCAGGACGAAGCTCTCGCCTTCGGTGAGGCGCTGATCGATGTGCTCGATCACGGCCAGGACGCTCCGTCGCGTGAAGACGTAGCGCTCCTTGCGACCACTCCCGAGGGCCTGCGTTTGGCCACTCGCGGCCGCTTCGAGCCCCGCATGGAAGCGCGCCAGCTGCTCGAGGAGCGGACCGATCGTGGGCTCGGACGCACGCTGCGCGGCGAGCGCCGGGAAGGGCGCGGACGCCGTGGCCCCGAACCACTCGTGCCCACGGAGGCGGAGGGCGGGCTGCGCGCCCGTCGCGAGGAACGTGACGAGCGAATGGTAGTCGCCCTCGGCGGGCGAGGATACCTGGCGGTAACCGAGCCAGCGATCGCGCCAGGCCGGCGACATGGCCACGCGGCCGACGTATTCGGCGGGGTTCATCGTGCCGAAGATCCGAAACCGCGGGTGCACGGGCGTCCCACCCGGGCCGAAGACACTGTCGTCGTGCTCGGTGAGCACGAGCGCCGGCGGGCGTTCGAGGACCGGATTGAGGCGCTCGAGTACCTGCGGCTCGGCGAGGTTCAGCTCGTCGAGAACGAGCCACCAGCCCTCGCGTAGCGCGCGCACGACGGCGCCCTCTCGAAAGCACCAACCACCAGGCCCCGGCGCGAAGCGTCCGACGAGCTCTCCGGTGTCGGTCTGGCCGTTGAGGCTGAGACGCATGACCGGCTGGCCGAGGAGCGCGGCGAGGTAGAGGATACTCGAAGTCTTCGAGGTGCTGGTCGGGCCTTCGAGGAGGCAGGGCTCGGAGCGGTCGACCGAGCGGGCGACGTGCTCGAGCGTCGCGGCGGTCGTCGCGTCGAGGCAATAGCGTTCGAAGCTCGCAAGCTCCGGCACCATCGCCCCCCGCGCCCCTGCGACGCGCTCCAGGCGGGTCTCGCCGACGCGCACGAAGCTCGCCGTGACCTCGACGAACGCGCGCGCCTCGGACTCGGCGGTCCCGCGGAGCCACGTATCCCACGTCTCGGCAGGGCCGCGGGAGCGCTTGCCGGAGGAGGGCCACGCGCTCATCGTCTCGGGGCCGAGGACGATCCACACGTCGTCATCGAATGAGGGCCATTCCCGATCCACGGGCAGATCGATACCGATCGCGCCCTTGACGATCCCCTGCACGGCGGCGAGGAGCTCGAGTGGTGCGCCGCCGCAGCGGATGCAATCGGTCTCGGAGGGGTCGCGCCGCCGCGAGACCTTGAGGCCGAGCTCGGCAAGCGCGGCGAGGAGCTCGGGCGGGGCATGCCCGTCGCGCGTGACGATCGAGATGTGCTGACCGCGGCGCTTGAGGAGGGCGCGCACGCGCGCGTTCTCGATCTCGGTGGAGAGGCCGTCGAACGGCAGATGCAAGTCCACATCCGAGGGCAGGTGCCGGGCCTCCCAAACGGCGTCGACGGCCCCGAGGTTCGGTTGCGGAACGCCCGCGGGGGCCTCGGCGGCGAGCGCGTCGCGGAGGAGCGCGAACGTTGCCGGGGCATCGCGAAGGGTACGGAGGCACGCGAGCGGCCCGGCCTCGGGGCGGGTGCGATCGAAGATGGAGACGCGCTCGAATCCGGCCTCGCGGAGGCGCTTGGCGAGCCCCTCGACCTTGGCGCGGCGATCGGTGTGGAGCCTGACCCGAAAGCGCGCGGGCACATCGCCGTGCCACGGCCGGAGGGTCCCGCGGCGGTAGGCCTCGAGCGGCAGCGAGATCCGCATGGAGCCGGTCGCGGACGGACGCATCGGCGTCTCGTCGATGAGGAGGGGATGGCTGTCGCGCGCGACACCCGAGGCGTCGAGGAAACTCTGGAGGATCATGCGGAGCTCGGAGCGATCGAGGCCCCGCTCGTCGTCGACGAAGGCGGCGCCGCGCAGCGAGAAGTCGGTGAGGCCGTTGACGAGCGCGGCTTGCGCACGGTAGCCCGCAGCCGCGAGCTGGGCGACGAGCGGTGCGGCCGCGGAGGTGTCGTCGCAGGCGATGTGGATCTGGGGTCGCTCGCGCCGGGGAAGGCGTGCGAGCTCGGGATCGACGACGTAGAGGAAGAGGTCACGGTCGTTGTCGTTCCACGGCTTGCGCTCCGACGGACGACCGAGGCCGAGCTTGGCGGCGCGCCACATGACGACGTGGCGCACGACCTCGGGGGCTCCGCCGAACTCGAGCACGGGGCGATCGAGGTGGTAGTCGCGCTTGATCTCGTGGCCGGCGATGTGGCGCGAGACCCCGACGTCGGAGACGAGTGTGTCGCCGAGCGCCTCCGTCTCCGGGTGGTCGCCGCGCACGGAGAGGTTCCAGCGTTCGAAGGGCGCGGGGTCGTCGAGGTGCAACTCGAAGAGGACGTCGAGCGCGGGGACGACCTCGATGGGTGGCGCGAGGGGCGCCAGGTGCGCAAGCAAGTCGGACGCGTCGACGCCTGGTCGGATGCGCAGGGCGTAGCGGGCGGACGCGCTAAGCTCGATCAACACCGCGAAGTGCGGGCGGAGCTCGTCGGCAATCAGGTTGGCAAGGTTCTCGTGTGGCGAGGCGATGCGGACGTCGAGTGACATGGGGACCTCTGGGGGGCTGAGGGGGACAAGGGACTGGAGGAATGAAAATGGTCGTTCAAGCAGCCCGACGATGATGGGAGGCGCGTCGGCGCGGCCTGTCGCGCCCGTCGGGCTGGAGCTGCGAGAAGTCGTGGTTGCGATAGGCGGTCTTGATCGTGCCGTCCTCGGCGACGACGACCTGGAGCCCCTCGTGCTCGTGGAGGTCGACGCCGATACGGGCGGCGGCGGCGACCTGGGCGCGCCCGAGAAGGTAGTACTCGGCCTCGCGAATGTGGACGATGCGTCCGTATTCGAGCGCCGCGCAGATCGCGGCGGGCGAGAGGCCGCGCGCGCACATGCGCTGCCAGGCGTGGACCGAGAGGCGGTAGCCGGGGGCGATGTCGAGGTGGCAGGGCGGAACCGAGGCGGTGAAGTCGAAGGCTTTGCACATACGGGTCTCCGGGGCCAGGGGTCGAGCTGACTCCACGACTATCGCTCCGAGGTCGACGCATCGAGCGCACTGAACACGCGCTCAGGGCGCCTGCGTTACCCCTGGCGCGCCGGAATGAATCGCAGACCGCTTGCGCGGGCGTGACGTCGCACCGTCGAACGTGCATCGTTCGACCGCTCATGAGACTCGATCCCACCGCGGTCCACTTCGACGCAGACACCGGTGCGCTGACGGTCGACCTACGCCCACGCCTCGATGTCCGCCTTCGCTTCGGCGCCTGGGCGGACGGTCTTCCGTGCGACCGCTGGGTCGGTGACGCTTGGCGCGAGGAGCCCGTCGACCCAGGCCTCGACATCTTCTATCTCGACCCCGACACCGACCGCGACGACGCCCACCCGATCGCGCGCTATCTCGCTTCGGTCCCGCCCGACTGCCGCACCCACCTACGCGCCTACCGCGACGCGCACCTCACCCTCTTGCGACTCCTGCGCGAGAGCGCTGGACGCGAGCTGGCGGCTGCCGCCCCCAACCTGCTGTGGCTCATCGCCGGGGCGCTCGGCGAACGGGGGCTGCCCGTCACCACCTACCCCGCGCTCCTGGCCCACCGGCGCGCCGACCTCCTCTCGTGGGTGCTCCGGCGCCCCGCCTCCGGTCGACACGCTCGAATCCTCGAGCGCATCCTTCCGACCCGCCGGGACGCGCACACGCGCGCGAGGGTCCTGCGGCTCCTTGCCCGTCCGGCGGTCCTCGAGATCGTCGGCCGCTCGACGGCGATCACCTCGGAGTGCTTGGACGCGGCCCTGGCCCTCGCGCAGCACGTGACTCTCAGCGCCGTGGCCGAGGGCCTCCGCTCGCACGATCCCTGGTCTGGACACGGCGTGGTGCGACTCGCGGCCGATACGCGCGCCCTCGGACTGGCACTCGGCATTCGCGACGCGGCCCGCGTCGTCGCGCGCCTCCGTCGCCCGCGGGACGTCCAGCGAATCCACCAACGCTGGGTCGATCGTGCCAATCAGCGTGATGTGGCGAGCACGCTGGAGGACCTCGCGGCGCGCGCCGGCACGCGCACGTTCCCACCCGCGCCCATCGAGGGCACGGAGGAAGTTGTCCACCTCGGCACCATCGACGCGCTCATCGCCGAGGGGCACGACATGCACCACTGCGCGTCGGCCTATGCCGCCGCCTGCTTCGAAGGCTCCTCGATCCTCTTCAAGGTCCTCGCGCCCGAGCGCGCGACGCTGGAGCTGCGTCGCATCGACGGGCGCCTCGCGATCGCGCAGCTCCTCGGCATCCGGAATCAGCCCGTGACGGCTGAAACAGTGATGACCGTGCGCGCGTGGATCGCCGAAGCCTCGCGCTAGAGAGCCGATCCGCATAGCGAGGGCGAGAAGATCGACGGCGATCGCGAGTAGTGATCCACTGAGGCCATGAAATGGAATCTGCCTCATGAATCGGTACGCGAGAAACGAGTGGTCGGGAGCCTTCGCGCCGCGAGCCACTTGGCCACAACCGCCCCGCGTTCAACGACGACGGCCCGTGCGTGCTCGAGGCCGCGCGACACCTCCTGGCGTTTCCGGCCCACGACCGCTTCATGATCGTCCTGAGCGACGGCCACCCCGAGGGCCGCCACTCAACGCCCCGGGACTTGAAGGCCGCCATCGCCGAGGTCCGGGAGAGCGGCGTCGGCCTGGTCGGCGTCGGGCTCGGACCCGGCACGCGGCACGTCGCCGAGTACTACCCCGACCACCTCGCCGAGGTCCCGCTGGGAGACCTCGCCCAGCAGCTCGGCGGGATCATCGGGCGCCTTGTGACCCGGATTTAGCGGCCGCGCACCTGCCGCTATCCGAGCATTTATTGCGCCCTGACCACTCTTAATCCAAGGCAACTTGCGCTAGAGTGGCCCCGGCATCCCGCTAACCGGAGATTCCTGGCGTGCCCCCAAGTCTGCTCGAACCGCTCCCGGAGGTCTTCCTGTCCAACGCCGCGCTGGCGTCGGCCGTGAGTCGCGCCGTGCGCGCAGGTCGCCTCCGCAAGCTCGGACCGCGACTCTACACGAAGAACACCACCGAGCCGCCCGAGGCGCTGGTGCGGCGGCACAAGTGGATCATCGCGGGCCTCTACTTTCCGGGCGCGGTCATCGTCGATCGCACCGCGTTCGACAACGATGTCGCCACCGACGGCTCGCTCTTCCTGGCGAGCGATCGCGAATCCGCTGTGGCCCTTCCCGGCCTCATTCTGCGGACACGCCCGGGCGCCGGTCCGCTGCCTGGAGACCTCACGTTCATCGGCGGTCTCCACCTCTCGAGCCCCGCGCGCGCCTATCTCGAGAACCTGCGTCCCGCCCGCGCACGCGGTGGCGTCGCACGCCGCGTCGGTCGCGCGGCCATCGAGCGGCGACTCGACCGCGACCTCCGCACGCGCGGCGAGTCCTACCTGAACGAGCTCCGCGAGGACCTCCGACGCCTCGCGCCCGCCCTTGGGCTGGCCGCCGAGGCAAAGGCGCTGGATGCCCTCATCGGCGCGCTTCTCGGAACCCGGGAAGCGGCGCTCGTGACTCGCGTCGCGCGAGCGCGGCACGCAGGACGACCCTACGATCCCAAGCGTCTCGATCTGCTCGGTGCCCTCCGAGACGACCTCGCGCGCATGGCGCCGAGCTCGCGCCCGGACCCAGCGCGGCCCGGCGAGAGCACGAACCTGTCCTTCTTCGAGGCGTACTTCTCGAACTTCATCGAGGGCACACGCTTCGAGCTCGGCGAGGCCCGCGCGATCGTGTTCGACGGCACCATCCCGACGCAGCGACCCGCCGACGCGCACGACGTGCTCGGAACCTTCCGCATCGTCGCCGATCCCACCGAGATGCGTCGGATCCCCGAGACGCCCGAGCAGCTGACGGAGCTCCTCTGCCGGCGACACGCGGTCGTCATGCAGGCACGACCGGAGCAAGCCCCCGGCCGCTTCAAGACCGCGGCGAACCAAGCCGGGAGCACGGTCTTCGTCGCGCCCGACCTCGTCCACGGCACGCTCGCGGAAGGCTTCGCCCTCTGCCGCACGCTGACCGATCCGCTTCAGCGCGCAACCTTCATGATGTGCCTCATCAGCGAGGTCCACCCCTTCTCGGACGGCAACGGCCGCATCGCGCGCATCATGATGAACGCCGAGCTCGCACACGCCGGCGAACGGCGCATCCTCATCCCGACGGTCTATCGCGCGAACTACGTCGCCGCCCTCAAGGGCCTCAGCCACAACGGCCTGACCCAACCGATCGCGCGCGTCCTCGACTTCGCGCAGCGCTACACCCGCGCTATCGACTTCACGTCCTATGACAGCGCGCTCGCCGAGCTGCGCGCGACCCACGCCTTCGAGGAACCCACCGAGGCCGAGGAGCGCGGGGTGCGGCTGATGCTCCCATCGCCGTGAAGGGAGCATCTTCGGGAATGTGGTTCCCGCGGAACGTGGATGCCGTCGCCGCGACCCACAAGCGATGCTGCGTCAGTTCACTCGGGGCCTCGCTTGCCCTTGCGGGCCGCTCGTGGGAGCTGTAGTCCAACAACGTGCGCCGCATTCTCCTGGCCTGGATCGGCACGACCGACCTGCGCGCCCCGACCGAACAGCAGGTCGTCGGCGTCGGACCGATCGCGCAGGCCCTCACGACTCGAACCTTCGACGAAGCCTACCTGCTGAGCGATCACCCCCCGGCCAGAGTCGAGCCCTTCCATGCCTGGCTCCAAGCCCATACCCCCACGGCGGTAACCATCGTCGTAGCGAAACTCACCGGACCGACCCACTTCGGCGAGATCTACGAGGCCGCGCGCCGGACGGCCGAGCTCGTCTCGAGCGACCCGGCCAAGCCCGCCACCCTGACCTTCCACCTCAGTCCGGGCACGCCCGCGATGGCCGCCGTCTGGATCATCCTCGCCAAGACCCGCTTCCCGGCCGAGCTCATCGAATCATCGCGTGACCACGGCGTGCGCGCGGCCTCAGTCCCCTTCGACATCTCGGCCGACTTCATCCCTGATCTCCTCGCCGAGCGGGACCAGCGCCTTCGCGCGCAGAGTGCCGCCCCAAGCATCGCGGCGCCCGAGTTCGCGGACATCATCCACCACAGCCGGCCGATGGCCCGCCTCGTCGAGCTCGCCCGCCGCGTCGCGTTCCACAATGTCCCGGTGATCATCGAAGGCGAGTCCGGAACCGGCAAGGAGATGCTCGCCCGTGCCGTCCACCGCTCGAGTCCGCGTGCGCCGGCTCCCTTCATCGCCGTCAACTGTGGCGCGATCCCGGCCGAGCTGATCGAGTCCCAGCTCTTCGGCCAC
>SXGT01298785.1_pt1 | contig 40747 bp, 39 predicted proteins | sample 3176221 | NCBI WGS metagenome assembly SXGT01 (sample SAMN11356862, study PRJNA531348) | freshwater metagenome | isolation source: freshwater sample F1-120 | place: China: Fuxian Lake, Yuxi | collected 2017-12-25
CGCCGATCAGTCCGACGAACTCGCCGCGCCGGATCTCGAGCTCGATGCCCTCGAGCGCCGTCACATCGGTCCACTCGCGGGCGAACAGATTTGCGAAGAAGCCGCGCACGCCCTCGCGGCGCTTCCACGTTCGGAAGCGCTTGCTCGCCCGACGCACCTCGATCAGGACTTCGCTCACTCCGCGATTGTGCCGTCCTCGCGCGGCACGATCCACGAGCCTGCGCGCTACTTCTCGTACGTGTACACGCCAGCCTGCCCCGAGGTCTCCTCGATGGACACGCGCAAGCGCGCCAAGTCGAGGTCCTCGAAGCGCGCGGCGATGCGGCGATGCAGCTCGCGGCCGAACCAAGTCGCGAGATTCTCGGAGCTTGTATTGTTGATCGGCAACACGATCACGTCCTCACTCGGGGCCGCGTAGTAGAGGTCGAGGTAACGCACCTCGGTCACGCCGTCCGCGCGCTGCTGGTGGCGCAGCGCGGGGTGCTCGCCCGGAAGGAGCCAGTGCTCGTCGAGCTCGTCGCAGAGCGCGCGTACGACGGGCTTGATCTCCTTGAAGTCGAGCACCAGGCCAAAGCGCGTGAGGCGCGCCTCAACCTCGCAGAGCACGCGATAGTTGTGCCCGTGCAAACGCTCGGAGCTGCCGTCGGGGAAGATCAAGAAGTGCGCTGCGGAGAACTTGAAGTACTCCTTCGCGATCGAGATGGACCAGCGTTCCATGGTTGCGGAGGAGAATAGCGTCCGGCAGCGCCGCACCCGCGTCCGAAGGGCATCCGCTGGCGGTTTCCCGTCCGGGAAGGCCTACCGGGCCGCGGAAACCACCGGCCAAAGGTCGCTGGGGCGGGCTGGTCGATCTTGCCGATCCCCCACATGAAGAACGACGCCCATCGCCCGCCGTCCGCACTGCCCCAGCTCGCGCTCGCACTGGTCGGCCTCGGCGCGCTCGCCGGCGTAATCGCCCCGCGCATCGCGGCCCGGCGCAGCCACGCGCGCGACCTAGAGCGCGTGCGCGACATGGAGCGACTGCGCACGGCGCTCGAGCGCTTCCGCTCCGAGCACGGCGACTATCCGGCCTCAGGCACGGAATGGTCGACTTCGCTCGATGGCGATTTCCTCGCGCCGCTCGTCGAGGTCGGGCTGCTCGAAAGCATCCCGAGCGACCCGCACAACGACGCGAGATTCCACTACCGCTATGCACGCTACGCGCCGGGCAGTCACGGCTGTGTCGGCAGCGGACCCTACTACGTGCTCGCGATCACCGCCTTCGAGGATTCGGGCTTCGCCCTGCGCAACGTCGGGTGGTTCAAGTGCCTCGAGCGCAGCTGGAACAGCGAGTTCGCCTACGTCGCGGGCGGCGGCGCCTCGCTCGAGTGAGCGCATCGGTCCGACCGGGCTGGTATCTTTCTGACCTGTGAGCGCTCCCACCCGCACGGTCCGTCCGCAGCGCCTCGGGATCGACTTCGAGGTCCTCGCCGGCGACTCGATTCTCGGCCCCGCGATCGAGCGTGGCTCGTGGGCGGATCACGAGACCGACCTGATGCTCGCCCACCTGCGCCCGGGCATGCGCGTGCTCGACCTCGGCGCGAACATCGGCTGGTTCAGCTCGGCCGCCGTGCTGGCGGGCTGCGAAGTGCACGCCTTCGAGCCCGTGCCCGACATCGCGGAGGTGTGCGAACGCAACGTGGCCCGCGCCGTGGCTGCCGGCAAGGGCCGCTGCATCGTGCATCGCTTCGCCGCGGGAGCCGCACGCGGCAAGGCTCGCATCGCGCTCGACCCGCGCAACTTCGGCGACAATCGTGTGATCGACGGTGAAGCACCCGCGGACATGCGCGCGGCGCGCGGGCGCGAAATCGAGCTCGCGCCCGTCGACGAGCTCGTCCACGACGGGATCGACTTCGCCAAGATCGACACGCAGGGCTCGGAATGGCTCGCGCTCCAAGGCATGCGAGCCACGCTCACTCGCAGCCCGCGATTGGCGTTGCTGATGGAGTTCTGGCCCTACGCCTTGCGCGGCGCAAAGCCGGAGCATTTGCTGCAGTTCCTCGTCGAGCAGGGCTTCACGCTGGGCAAGGCCACCGAGGCGCCGTTCCCCATGAGCGCCGAGCGCATCCTCTCCCAGATTTCGCGGCGCGACCCGGTGAAGGGCGGCATCGACCTGTGGGGAACGCGTGGCGCGCCCTTCCACGTGCTCGGACTCAAGGCCCGCTTGCACGGTCTCGTGCGCAGCTTCAAGGAAGATTGACAACCATGATGCTGGTCGATTTCCACCTGCACCTCTTCTCGCGCGCCTACTTCGAGGCGCTCTCCGCACTCTCGCCCTTGCCGGGCACGGTCGAGGAGCGGCTCGCGCACGCGGCCGCCAAAGCCAAGATCGAGCTGCCGCCTTCGAATCTCGCGGCGCATGTCGAGCGCTGGATCGCGGAGTTCGACCGCCATGGCGTCGAGCATGCGGCCGCATTCGCGAGCGCACCGGAGGAAGCGGCGGCGCTGTCCGAGGCGGCCGTGCTGGCGAAGGGGCGCATCACGCCCTTCGCGCTCATGAATCCCAAGCTCGAGGGCGCGGCGGGTCGCGTGCGCACCCTGCTCGAGACCAAGGGCTTCCGTGGCGTGCTGCTCTTCCCCGCATTGCATCACTACGAGCTCTCCGCGCCCGAGTGCCGCGAGTTCCTGCAGGTACTCGACGTCCATCGCGCGATCGCGTACGTGCACTGCGGAGCGCTCGTGGTGAAGCTGCGCGACCTGCTCGGCATCCCACGCACGATGGACGAGCGCTTCGCCACGCCGCTCCACGTGATTCCCGCCGCGCGTGCGTTCCCCAACGTGCGCTTCGTGATCCCCCACTTCGGCGCGGGACTGTTCGAGGAGACGCTCCGGGCGGGCGCCGAGTGCCCCAACGTATACGTCGACACCTCGTCCTCGAACTCGTGGGTCGCCAACCACTCCGCCAAGCCGGCGCTGCGCGACGTGTTCGCGCGCACGCTCGACGTCTTCGGGCCCGAGCGCGTGCTCTTCGGCACAGACTCGAACACGTTCCCCGCCGGCTGGCGCCACGATCGCCACGCCGAGCAGCGCGCCATCGTGGAGTCACTCTCGCCTGCTGCGCTCGGACCGATCTTCGGAGAAAACGCGCTACGACTGCTGCGTTGAGACGCTCGGTCTATGCAATTCGGGCCACCGCAATCCCCCCTGTTCGGCCCCACGTTGCGGGCGGGGGGCGGGCGCACTTGAACCGTCGCATGCCGCAGTTCGCGCTCGCACCGACGACGTGCGCCAGCTGCGCGTCGATCGTCGGCAGGTACAGGTGTCCCGTCTCGTTCCAGAGCGAATCCGCCGAGTTCGGGTTGGAAGTTCTGGCCCCGGACGGCCGCTGCGTTCACAAGGGACGCATGCCGCAGAGCATGACGTTCGACGCCCACAAGGGATTCTTCCAGCGGGCGAAGTGCGTCAACCGCTCGACGGGCACGCGAGCCAACCCGATCGAGGCGCGACTCGACGCGTCCCTCGACCCGTGGCACTTCTGCCACATCCTCTTCGGCGGCCTGATCGGCATCCTGATCGTCGACCCGCTCACGAGCGCGATGTGGAAGCTGCCCCACGACTTCGTGCTGCGCGCCCCGGGGCTCGAGGCCGGTGTTGCTGAGCGCGCGGCTTTGACGCCGCGGTCCTGACCAAGAATTCCCCGGCGCCGGCCCCCCGAACGAAGGAGCTCAGCCTCAGTTGGGAACGGCCGTCTCGTCGACGCGCGGCAACTGGCCGCGCAGGACCGAGTTGTCGCTGAAGAGAGCGCGCTGGTCGATCACAGGCGTCGAGAGCAGCGCGGGCACGTCGATCTGGCCCGATTGGGCATATGCATCGAGGGCGTTCTGCCACGTGACCTTCTCGACCCAAACCGGATCGATGCCACTGCGCAGCATGAGGGCGGCGGTCTTTGGCACAGACAGCGGATCGGAGATGCCCCAGTCGGCGGAGCTGTCGACGATGATCCGCTCCGGCCCGTACTTGCGCACGATCTCGACCATGCGCTCCGAGCCCATCTTGGTGTGCGGGTAGATCGTGAACGCGGCCCAAGCACCGGCGTCGAGCACGTCCTGCACCGTCTCCTCGTTGTTGTGGTCGATGACGAGCTTCGCCATCGGCTGGCCGCACTCCTTCGCGACGGACAGCGAGCGCTGGATACCGCGCTTCTTGTCGCGGTGCGGCGAGTGCACCATCACGACCATGTCGTGCCTCACCGCCAGCGCGAGCTGCTCGACGTACGCGAACTCCTCTGCGGCCGAAATCTCGTCGTAGCCGATCTCGCCCACGGCGACGACGCCCTCCTTGAGCACGAAGCGCTCGAGCACGGCGAGCACGTCCTTCGCCAGCGCCTCGTTGTTCGCCTCCTTCGAGTTGAGCCCGATGCAGCAGTAGTGCGCAATGCCGAACTGGCTGGCACGGAAGCGTTCCCAACCGAGGATCTGCGAGAAATAATCGACGAACGCCCCCAGCGTCGTGCGCGGCTGGCCGATCCAGAAGGCGGGCTCGATCACCGCGCGGACGCCGGCCTTCGACATAGCCTCGTAGTCGTCCGTCGTGCGGCTGATCATGTGGATGTGCGGATCGAAGAAGCGCATCGCTAGCGGACTCCCTGCAGGTTCGGGTCGAGGGCGGCGAAGGCACGCGAGTCGTGCGTACCGCCGAGCGCCGCGACGATGGTGGCGTAGACGAGCGGATCCCTCTCGGAATTCTGGAGCGCGGTGAGCCTTGCTACGGCCCCGGCGCGAGCGAGCCCAAGCACGGCTCCCGCGCGACCGCGCGGAGGCCCCGAGCGCAGCTCGAGTTCGAGCGAGGCGAGTGCACGCTCGCCGCCGAAGGATCCAAGGCACATCCAGAGTTCAGGATTCACGGGACGCCCCGCACTGCGGCGCTCCTCCGCGAGGTCGAGCGCCATGCGCGCGACCTCGGCGTCGAGCCGGCGATCGACTCCGCCGACGCGCCACAGGGGCGCCTCGACGAACAGCGCCTTGATCACGGCTTGCCGCCACGCGATCGCGTCGAAATGAGCCGTCGGGTAAGGCGTGTCGCAGCACGCGGATTCGTAGACGGCCTTCATGCTCGAGCGCGCGCCCTCCCCGGCGCGCCAGACGAAGCGCTCAGGTTGCGGCAGGTGCGCGAGAGCCTTGTAGACAGCGCACATCTCGCCCATGTCGGCATAGCGAAAGAGCTCCTCGATGGCTGCCACGGCCGTGGACTGAGCCAGATCGCCGCGCGAGAGGACCATGGCCACGCGCAATGCTTCCAGCGTCGTCCAGCGCTCGGGGCTCCAGCCTGCGAGCGCCGCCTGCGCCACGCGCAGCTCCTCCGGAGACGGAGCGAGCGGCCCGCGTGGGGCGTAGCGGCTCGCCACCGAGAACAGCGCGCAGAAGCGCTCGGCCTCGACTCCACGGGCAATCTCGCGGCAGGCAGAGTCGAACCCGCGCGCTCCCTCCGGCGAGAGCCGTCGAGCCAGCATTTCGAGCAGGATGGGCAGGCTCTTCATCGTGCGCTGGCGTGGGCGTCCGGGAGACCGAGGTCCAGCGCCATCGCTGCGTAGGCCGTGGAAGCGAGGATGTCGTAGCGCGAGTGCAGGAAGTCGCTCGTGGATCCGTCGTCGTACTGGCACTTCACGAGGTGCGGTCGCAGCTGCGCGTGCCAGGCCTCGCGCTCGGCCATCGGCAGCTCGTTGATCGCGAGAGCCGTGTAGTAGTGGCCGAAGAAGTAGAAGTAGCCGGCGTTCGCGTAATACGCCTCGTGCGGGACGGGCCGCATGCGCGCCACGTCGAGGAAGCGGTGGTGCTCGAAGAAGTGGCCGAGACCCTCGCGGATCTTGTCGTCCGTCACGAACTTGATGCCGCAGCGTCGCAGCGCCCAGTTGCAGATCTGGATGCGTCCGAGCGAGCCCTTCACGCTGTTGATGCTCTCACCGACCCCGGCGCGCGGGATCGGATTGAGGTCGTACTCGTAGGCGCCATTGGGAAGTGCGCAGCCAGCAACGTACGCGACGGCGCGCTCGCGCACCTTCGGATCAGAGAACCAGCCGCGCTTGTGCGCATCCGCGAGGGCCGGAAGCACCGTCGCCGTAGAGAAGCTCGTGGCCCACTTGGGCCGACTCGTGAACGGCGCGTCGTCGTAGTAGCCCCAGCCACCGTCGGGCACCTGACTGCGTTCAAGGATCTCCATGAAAGCTCGGCCACGAGCGTCGATCTTGCGCTGCCACTCTTCGGAGGCAAAGCGTGGATCGTCGAGCGCGTCGAGCGCGCACACGACGCCGTACAGAGATGGCCACATGTAGTCGACGTCCCAGTCGCTGCCGCGGGCCGGGAGCCGCGTCGTGCAGAACCAGTCCATGCCACGCTCGAGCGTGCGCAGCCGCTCGGACGTCTCGTCGCACTGCATCAGCGACATCAAGGTCAACTCAACCGCGCCGAGTTGCCAGGTGTAGTACGTCTCGGGATTGAAGCCGAGCTCCATCACGCTGTCGGGCGCGCTGCCGCACCACGAGCCGTCAGGATTCTGCGAGGTCGTGATGAACGCCAGCGAGCGCTCGAGAGAGGCGAGCGCCTGCTCTTGCGTCATCGACTCGGGCACGTCCTTCGCCGGGCGCAGCTCGCGCTCGGACTTCTGCTGCGGCTCCTGCGCGAGGAACGCGAGCACAAGGAGGGACAGCACGGCTTATTCGCCCTTCGCTTCGCCGTCGTCCTCGGGGCGCTCGAGCTCGGCGACGGCCCAGCGCTTGCGCGCGAGCTCCATGCGATTGCCAAGCTCCTCGCGCACCACCGCGAACTCCGCGTTGCGAAGTCCGGCCTCAGCATCGCGCAGCTTCTGCTCGTGCTCGCGCTCACGGCGCGGCAGGTCGACCAGCTTCACGTCGTTGAATTCCGCCTGTGCGAGGTCGAGCCCGCGCGTGGCGAACTCCACGCGCTTGCGGTGGCGCATCAGGACGAGCTCCTTCGTATCGGTGGCGAACTGATCCTTGGCGTAGGTCGCTTCCATCTCGCGCAGCTCCTGCTCGGCCTCGATCTTGCCCTGCGCCGAGCGGTCGAGGTCAAGCTGCTTGTCGGCGAGCTCCCGCGGGCTCTTGACGCGGAAGTGCTCCATCGCGCGGCGCGCCTCGTCGAGCTCGCGGCGAGCGTCCTCCGCCTTGCGCTTGCACTCCTGCAGCTCGCGCTCGGCCTCCTTACCCGCCAGCTCGAGCTCCATGCGCGCGAGCTCGAGTTCGTGCGCCCGCTTCTCGGCCTTGCGCGCCTTCGCGCGGGACTCGGCCTCGGCAGCCTTGGGGTCGTCCACCCTCGCCTCGGCCGGCTTCCCGGCCGGCGTCGCGTCGGCCTTCGGAGCCGCCGCGGGCTGGGTCGGCTGGGCCGGAGTGGCCTCGCTGGACGCGGACATCATCTCCGTGTTTTCCTCGGCGACGAGGATGCACGCCGGGAAAAGGACGGGGAGCGCGAGCAGCGCGACGAGGCGAACGAGGTTCGAGGCGGACATCGATTGAGGTCTCCCGGAGCGGGTCGAGCGGCCTGCGTGGCCGCAACGTGGCGAGATCATGACTCGGGCGATGCTCCGCCGAAAGGGGTAGTCATGTGCAGCGTGCCGAAGGCTTCGCGGCGGCCGAGCGGTTTGCGCCTTCGACAAGCACCGCCGACCTCCGATAGGCTCTGCGCATCCGTCGTCCAAAGCGAGCCTCCGACCATGACCCACGGCATCTTCCGCACTCCCCCGCCGATCAACGAGCCCGTGCGTGCCTACGCGCCGAAGAGCGCCGAACGCGTGAGCCTCAAGGCCGAACTCGCCCGCATGGCTACGGGCGAGCTGGAAATCCCGCTCGTCATCGGCGGCAAGGAGATTCGCACCGGCGATCTTGAGACGATCACGATGCCGCACGACCACGCCCGAGTGCTCGCGCGCGCCCACCGCGCGAGCCCCGCGCACGTGCAGCAGGCGATCGACGCCGCCTCCGCCGCCAAGCGCGAGTGGGAGCGCATGCCGTGGGAAGAGCGCGCCGCGATCTTCCTGCGCGTCGGCGAGCTGCTCGCGGGCCCGTGGCGCGACCGCATCAACGCCTCGACCATGCTCGGCCAGTCAAAGACCGTGCATCAGGCCGAGATCGACGCGGCCTGCGAGACGATCGACTTCATGCGCTTCAACGTGCACTTCATGGAGCGCCTGTACGCGGAGCAGCCGCAGTCGGCGCCCGGCGTGTGGAACCGCCTTGAGCACCGTCCACTCGACGGCTACGTGTTCGCCATCAGCCCTTTCAACTTCACCTCGATCGCAGCCAACCTCGCCAGCGCGCCCGCGATGCTCGGCAACACCATCGTGTGGAAGCCCGCGAGCACCTCGATCCTGTCGAACTGGTGGATGATGAAGCTCTACGAAGCCGCGGGCCTGCCGCCGGGCGTGATCAACTTCGTCCCAGGGCAGGGCGCAACGGTCGGCGCGGCCGGCATCGCCGACAAGCGCCTCGCGGGCGTGCATTTCACGGGCTCGACGGGGGTGTTCAACGGCATCTGGAGCACGGTCGGCGCGAATATCGCGAAGTACGGCCAGTATCCGCGCCTCGTCGGCGAGACGGGCGGCAAGGACTTCGTGTTCGTGCACGCCTCGGCTGAGGTCGACGTCGTGGCGGTCGCGCTCGTGCGCGGCGCCTTTGAGTATCAGGGCCAGAAGTGCTCGGCCGCGAGCCGCGCCTACGTGCCGCGCTCGCTGTGGCCCAAGCTCAAGGAGCGCATGGGCGAGCTGCTCGCCGCGATGAAGACCGGCGACGTCAGCGACTTCACCAACTTCATGGGCGCGGTCATCGACAAGCGTTCCTTCGGCAAGCTGAAGAGCGCCATCGACGGTGCGCGCGCCTCGAACGGCGCCAAGGTCGTCTTCGGCGGCAAGTGCGACGACTCGCAGGGCTGGTTCATCGAGCCGACTGTGATCGAAGCCACCGATCCGCGCTACGACACGATGTGCACGGAACTCTTCGGGCCCGTACTGACGATTTATGTCTATGACGACACGAAGTTCGCGGAGACGCTCGAGCTCTGCAACATGACGAGCGAGTACGCGCTCACCGGCGCGATCCTCGCCAACGACCGCGCTGCCGTGCGTGCGGCCGTCGACGCGCTGCGCTTCTGCGCCGGCAATTTCTACATCAACGACAAACCGACGGGCGCCATCGTCGGCCAGCAGCCCTTCGGCGGCTCGCGCGCGTCGGGCACCAATGACAAGGCCGGCTCGATCCTGAACCTGCTGCGCTGGGTGACGCCGCGCACGATCAAGGAAACCTTCGTGCCGCCCACCGACTGGCGTTACCCGTTCCTCGCCGAGAGCTGAGCACAGCGCCCCCGGCCCGACCGAGCCCGCTTGCGCCCTGCGCGGAGGCGGGCTCGAGCCTTTCCGGAGGAGCTCGCAGGTCGGATGAGAAAATTGCAATTTCGATTTGCCGAGGTCGCCAAAGCGAGGGTTACTTTGCTTGCAGAGATTCTGGATCTGCTCCCCAGACCAAGGGGGTGATCGAACCTCGCAAGGCACCCGCAGTGTCTGGGTATGGTCGCTTGGACACGCGGGTGCGCGGCCTCCACGAGGCCAACACGGCCAGCCGGATTCTCCTCCGAGCTGGCCACCAACTCCGGGGCCCGTGCCGCAAGGGACGGGAGCCCAGGCAAGCCGCGATGTGGGACTCGCGGCTTGCCCTCTTTTGATCGGAGCTTCACACTCCAGCGTATGGTCGTTCTGCTCCTTGCGACGCTCGACACCAAGGGCGTCGAGGCTGCGTTCGTGCGAGATCGCTTGCGCGAACTCGGGGTGGAAGTACACCTGGTCGACTGCGGCACGCTGGCGGCGCCCTCTGTGGCGCCCGACGTGTCGCGCGACCACGTGCTCGCGGCCGCCGGAACCTCGCTGGACGCGGTTCGGGCGATCGGAGATCGGGCTCACGCCGTGCAAGCGGCAGCCCGCGGCGCGCGCGTTCTCGCCCTCGAGCTGCACCGTCGCGGCGAGCTCTCGGGCGTAATTGGCCTCGGTGGGTCCGCAGGGACCACCATCGGCACCGAGACCATGCGCTCGCTCCCCATCGGCATCCCGAAGCTGATGGTCTCGACGCTGGCGTCGGGCCAAGTGCGCTCCTACGTGGGCGACAAGGACCTCCTGATGCTGAACAGCGTGGTCGACGTGCTCGGCATCAACCGCGTCAGCCGACGCGTGCTGTCGCAGGCTGCGCACGCGATGGCCGGCATGGTGCGCTTCGCGCGCGATGAGGCGAGCGCGCACGACAAGCCGCTCGTAGCCGCGACGATGTTTGGCGTCACGACTCCCTGCGTGCAGCGCGCGAAGGACGTGCTCGAGGCTGCGGGCTGCGAGGTGCTCGTGTTCCATGCCACCGGAACCGGCGGCCAAGCCATGGAGTCGCTCGTGCGCGACGGACTCGTGCAGGGCGTGCTCGATCTCACCACGACCGAGCTGGCGGACGAGCTCGTCGGCGGCGTGCTCTCCGCGGGGCCCGAGCGCATGGCGGCGGCCGCGCTCGCCGGCATCCCCACCGTCGCCAGCGTCGGAGCGACCGACATGGTGAACTTCCTCGCACTCAACACGGTTCCCGCGCAGTTCCGGGCGCGCAAGCTGCACCGCCACAACGACCACGTGACGCTGATGCGCACTACGCCGGACGAGAACCGTCACATCGGCGCGGAGATCGCTCGCAAGCTCGGCGCGAGCCGCGGACCGGCGAGACTTCTCTTTCCACTGCGCGGCGTGAGCGCGCTCGACCGCGCGGGCGAGGCCTTCGATGACCCGGCGGCGCGCGCCGCGCTGCTCGATGGCCTGCGCTCCGTCGTCCCCGGGATCGCGATCAACGAGCTCGACTTGCACATCAACGACTCCGAGTTCGCCGAGCGTTGCGCGCGCGAGCTGCTCGACCTGATGAAGCTCCCCCACGGCCGCACGGCCATGGAGACCTCCCGATGAACTGCGAACACTGCCTGCGCTTCGTGACCTCCGCGGACGCGCAGGTCGAGGTCCTGCCTTGGGGCCCCCATGAATGGCTCGCGCGCCCCGGGCTCGTCGACGCGGAGCGGCTGCAACTTGTGCGCGTGACCATGCCCGGCGGCTGCGCCCATCGGTTCCACCGCCACCCGTGCTTCGAGGAGCTGCTGTACGTGATCTCCGGCCGCATCGAGCAGTGGGTCGGCCGCGAGAAGCGCATCCTTGGCCCCGGCGAGCTCGCTCACGTGCCGCGGGACGAGGTGCACGGCTCGTACAACATCTTCACTGAGCCCGCGGTGTTCCTCGCGGTCCTCTCCGCGAACCGCTTCGAGGGTCCGGCCCTGATCGATGTCTCCGAGGACGAGCCCTGGAAGTCCCTGCGCGAGCGCTCCTGACTCACAGCCGGCGCAGGATCGCGTAGTCCTGCCAGCCGTCGGGCGCCTCAAGGATCTCGACCACGCTGAAACGACGCGTCCAGGAGCGCTCGACGTGCTCGCGCGTGAGGAAGCAGGTTCCCAGCATGGATGGGTCGGCGGAGCGGACCCAGGCGGCGTTCTCGGGCCAGGCGCTCTCGGGGGACGGCGCTGGGAAGTACAGCACGCCTTCGTCCCGCAAGCGCACGAGTTCTCGGCGCAGCTCATCCGCAGTCGGCGCGCTCGAGGGCGAGTCCGCGCTCAGCCAGCGCTGGACCGCGCAGGCACCCAGATAGCAGGCAATCACCAACCCACCGGGGCGGAGCAATCCGGCACACTCCTCGACCCAGTCGACAGCCGCCATCGGCTCGAGGTTCTGGAGCACGTTCGGGATCAGCACCGCATCGAAGCTGTTGGCGCGCAGCGCGCTTGGAGGGCGCTGCGGCATGGTGACGAACTCTGCAAAGCCCAGCTCGCGACGGCACCAGTCCACGGCCTCGCCGTCCCAGTCCGCTCCCGTGAACATCGTTCCGGCGGAGTAGCGGGAGAAGTAGCGCAACACCCGCCCGGCACCGCAGCCTAGCTCGAGGATCGAAGAGCCCTCGAGCCGCACGCCACCGCGCTCCAAGGCCGCCAGTTGCCGACGCCAGTCGACCGAGCCACTGCGCACGAAGTCGCGCTCGCTCGCGCCGACGCCCGCGCAGCGCTCGAGCAGCCAAGCGGGCGGGACGGCGAACCAAGCCGCCCGGAGCTCCGCGTACTCATCGAGACCGTGCCACGCGAGCCAGATCCAGTACTCCGGGTTGAGCGACGTCACGTACGTCGTCCTCAGGTCCGGGCGTTCCGACCAGACGCGCGACGCGACACGCTGGATCGCATCGACGCGCGCGTCGATCGCCTGCGGAAACTCCGGAAAGGCGCAAACTCCATCGACATCCATGCACAAGCTCCCGCAAGCGCGGCGCCGGCGCAGGCCAGAGTCGCGGGACCCGAGTTTCGATTCGAGCGAATCGTTCGCAACAGCGAGATGCACGCAGCCCCGGGGGGGGGGCGGGCAGCAAGCACTCTTGGCGGTGCAAACGCCGTGCGGAGTCTACGCCACCGTCCGTTGGTTAGCAATCGAATTGGAACTCCATCAGCGGCTCTTCCCGCACTCAGCGCCTCCGCAGAATCGCGTAGTCCTGCCAGCCATTTGGAGCCTCGACGATCTGGAGCAACTCGAAGGAGCGCGCCGAGCTCGCTCGATGAACTCGCGCGTGAGAAAGGTCACGCCGAGTTGGCTGGCGTCCTCGTGGAGGGCCCACACGGCATTCTCCGGATGCGTGGTTACGCGGGGTGGATCCGCCAATAACAGGCTGCTTTTCTCGCGCAGCTTGGAAAGTTCCTCCGTCGGCTCCTCGGGGCTGGGCGCGCCGTCGGGAGCTTCGCTTCCCGTCCAGCGCCCGATGTGACACGCGCCCCGAGGAAGGACGCCAGCAAGGCTACGCCGCCGCGCAGGAGCCGCACGGCCTCTTCGACCCACGCGAGCCGCGCCGCGGGCACCAATCGCTCGAACAATTCGGGCACGATCATGGGGTCGAAGGCGCCCGCTCGCAGTCCAATCGGCCACGCAGCCTGCATGTGGAGCAAGCGCGCAAAGTTCAGTTGCTCTCGACACTACGCCGCCGACTCGGAGTCGATCTCGAGGCTCGTGAACCTACCGGTCGCGACGCAGCGTCCTAAGCAGCGCAGCACCCCACCGCAGGCTGCGCGCCCGGTTCGATCAGGTAGGCGCGCTCGGCATCGATCCCACACTCCTCGAGCACCTGCAGGCAGCGGCGCCAGTCGAGGACTCCGCTGCGCTGGTACGAGCATATCGCGACGTCCGAACCCGAACCCCGCTCGAGCAAGTGCTGCGACGGGGATGCGAAGCATACAGCCCACAGATTCGCGTCCTCGTCGACACCATGCCACGCGAGCCAGATCCTGTACTACGGATTGTGTTGGCGCGACAGCTTTACCTCAGGTCTGGGCGCGACTCCCAACGGTGCCTCGCGGCGGAGGATATCTCCGCGATGCGGGCATCCGAGCATGCAGGCAGCCGGCAACCGGGATCGAGTCTCCCAGAATCCATGCCATTCACGCTAGCGCCTGCGAAGGACGACGTAGTCTTGCCAGTCGTCGGGCGCCGGGTAGTGGGCCACGAGCGCGAAGTGGAGCAACCACTCACGCTCGACGAACTCGCGCGTCAGAAACACGTTGCCGTACGACGCGCGATCCATGCGCCTCCAGTGCTCGACATTTTCCGCGTTGGGCGTCTCCATCGCTCCGAACGGGAAGAACAGCACTCCCTCCGACCGCAGGCGCGGCAGCGCCGCACGCAGGTCGTCTGGCCGGGGCGCCTGCGAGGGCGTCTCGCCGCGCAACCAGCGCTGCGTGGCGCGCTCGCCGTGGTAGGTAATCACGGCGAGGCCGCCAGGACGCAGGAGACGGGCAAACTCGGCGAGCCACGCGCGCTGAGATTCGGCCGGAATGTGCGAGAAGACCGAGAAGGTGTAGAGAGCGTCGAATCCACCGTGAGGCAAGGCGGTCGGAGGCAGGACGGGAATGGGCTCGAACTCCGCGAAATCGAGGTTCGCGCGGCACCACTCGATCGGCGTCGGGTCAATGTCGACGCCCACGAAGCGACAGCTCGACGCATAGCGCGCACAGTGACGCAGGAGGCGGCCGCAGCCGCACCCGAAGTCGAGGACCGACGCGCCTTCGAAGCGAAAGCCCGCGGCCTGCAGCACGTGAACCATGCGCCGCCAGTCGACGATCCCTCCTTCGCGAAACACCGCATGATCGGTCGACATGCCGCCGACACGCTCGACGAGATGGAGCGGCGGCCAAGCAAAATCCAGCGCGGCCCGAGCGGGGTACTCGCTGCCGACATGCCAGGCGATCCACGCCCAGTACTCGGGATTCCGAATCGATCCATAGAGGTCCCGCAAGTCCTCGCGCTCGGCCCAAATGGCCTCTGCGGCACGGAACAACTCGTGGATGCGCGGGTGAGCCACCTCGGGTAGATGCGAAACGGAAAAGCGCTCAGGATCGTGAGAGGACATGATGAATGGGCGAGCCTTCGCTGTAACGCGTGTTCTGTTGTGAAGCGGCGTGGCGCACTCTGCAGGACATGGCCGCCATAGGCCGCGCACGAATCCCGAAACCCGTCTCCACGCGGGATCTTGAAGTCGCTCTCTCCCAATTGCAATAGCGAGAGGCGGGCGTTCCATAATCGGGTCCGGGGAAACAACGCCGAGACAGTCGCGTGCGAAGATTTGCGTCGAGGCGCGAGAACGTGGCCTCATCCCCCCCCCACGCCGTCGAGGGCCGTGTGGCCGACGAGCCAATCGGCAAGCGGAAACTCGTAGGTCAGTCCGGCGACGCGCCCGACGAAGTCAAGCTCCTCGGAGATCGTGTCCATGTCACCGGTCGGGTCGAGCAGGCCCACCCACCCCACCGATGCCGGTCGCGACCTCGAGAAGTCCGCCGGCCCGGCCGGGAGGAGCGCATCGACCACGAACTCCACCAGAAGCAGCTCGAAGTCGGCGTCCCATTCGGTCGCTCGGGCGAGCTGCTCGCCCCCGCTCGACGGGAACTCCCCGCCCCGAGCGATCCGGAGTCGCTGCCCTTCGCGTCCGCCGCACTCGCGGCGACGAACATGCCCGCGTCGCCCTCCTCGGCGAAGGCGTGTCGCACCTCGAAGTTCGGCAGCACGGCCGTGTCCGCCAGACCGAGGCTCTTGCAGCCCGGGACGGTGGAACACCCCACGACCGACAGCGCACAGGCCCCGACGATCCAGAGGGCCACGCGCATTGAGCACCTCCCGGCTCCATCCTCGGCTGGGGAAGGGACTTTCCCGCACGCCGAGGCAAGAAGGTCCGGGACCACTCCCATGCCGTGCTAATCTGCAGGGGTAATCCACGCCCTCACCGAAGGCTCGCCCTTGGAAACCGCACTCCCCCGGCGCTCTGGGATCCAGCTGGATCCCGACATGAACATCTGCCAGACCGATCTCCCGTTGGACTGGTACCAGGAAGAGTTCAAGCCCTACGCCGAGGAGTACCAAGCACTCCCCGACCGGCGCCCGGGCACGGTCTTGCCGTGGCTCGATCGCTACGCGCAGCCGGCGCTCGACCACTTTGGCGACGCGCTCCTGCTCGTGGCGCACTTCTACATGGGCGGCGAGATCGTCAAGCTCGTCGAGCGCTACGGTGGAGCGGTCTCCGACAGCTACCAGCTCGCCCTGCAGGCGGCGCGCAACCCGCACAAGAAGGTGATCGTCGAGTCGGCCGTGCACTTCATGGCCGAGTCGATCGCGATCCTCGCCCACGAGGACCAGTCGGTGTGGATCACCAACCCCAAGGCGGGCTGCACGATGGAGATGCTCGCCAAGGACTACATGGTAGAGCCCGTCGCGGAGCAGCTCGTCGAGCGCTACGGCGATGACCTTCTAGTGGTCGCGTACATGAACACCGGTGGACGCATCAAGGCGCTCGCGGGCCGCACGGGCGGTGCCGTGTGCACCAGCTCGAACGCGCCCAAGATCGTCGACTGGGCGCGCAAGAAGGGGAAGAAGATCCTGTTCGTGCCCGACCAGCACCTCGGCCGCAACACGGCCGCGAAGCTCGGCATGGATCTCTCGAAGGTCGTGGCGCTGCCCGACCCGCAGCTTGGTCGCGGTGGCTTCAAGGTCGACGACCGTACGGTCGCGGGCGGGCTCGCGGCGCTCGATCGCTCCGAGATGATCCTGTGGGGCAGTTTCTGCGGCGTGCACACGGTCTTCAGCCCGGCGCACGTGCAGTACTGGAAGGAACGCGGCTACACCGTGCTCGTGCACCCCGAGTCGAAGCTCGAGGTCGTGCAGGCAGCCGACGGCAGCGGCTCGACGAACTTCCTCTGGGAAGCGCTGATGAAGGCCGCGCCGGGCTCGAAGCTCGCGATCGGCACCGAAGGCCACTTCGTGCGCAACGCGCGCGAGCAGGGCCGCCTCCGCGGCGTGGAGGTCGTGCACCTCGCCGACATTCCCGACCCGTCCTACGGCTCGATGGGCTGCGGCTGCGCGACCATGAGTCGCAATGATCCGCCGCACCTCGCCGGCATGCTCGACCTTCTGCGCAAGGGCAAGCCGCCGGCGATCAACCGCGTCTACGCCGGCGATGTCGTCGACGAGGAGAGCGGCGCGCTCGATCGACTCAAGGCCGAGGAGCGCCGCGAGCTCGTGCACAACGCGCGGCTCTCGTTGCAGCGCATGATCGACATCACCGAGACCGGCACGACGAGCTGCTAGCGCGTGCTCACTGTCCGAGGCGCGCGCGCACCTCGGCGAGCAGCTCCGCCGCCTGTTCAGGATGCTCCGCGAGCACGTTCTTCGTCTCGCGCGGGTCAGCCTCGAGGTCGAAGAGCAGGTCGGAGCGCGTCGGGCGGTGCACGTAGCGCCACTTGCCCGCGTAGAGCACGTGCACGGGCCCCGGCGGGTTCTTCTCGTGCTCGCGCTCGGGGCGCGAGGCGAGCGCCCCGTCCATCGGATGCGCGAGCAGGTCCTGTGCGCCCTGCGCAGCGAGGCCCGACCACGCCTTCGCGCCCGCGAGCTGGACCGCACTCGCCAGCACGTCGCGCAGCGAGACCGACGCCGGGATCTTGCGCGCCGCGAGATCGCGCGCGCGTAGCACCGCCGGCACGAGCAGGTTCTCGCGCGTCATCTCGCCGTGACCGAGCTCCGCCCCCTCGCCCAGAGCCTGCCCGTACACGCCGGCGACGACGAGCACCGCGCGCTCAGCTGCGGCCTTGCCCGCGAGCGCATCCACGATCCGCCCCAGAGCCTCGTCCGCCGCCGCCAGATCGGCCTCGTAGCGCCGGAAGAGCTCGAGAAAACGCCCACCATCGATGCGCGGCACTTGGAACTGCTTTTGGATCTGCGACGCGTCAAGCTCAGGAAACAGCATGCGCACGAGCGTCGTCTTCTGGAACCCGCCGTTGTTGAAGCGTTCCGGCGCGACTCCCAGACCGGCGAGGCGTGCGTCGAGCTCGGGCGCGTGCGGAAAGCGCGCGAGCTGCTCCGCGCTCGGCACGTTCGGCTCGAGCCCACCTTTCAGGTGCACCCACAGGAACACGAGCTCGCCTTCGTGGACCTCGAGCCACTTCACCGCGCGCGCCGCGACGCTCGCAGCGTCGCGTGTGCCGCTCTCTGGCTCGTCGACGTAGGCGAAGCCCGAGGGCACGCCGGTCGCCTTGCCAATCCCCTTGTGGGACAGGATCGCCGCGGTGCGGTACAGCTCTCCCGCGAGCAGCTCCGCCGCCGTGCGCGTGCCAACGCGCGACGTCCAGCCCTTCGGGGAGGCCAGCTCCATGGCTCCGTGCTCGCGCGGATCACGGCACGTGAAGAGCGACAGGTGGGCAGCAGCGGGCGCGGGCATGGGCGTCACGGCGCGCTCGAAGGTCACGCCTTCGCGGGCGAGCGCGTCTAGGCGCGGCGTCGTCGGGCGCGACCAGCCCCCGAAGCCCGTCCAGTCGGGGCGCAGGGCTTCGATCGTGACCAGCACCACCGAGCGGCGCTCGGGCTGAGGAGTTTCCCCGGCAGGCACGGGGGGCGAGTCCGGGGCTTGGAAGAGCGCACAGGCGAGGAAGCTGAGCAACATGGGGCTGAAACCAAGTCTAGGCTGCCCGACGGATCAGTCGAGCGGCGCCGCGTACGAGGGCAGGAAATCCTCTTTTCCTGCCCCGTTCTGCGGGACAACTGCGGACTCGGCTCAGGTCAGGGTCAAACCGGCCGCCGCGCTCCCCACCCCCCTCCGGGGAGGCGCGGTGCTCGTCCAGCCCCCAGCCTGACAGCCCCATGCGACGTCCTGAGCGTCGCACGCGGTCGAAGACGACGCCCCCACGACCGGCCCACGAAGCCGGACGTGTCGCTCCCCCGCATTCCAGAGGTGCGGAGGACGGTTCGCGGTGGCGCCTGGATGGGCGCGGCCGGCATGGATCCTGAACCATGCCGGCCGCCTTTCTTTTCCCCGCGCTCGCCCCCGCGCAGGCCCGCGCCACGGCGCGGCGGTTACCCTCTCCCGCCCCATGCGCGCGCTCCTCGCCTTCGCCCACTCCGCCACGAACGCGGAAGTGCACCTGCGCCCGCTGTGGACCCAGTGGCTCGCGGGCGAGTCCCTCGAGGCCGGAGTGCGGCGCGTCACGCCCCCGCGCGCGCTGGTAGAGCTGCTCCCGGAGCTCGAGCGCCGGCTGCACGCCATCGCTCGCGTGCAGTCCGAGCACCCGTCCACCGACGGCTCGACACGCCTGCTCGTCGAGCTCGCCGACGGCGCCACGGTCGAGAGCGTGCGCCTTGCGCGCGAGGCCTTGTGCATCTCGACGCAAGTCGGTTGCGCGGTGGGTTGCCGCTTTTGCAAGACCGGCGAGAGCGGCCTGCTGCGGCAGCTCGCGCCTGAGGAGATGCTCGCGCAGGTGGCGCTGGCTCGCGCGCGCGGCCCCGTGAGGCGCGTGGTCCTGATGGGCATGGGCGAGCCGATGCACAACCTCGACAACGTGCTCGAGGCGCTGGTCTGGCTCGGCGGGCCCGGACGCCTCGCCCACAAGAGCATCGTCTTCTCGACCGTCGGTGAGCCGGCACTGTTCGAGCGCCTGCGCGCACACTCCGTGCGACCGGCGCTCGCGCTCTCGCTGCACACGACGGATGCAGAGCTGCGCAGCGAGCTGCTGCCGCGCGCGCCGCGCGTCGAGCCCGCGGAGCTGCTCACCGCGGCGTGCGACTACGCCGACGCCGTCACATGGCCGCTGCAGGTGCAGTGGACGCTGCTCGAAGGCATCAACGACTCCGACCGCGAGGTCGAGCGTCTCGTGGAGCTGCTGCGTGGCCGCCGAGCGATGCTCAACTTGATCCCGTGGAACGAGGTCGAGGGCTTCGGCTTCCGGCGCCCGGATCCGCTGCGCGCTCGCGACATGGTGCGCGCCCTCAAGGCACGCGGTGTTTTCGCCACCATCCGTCGCAGCGGCGGGCAGGACGTCGAGGGCGCCTGCGGACAGCTGCGCGCGCGCTCGCTGCCACCGCGACGCCGCGAGAAGAGTCAGCCCTGAAGCGAAGCGGGCCGGGCGAGGAAACCCCGCACGGCCCGCTAGCTCGCGAATGACGTGGGCTCAGCGCTTGGCGCGCGAGCCTTCGAGCTCGGTCACGAGCCGGTTGGTCTTGTAGACGTTGCGCAGCGATTCGAGGATGCCGCGGCTGTCGACGGACACCGAGCGCGACTGCACGTCCGAGTAGCCGTAGTTCCCGACCAGGCTCTGGATGTTGCCGTCGAAGATCAGGCCCACGACCTCGCCCGCGCGGTTGAACACCGGCGAGCCCGAGTTGCCGCCGATGATGTCGTGAGTCGAGACGAAGTGGAACGGCGTCTCGAGCTCGAGCACCGACTTGGCGTCAAGCCACGACTTCGGCAGGGCATAGGCCGCTTCCGTCGCACGTTCCTCGGCCTTGGCGTAGGCACCGCCGAAGGTCGTGAACGGCTTCACGGGTGCGCCATTGTGCTCGTACCCCTTCACCGTGCCGTACGAGAGGCGCAGCGTGAAGGTCGCATCGGGGTACACCTTCTCGCCCTCGACCGCGAAGCGCGCCGCCGCGATCTTGGCGTAGTTCTCGCGCTCGACGGACGTGACCTCGTCCTCCCACTTCTTGCGCATCTGGCGCGAGAAAGGATCGAGCGCGCGGGCGAGCGCGATCATCGGGTCCTTGCACGCGTCGACCACCGCCTTGCCGCCTTCGACGAGGCGCTTGCGCTCGGCGATGTCGAACAGCTTGGTGCCCTTGACGCACTCCTCGGCGCGCGCGCGCGGCGCGCGACCCGCGAGGGCTGCGAGCACGATCGGGTCGTTGCCGCCGAGCGTCTCGGCCATCCCGGAGAGCGCCATCTCGAGGCGCATCATCTCGAACTCCGGATACAGCGGCGCGGGCGAGTAGATCGCGTTCTTGAGCGCGTCGAGACCGGCGTCGCCGTACTCGCGCAGACGCTCGCCGCTCGGCTTCCCGAGCTCGTCCGCGAGGCGCAGGATGTCCTTGGCGAAGGTGAACGTCTCGGTGCCGAGCGACAGCGCACCCTGCCCCACCGCACCGTAGCGCGGCGCGAGGAGCGCGGCCGTGGCTTGGCCCTGCGCGATCTTCTCCCACGCGTCACCCCACTTGGCCTTCCACTCGGGGTTGGCTTCCACGGCGGCGCGCAGCTTCTCCTCGGCCGTGCGCTTTTCCGCGAAGAGCTGCGGGTCGAGCAGCCCGGAGAGACGACCGACGTACACCTTGCGGCTGTTCTGCACGCTGAACAGATCGCCGCGGGCGATGCGCGCGTTCTCGGTGCTGCGTCCGGAGAACGTCTGCAGCCACACCTCGGCCCGCATCAGGCGCGTGGTCGCGCGCGGCACCGCGGCATCGCGCAAGTACTCGAGGTGCGCGACCGTGTTCAGGCGCTGGGTGCTGCCCGGGTGGCCGGCGACGAAGCACAGCTCGCCATCCGCCGCGCCATTCGCGCTCCAGCGCAGGAAGTTCTCCGCCTTCAACGGCGCACCGTTCTCGTAGATGCGGAAGAACGTCGCGTCGAGGCAGTAGCGCGGGTACTCGAAGTTGTCGTTGTCGCCGCCGTAGAACGCCGACTGCGTCTCGGGCGCGAACACGAGTCGCACGTCCTCGAAGCGCTTGTACTCGTAGAGGTGGTAGCGACCGCCTTGGTAGAGCGTTACGACCTCGCAGTGCAGGCCGCGCGCCCGCTTCGCCTCGTCTTCGATCTGCGTCTGCAACTTGCGCTTGGCGGCGCCAGCATCGGCCGTGCCGAGCCCCTTTGCGGCGCCCTCGATGCGCTCGGTGACGTCCGTGATGGTCCACAGCACGTCGAGGTGCAGGTCAGGACACTTGAGCTCGTCGGCGAGCCCCGCCGCCCAGAAACCCTTCTCGATCAGGTTGCTCTCCTTCGACGAGAGCTTCTCGAGGATGTCCGAAGCGACGTGGTGGTTGGTCATCACGAGGCCGTCCGCGCTGACGATCGAGCCGGAACCGCCGGTCGAGACGCGCACACAGGAGCGCTGCACGTGCTCCATCCACTCGGGGCTGGCCTCAAAGCCGTGGCGCGCCTTCATCTCGGCGAGCGGCGGACGGTTGAAGAGCCACATGCCCTCATCAGCGCGCGCGGTGTGCGCGAGCGGAGCGAGGGTGAGCGAGGCGAGCAGCAGGCGGTGGAGCGGGAGGTGGAACATGGGGTGTGAGAACGGGGCTCGGGACGAAGTGACCGGGGCGACGCGCAGCGCGCGCCCCTCAGGGAACGATGGCGACCACGCGAGCGGGAGCGCCGCCGGCGCGATCGAGCTTGACGGGCAGCGCGATCAGGGTTGCGCCGAGGGGCGGCAGCTGGTCGAGCCCGGTCAGGTTCTCGAGCGCAGGCTGGTTGTTCTCCGCGAACAGGCGCTGCACCGGCGTGTTGAGGTCGAGGGCCGAGTCGAGACTCGGACCGTCGATGCCGACGAGGTCGACCTTGCGGCTGACGAGCTCGCGCGCGAACTCGAGCGACAGGCCCGGATGGCGGGCGGAGTCGAGTGTGCCGTAGTAGCGATCGGGCGTGCCCCAGTGGCGATCCCAGCCGGTGCGTACGAGCACGATGGCGCGCAGCGGGATGCGCCCGTGATCACGTTCATGGCGCCGCAGGTCAGAGAGCTGCACCGCGTAGCGCGGGTCGTCCTCGCAGGCTTTCGAGACGTCGATCACGCGCACGGGGCCAACGAGCTGCGAGAGCGGCACCTCGCTCGCACCGCGTCGCCCCTCGGCGTAGTGCATCGGCGCCTCGATGTGCGTGCCGGAGAGCTCGGAGCCGGAGAAGGCGCCCGTGGCATTCCAGCGCCCGTCGGGCCCGATCCCGGCCCGGCGCTCGTAGCGGAAGACGGGCTCGCCCGGCCAGTCGGCCACGCCCTCCGCAACCGTGTGGGTCAGGTCCACCAGCCGGTGCTCGTACAAAGTCGGAGCACTGGCGCAGGAGCCGAGGACGAGCGCAAGGAGGAGGCCGTGGAGCTTGGGGCGCGACATCGAAGTTCCGGCGATCCTCCCACGGATCGCTCCGCGCGGTACGGTAGCGTCTGAAAGGCCTCGCATGGACTCCCCTGCCCGCAAGTTGGTCCCGATCGTGGCGCTGACGGAGTTCCCGGTCGGCAGCGCTCGGGCGTTCGAGGTCGGTTCGACCACCGTGGCGCTGTTTCACACTGCCGAGGGGCTGCTCGCCATGGACGACCACTGCACCCACTCGGGCGGACCGCTCTCGGCGGGCAACGTGCGCGACGGGGTGGTGACCTGTCGCTGGCACGGCGCCGCCTTTCGCCTAGCCACGGGTCGCTCCGTGGGGGTGCTCCGCTGTCGTGCGTCCCGCACCTTCGCCGTGGCGGTGCGAGCGGGTTGGGTCGAGGTCGAGGAGCCCTGAGTTGGCCATCCTGCGCTGCCCCGCCTGCTCCGCCGAGGCCGCGGCCTCGAGCCGCGAGCTAGCTTGCTCCTGTGGCGAGCCCTTCGACGTCGAGCACGCCTTCCGCCTCGTGGGCCGCGAGACGTTCGACGCGCGCGGCCTGCACTCGCCCGCGCCCCAGAACAGCGGCGTGTGGCGCTTCCGCGAACTCGTCTACCCACGCTTCCCGTCCGAGGCCGTGATCTCGCTGCGCGAGGGCAACACCCCGCTCTATGCGAGCGCCGCACTGAGCGAGTTCGTCGGGATCGAACAAGTGCACATCAAGCATGAGGGCCTCAACCCCACCGGCTCCTTCGCAGACCGCGGCATGACGGTCGCTGTGAGCCGCGCCGCGGCCAACGGCGCGCGCCACCTCGCATGCGCGTCGACCGGAGCGGCGGCCGCGAGCCTCGCGGCGTACTCGGCCGCGGCTGGATTGGCGTGCACGGCACTCGTGCCGAGCGAAGGCGCGCAGTCCGCCAAGCTCGCGCAGGCACGTGCGCTCGGCGCGCGCACTCTCGTGGTGCGCGGCGACCTCGAGCGCGTGCGAGTCCTCGCCCGCGAGCTCGCGCGCGGCGGCGCCTTCGAGCTCATGGACGAGCGCAACCCGTTCCGAATCGAAGGCCAGAAGTCGATCCCGTTCGAACTGCTCGCCCAGCTTGGCTGGCGCGCTCCCGACTGGATCGCACTGGCCGCCGATAGCCACGGCAACGCCATCGCGTTCGCCAAGGCGCTGCACGAAGCACGCTATTTCGGTCTCTCGGACCGGCTGCCGCGCCTCCTGGCGGTGGAAGCGGCCTGTGCGCACGCGAACCGCTCTCCAAGCGCCGAGCGTGCGGGCCGCGCGGTGGCGGAGACCCACGGGCAGTCCGTCGTCGTCTCCATGGAGCAGCTCGAAAGCGCCAAGCGCGCCATCGACCATGCGGGACTGGGCTGCGACCTTCCGAGCGCCGCAGGGCTCGCCGGCGCGAGAGAGCTCGTCCGCCGCGGGGGAATCGGCCCCGAGGAAAGCGTCGTGGTCGTGCTCGATAGCCACCTGCTCGCGCAAGACCGCGACGGCAGCGAGAGCGCTCTCGAGCCCGAGCTCGACGTCCTGCGTCGAGCCCTCGATACCTAGCGCACGCCGCGCTCGACGTGCGGGCTCACTCGCGGGCGACGTCCCACAGGTCCGCGCCGAAGAAGTCCCACGGGATCCGGCCTTCGTCGCAGTCGGCGGCGGTCGAGAACTGCACGTCGACGAAGTACAGACTCTGGCACGGGTTCGCGGGCCGCAGGTTGCGGCAGCCGTGCGCGACGCCGGGCGGGATGCGCACGAGGCGCGAGTTGCCGTCGCCGAGGATCAAGCGCATCAGCGTGCCTTCCGTGGGCGAGCCCTTGCGAAGGTCGGCGAGCACGAGCAGCAGCTTGTCGCTCGGCGGCACGTACCAAACATCGGTCTGGCGCTTGTGGAGGTGGAAGGCCTTGATCGCGAGCGGGTCGAGCGTGCTGAAGTTCAACTGCCTTACGGTGAAGCCGGGCAGGTCGCGGTGCAGGCCGCCTTCTAGCCTGCCGAGCTCCGTCATCGAACCGCCGTCGTCATTGAAGCGCTTGAGCTCGACGAGCTCGACGCCTTCGATGCGCCGCTTGGCCGTGTAGTCTTGGACGAAGTAGCGTTCCTGCGCGCGCTCGTTGAACTGGGTCATCGCGGGGCTCCTGCGTGGGCAGAGGATAGCGTCTACGCCGCCCGTGCGAGCAACCCGCTCAGCGCGGCCGGCCCGTAACCGTAGCGAGCGGCGAGCTCGTCGATGGTCCCGAGCAGCTCCGTGCCGCGCAGGTCGGTCCACTCGGCGAAGGAGTCGTTCGCTGCAGATGGCGCGCCCGCTCGGGGACGCGAGAGGTCGACGAGAGCGCTGCGAGCAAGCTCGGCATCGAGTTCCCGCTCGCAGAGCTCCGCGATCCAGCGCAGCGCGCCTTCGTCGAGGCTTTCGAGGCGCAGGCGCAGGTAGCGCAGGCCCTCGGTCTCGCGCGCCAGCTCGGCGATCTCGTTCCATGCGTTCCACAGGCGCGCGGTCTGCTGCACGGGCGTGCCGCGCAGGAGCACGGGCGCGTGGCGCTCGAGGAACGAGCGATCGATGCTGCGCGTGCGAAAGAGGCGCGAGCGCCACAGGGAGCTGAGCGCAGCAGCGGGCGAGCGCACGACGTGCACCACGAGCGTGCCCGTGGGCAGGCTCTCTCCGTAGGGAGCCGCGTACCACGAGGCCTCGGCCGCAAGCTCGCTCGGCCACGGCGGCACGCCGAGCTCGAGTCGCTCCGGATTGAGGTGGTCCGCGTGACCGCAAGGCAGCCCGAGCCGGCGCAGGAGCGCGGCGACGTAGCCAGTGCCGGAACGCGGGCAGCCGGTGACGAGGATGCGGCGGAGCATGGCAACGCCCCTTCCCTTCGTCGCGGGACCGAGAGCGACCTGAGCCCCGACCGCCGCCTTGTGCGGTTCCCCGGCCCGAGGACCGTCCGTAGACTCCTGCGCCCATGTCTCCTACCCGCCGCGACGAACGTTCTTCCTGCCCTGCCTCCCCCGACAAGCGCGAGCTCGTGACCAAGCCCGTCACCGAGATCGAGAGCCTCGACGGCCTGTTCGAGTCGGCGCTCCCCGCCTTTGGGGCCGCGTACTTGCGCCGCGTGTGGACCCTGCTCGACGAGGCCGTCGGCAAGGGCCTGCCGATGACGGTCTCGATCTCCGGGCCCGTCACCGTATCCGGCCAGCACTACACGTGGCTCTCGCCGCTGCTCGAGACCGGCTGGTTCTGCCTCGTGTCGACCACCGACGCGGTCTGCTACCACGACGGGCACCGCGCCCTCGACAGCGCGCGCAAGCACCCCTTCCACGAGGTTCCGATCTTCGGCGACGATGGCGCGCTGCGCGACGAGTCGATCATCCGCGTCACCGACGTCGGCTTCGACGAGGACGTGCTGCTCGATCAGGATCGCTACCTGCGCGCGCTACTCAGACGGCCCGAGTTCCAGCGCAAGATGACGGGCACCGAGTTCCGTCACCTGCTCGGCAAGTACTACGCGGCGCAGGAGCGCAAGAACGGCGTCAGCGAGGGCCTGCTCGCGCAGTGCACGCGCCTTGGCCTCCCGATCTTCGTCGGCGCACCCGGCGACGGCAGCGTGTTCCTGAATTCGATGGCCTTGTGGGCGATCGAGCAGGCGAGCGGCGCCAAGGGCGACGCGCATCGTTTCGACCTCGACCTGCACGCCGAGGTCTTCGAGAGCTGCGCCTACCACTACTGGGGCATCACCGAGTCGGAGACGCGCCAGCTCGGCACGCTGATCCTCGGCGGTGGCGTTCCGAAGAACTTCAACCTCCAGCCCGAGCCGGCGCTGAGCCAAGTGCTCGGCCTCAAGGAGGTCGAGGGCTACCAGTACGACATCCAGATCACCACTGCGCCGGTCACCGACGGCTCACTCTCCTCGTGCCCGCCCGCCGAAGCCGTCACGTGGGGCAAGGTCGACAAGACGGTCTACAAGAAGACCACCGAGTCGATGCAGTGCGACTACTCGATCGTGATGCCGTTCCTCGCCAAGGCCCTGCTCGACAAGCGCGCGCGCTTCGAGCGCTGGGCCGAGCGCATGGGCCGCGAGGAACTCTTCAAGAAGCACCCCGCGGCCCGCGGCTACCTGCGCGACCGCGCCGGATACGGCCTCTTCCGCCGCCGCGACGAGCTCGTCGCCAAGCTCCTGAAGCGCGTGAAGAAGGAAGTCCCGCGCCTGCGCAAGGAATCCAAGTACCCACTGGCGTGAGCCCCGCGCTCACCAGAACGGCGTGGCGCCGCCCTTCACGGTCTCGGCGCTGATGCGCCGCCCGCGCAGGCCATGCCAGATGCCGAGCGCCTTGGCGAGCACGGCCTTGGCGTGGCCACGGCGCCAGCCGTCGGCCAGCGCGATGGGCAGCGTGGCCACATCGAAGACGAGGAAGCGCAACCACTCGCGCCGACCGCCCCAGCGGCGCAGGAAGTGCACCGAGTTGACGGCCATCATGTACTTGCGGCGCGGGTTGTAGCCGCCGCCGGTCGAGCTCGACGGCGCATGCCACGCGCGCACCGAGCCGATGCAGGCGCTCGCGAAGCCGGCCCGGCGCAACCGCTGGCCGAGATCGACGTCCTCGGTATAGGCGAAATAGAGATCGTCGAAGAGTTCCTCGCCGCCGAGGGCGCTCGCGCGCACGAGCACGGCGCAGCCGGGCACGTAGTCGACTTCGAGCGTGCGCCGATACTCGTCCGCGTCGAGCTGCCAAAATCCCCGCAGGTCCGAGAGATTCTGCCGCCAGCTGAGCACCCCACCGGCCGCCCAGATGCGCGTCGGATCGTCGCGCAAAAGCACGCGCGGTCCAACGGCCGCAAGTCGCACGTTCGACTCGAGCGCGCGCACAAGCTCGCGTACGCAGTGCGGCTCGAGCGTCACGTCGTTGTTCACGACAAGGAACGCGTCGGCCCCGAGCTCGCGCGCCCGCGCTGCACCGCGGTTGTTACCGCCGCTGTAGCCAAGGTTCGCGCCGGTCTCGATCACCTCGACGACCGGAAAGTCGCGCTGCACGCGCTCGCGCGAGCCATCGCTCGACGCATGGTCGACGACGAGCACGCGCTCGAGCGGTGGGACCTGGCCGAGCAGCGACTCCACGCAAAGCAGCGTGTCCGCGCCCCCATTCCAGTTCACGACGATCGCGACCACCCGCATCGCGCCCTCATCGGCTCTCGCGCGGCGCGATCTCGCTCACCACACTGCCGATCTCGCCACCGGCAACCCGCGTGCGGAGCTTCGCACCCACGGAAATTCCTTCCGGTCCCGTGACGGGCTCGACGCGCTCCTCGGCGTAGGTGATCGAATAGCCGCGAGCGAGCACGGCGAGCGGCGAGAGAGCCTCGAGCCGGCCGGCGAGCGAATCGAGATCGCGGCGGGCACTCTCGAGCTTCTTCGAGGCGCTGGCGCGCAACTGTGCAGCGGCGACCTCGACCCGTGCGGAGCGACGTGCCAGTTCTTGGGCCGGGCTACGCCGCTCGAGTCGGCGTCGGAGCTCCGCGATGCGCGTCGAAGAGCGCGACACCATGCCGCGTGCGAAGGACGAGAGCACGCGCTCGAGCTGCGCGAGACGCTCGCGCCGCGGATCGAGCAGGCCGTGGGCATCGCGCAAGACGCGCGAGTTCGCCGCGCGCTCCACACGCTCGCGACGCGCCTCGATCAGCCCCGCGATCGCCTCCTGAAGGTGCCCTTCGTCCCGCTCGAGCACGTCGACGAGCGCGTGCCGGTCGGGGATCACCTGAGTGGCCGCGTCGGTCGGAGTGTGCGCGCGCAAGTCGGCGACGAAGTCGCACAACGTCGTATCCGTCTCGTGCCCGACACCCGACACGACTGGAACCGGGCACTCCCAGATCGCCTCCGCCACCGCGAGCTCGTTGAAGGCCCACAGGTCCTCGACAGAGCCCCCGCCGCGCGTCACGACGATCACATCGACGCCGCTCGCCGCGACTCGGCGGATGGCCGCAGCGATGCTCGCGGCCGCACCTGCCCCTTGCACGGGCGTGTGCGCGAGCACCACCGGATAGAGCGGCCAGCGCAGGGTGCGCGTGCGCAGGAAGTCCTGGAACGCGGCGCCGTCGCGGCTGGTCACGATGCCTACGCGTGCCGGCATGGCGGGAATCGGCCGGCGCCGGTCGAGCCAGCCGCGCGCCTTCAAGTCCTGCTTGAGGCGCTCGAGCTGCGCGAGCAGCGTCCCGAGCCCCGCGGGCTCGACGCGCTGCACGATGATCTGGTAGGTGCCACGCGGGGCGTACACCTCCAGCTTGCCGTGCACGACGATCTTGTCGCCCTCGCGCAGGGGCTGGCGCAGGGCGCTCGCCGCGGCGCTGCGCCAGATCACGCAGGACACGCGCGCGTCGAGGTCCTTCAAGTCGAAGTAGATGTGCCCCGAGGCCGCGGGCTTCCAGCTCGAGACCTCGCCCTCGACCGAGATGCGCCCGAGCCCCTCGAAGGCTCCGCGGATGCGCTGCGTCAGCTGCGCCACGGTCCACGGGCTCGGGGCGGCGCTCGCGCGCGCGGGCGGATCGAAGAAATCGCTCACGGAGAGCGTTATCGCGGGCTGCGCATCGAGCGTCAACCCGAGCGCGGGGGCGCTGCGGCCTCATCGGGCTCCGCCAGCCCCGGCAGTACCGCCGCCTCCCATTCCGCGTGTACCGCACGGGGCAGGAAGATGCGGAAACGGTCGTCGATGAACGGGGTCTTCTCCTCGCCGCGCAGTTGCGCGCCGTTCCCGAGCTCGAGCAGGAAGCCGCGCTCCTGCCGCAGGATGCGCAGGACGTCGGCGAACACGCGACTTTCGAGTGCGCCGTCGCGACTCATGCGTTCGAGGTGCACCTCGCGCAGCGCGCCGTCGAGCACGCCGTTCACGCTCTTCAAGCGCCAGTGGCCCTCGCTCGCATCCTGCTTGAGCAGACGGTTCAGCGCGCCCTTCACGTACACGAGGCTCCAGCGTCCGTCGTCGATGACCACCAGGGCTTCGCTGGGACCGAAGAGCTCCCCGAGCGTGTCCGCCCAGCGCGTCGGATCGCAGTCGAGCACCTGCAGCCGCCGCACGCCACCCGCGAGCGGAGTCCCGTCGCTCGCGTTGCCCGGCGTAAAAGCCACACGCTCACCGCCGCGCATCTCGTAGCCCGCCTCGAGTACCAGCGTCAACGTCCGCGCAGCGCGGCTGCCCTCGAGTCGCAGGCGCTCCGCGTACAGGCTTCCCGCGAGCCGCCCACGGCCATCGAGCACGCGGAAGAGCACCGGCCCGATCCAGCCATCGCCAAGGTGACCGACCTCGAGCAGGCCGAGCGACGTCAGGCCCTCGACGGAGACGAGCGCGCGCAGGGCACGGCCGATCGCGGCCTCGCGTTCGACGCGCGCCGGATCGACCGCAATCGGCTCCGCTGTCGATTCGACCGCTGGCGCAAGCTCCTCGGCCGGCAAGTCGGGCACGAAGGCCTTCTCCGGCGCGAGCTTCGGGATGCGCAGCTCATCGAGGTTGCGCAGGAAGCGCAGCCACTCGCGCTCGCGCGCGATGCGCCGATCGTCGGCGGCAGCGATCTCCGCACGCAGGCGCAGGATCTCCTCACCGTGTTGCTCGCAGCTGCGCACCGAGCGCACGCGCACGAGTTCGGCCTCCAACGCGGAGATTCGCTCCGTGGCGCTCGCGAGTTGCGCCTGCAGCTCGTTCGTGCCCTCGAGCGCGCTCTCGCTCGTCGGGGAGTTCGAGTGCGACAGGCGCGCAAGCTCCTCGCTCTGGTGCTCGTCGCCGCAGGCCACGCCGAGCCACGCGAGGGCCGCGAGGCATGCGCGCTCAACGGCCAGCTTCGGCAGGCTTCCCATCGCGCCCCTCCGACGTCCGCATTTTCGCGTTCTTCCCCGGCGTACGTTCGCGCACGAGTTCCGCGACGGGCCCGCGCAGGTCGGCGCGCGGCAAGCGCGTAGGCGCGAGTCCCGCTGTGCTCTGCCCGTCCATCCAGAGCTCGGGGCTTCCGCGGGGCGGACGGCCCCAGAGGATCCACTCCTGGCTCTCGCCTCGTCGCACGCCGCGCGGCGTGGAGAGCAGGACCCCCACCGGCCCACCATCGCCCCGCGGCAGGCTCGCCAGCGCGAGGCCGTGCTCGTCGCGCACCTCGGCCTTGCCTGCCCCCGCCGGGCGGCGGGAAAGCAAGAACAGCTCGCCTTCCGCGAGTTGCCAGCGTTGCCGGAGCGCCTCGGACTCAAAGCGCTGGCGCCCGTCGTCGGGATGGAGCCGCGACAAGCGCACGCTCGCGTCACCCGCCTCGGCCACCCACGCTTCGATCGGCTGCGCCTTGTCGGCGATCTCCGGACTCGAGCCACGCGGCAACGCGGGCGAACGCAGCTCCAGCCACCCCGCCGCGAGCAATGTGGCGAGCGCGACGAAGAGCACGAGCGGCAGGAGGCGCTGCGCCAGCGGCGCCCTCACGACTTGGGCCACTCTTCCTTCTTGTTCTTGTTCCACCAGTGCTGGTACTCCTCGGGGCTCAGGTCCCTCTGGCCCGAGAGCCGGCCGAGCGCGGTCGCGGTCGGCGCCGCGATGGTGTCGTAGCGCTCGCGCGCGATCAGGTCGTTGACGTTGGAATCGACCTGTCCCTTCGTGGACATCAGCAGTTTGAGCAGCGCCTCGAAGGTCGCCTTGCGAAGCTCCAGCGACGTCTCGCCGAATTCGCCGAGCGCCTCGGCGGCCGCGGCCTGAACCTTGGCGTTCTCGTCGTTCAGCAGGTTGATGAGCGGCTTACGTCCCGCCTCGTCCTTGGTCTTGCCAAGCTTCAGGATCAGCAGGCGCTGCAGGGCGATGTCCTTCCTGTGCGACTTCTCCCCGATCCACTTGAGGTACACCGGCACGCACTCGGGCTTCATCTCGCCGAGCGCCGTCGCCGCGGCGAGGAACAGCTTGTTCTCGCGCAGTCCGTCCTTGTCCTCTTGGCGCTTTTCGGTGAAGCACCTGTCGAGCTGCTTCACGATCGTCGCGCGGTCCTTCGGCCCGGAGTTCGCGAACTCCGGCACGAGCTTGTCGATCACCGAGATCGCCTCGCTGTCTTCCTTGCCGCGCTTGCCCGCATGCCCGCCGAGCTGCTCGCAGAGCGTCTTGACCTCGGGGCGACCGTCCGCCGGGGTGGGAGCAGGGTTCTGGACCGCGGCCGCAGGCGCGACGACGCGCGCGGCGACCGGCGAGAGGGCGAGAGCGAAGAGCAGTGCGGCGTGCATGAGATGGACCTCGGGGAGGTGCTGGAACGGCCCTAAGGCTAGCGGGGCTCGCGGGTCGCGGCGACAACTCCCGTGCCAGACAGGGCATCGAGGATCCCGGCCGCCTTGGCCAGCGTCTCGGCGTCCTCGGCGGCGGGGTCGGACTGCCACGTGATGCCGCCCCCGACCCGGAAGGCCAGCTCGCCCGTCCAAGGGCCGGGAACGCCGCCTGCACGCCACAGGAGCGTGCGGATCAGGATGTTGAAGGCCGCGTGTCCCCGCAGGTCCACGAAGCCCAGCGAGCCACAGTAAAAGCTGCGTCCTTCGCCCTCGAGCTCGGCGATCACCTCCATGGCGCGCAATTTCGGCGCACCGGTGATCGAGCCGCCGGGAAAGATCGCAGCCAGCACGGCACACGCGTCCACTCCAGAGGACACGTCCGCCACCACGTCGGCCAACAGGTGGTGCACCCGGGCGTAGCTCTCGAGGTGCGGAAAGCCCTCGACCCACACGCCGCCCGGTCGCGCCACGCGACCGAGGTCATTGCGCTCGAGGTCCACGATCATCGCCAGCTCGGCGCGGTCCTTCTCGCTCGCAAGCAGCTGCTCGCGCGCGCGCGTCCAAGCCGGGCTCCGCCGAGCGCGCGCTCGTGCCCTTGATCGGCCGGGTGCGCGCTCGCACTCCGTCGAACTCGAGCAGCAGCTCTGGCGACGCCGACAGCAGAGCGCCGCCCTCGAACTCCGCGTAGCCCATGTAGGGCGCCGGATTCCGCTCGCGCAGACGCGCGAACCAGCGTTCCGGCGCGCCGCGCACGGGAGTCGTCATGCGGTGCGCCAGGTTCGCCTGGTAGATGTCTCCGGCCGCGATGAATCGGCGGCAGCGCTCGATGCGCGCCATGTGCTCGGCGGACGAGACCGCACGCTGGACGGCTCCACACGCGAGTTCCTCTGCGGCGGGCTCCGTCGCGAGCGCAGCCCTTACCTCGCGTGCACGCTGGGCCACGGAGGCACGGCCGTCGCCGGGATCCTCGCCGAGCACCAGCCACGTCGTGCGCTTGCGCTCGTCGCGCACGAGGAAGTCCACGTACAGCCCGCCCGCGACGCGCGGAAATCCCCACGGTTCGGGCGGGCAATGCAAAGGCCGCTCGCCTTCGACACCGAGGTCGTAGGCGAAGGCACCGAGAAAACCGCCCGAAAACATGCCGGGGATCTCGTCTCCGCCCGCGGGCTCGAGCTGCGCGAGCAGCTCGCGCGGCGTTCCCACGCTCGCGCGCGGCCGGGGCGGCAACGGATCGAAGCCGAGCACGCCATAGCGACTCGGGTAGCCGCGAGCGCTCTCGAGCAGCACTCGCGGCCCGCGGCCGCGCAGGCGCACGAGCGCACCGCAGAGCTCGATGTCGCCGAGCTCCTCGACCACCGCTCGCAGGCGATAGGTCACGGCCTCGAAACCTCAGGCCTGCGCGCGCATCACGAAGCTCGCTGCGTACTGGCGGTGGTACCACAGCCCGAGCAACGCTCCGAGCACCAGCACGAGCGCCGAGACGAGGAACGGCGCACGCGAGCCCTGCAAGCTGAACACGAGCCCGGCGAGCATCGGGCCGACCATCCGCGCGAGGCTCGCCACGGACTGCTGCATGCCGAGGAACGCGCCCTGCGCCTCGGCCGGGGCTGCACGGGAAAGCAGGGAGCTTACCGACGGATTCGAGAGGCCGAAGCCGAGCGGCATCACGACACAGCCCACGATCACCCACGCGAAGCTCGGCGCGAGACCGACGATGGCGAGCCCGAGCCCGAGCAACGCCGGACCGACGATCACGAGCCGCGTCTCGCCGAAACGCGGAGCGATGCGGCGGATGAGGCCGCCTTGGATGATGGCGGAGATGATGCCGATCACGAACAGGTAGCGGCCCGCGAACGGCGCCGCGGCCATCGTCTGCGCCATGGTCGCCTGCTCGATCGCCGTGTCCATGCCGAAGTACGACGGGAAGTTCGCAAGGCCGAACAGGATGAACATGCTCTCGAAGCCGGCGAAGGCCGTCACGAACAGGAACGAGAGCAGGAGCACGCCGCCGATGCGCGTGTCCGAGAGCGCGAGACGCAGCTGCTCGCCGCCGTAGGCACGCGAGCCGCCGCGCCGTGCGGGCTCCGGCAGCTTGAGCCAGCCAAAGAGCGCGGCCGCCAGCGACAGGGCCGCCGCCGCGATGCCGGGGGCGTGGATCGAATAGCGCGCGAGCTCGCCGCCGAGCGCCGGTCCGAGCGTGAAACCGAGACCGAAGGCCGCGCCGATCAGGCCGAGTCCCTTGGTGCGGTTCTCTGGCGTGGTCACGTCCGCGATGTAGGCGTTGGCAGTCGAGATGTTTGCGCCAAAGAAGCCCGACAGCATGCGCGAGGCGAACAGCACGTACAGGATCTGCCGCGGCGCCGCCTCGGGTCCAAACAGGAAGCGCGCGACCTCATCGCTGAATCCAAACGCGAGGTAGGCCAGCGCCGTGCCGACGAGGCCACCCACGAGCACCGGCTTGCGCCCGACGCGGTCGGAGAGCCGCCCCCACATCGGTGCGAACAGGAACTGCATCCCCGAGAAGCAGGCGAACAAGAGCCCGAGTTCGGTCTCGCTCGCGTCGTAGGCCGTCGAATAGATCGGCAGCAGCGGGATCACGATCCCGAACCCGAGCAGGTCAATGAAGACCGTCAGGAAGATGAACAGGAGCGGCGAGCGGCCGCCGGGATCACGCTGGTCTGCGTTGGCCATAGTCGGCGCAGTCTAGCCCCGCGCGCGTCGGGAGCGTGCGCCGATCGCGCTCACACCGCGGAGCGCCGGGTCCTTGGCAGCGGCCCCGGTGCCGAGCGCGCCCTCGGACGTTTTTTCCCGGCCGCGGGGAATGCGCTCCCCGCACACACGCCGCGCGCTCGGATGCGCCGATACGGCGAGCAGCATGAAGTCGCTCCTCCCGCTGGCCCTCGTCGCTTCCGCCGTCGCGTCGCTCACCTTCGCCGCCAGCCCGGCGCAAGAAGCACCGCTCGAGCGCCTCGCGGCCCTCGAAAAGGAGCTCGGCGAGCTCAAGGCCAAGGTCGCGAGTCTGGAGCAAGGCGCCGCCGGCACGGAGCTCGGCCACTCGCTCGCCGAGGAGCGCGCACGCGCCGAGGCTCTCGTCACGTGGGCTCGCTCCCAGGGCGCAGCCGCCGTCGCGTTCCAGTCGACACTGCAGGACGCGCGCGAGAAGGGCTTCACCGCCGGCATCAACCCGGCCTCGCGCGAGGCGCTGCTCGCCGGAGTTGAGGCACTGGCCGCTTCCCTGCGCAAGCTGCCCGCCCCGGAATCGGCAGAGTCGGCACGCGAGCAGCAGAAGCACGCGCCCGCGGGCCGGACCCCGCCCGCGAAATAGCCGCCGAAAGAGCGCCGCGATCGCGGCGCGAGGCCGTGCAAGACGCGTGCGCGCGCGTCAGAATAACAGTCATGACGCGCAAGCTGTTCACCCCGGCCCAGGCCAATCGCACGCTGCCGCTCGTGCGTCGCATCGTCGACGACATTCTGCTGCGCGGCCGCGAATTGCGCCGCCTCGCACCGCGCCACGCCGATCCCGACGCCCGCGCGCGGCTCGAGACGCTCGGTGGCGAGATCGAGGCGCTGATCGACGAGCTGCGCCACATCGGCTGCGACTACAAGGACTTCGCCTTCGACAAGGGGCTCGTCGACTTCCCCGGCGCGATCGGCGAGCAGCCCGTGCTCCTGTGCTGGCGCAGCGACGAGCCGCGCGTCGAGTGGTACCACGCCCACGAGGCCGGCTTCGCGGGACGCACGCGGATCCCCGAGGAGCTGCTCGTCGAAGAGCCTGCCACGCGAGCGTGAAGCGTACTCCGCGAACTCCGTCACAGGCGCGCGGCCGCTCCCGCGAGCTCCAAGAGCACTCGCAGGAGCCCACGGCGGGCGCGCCCCAAACGCGGCCTTCGAGTCAGTCCATCCCGCGCACGCTCGCCGAGCACTGCGCTGCCTACCTCGCGGAGCTCGCCGCCGCGCGCGGCGCCTCCGAGCACACCTTGCGCGCCTACGCCAAGGACCTCGAGGAGTTCGTCGCCCACGCCGCCGCGCTGGAGATCACCGACCCCGCGCTCGTCACCGCGCGCACGCTGCGCGGCTTCCTGTTCGCGCTCGACGATCGCGGCCTCGCGCGCACCTCCGCGCGCCGCAAGCTCTCCGCTGTGCGCTCGCTGTTTCAGCACCTGCTCGAGCGCGGCTTCATCGAGCAACACCCCGGCAAGGCGCTGCGCTCCGGCAAGGTCTCCCGCACGCTGCCTGGCGCTGTCGACGCCAGCGAGCTCGACCGCCTGCTCGAAAGCTGCGATCTCTCGACTCCGCTCGGCCGCCGCGACCGCGCCCTGCTCGAGTTCGTCTACTCCGCCGGCACGCGCGCCGCCGAAGCCGTCACACTCGACTTGCGCGACCTCGACCTCGCCTCCGGCGTCGCGCGCGTGCGAGGCAAAGGCCGCAAGGAGCGCCTCGTCGGCATCGGCTCTCGCGCCCGAGCCGCGCTCGAGGCCTACCTTTCTGACCCGCGCCGCCCGACACCCAAGGACGCGCGCGCCGTGTTCCTGAACGCCCGCGGCGGCCGCCTCACCACCCGCGCCCTCGGCTTGATCCTCGACAAGGTCGCCCTGCAGTCCGGCCTCGGCAAGAAGCTGCACCCCCACCTCCTGCGCCATTCCTTCGCCACCCACCTGCTCGATGCCGGCGCCGACCTGAAGGCCGTCCAAGACCTCCTCGGCCACGCCCACATCACCACCACGCAGATCTACACCCACGTCTCCATCGAGCGCCTGCGCAAGGTCTACGACCAGTCCCACCCCCGCTCTGGCCAGCCCTAGCCCCGCCGACGCGACGCGGCATCCCAAAAAAACCAACTCGCATCACCACCGACGCAGCGAGCATCAGGCGCGAGCTCCGCGAGCGACAGCTGCGAGCGGAGAGAGTGGTGATCCCAAGGGGATTTGAACCCCTGTCGCCAGGATGAAAACCTGGTGTCCTAGGCCGGGCTAGACGATGGGACCACCGGAGTGACTCTCGCAGCGACCTTTCAGCCGTTGCGGGCGAGGACGATAGGGTCGCTCCAGAGGGCTGTCAACGCCGCGCGAACCCAATTTTTGCGCCGGGGCGCAGCCGGATTCAGGCGGGGGTCCAGCCTGCGGCCGCGAGCACGGCCAGCACGTGGCGGTACTCGCGTTCAAGCCCGTCGACGAGCTCTCCGGCGCCCCGTGCCTCGCGCGGCAGGACGTCCCACGTGTAGGTCTCGATCTCGACGTGCAGTTCGTCGCTCGGCCACAGCTCCGGCGCCGCGAGCTGCAGGGCGAGCACGCGATCCGCATAGTCGCGGGTGGTCGAGAGCCCCGAGGCTCCGAGCGCGTCTAGATCGACAGGCACGTGGAAATGGCAGCGCCACTCCGTGCAGTCATGCCACGCGGACTGCGGCTCGGCCCAGCCCGCGCGCAGCTCGCTGAGGTCGCCGGCGCGCGCGACCGCGTCGGGCCCCTGCCCGGTCACTTGGTGGAGATAGCGGGCCTCGTCGAGCTCGAGCAGCGCCCGTCGGCCAAACTCGTTGCCATGCGGATCGAGCACCGCGAGCGCACTGGTGAACTGCAGCTTGCCGACGCCGGCTCCGCTCGCGGCGAGTCCCGCGCGCCAGCGTGCGTCCGCCGGCTCGAATTCGACCGCGGCGTGGCAGGCGTCGAGGCACACTCCGAGGTGACGCGCGATCGCGGACTGAGACTCGGGTTGCTCACGGCGCAGCTCACGCTCGCGCGCGAACACCTCGCCGAGCGCGGCGCAGGTCTCCGTCAGCGAGCGCGGCTCGGGCTCGGCGGACAGCACGATGCGCGTCCCCTGCTCGCGCTCGATCCGCGCGAGCTGCGAGGCGACCGCGACCCAGTTCGCGAACACCGCGCGGCGCGTCGAGTCGAGCTCGACGGGCAGGACGCGCGACGAGTGCGCTCCCGTGTGCGTGCTGATCGAGACATGGCGGCGCGCGCCGAGCGCCGGCAGAAGGCGCGCGGCCACCTGCGCCACGTCGAGCGTGTACTGCAGCCGCTCCGCGCTCCACCACTCGGGCGCGAACACGCCTTCTTTCAGGCCGATGTGCGCAAATCCGCCGTACGGGAACGCGTTGAAGGTCGAGGGATCGAGCCCGTGCGAGCCAAGCCACGCGCGCAGCTCGCGCAGGGCGTCCGCATCGCTCGCCAGACGGCGCGCGAGCGTGGCCGGCAGGTACATGCCGACCGAAAATTCGCGCCCGGGCGCGAGCCGCGCATGCAACGGCTCGGTGACGTTCTCCAGACCCGAGTACAGCCCCTCGAGCGAGTCCGCGGGGTGCAGGTTCAGGCAATAGGAGAGACGGACTTTCCGTCCCTCGTGCGCGGGATGCCCGAGCAGCATCGTCCGGCGTCCGCGCCCGGGTCAGGGCAGCGCGAGACCTTCGTCCACGAGCAGGACCGGGATGCCGTCGCGCACGGGATAGAGCACCTTGCCGTCGGTGCGCACGAGCGCCTCGACGAGCTTGTCCGTGACCGGGCGGCCACCGCGATTCTGGGCCTTGCCCGAGGCGATCCACGCATTGGCGCGCTCGAGCAGCGCTACGTTGGCGACGGCGAGCCCCTGGTGGGACTCAGGGCAGGCGAGGATCTGCAGCAGGTCTTGGTCGATCACGGTCTACCTCGGTCGGCCGGCGGGCAGCGCGGCACTCCCAGAGGTGTACCAAGAGCCACCGCGCGCGGCGAGGGATTGGCCGCGAACTGCACGCCGTGCGCGACGTTGACAGCGGGCGGCGCCCCGTGCTGGAGTCCGTGGACCGGCTGGAAGCCCCCGCGTGCTGACCCTGCTCCTGCTCTCGCTGCCCGTCTCCGACCTCGCGCTGCCCGCGAGTCCGGCCGCGCGTGCTTGGTCTGCGATCGCACCGGACACCCGGCCCGCCGAGCTCCCGCAGGCGGTACTGGCCGCCGCCTATCCGAGCTACTGGGACTCGCAGCCCGGCTGGCAGGGCTGGAGCGAGCGCCTCGCGAGCCTGCGGTCTGGAGTCGTGCCGACGCCGGACCAGCGCGCCGAGCTCGCGCTGTGCGCGCTCTCGCAGGGTCGCGGCGAGGACGCGTGGCAGCACGTCGGTGCCCTGCTCGCGCATCCGGGACACACTGCGGCGCTCGTCCCCTACTTGCTCGTCGGCGGGCCGACCCTCGACCTCGAGGACGGTGCGCTGTTCGCGCCGGCTCTGCCGCCGCTCTCGGGCTCGCCCGCCGAGCGCACGCTCGGGCTCGGCGTGCTCGAGCCGCGCGAGTGGTGGCTGCGTGGCATGGCGATCGGCAAGGCCCGCGTGGACGTGCGCTTCGCGGTCGACAACAGCGGCCTGCAGCTCGAGTTCCATCACCAAGGCGGCGGCGACGCGCGCCTGCGCGTGGTGCTGCCCGAACCGCTCGACATGGAGATCAGCTCCGTCTACGTCGACTGGGAGCGCGAGCCCGCGCCCGGCGGCGAGCACGAGGTGCTGCTCTCTCCGGAGGTGCCGGTGATGGAAGTCCACGGCTCGGTGCGCCCCGTGCAGCGACGCTGGCCCAACGTGGCGCCGCTCGAGCTCGACGCGCGCGCCAAGTCGCTCGGCTTCGACGTCGTCGTCGCGGCGGCCGACGTGAGCAAGCCGCGGGCCACGGGCCTCGCGCGCGCGATCACCGGGGCGACCGGACTCGACGCGCGCGTGCGCGCGGCGAGCTCGACACCTGCCGCGGGCGAGCCGCGCGGCATCGCGCTCGAGTTCGCGGGAGGCCCGGAGCGCGCCCGCAAGCTGCGGCAGTTGCTCTCGACGCTCGAGCACTTCGCGGCAGCCCACTAGGGACCTCTGCTACCCTCACCTCCATGACCATCTCGATGTACTCCGAGCACCGCCGACGCGCCCTCGCGGTGCTCGAAACACGCGCGGCCGCGGCGCTCGTGTTCACCAACCGCTCGAAGACGCGCAACCACGATGCCGAGTACCGCTTCCGGCCGGACAGCGACTTCTGGTGGCTGACAGGCTTCGGCGAGCCCGAGAGCGCGCTCGTGCTGCTGCCTCCGAGCGAGCAGAAGCCGGCGCGCTGCGTGCTGTTCCTGCGCGAGCGCAACCGCGACGCGGAGATCTGGAGCGGCCGCCGGCTCGGCCCCGAACGCGCCGTGGCCACGCTCGGCGTCGACGAGGCGTATCCCTTCTCCGAGCTCGAGAAGCGCCTCCCGGACCTGCTCAAAGGACACGCCAAGCTCGTGTACCGTGCCGGCGTCGACGAGGCGCGGGACCGCGAGGTGTTCGGTGTGCTGACGCGGCTGCGCGCACTCGCCCGCCAGCCGAGTCCGGTGCCGACCGAGCTGAGCGACCCAGCGCTGGTATTCCACGAGCTGCGGCTCTTCAAGAGCGAGCGCGAGCTCGAGGTGATGCGCCGTGCGGCGGAGTTCACGGTTGCAGGGCACGTCGCCGCCATGCGCGCGACGCGGCCGGGGATGAACGAACGCGAGGTCGAGGCGATCGTCGAGTACGAGTTCCGCCGGCACGGTTCGAACGGCTGCGCCTACAACTCGATCGTGGCGGGCGGCGCCAACGCCCGCATCCTGCACTACATCGAGAACGACCAGCAGCTGCGCGCGAGCGATCTGCTGCTGATCGATGCCGGCGCGGAGTGCGAGCACTATGCCTGCGACATCACGCGCACCTTCCCCGTCGGCGGCCGCTTCTCGCCCGAGCAGCGCGCGCTGTACGAAGTGGTCCTCGCGGCGCAGCTCGAGGCGATCGAGCTCGTGCGTCCGGGGACGCGCTTCGACGCGGTGCACCGGCGCGCGCTGCGCACGCTCGTCGAGGGCCTGTGTCGCCTCGGGCTCCTGCAGGGCAGCGTCGACGAGGCGCTCGAGAAGGAGACCTACCGGCGTTTCTACATGCACCGCACGAGCCACTGGCTCGGGCTCGATGTGCACGACTGCGGCGCCTATGTGGTCGAACGCGAGTCGCGCGTCCTCGCGCCCGGCATGGTGCTGACGATCGAGCCGGGCCTGTACGTAGCCGAGGACGAGGACACCGTCGACGTCCGCTGGCGCGGCAGCGGCATCCGCATCGAGGACGACGTGCTCGTC
>SXGT01933413.1_pt1 | contig 40733 bp, 37 predicted proteins | sample 3176221 | NCBI WGS metagenome assembly SXGT01 (sample SAMN11356862, study PRJNA531348) | freshwater metagenome | isolation source: freshwater sample F1-120 | place: China: Fuxian Lake, Yuxi | collected 2017-12-25
CACTGATGCACGCGTTGACGAAGCGGTTTTGGCACACGAGACCCACACCTGCTGCAATCTTGCGAGGTGTATGCCGGAGGCACGTGCACAGCCAGTCGACCGGCACATGCTGCCTTGTCGCTGGCCATGCGCACAAATTGGGACATTGTCAAACAAACACAGATAGGGTAATTTCTTTGTTGAGTAGTAGTATTACTGCGGTTTTGAGGGCTTCTATGCTTTTGCTGTAGCAGAGAGTTTTTCGATGCAATCTTGCCAAGTAATGCCGCAATCTGCAATGCCAAGATTCCACCAAACAAGTTTCGCTTTTGCTTACATGATGTTGGTTAGCAAATTCATAGCAGCCATAGACCTTGTTTCCATCAGTGCAGAGATGCTCTACAATATATTGTTTTTCAATACGAAAAGCCATTTTGAGATAAGTACTAAGTGTGCCGTCACCTACTTCAAATGCAAATAAATCGCCCGCGTTCCGATCAACAGCAGTCCATATTCTGGTAAACTTTCCTTACCACTCCCCAGTTGCACGGTTTGTGCGAGGTTTTTTTTGATGAATGTATAAAGCTCGTCCATCTCGACCACAGGCAGAATTGCCTTGGGTTGAGAGGTTTGTTCTGCCTTGCGATCTTCAACCTCTTTTTCCACAATGTTGCCCGCTATTTTTACCCAGTGAACAACCATTTGAAAATTGATCTTGATGCCAAAAACCTTGCTCAAACAGCGAGCAGTTCCACGAAATCCGTTACCCTCCAAATAGAGAACCAGAGCGGCTTTTCGGATATTATTTTCGTAAATTTGACGCGCATCACCCGCAACCTGCTCCTTGCCACAATCTTTGCAGGCATATCGCTGCTTGCCCTTCGGTTTTCCGTTCTTTACGAGCCGAGTTGAACTACAAAATTTGCATGAATCCATCTAAGAACCTCCCATAATTGACAAATTACGGGAGGCAATTTATACTATATGTGTTTGTTTGTCAATACCGCGCCGTGCGCCCACACCACCAGGGCGTGGGACAGTGGCGGCACTGCCTTGTTGCGAAAGCCAGGCCCCGAAGTGTCCAGGTCCACCACCACCGTACGGGCCTGTAAGACGTCCAGCATGGTCAGCACTGGCAACAGGTTCTCTGCGGTGATCTGGTCCCCGAAATACTGGCTGAGATCCTCCTTCGTGATCGGCACAACCACGATCTCCGGCACCAACGGAGCAGGCCTGGCATGCTGGGCGATGTCCAGGGCTGCTTGCACCTGGGCCTCGGTCAGGCGAAACACGCCGCGCTCGCTCAGCCAGTGCGACACCCAGGCCAGCGCGAAGAAGACCAACGCGAACTTCAGAAACGACCAGCAGGTCGGGAACAGGGGCCGGGCATGCGGGTGGCGCAACCAGTGCTGCCAGAGGGAGGTGAGTCGCGGGCGCATACGGGCTCCTCAAGGTATCCAGACACGGCGTAACGACACCAGACCAGCCACTAGTAGAGCATCGGCGCGGTTGGGGTCGCCTACCGCGCTGGCGTTGACGGCCTCACGCATGTGTTGCCACTCCGCTGCGGCCATGGCAAAGCGCTCCGCTGGCAGCACCAGCACCAGGGCTCGCACGTTACTGCGTAGCGTGTCGCCGCCGCTGGTCGAGCAGACTCGCAAGAGATACAAGCCCGGCTGCATGCCTGAGACGGGGAACTGCCGTGGCGCACTGTCGGCCCAGGGTAGGGCGTGCAAGGTGGTGGGCGACGGCGGGCACTGCACCACACCGGCATCGGTCACGGGGCAGAATTCCACGGGAAAATTCTCCCGCTTGTTGAGGAGCTCCGGGAGCTGGGCGTGCCCACCGTACGGCTCCAGGAGGTCGGCGATGTCCAACGTCTCGCCCTCCAGGCGCGCCAGCCCTACCCAGCGGGTAGGCGCGCCCCCACGTTGCGTGGGCGACAGGGTGAGGATCGAGTTCGGCTTGTCTGGCGCGTCAAGACTTTGGCAATGGCCTGAGGATAAGGATGAGGCTGGAGCCGCGCTGTGGCGCTGCTGGCTGCTGTCGCTCCCACGCCAGGCGTGGCGCAATCGGCGCCTGGCACTGCAAGCCGTCTTGGCAAGTGTAGGATACGGCTTGCTCCACGCCGTGAAACGTTACGGCGATGTGGTCATCTGTGGTAGGTGTGGCATCGCGCTGCAACTGACTGTCGGCATAGATCCGGTCTCCCACCCGCAGGTGTAGACCGCTGGGCAGATCGACCCAATCCCCGTGCATCTGCGACACAAAACCAATCTCGTGACTCTGCCTCGTGCCCTCCAGGGCCTGCGCCTCCGGCACACCACAACAGGACAGTATGACCGCGACAATGAGTGCCCCAGCGCGTCGCAACGCCTGGATTCGTGGCATACGCTTTGCCTCCTGTAAGAGTCTATTGCAGTCGCTCTCCGCAGGCCTGCCTGCAAGAACGAGGCGCCCGTCCTAGGATAGCAATCAGTGACATCCTCTCCACCTAGATCACCGGAGTGATCGAGGTGGAGCTTCGAACACCGAAGTATCTCAGCAGAGCTGAGAGGAGGTTACGGTTACCATGTTGCATCAGGGTCTACAACACTTCCCCGTTCAAGGGCGCAGTCACAGCGCCCACGCCAGAGGAGCATGCCCCTTTGGCAGCGAGATTACGTGCCGCATTCAAATCCGCGTGCAGGGCGTAGCCACAGGCTACACAGCGAAACGCGGCTTGCGCTTGACGATTCTTGCGGGCGGTGTGTCCACAACGGCTACAGCGTTGACTGGTATACCGTGGGTCTTCTTCGCTGACCTGCACCCCAGCCAGCGCAGCCTTGTAGGTGATGAAGTCGAGCAATTGGGCAAAGGGCCAGCTATGCACCATCCGGTTGACCTTGCGCGTCATCTTCACGCGGTCGCGAATACCCAGCAGTGTTTCGACGTGGAGCCTACCCCCGTTGGCTGCAACGATATCCACAATCTCCCGGCTGACCTGGTGATTCATCTGCGTTGCCCATCGAGATTCTTTGCCCTGCGAACGCTTCACCATGCCAAGCTTGCGTTTTTGTTGCAGCGCCTGGCGGTAGCGGAAGAAACGTCCACGGAGAGACCGCAGGGGCTTTCCATCAAAGAACCTCACAACAGCAGGGCCACTCAGCAGCGCCACGTTTGCCACGCCCAAGTCAAGACCAAAGTGCGGACCATCAGGAGCCGGAACCTCCTCACTCTTCACGGTCAGCATGAGATACCAGTCTGTGCCACGGCGGACAAGTTCAGAGACGGCATGCGGCAAGGCACACAACGCACGCCATACGTCAGGAATGATGAGAGGGAGCCACACAAAACCGTCAGGCGTGCTAAGCCGTGCCATCCTTTTGTCAGGGAAGACGCGCAGATTTTCGACGGCAATCCGGAGCGGCAAGGCGCGTTCCAGTCGAGGACGCGAGGTCTTTTTGCCTTGGCGCTTGCGTGTCTGCATCCCGCGATAGATCGCCAAGGCTTTATCACGCGCTTGCTGGATGATCGAGGCCGGCAACGGGAAACGGTCCCTGGCAGTACGATAACACGCCGCATGCAAACTACTCACCGAAGGCTTAGGCAACGTATACGCGGTGTCCAGGTGGAAGCGCACTGCATCCGTAAATGCCTGCTGCATTGTCTCAAGGCGTTGCGTTTTGCCCCGATTCAATACGCTGAGTTTGAGCTGAATAACTCGTGTTTGCATAGAAAGATGGTAGCGCAAGGACGGCTGAAGAGTAAGGCTGTTGCCCCGAAGAAGTGGCCACCTTTCTTTCCCCACCAGCTCACCGCTGGGAAGCGGTCGAGCTGGTGGGGAAAGAAAGGAATCTGATGGGCTCTGAGCCTATGCAAAACCACGCGGCAAGTCCGGTTGTAATGCCTCACGGGCCTTGCCCTGCGTCCTCCATCATGCCCCCCGGAGCGCGCCAGTGAGGCGCACCGCCGGCTGGAGGCCGGGGGCACGCGCGGACGGCTGGTGATTACGTTCTGACCCCGAGGGGCAGGTCTTCTCGGTGTGGTAACATGCAGCCTTGAGAACTGCTGGGGGCTGCGCGTGTGTATGAGATGTTCCGATAGCGCTTGCACGTGTCGCCTCTTAAGTCCTGTTGCTCCTAGTGACTGGCAGTGTGCATGCGGGCCGATGTCGTGCCATGATGCGAGGCAAAATGTGCTTGTGCCCGTGCACTACATGCGGCACACTAGTGGGCGGTCGTAGAGTGCATCACATCACAGTCGACGTACTCCCCCGACTGAAGTCGGGGGACTCTTAGGAGTCGGTGTCGAGCAGACTCAGTGCCTCAAGGCGCTCCGTTCGGTTGGCCATCACACCCATGGATGCGTTGCCAGTCTGTGGCTCTGTGGTCTGTCGTTAAACAGCGGTGGCGAGTACCACGCAGTGCGGCAGGCATGACAAACCTTCTGAACCTTGTCGAGGCGAACGTTCCCCGCGAAAGCGGCGTGCCGGGTAACCGGCAGACATCTCCAGGGTCTCAGGGCGCGAGGTTGCCGGGCAGTATCCACTGAGACCCGTAGAGGCACGACAAACAACCCTGGTGCCCGAAAAACGGGCACGGCGTATGCCTCCCCCCGCTGAAGCGAGGGGTCTCTTACGCCATCCTTTAGGATAGGAGGACGGACGATGCTTCCAAACGAACAATACGTCACCGTCGAGGACGCGGCCAGGCAGATCGAGGTGCAGCCGATTACACTCCGCCACTGGTTAGCGATTGGCACGATGCCACAGTTTGAATTCGAGAGCCGGGGGTACGTGCTGCAGGCAGACGTGGACGCCTTCAATGAGGCGTGTCAGTGCCGGAACCAGCGCTCGGCCGCCGAGCGGCAGCGGATGTACGCCGTGGCGTCCTAGACCAACGCCCCGCAGGTCCCAGGGGCTGATACCCCTTGGGGCCTGCAGCGAGGCTTCCGAGGCAGGAGGCGCTCCAGGTTTAGGCTACATGCACTACAGGCGCAGTCCAATGAGAAGGTGAATATCGATGAATGAGGCAAGCACGCCAGGAACCCCTCACCCCGCCGTCGCGGCATCGGCGGGCTACGAGAGCACATCGCGCTGGGCATCCTCCGCACCGATCCGCTATCCCGACCCCGATATCGTCGTGCTCGATGCACGCTTCCAAGCGATGGTGCTTGGCAACGCCGCCATTGAGCGTCTGGCCACCGGCTTTCGCTTCACCGAGGGGCCGGTGTACTACGGTGACGGACGCTACCTGGTGTTCTCCGACATTCCCAATGACGCGCTCCTGCGGTGGGATGAGCTTACCGGCGCCGTCGCGACCCTGCGCCAGCCCGCCGGGAACCCTGACGGCAACACACGCGATCGCCAGGGGCGCCTGCTGAGCTGCGAACTCGGCAGTCGCACGCTGACACGCACCGAGCATGACGGGATGGTCACGGTGCTGGCAGCGTCCTTTGAGGGCACCCGGCTGACGGGGCCCAATGATGTGGCGGTGCAGTCCGATGGCTCGATCTGGTTCAGCGATAATGGGGCGGGGATTCGCGGCAACTATCTCGGAGACAAGGCGACGCAGGCATTGCCGTTTCGCGTCTATCGTCTGGACCCGGTGAGCGGCGCGCTGCGCATCGCGATCGGGGATATGGCGCGCCCAAACGGCCTGTGCTTCTCGCCTGACGAAACCCGCCTCTACGTCGTCGATACGCCGAGCGGTACGAAGACCACACGTGTCTATGATATCGTAGACGGCCAGGCCGTGAACGGTCGGCTGTTCTTCGACGCCATGCCCGGGTATGCGGACGGCATCCGCTGCGATACGGATGGCAATGTCTGGTGTGGCTTCTCCGGTGGCCCCGGGCAAGATGGTGTCGCAGTCTTTGCACCTGATGGCACCTTGATCGGGCGCATTCTGCTGCCGGAACGCTGTGCCAACCTCTGCTTCGGCGGCCGCAAACGTAACCGCCTGTTTATGACCGCCAGCCAATCGGTCTACGCCCTGTATGTCGAAGCCCAGGGCAACCCCGGCGGCTGAGAGCCTCTCCCGGTAGAGGGCGACGGGTCTTGAGAGGGTCTCTTGGGAGAGGCTGATCATACGGAACACAGAGATACCACCGCGTCCGTAGCGCTGGTCTGGCTCAGAGTCGAGGCAACGCCGCGCGCTTGAGGCCATCACGCGCTGGCCCCGCCGCTTAGGGCGCTGGAAACAGCAACGTGCCGATCGTCTCGTAGGCCACGTCGTTGGCCTGGCCCATCACCAGGCCGGCGCGGGCGTCTCGAAAGTAGCGCTCAAACGGCAGGCGCGCCGCAAAAGCCGTGCCGCCGAAGATCGTCATGAGCTCCGCCGTGACGTGCACGCCAACCTCGGCGCACAAGACTTTCGCTTGCAAGAGCGGCAGGACGGAGGTGGTCCGCGCCGCGTCCGCCATGGCCGCCGCCGCGTGCAACAGGGTCCGCGCCGCTTCGATGTGCGTGCTCAGCTCCGCCATACGGCGCTGATTAATGGCGTTGTCCAGGCGGCGCCCGCCACTCGGGTAGCGCTTATCGCCTTCCGTGCAGGCGATCTCGAATGCCCCGGACGCGATACCGAGGTAGGCAGCGCCGTAGGTGAGAATTTGACAGGGCGCAAAGTATTTGGTCATCACCGGGACGCTGTGATCTTCCAGCTCAATACCCACCAGGTTAGCCTCCGGCACCACGCCGTTGAAAATCATGGGGACGCTGCTATTGCCACGCATCCCCAGGCCGTTCCATGTGCCAATGGTCTCCCACGCCACCTCGTCGTGCTTAAAGATCAACAGTTCCGGCGGGCCCTCCGTTCTGCCGCCCTCAACGCGACAGAACATGACATAGTGCGTGGCGTGTCCCGCCGAGGTCACGTACGATTTGCGCACGTGGTCGATGTGGAAGCCGCCTGGCACGCGTGGCAGCGTCGTGACCTTTTGGCGCACGGGGGTCCAGTCGTCACCCGTCTGCCCATGCGGCTCGCCACCCGGGGCGGCGGCGAACACCTCACCGCGCAGGAGCGGTTCGATGTAGCGTTGCCGCTGGTACGCCGTCGGAATCTGGCTGATGGCATCGAGGGCTTCCAGGTGCATTTTGTAGCACATCGCCGTCGACGGACACTTTTTGGCGATTTCCTCGACGATCAGACAGGTGGTCAGCAGATCCAGCCCGGGGCCACCGTACTGCTGCGGCACGCGTATCGACCACAGACCAGCATCGCGCAGTGCATGCAGTGACGCTTGCGGAAACATCGCCTGGCGGTCGTACTCCGCGGCGCGTGGCCCAATATCGCGAGCGCTGATCTCAGCGGTGCGCTCTTTCCAGGCTTGCTGGGCAGTGGTCAGGGGGAAGTAGTTCATACATTGCCTCTGCTTTCTCGGCATGATGCACGATGCTCTCTATGCCAATGAGGGCCTCTGCACGCTCGCGCGCCAGAGACGTCGTGATGAGTGCTGTCACCTGGCGAGGCCTAGCGTCGCGCACGGCCTCGCCAGCATTGTCGATCACCACCACTATGCCGCAGTCGGAGTGGCGTTGCCAGCGGCTTGCGGCTCCCACCGTCTTGGCTCTGCGTGCCCAACCCCCGGGTGGGGCATGCCCGCTGTATTGTTTGGCCCCTGATTCTTGCGCAGAGAGCGGGAGGGGATACGCCGCAAACAGGCATGAGTGGGCAGGAATGTCTATTGGAGGCACAGAGCCGCCTTGACACGCTCCACAAGGGCGAGTGGGATACCTGCATTACGCATGGCAATGAGGAGACCATTAAGATCTATATGGGCTAGACACTACGTCTACACCAGCATCCCTAACGGGGAGATGGTCTGATCTTCGAGGATGGCTTTGACGTACGACGCAGCCGCCAGGGCATGAATACCCGCGGCGGCCGTTTCCACTGGCACTACGCCTAGAGCGTTGACGCCTGCGGCTAATCGTTTGCCGTGGTAGCGCTCTAGCGTCTGGTCAATAGCCAGTAACGCTGGCGCTGCCGCATGCCGTAGCGCCTCGATCAGCGCCTGGCGCCCCGCGGCACGTGCGGCTGCGGGGTCTCCGCCCTACGTCACACCGCAGCAGCACCATGGCACGGATGGTCTGCTGCGGTGTGAGATGCGCCAAGCGGGCGGTGAAGGCGGGACTGAGTTTGGCCTGGGGCTGGTCGTCGCTGTGCTGTGTCATCATGCGTTACCCACTATGAGTCGATACCTCGGAGTCCGCCTTCCCAAAACCATCTGGACCTCGACAAGGCGCGATACATGGCGGCTTGCCAAGAGTTCTTTTCAACAGCCCCGCGAGACACCGCTTGCTCTTGCAAGAACTCGCGCACACCATCAGGCCCAGCGCTGTCGGTAAGACGGACGAGGTAGTCTCTGCTTTGCACCAAATCCTGACTGGCCTTCATTGCGTACAGTCGGCGCAGACCGAACATCTGGAAATGTGCGCGCACACGATCCCTGGTGATATGGCTCCAAGTGTCGGGCGGGTCTACGGCAAATACCAGCACCGGGGCAACATCCTCAACGACTTTTGCGCTGAGCCACACCTCACCATCCACATCATCGAAATAGGGATGCAGCGTCTGCTCGTGCGCTGATGCAGCTTGTTTCGCCGCTTTGGCCTTGTTGCAGTCACTACATGCCGGGATCAAATTCAGCGGTGTGATCACAAACAGCGCATGGGCCGTCTGCGGGAGGTAGTGGTCCAGCGTCGACACCAGACGTTCTGCACACAGGGGACACTTCCCATATTTGGGCGACGCCATGATAGCGTCGTAAATGGCGCGCGCCGGTTCTCTCCTCCTGCTCAGTTTTGTGGTATACAACGTCTGCATCTCGTCGCGGCTGACAGTCCCAACTCTTGCTGTTTCAGGCACTTGAAAAAGTTCTGCGCGTGTCCCTCGGGACTCGTAGTCAGCTTCCCCTGCCTCCAGAGTGTCCAGAATCGTGGCAATCCGGGCAGATAGGTCAGTGTTTTGGAGCGTGCTGGTGCAGAGTTGGGTGACGGCTCGCACCCGCGCTGTCGGCCGCGGGAGGCTCCTCACGTATGTCTCTCCCCGTTGCTCCTCTCAGCAACGAGCGCTCGAACAAGAGCTTTGGCTTCCGCCCCGAGCTGGCGGTCGAATTTGGCGAGCACGCCATCATAATCCAGGTTTGGATCATGGGCCGCTTCAGAGAGCATACGGTAAAAGCCGGTGTTGGTGACTTCAAGTCCAAACACCTCCCGCGTGAGGGTGCCGACATTCTCGCCAAACGTCTCTATGCTCGGTCTGTCGACGGTGACCACACCGCCTGAGCGCTGTAAGAGCCACACGCAAGACTTCGGGACTTCTTGCAGGACGACTGGCGAGTGGGTGGCAATGATGGCCAGGCCATTGCGCTGGCTGAGCAAATCTGACAGGGCGCGCACGAAGGCAGACAGCAGGGGCGGATGCAGGTGGCCTTCCGGCTCATCGATCAAGACGATCGTTTTCTCGTCGACTAACTCAACCAGCCGGGTCATCGTGAGGAGGATCACCGCGTGCCCCGAGCTGAAGTCTGCAAACAGTTGCTTGGCATGCGACTGCCATTCGTCATCAGGGAGACTCAGGAGGCTTGTGGCGTCCGCCTCGGCAAAGAGCGGATCGTTTTCCAGTGTCTCAAGGGCGGTGAGGAGGCGCTCTCGACGAGGCCCCGTGCGACACCTCGCCAGGCTGTTGCAGAAGACTTTGGCAAACTGCGCCCTGGTTGGCTCAATCGCACTACTGGGGTCCGCTTCCTCGTCCGGTTCTGCTGGAATCATGGAGCGATTATGTAGACCAACGAGATGTCCGTTCATCTTCGGTGCCGTCACCTGGGGCATCTCGAAACTGTCGAAGGCACTGAACGTCACCGCGACCAGGCCGCTCAATGCCAGGCCCTCGGGGTTCCCGTCAAGCGCCGCCATGACTCCCGTAGACAGCGGGTCATGTGCTTCTGTCAAGAGCGCTTTTGCCAGGTTCTGAAAGCAACGGGTTTTCCCAACGCCATTGCGGCCAATCAGCACGTGGACGTTCGTCGGCGGCTCTGACTGCGGCAAGACGTGGAAGCTGATCTCTGGAGGCGGCGACGTATTACCACGAGTGGCAAAGACGTACTGAAAGTGGAACTCGCTAAGAGCGGCATCCCCATGCGCCAGGCGATGGAACCGATGCCGCACGTGCTCGGCACACACGAAACGCAGTAAGGACACATCCATGACATCTTCGGTCAACGCACTGTCGAAGATGCTCAGGTCAAAGGCACAATCTCTCAAGGCGCGTAGCACCTCTGCCCCCAGGCCATGCGGCAACTGATTGAGCACTTCGTAGTAGTTGTCATCCTGACCCAGCGAAAAGTAGTCATCCCCAAGCGCCTGGAACTCGTCGGCGAGTTGAGGAGCTCGCTTACCAGGAGCAACCACTCCGGCGGGCAAGAGACCCCGCTGACCGATCTTGACCTGCCCAGCTTCATGCTGGGTGCCCGCGCTATCAAACACCACGAGGTAGAACATCGTTTGGTATTTGGCCCAATCGTCCCAACGATCCTGTTCAAGATATGCCGTGTCGCTTCCTGACGAGGGAATGCGTGTTGATCGCGGGATAACTTTGAACATCATGGTGCCCCCTTGCCTCCCATGTCACGCCGTCGCTGGTGTTCGGTGTGCTGTGTTGATGCTGAGAGGTCGCAACAAACACCATCATTCGCAAGTCCACGTCTTACTCTCCAAGCGGCCCCGGATACCCGTAGGCTACGAACGAGGCCCAGGTATAAGGATCAACGCCGCTGTGTAGCATCGCCAGTTGCACGGCGTGCAACGAGGCTGTGTGGCCCTGCCCAGCGGCCAGATGCTGATAGTAGCCCTGGATTAACTCCACGGTTCCCGCATCGCTCACGGGGGCCAGGGAAAACAATTGTGCCCGCGCCCCGGCCAACGTAAACGCCCGCCGCAAGCCCATCACACCTTCCCCGTAGCGCACGGTGCCTAAACCCGTCTCGCAGGCTGACAACACCACCAGTTGCGTGCCGCGCAAGTCCAGCCGCGCCGCTTCGACGGCGGTCAGTATGCCGTCTTCGTCGCTGCCGCCTGTCCCTGGCACATTCGCCCCGGCCAGCGCCACCCCGGCCCGTAGCATCGGATTGTCCCATAGCGGCTGCAGTTCGCGCTCACTCTGCATCACCTGCGCCAGCGGTAACTCCTGTGCCTCGCGGTCCTGGAGCGCGAACCCATGCGTGGCCAGGTGCAGAAGGCGCGGCCCGCGCAGCCCCTTCAACGCTTGTTCCGTCGCCATCTCGTCGCGGAGCACCACCGCCTGCGGGAAATGTTCCTGGACCACCTGTCCTTCGCTGGCCGCTCCTGGTAAGGGCGTAAATTTTCCCACTGGGCTCGCCCTGCGAGTCCCGGCGTCCGCCCGCATCGTCACGGGTGTATTCTGGCGCGGCTGGGCCTTGCCCGGCGTTGTAGCGTCATAGTTGGGATGAACAAAAGCCGCCATTTGCCCCTGACTGTGCCGTTGGGTCCGCCATTGCCGCACGTCCCGCGCTGCCGCCACATACCCGACCTCCCAGCGCTGTACGAGGTATTGACTGTGCTCATCCACCAGCACCTCAAAGGGCATCAGGTTCAAGGCCCCATCGGGTGAGATCAGCAGGCGCTGCGCACTAGCCAACTTCGGGGCGAATTGAGTAAACAGGACTTGATAGAGCTGTGCTCCCAGCTTGCGCACGACCGGCTCATTGCCGCTGCTCTGCAACGCCTCACGGAGGTCGGCCACCTGGGTGTCAATGGCCTCGGCGTCTCCGACATCCTCGGCCTGGCCATCTTCAGGTACTCCGATGACATAGGCAACATAGCGCGCCTCCTGCGGTTTTGCGTCCGCCCCCTGGCTGTAACGCCGGTAACGGTAAAACTCCACCAGCACGGTGCCTGGCGGTAAGGTCTGACGGATCTTCTCCACCGACGACGCCTGCGTTGCTTCACGAAATGCTGGGTATTCCCGCGCCAACTCAGTCTCGATCTGCTCCGCTTCCTGGCGCACCCCTGCCAGGCGCCGCAGATCCTGCTGACTGGCTGACTCTCTCCTGTACATCAAGGCACTTAACTCAGCCCGCTTGGTCCGCAATGCCTCCAGCTTCTCCCGAGTCTCCGGCCGGGTCGCCTCCAATAGAGCCTGATGCTGATTTCCTGCTGCCTCCTGAAGCAAGCTCTTGCGATTCAGGATCACCTGTGCGGCGCGTTCCTTCCCGACTTGGTGCTGGACACTCAGGTGCGCACTCAGCGGAAAGTCGCTTGACACCAGCAAGGATTGCGCAATGGTCTGCATCGCCGCCTCGGCTTGCGACGCAATATTGATACGGACTAGGCGCTCACGGACAGCTCCCTCCTGCCATGCCAGGTTAGACGCTGCTTGGAGTTGCCCCCTGTGCCAGCGTAACAACGCCAGGTTGTTGAGTGACCTCGCAGTGTCGGGATGGTCGCCCTTCAGCACCTGTTCGCGGATCGCCAGGGCTCTCTTGTGGAGCTGTTCAGCCTGCTCATACTCCACCTGTGCCTGGTGAAGCTGCTCGACCCGATCATCTTTCTTGGACATTCCGTGGTCTGCTATACCCCCACCTACGCCCAGCCCTACGCCCAGCCTTACGCCAAGCCCAATTACGCCAAGCCCAATTACGCCCAGCAGCGGGGAGGATTCCTTGGCCTTCCTATGCGCCCCTCACGCGTAGTACAAGCCTGCCAGGTTGTTGAGCGCCGTCGCGGTAGCGGGATGCTCGGTCCCCAGCCCCTTCTCGTATATCGCCAGCGCCCGCCGGTAGAGCAGCTCGGCCAGCTCATATGCCCTACGTTCTTGGTATATATAGGCCATATAGTTGAGCACTGCGGCAGTGTCAGGATGCTCGGACCCAAACAGTTGTTCAACATGTAGCAACGCTTCCTCAAATTTTCCGGCCTCAAATAGCTTCTTTATCTGTTTATGTACCTCCCCGTTCTGTTCCTCCCTTCCCAACTGCACCCTCGCTACTCCACACCCGGATGCGACCCCCACACACCATATCACCACCATTGCCACCCAGCGCATAACGCCTCCCCTCACTCCCCGCTTTCCACAAGCTGGTGCAACCAGATCCCGATGAGAAACGGCACCAGCGCCATGCGAAACCCGCTCCACTGCGCCGCCAGCACCGCAGCATACAACACCACGACACTCAGCACCCCCAACGTCCCCCAGAACGCCACCCAGCGCCGCAGCTTGTGATGCATCCAATGAATCGCCAGGCCCAGCGCAAGCTCGATCAGCAGCAGCGGCCACCAGGCCGGTACTGCATGATCCCCGTGCTGCAACTCTTCGAGAGTCGCGGCCATAGCTGCGGCTTGTAATTCCCAGCCCCACTTTGTGCCCAAGGGCGTCCGGTGCCGGTCCGCCCGTGAAAACATGCCGCCGAGCAGCACCAGACGATCCCGCACCACCGCATCCGTGCCACGCGCCTGCTGCAGCACCGCCAGCGGCATTTGCTTAAACGTGTAGCGATTGTGCAACTGGTTCAGGCGGGTCACGTCAGCATGCCCAGACACCGGGCTGGCGCCATGAGCCGCAGCGCAGAGCGTACTGGCCAGCTCGCTACGATACGCTGCCACCGCCGCCCAGTGCAGAGTGGGCACCGGCACCGCCTGCGTGGTCTCTACACAACGCGGATATTGATCCACAATGCCGTCGTCGCTGCCTTCCAGCACCGCTACGCCGGACCACGCCATCTCCCGGCCTCCGCCTAAGGCCGGATACGAGGCGTATTGCCAGCGTCCCTGCGGCGTGTTCCAGACGGCCTCGGCCCCGTGCGCCCAGACGACCCTGGCGTGGGACAGTGGCGGCACCTCTTTGTTGCGAAAGCCAGGCCCCGAAGTGTCCAGGTCCACCACCACGGTACGGGCGTGCAAGGCGTCCAGCGTCGTTAGCACTGGAAACAGGTTCTCGGCAGTGATCTGGTCCCCGAAATGCTGGCGGAGATCGTCCGCCGTGATCGGCACAACCACGATCTCCGGCACCAACGGGGCGGGCCTGGCATGCTGGGCGACATCAAGCGCTGCTTGCACCTGGGCCTCAGTGAGGCGAAACACGCCGCGCTCGCTCAGCCAGTGCGACACCCAGGCTAACACGAGGATGACCAGCAGGAACTTCGGCAGCGCCCACCAGGTCGGGAACAAAGGCCGGGCATGCGGGTGGCGCAGCCAGTGCTGCTAGAGGGAGGTCCGTCGTGGGCGCATACAGGCTCCTCAAGGTATCCAGACCCGCCGTAACGACACCAGACCCGCCACCAGTAACTCATCAGCCCGGTTGATGTCGACAGTGGCGTTAGCATTGACAGCCTCGCGCATGCGTTGCCACTCCGCTGCGGCCATGGCAAAGCGCTCTGCGGGCAGCACCAGCACCAGGGCACGCACGTTACTGCGTATCGTGTGGCCGCCGCCGGTCGAGCAGACTCGCAAGAGATACAAGCCCGGCTGCATACCTGCGACGAGGAATTGCCGGGGCGCGCTGTCGGCCCAGGGCAGGGCGTGTAAGGGGGTTGGCGACGGCGGACACTGCACCACACCGGCATCCGTCACGGGACAGAATTCCACTTGTAAGTTCTCCCTTTTGTTGAGCGGCTCCGGGAGCCGGGCGTGCCCGCCGTACGGCTCCAGGAGGTCCGCCACATCCAGCGTCTCGCCCTCCAGGCGCGCCAGCCCTACCCAGCGGTGGGGTTCGCCTCCACGTTGCGTGGGCGACAGGGTGAGGATTGAGTTCGGCTTGTCTGGCGTCAAGACTTTGGCAATGGCCTGGAGGATAAGGATGAGGCTAGAGCCGCGCTGTGGCGCTGACGGTTGCCGTTGCTGCCACACCGGGCGGAGTGGGATCGGGGCCCGACATATCAGGCCGTCTGTGCAAGGGAAGACGACGTCCCGTTCGTCGGGCTTTTCCACGTACAGTGTCACGGTCATGCGGTCCTTCGTGCTGGCTGGCGCCTCGCGCTGCAATTGGCTGTCCACATAGATGCGATCTCCCACCCGCAGGGGCAGGCCGCTGTGCGTATCGACCCAGGCGCCTTGCATCTGCGCTACAAAGCCAATCTCTTCCCGCTGTCCCGCACCCTCCAGTGCGGGCGCTGCTGCCACGCCCGTGCAGTGCAGGACAACAGCAGTCAGGATACCAATAGAGCGTCGCAACGCTCGGTCTCTTGGCATAGGGTTCTCCTTCATTCTCTGACCACAGTCACAAGGTTCTGCAAGAGCTTGGGCGCAGTTATCTGCCGGGCCCACCTACTTGTCAAGGCGCATCCGGTTTGGCTCCGTGACGCTACTCCCATCCTAGCATCGTACCCGCGCCCGGTGATCCGTACTCCCTCTCTGAGCTGTATAGGTGCGTGGTGAGTAACCGCCATGGGGGAGCCGCAAGCGGTCGCGTGCAGGCCGCCGCATACGACAGGATCCGTGACACGCCGCCGCCGGTTGTGTAGTATGCCCGCGTTGTGTATCACACGCGCATCCTTACCATGGAGGCTCTATGCCCAGCCGTATCACACCCGCCGACCTGCAGGCCGCGCTGCCTGACGTGACTTCGACGTTACACCTGCCGGGGCTGCAACAGCCGGTGGACATCTGCCGGGACCAGTGGGGCATACCACACCTACGGGCCGAGAACGAACACGACCTGTTTTTCGCGCAGGGCTTGGTCACGGCACAAGATCGCCTGTGGCAGATGGACGCCGATCGCCATCGCGCCCTCGGACGCTGGGCCGAGTGGGTCGGGCCAGGCGGCGTGGCCGAGGATCGCCTCCTGCGTACCTTGCGCCTGGAACGCGCCGCCAAAGCCGACCTGGCGGTCACCAGTCCGGCGGCATTGGCCATGGTGCAGGCGTACACGGCCGGGGTCAACGCCTTCATGGCCACGACGCAGGCCCTGCCGATTGAATACACCCTGCTCGACACCACCCTGGAGCCCTGGGAAGCCTGGCACTGTCTCGCCGTCTACAAAATCCGCCACATGCTCATGGGTACCTACGAGATCAAACTGTGGCGAGCACGCTTGGCAGTAGGCTTAGGGCCGGAGCAGGCCGCAGCGCTGTTTCATGAGGCGCCAAAGGGGACGCTGCTGACGCTGCCGCCGGGCGAGACGTATGACGGGCCAGACCTCGATTGCCTGGACGAACTGGCAGCGGTGGCGGCGCAGCTCAATTGGTTGCGCGAAACCGACGGCGGCAGCAATGCCTGGGTGCTGGGCGGGGCACGCACGGCCTCCGGGTTGCCGCTGGTGGCGGGGGATTCGCATCGGGCGCTTGATACACCGAATGTGTACTACCAAATCCATATGGCCTGCCCGACGTTCCGGGTCAGCGGCTATGCGGTGCCCGGCGTGCCTGGGGCGCCGCACTTCAGCCATACGGCGTACGTGGCCTGGGGCATGACGCATGGCTATGGCGATCATCAAGACCTGTTTATCGAGCGTTTTCACAACGAGGCTGGGCGTTTAATGTATAACTATAAGGATGCATGGCTGCCCGCCGAGGTGACGCACGAAAAGCTGCTGGTGCGCGGCGCGGCGCCGGTGGAGTTGGACGTGGTGGCAACGCGGCACGGGCCGATCATTGCCGGTAAGCCACAGAACGGCACCGGGCTGGCGTTGCACCACACGGGGACGAACAGCGGGACGCCGTGGCTCGATAGCGTGTATCAGTTGCTCACGGCGCGCTCCGCCGATGCGCTGGAAGAGGCCATGCGGGCCTGGACCGAGCCAGTCAATAATGTGGTCTACGCCGATGTGCATGGGGCCTACGGCTATCGTTACCGTGGGCGTCTGCCGCTGCGGCCGCTGGCCAATGGCTGGGTGCCGGTGCCGGGGTGGAGTGGCACGCACGAGTGGACGGGGGAGATTCCCTTTGCCGACATGCCGCAGACGCGCCATCCCGCGGCGGGCTATGTGGTGACCTGTAATCAGCGCGTCACCAGCGCCGAATATCCGTACTACATCAATACCCACTTTCTGGCTGAGTACCGCGCCGAGCGTGTGACAGCTCGCGTGCAGGTGTTGCAGGGTCATAAGGCCACGGTAGCGGATATGGCGGCGATCCATGCTGAGTGTGTGTCCATCCCGGCGCAGGTGTTCCTGAAGGTGCTGGCGCAGGTGCAGCCCACGGACCCGCAGATTGATGCGGCGCGTGACCTACTGCTGGCCTGGGATGGCAGCATGGACCGCACCTCGGTGGCAGCAACGATCTATAGCACCGCCAAGGTCTACTGGTTTGGCGACGTGTTGCAGCAGGCGCTGGGGCGCTTTACTGCCGACGCTCTGGGGGCCTCGGGCACTGGGCGGGGTCCGTCTACGCATGCTGGGCAGCTCTATGCCCAGGCCGTGCGCGCCATGGCGGTGGGTGATGTGACGCCGTTACCACCAGGGCAGACGTGGCCCAGCCTCATCGCCTCGGCCCTGCGCCGCGCCGTAGCGGAGTTGCGGCAGCGCCTAGGCGAGGATACGGCGGCGTGGACTTGGGGCGCGCTGCATCGCACACGCCCCCGGCATCCGCTGTCACGGGTGTTCCCCGCGCTGGCGCCACTCCTGGATCCACCGTCACTGCCGGTGGGGGGCGATGGCGATACGCCGCGGCAAGGGGCGGCAGTGGGGCCGGAGCGTTTCGTGGTCACGATGCTGTCGGTGAACCGCTATATCCACGATCCGGCCGACTGGCGCCGCTCGCGCTGGATTGTGCCCCTCGGCGCCTCTGGGCATCCGGGCAGTCCGCACTTTGCCGATCAGGCCACGCTGTGGGCCGAGGTGGAGACCATCCCGCAATGGTGGGACTGGGAGGACATCATGGCGGCAGCCGAGACACGCCAGCGACTCCTGCCGGAGAGATAGCGGTGTGGAGCCTACAGGGACCACCCGTCTCCAGATTGGCGGCCCAGACCAGCAACATGCCAGGTGGGGCGTACCTGTCCGTCCGACCCCGTGCGGTGCCGTGCACGCGACGCGGGCAGGGAGCGGGCGGCTGTGCGCCTAGCCGAGTACCGTGGGAATCGAGGCGTAGCGCCACAGTCAGCGCCACGCCTCCAGAGCCTGACGCACCGCCTGGAGCACGGCGTCATCCACGTCACGCATAAGTCGGCCAATATACTGTAGCTGGCGCGACCGCGCGCCACGCGCGCCTATGCCCCGCGTGGCGCGCACCGCCTCGCGCAGGTCGTCCGGCAGATCGAGCCGGGCCAGATGGGCTGGCGGCAGGGCTACCAGTTGATCCCCCAGGGCCTGCAAGGCGTGGGCGTCGCGCTTGCGCTGGCTTTTGCTGGGCTGGGCCTGCAGGTCAGTCTCAGGGCTGGGCAGCATATCCTGCTCCTGCGGCATGTCCCTGGGATATAAGATGCGGGGATGCAGTGGGGCAATCCCTTTGGGGGCTGAGCGCGGCATCAAGGCTCCTTCTCTTCCAAGTTGAGCTGCTTGTAGACGCCAGAGTATACTTGACATACTCCCCGCCATGAATGACGGGGATTCTAGGATCGACAATCCACGCTGGCCGGAGCCAGGCTGACAGGATTTCCCCCATGAGAAGATGCCCCTTCTCGGAAAATATTGATGGCCGCGTTGTGGTCTCGCCGGTGCGTGGTTCCACAGTCTGGGCACGTCCACGCCCGGTCTCTGAGCGTGATAGCCTGGTTGAGGCAGCCACAAGTAGAGCACAGTTTCGTGGAAGGGAACCACCGGCTGATATGCTGCACAATTGTCCCAGTTTTGTTGGCAACATGGTGCAGAGTATCGACAAAGCTGGCAAATCCCAGGTCGGACACTTTACGGCCCCACAAGGCTTTCATACCCTGTAAGTTCAGGGTTTCCAGGGCAAGCGTATCATAGGTTGTGCAGAGGTCACGCGCCAGCTCCCAATGGAAGGCTTGTCGTTGGTTGGCTACCCGCTTATGGATCCGGTCCATATGCCGCCGTGCTTGTCGGCGGTTACAGGAACCTTTCTGCTTCGTGGACAGCCTGAGGTTTGCTTTGGCAAGCGCCTTCAAGCTGTGCTTCAAGGGTTGTGGGGCCTGAAGCTCCGTCCCGTCGCTGCCAGTGAGGTAGGTCGTCAACCCAAAGTCAAACCCTGCGCTTTGACCTGTCATGCGTCTGACAATGGGCTGCCCTGCAATGAGGCAGGAGAAATAGACGTACAGGTCGCCCAGTGGATCACGTTTGATCGTCACCGTTTTGACGGTGCCGTCAATCTCCCGAGACTTGGCGAACTTGTAGACCGTGGCACCAATCTTCAGCCGGTTGCCGTCCAGCAATTTCCATCCGGCCTGCTTGAGCGTGAACGATTTGGCGTTGCGCACCTTGCGAAAGGTCGGTGGGCCAACACGCCTGACGGTCTTCCCGGCCTTGCGGTCTTTCGCCTACTGAAAGAAGCGTTGATAGCCTTTGTCGATGCGTTCAACAATGTCCTGGATAGCTTGCGAACCAAGACCAACCCACCAACGGGACTTGGGGAGCTTCTTGAGCTTTGCAATGTGGGCTTTCAAGCGAACAGGCGACAGATGTTTCTTATACAAACGATAGTACCGCTTATGCAGCGCAATACATTTATTGTGAATGACACCGCTAATGGCAATCTGACGGTGCAACCGTTTGCTGTGCTTCGAGCGATAGAGCTTGTACTTGAAGGTTGTGCGCATCGCTATTTGACGCCTTCTCGTTTGGCGTGCTCGCGGATCATCACTTCGAGTTTCGCTGTCATGCTGAGGCCAGACTTTTGCGCCAGCGCTCGTAACAAGCTCTTGGCTTTAAGACTCAGTCGCAGGCTTGTGGCTTGTGGCTTTTCCGTACCGCAAGTATACTATATTTATGCGGCACTATACAACGAGCGCACGCTTGTATGTTGGCTGCGCCAACACTCGGAATTGCCCATGGGAATGGACAAACGCCTTCTATCTCCGCCCTGAACGGCGGAGTTTTACGGCGTCTTGGATAAACGCCCGCAGTGGAGCGTGTACGCCTGGAGGATTATGGCCGCATGGCTTGCAGTGAAGCGCTGACCCAAGGCTGATCCATGTGTTGTGCCAGAGTCGGCACAACGGCAAGGGCTCGGAGGACATGGCTGCACCATGTCACGGCACAGGGTCAGGCAGGGGATACGACCGTTTGTGAGCGGTTGCGCACTAGAGATGTTCCATAACTACGGATATCTCAATGGACTCAACGGGTTGCCCTCGTTGCCGCCGTGCAGCTCATCCAGAGCTGGACCGACGCGACGAAGATCGATGGTACGCATACAAAAGCGTTGAGCACCTTGCTCACCAAGATGCTGCCCTCTATCGATGAGGCAAACGCCACTGAAGAGAAACGCTATGACCGCCTCGTTGAAGCCATTGGCGTTGTAGATAAGCGCACGGGGACACTCAAGTCGCTCAGCGAGCGACTCTCCGTATGCGGAGTCTAGGCAATGCAAACGGCCTTTGCCACCGCCCGCCCGGCCGCCGTCGCAGCTACACCCCTGTCAGCGCAGCAATCGTCCCATCGACATACAGAATCTGCAGGGCCGTGAGCACATGCGTGACGATCTGCGCCCGTTGTGCCTCGGCGTAAGGCTGCACCATCGTGGCTAACAGGGCAGCCACGGGCGTCTGCCCATCAATGCGCGCCACCATCTGCGCCACCAGGGGACTGCACGGCACGCCTTCCGGGTAGCCGCTGGTCGTCAGCACATCACCCCAGACAAATTCACCCGCGGCAATCACCGGCTGGCGCTGCACCGCGACGCCTGCTGCCAGACGCGGACAGGCGTGGTAGAGCGGTGTCTGTGTCAGATCAGGATGGGCGCGGGCCAGCGTGAGAAACTGCGCCCGCCGGGTCGCCCGCTCCGTTTCCACCTCACGCACGCTGTCCACAAAAGGCTCCGGGGCGTGGCCATGGTCCAGGACCACGCGTTCATAGCCGCGTGGCGGCTGTCCAGCTACGGCGCGGATAAAAGCGTGGCGTGGCGACAACTGCTCCTCCACACCGAGCAGACGACGCGCTTCCCAAAAGTACGATTCCACGGTGCGATTGCTGGAGTAAAACAACTGCGCCATGGCCCGAAAATGCTCATACTCCTTGTAATACATTTCCTTATAGACGCGCCCAGCGGCGGCTTGCATGCTGGGGTCTTTGAGCACGCTGGTGATATACGCCGCCCCGAGTACTCCGGCCATGAGCGCCAGGTGCACGCCGGAGGAAAATAGCGGATCGACGAAGCAGGCGGCATCGCCGACGAGGATATAGCCCTCCCCGACGACTTCATCCGAGATGTAGGACCAGTCACGGATCACCGACGGCCCGGAGGCTAGCGTAGCCTGACGCAGCATCGCCGCGGTGCGCGGCGCCTGCGCGACTTGCTCCATCAAAAAGCCGAGCGGGCCAGCACGCCGAATGCCCTCCTGGCCGATCTGGCTATCGACTACGGCGCCAGTGCTGGTCCAGCCCGTGTGCAGGGGAATGTGCCAGAACCAGCCGTGTGGATACGATTCGATAAAGATGTTGGTGTCGTCCGGTGCCGGCAAACGCTGCGCGCCGGTAAAATAGGCGTATACGGCGAGATTCTGGAAAAAGTCATCCCAGCGGCGTAACTGGAGGCGGTGGCCCAGCAAGGCACCCTGACCGCTGGCATCGACCACAAAACGGGCGCGGACCGTGCCCATCATGCCGTTGGCGCTGTAGCGTACCCCGCAGGCGCGCTGCGCCTCAAAGAGTACCTCGACGACTTGATGGCCCTCGCGGACGTCGACGCCATGCGTGCGGCTATTCTGGAGGAGAATCTGATCGAACAGTGGACGCCATACTTGATAGGAATGCGGATACTGCTGGTTCGTTTCGCGGAAATGCCAGCTCCATGGCGTGGGGTCAGTGCCCCAGACCATGGTAGCGCCCCATTTGCGTAAAAACCCGGCCTCCTGCACGGCCGGTAACACCCCGAGCTCTTCCAATACCGGAATGCTGGCGGGTAGGAGGGATTCGCCAATGTGATCCCGTGGAAAATGCTCACGTTCCAGCAGCACCACCTGCCAGCCCTTGCGGGCCAGCATCGTGGCGGTGGTGCTGCCCCCGGGGCCACCGCCAATCACGACGACATCCGCCGTGCGGTCAGCGTTAGACGCTGGCGGCATGCGCCGACTCCTGCGCCCGCGCTGCAGGTTGCGCCTCATACGGCTTGCCCGTGGCCGAATCGACTTCAAAGGGGCCGGGCAGTTCCAGCTCCTTGGCCATTTCGCGCACGGCCGGGATGACCTCCTGGCCCATCAAGCGCAGACTCCGCATCGCGTCGTCGTGCGTCATGGCCCCGTCGCCGTCCCAGAAGAAAATGCTGCCAGGCCGGATGTATTCCAGGACGTGGCGGATTTTGGGAATGACGGTCTTTGGGGTGCCACAGATAATCGTGTAATCCTCGATCTGCTGTTCATACGGACGCCCTAAGACATTGGTGCCGCCGCGGGCCGTGGTGGCCACCGCCTGGGTCGGCAACACACGCCGCCGCGAGGTCAGGCCCGGGAGTCCCATGAGCGCGGCATTGTTGGTGCCTTCGTTCCCGGCCAGAAACGGATTACTCGGCCCCTGGACGTATTTGCGCCCGGTGCGCTCGGCCAGCTCTTCCGTCTCGTCCACGTGCACCTTCCACAAGTAGCCAATGTTTTGCGGTCCGGCCTGGTAGCCTTCTTCCGTCGCGGTGTCACGATAAATCTGAAACGCCTGACGGGTGGGTTCCATCTCTGTCGCCAGCATGATGTAGGGGATACGCTTACGCGCCGCCCAGAGCAGCGAATCACGGCTGACCACACCGGGCAACCAGATCTGCGGATGGGGCCGCTGGTAAGGGCGGACCCAGGGGTTGACGTGGCGAAAGTGGTAATGCTTGCCTTCCCAGCGGAACGGGCCTGGGGACGTCCAGGCTTTGACAACGAACTCGTGGGCTTCTTGAAAACGCTCCCAGTTGTGGTGCGGCGGGATGTTATGCGCCACGCTCTCGCGTCCTGTACCGCGCACCCAGCCGGAGACCAGACGACCACGCGAGATCAAGTCAATCATGGCGAGTTGTTCGACCAGCCACAGGGGGTCATCCCACAGGGGCAGGATGTTGCCCAGGAGCACGATTTTGGCGCGGGTGGTCAGGCGGGCCAGGATGGAGGCCTCGACGTTCATGGCGCCACCCATACAAAATGGTGTGCTGTGATGCTCGTTAAGAACCAAGCCGTCGAAACCCATTTCTTCGGCGTAGACTTTCTCATCGAGGTAGCGATTATAGAGGTCTGCTCCGAGATCCGGGTTGTAAATGTCATTACTGAGACCTAGATCTGTGATGGGTTTCCCAGTCGCGCCAAAGTAGCCAGACTGCGGATCTTGGTACGGTCGTTCCGTGAAATACCCAATAAACATCACCCGCTCCTCGTCCTGGGTTGGTCGGTGTCGCCCGTGTGGCAGCACTAGCGTGCCATTATAGCACCGTCTTTGATGCGGTGCCCGCGTGCGACATGCAGGCCGTGCTACGTCAGTTCGGTGACGAGCTGCTGCACGATGGCGGAGGCAAAGCCCCGACGGCGGAGGAAGTCATTTGACATACTCCCCGCCATGAATGGCGAGGATTCTGGGATCAACACCCACGGCAAGCCGAGGCTTGGCTCACATGGATTCCCCCAGGAGAAGATGCCCCTTCTCGGAAAATATTGACCGCGGCGTTGACGTCGCGTTGATGCGTCGTCCCACAGTCTCCGCACGTCCACACGCGGTCTCGCAAGGTGATGTGCTGGTTGATGCATCCACAGGCCGAGCAGAGTTTGGTAGACGAGAACCACGTGCCAATCTGCTGAATCAGCGTGCCCGTCTTCTTGGCAACGTCGTGCAGCGTCTGCACAAACGTCGCAAAGCCCAGGTCCGACACTTTACGACCCCACAGGGCTTTCATCCCTTGCAGATTGAGGGTTTCAAAGGCAAGGAAGTCATACTGAGCACACAACGTATGTGCGAGCTCCCAATGGAAGGCTTGCCGTTGGTTGGCCACGCGCTTATGCATGCGGTCTAGGTGCAACCGCGCTTGTCGGCGGTTGCAGGACCCTTTCCGCTTGGAGGACAATTTGTGGTTCGCCTGCGCAACGTCCTTGAGACGTTGCCTGAAGGGTTGTGGCGCCTGAAACTCCGTCCCGTCACTGCCGGTGAGGTAGGTGGTCAGCCCAAAGTCAAAGCCTGCGCTTTTACCTGTCATGACTCGGACGATAGGCTGTGGCTCAATAAGACAGGAGAAATACACGTACAAGTCGTCCAGAGGATCGCGCTGAATGGTCACCGTTTTAATGGTGCCCTCCGTCTCTCTGGACTTCGCAAACTTGTAGACCGTCGAGCCGATCTTTAACCGGTTGTCGCCCAGCAGCTTCCATCCGGCTTGCGACAGGGTGAACGACTTGGCGTTGCGTACTTTGCGAAAAGTTGGTGGGCTAACGCGGCGAGATATCTTCCCAGCTTTACGCGCTTTCACATGCGCAAAGAACGCCTTGTAGCCCTTGTCGATGCGTGCGGCAATCCCTTGGATGGCTTGCGAGCCCAGCTGCTTCCACCACGCATACTTCGACAACTTCTTCAGCTTAGCCAGGTGAGTGTTCAGCGTGAAGCACGACACCGACTTCTTGTACAAACGGTAGTAGCGTCAATGCAACGCAATACAGTGATTGTGAATCGCGCCGCCTACGTTGATCTGGCGATGCAGCTTCCTACTGCGCTTGCTCCGACACAGTTTGTACTTGAACGTCTTCCACATGGCTATTGCACGCCTTCGCGTGTGGCTTGTTCGCGGATGATGGTTTCGAGATTGGCGGACATGCCGATGCCAGACTTCTCGGCAAGCGCCAACAGCAAGCGTTGGGCTTCACGAGTGCGTGTCATGCTGGTTGATAGTTTCTTTTCCATACCGCTATTCTACCATTCTATACGGTAGAATTCCATGAGCGCCCGCTTGTATGTTGGCTTGCGCCAAGACTGGGCATTGCCCATGGGAATGGGCAAACGCCTTCTATCTCCGCCCTGAACGGCGGAGTTTTACGGCGTCTTCGATAACTTTTGTCGGCGTTTGGCAGGCTCGGTGTCCCGCGCGAGGCGGGCCCAGCGTTTCACGGCCTGCGCCCGCGCCGCGGCCAGCACATCCTCGGCGTCGAGGGTATGCTGGACGGCGTCCTCAATCAGGGCGCGCCCGACACCACGCTGGGATAACTCACGGCTGAGGCGTTGCGGGCCATAGCCACGATGTGCCAGGCGCGAGGCCAGATACGCCTTGGTATAGGCCGCATCGTCGAGGAGGCCCCGCTCGTGCAGCTGTGCGAGGACCGCGCTGGTGACCGTGTCGGAGACCCCGCTGCGCACTAACTTTTGGCGCACCTCATGGGCTGTACGCTGGCGCGCTACCACATACGAGATGGCCAGCGCTAACGCGGTTTCCAGGTCACTGGTCTGCATACCTTCCCACACGCTAGTTCAGAAATTCCATATCGCCCTCGCCCGTGGTGGGCGCTGGCCGCAGCACAGGCGAGGCATGGTGGTGCACGATGCGCCACTCCTCGCCCACCTGCTCATAGACATTCGTGGCGAGGATATGCGCCATCTGTAACGTGTCGGGCGCATCGCTGAGGTTCTCCATGCACGTCACCCAGGCGACTTGCCCGTAGAGATGCACGGCCACATCGGTGATCACAAAGCGCATGTGCTCGGTATGCGCAAAAATGGACTCCCAACTCTGGAGAATGGCCTCCCAGCCACTCAGCAGACTCCAACCTGGATGCACACACTTGGCGCGCTCAGCCTGGACCCACATGGCGGCCATGCGGCTACTCTCTAAACTCTCGAAGGCGCGATAAAAACGCTCGTTGGCACGTTTGACCTGCTCAATGGCGTCGTCTTGAGATGGCATCAGGCTTCCCTTTCCCGGGGCAACCAACCGTGCGTGACACTGGGATGTGGGCCGTCGTGGCTATTCAGCTTCTAGATAGGTATAACTGGCCAGCCCGGTCTCGTAGATCTTCAACAACTGGCGGGATTCTTCCAGATTGATGCGCTTGGCACGCAGGGCGTTTTCGATGGACCGGCGCAGACGCGCCACGAGATCCTCACGCGAGTAGCTGACGTACTCCAGCACATCCGTCACGGTATCGCCCGACACCACGGCGTCAATGTCATACTCGCCATTCGGGGCGATGGAGACGTGCACCGTGTGCGTATCGCCAAACAAGTTATGCAGATCCCCGAGAATCTCCTGATACGCCCCTACCAGGAAAAAGCCGAGGTAGTACGCTACCCCATTGGGAGTATGCAGCGACAGCACGTGTTTGACTTCGCGCCGGTCGATAAATTCATCAATCTTGCCGTCGGAGTCGCAGGTAATATCCGCCAGGACAGCCCGACGCGTCGGTTCTTCCTCTAAGCGGTGAATGGGCATAATGGGAAAGAGCTGATTGACGGCCCAGGAATCGGGAATCGACTGGAAGAGGGAAAAATTACAAAAATAGGTATCGGCCAGGAGGCGTTCGAGCCCTTCAAATTCCTCCGGGACTTCGTCCATTTCGCGCGTGTAACGCAAGATTTTCTGACAAATGGCCCAGAAATAGTCTTCCGCCATGACCCGCGCTTGCAAGCTCAGATGGCCTAAAGCAAACAGTGTCAGACTTTCGTCCTTGTACTGCATGGCGTCGTGATAGGCTTCCAGCAGGTTTTTGCGGGTCAACTCCCGGTAGGAGTCGTAGAGGTTCCACACCACCGCCTGCGCGTCCTCCGGCGGCTCCCCCAGCGCCGTGCCAGCGCGGAATTCGCTCACCCCCAGCACATCGACAATCAGGACGCAGTGATGCGCCACCGTGGCCCGCCCGGACTCACTGACCAACGTCGGAGGATGGATACCGGCTTCCTCGCACATCTCCATCACGGCGTACACCACATCGTTGGCGTATTCTTGCAGCGTATAATTGATCGACGAGGGAAAATTGGTCTGCGAGCCATCGTAATCCACGCCCAGACCACCGCCGACATCGAGATAGTGCAGCGGCGCCCCGAGTTGCACCAACTCGCGATAAAACCGCCCGGCTTCGCGCAAGCCTTCTTTGATGTTGCGGATATTGGAAATCTGACTGCCCAGATGAAAGTGCAGCAACTCAAAGGACTCCAGCAGCGCATGCTCACGCAGAAACTCGACGGCCTCGACCAGTTCACGCGCCGACAGGCCGAATTTCGAGTGATCGCCACCCGAGGCCTCCCAGCGGCCACTGCCACGTGTGGCCAGTTTGGCACGCATACCAATACACGGGCGTACTCCAGTGCGTTGGGCAATGCGGGCGATCAGCTGCAGCTCACTGGGCTTTTCCACCACCATAATGATCGTGCGGCCAATTTTGCTCCCCAGCAACGCCGTCTCGACGTATTCCTCATCTTTATAGCCATTGCAGATGATCAACGCCTCTTCGTCTTCGAGCATGGCCAGCACTGCCAGTAATTCAGGCTTCGAACCGGCTTCCAAGCCGTGATGATAGGGGCGCCCAAAACGCACCACTTCTTCGACGACCCGATACTCCTGATTGACCTTGATGGGATAGACTCCGCGGTAGACCCCTTGATAGCCATACTCGGCGATGGCCTGGATGAACGCCTGGTTGAGTTCCTCAATGCGACTGCGCAAAATATCCGAGAATCGCAGCAACATCGGCAACCCCACCCCGCGCTGGCGCACTTCATCCACCAGCTCTTTCAAGTCAATGGTGTGACCTTCCATCCCCGGTGGAGTCACGAGGACATGCCCCGCGTCATTGACATGAAAATACCGATTCCCCCAGTCGCGGATGCCGTAGGTTTCCAGGGAGTCAGCGATAGACCACAGCTTGGGCACACGTCCTTGTGCTGGCATTACACCTCTCCGTCCAACTGCCGCACTGGCAGTGACATGCTTATAATAAAACCGGAAAACCAGGCCAGAGGACTTCTGCCTGTCGAGAACTGAGGAGGTCGCGGTGTGCGAGTGGCAGGGATGGTACCATACACCTCGCGAAACGGCATTAATTCTTTAGCACGGCTCCGACTCGCAGGTCCTAGGGGACCGCAGCACCTTGCTCCGCCGCAATTGCGGCGCGGAGACGGGGGAGCACCTCTGCACTGACCTGCTCACAAGCCTCAATGTGTGGGAAGCCCGAGAGAATGAACTCATCGATGCCCAGCCGCCAATAGCCCATCAGTTCCTCCACCACCTGTTGGGGGGTGCCGACAATGGCCGTGCCGCAATTGACCCGCACGGTCGAGAGCCCATTCCACAGGTGCGGACCGACCCGATGCTGCGCTACGCGCCTGGCTTGCGCCTGCGGTCCGACCAGCGTCGTGCCCACGACCACGGCTTGGCGCTGCTGCACCACCTGGGGATCCGCATGGGCAATGAGCTCGTCCGCCGCCGCCCAGGCTGCCGCCTCATCGTCGCGCACCACCAGGTGCGTCCGGAGCCCAAACGTCACGTGACGTCCACACGCCTGGGCTTGGGCGGCCACACGCGCGATGCGGGCCGCGACTTCTTCCAGGGGCTCAATCCACATGAGATACACTTCGGCGTGCCGTGCCGCCAGCGACTCCGCACGCGGAGACGCGCCGCCTTGGTAGAACTGCGGATTGCCCGTCGGCACCGGCACACAACGGGCGCCTTGCAAGGTGACGTAGGTGCCGTCAAAACTGACCAGCTCACCCGTCCAGAGGGTGCGACAGACGCGCATGAGCTCTTCGGCCTGGGCATAGCGCCCGGCATGATCAATCGCCACCCCGAGACGCTCAAAATCGCCGCCAATCCCCCCAGGGACGATATTGATATCCACCCGCCCACCACTAATTTCATCCAGGGTGGCAATCATTTTGGCCAGTAACCCCGCCGCGATAAAACCCGGTCGCACGGCAATGAGCAGACGAATGCGCGTGGTCACTGCCGCTAGCGCCGTGGCCATCGTCCACGTTTCCGCCAGCGGGGCGCCTTCATCGAAGAGCCCATTGACAAAGCGCGTGGGGATCAACAGGGCATGATAGCCCAGTCGCTCAGCGGTGTGGACCACGGCCCGCAAATAGTCGAACGTTGGCGGCCGTTCTGCCGTCATGGTGCCGAGATGGACGCCGTCGCCATCAATGGGAATAAACCAGTCAAACAGCGGTGCTGGTCGCGTCATGCCCATGGTCTGCTCTCCTTGCTGTGCCTCACGTGAGGCGTGCGCTCTCCGAAGAAGGCAGCGTACACTGGTAGGCGCGCAACGTCAATCTGGCGTCGTGGCGCCTTCCCTTTGACTTCAGACGCGGTTTTCTCTATAGTCCAGCGCAGAGAACGCTCGAAGTCTGTGGCCTCCAGACGTGGCGGCGCGCGCCTTACACTGACATCGAGTCCAGCATCGCCGGCAACCTCAAAGCCTTGCGTCAGAGGAGCCCATCATGGCCGCTTCAGATGTCTACTTCATGAATGCCCGTAGTGAATCGCCCCAGACGGGCTTGGTCGCCAAGATGTTGACCGTCTTTGAGGCGGCGGGCATTGACCAGCTCATTAAGCCCGGTGATCTCGTGGCGATTAAGATCCATTGTGGCGAGTGGAACAATACGGCGTATCTGCGCCCGGTCTATCCGCGGGCCCTGGCGGATCGTATTAAGGAACTTGGCGGCCGCCCGTTTGTCTGCGATACCACGACGTTGACCTACCAACCGTATGCCTCGCGCGCCACCGAGCTTGACCTGAAGATGACGGCAGAGCGCAACGGTTTTAGTTCGGCGGTGCTGGGCTGCCCGTTTATCTGTGCCGACGGCTTTATTGGTACCGGCGATTACCGCGTCGATGTGCCGACGGGCTACTTACTCAAAGAAGCCTACATTGCGCAGGCCATTGCGGCGGCGGATGTGCTCATCTGTTTGAGCCATTTTAAGGGCCATCCCATGGGCGTCATTGGCGGCGCCATCAAAAATTTGGGCATTGGCTGTCAGTCCAAACGCGGCAAGCATAATGTGCATCTCGGTGGTCATCCCAAGTACAGTGTGGCCAATGCCGCCATCTGGCACCCGGAGAATTTTAAGGGCAAAGCCAACATGGAGGATTGGAAGATCCTCGAAGATTGCTGCCCCTATGGCCTGTTCAAGGTCGATGACACCAGCATTGCCTGGGATCGCCCCAAATGCACCAGTTGCCTGGGGTGTATTGGGGTGATGGCGCCACGTGGCCTGTTTGAATTCCCGGAAGAAAACTTTGCGGCCACGGATGCGGCCATTGCTGACGGTGCGTTAGGCGCGGTGCTGGCGGTCGGCAAAGAGAAATGTGGCTTTATTAACATGGCCATCGACATTTCGCCGCGCTGTGACTGTGTGGGTTTCGCGGATATGCCCATCGTGCCGAACCTCGGCGTGTTTGCCAGTAAAGACCCGGTGGCGATTGACATGGCGTGTCTGGACAAGGTGCGGGAATCGCACGGCATGCCGGGGTCGATTGTCGATGATTTTGATTTGCTTGAGCCAGGCACACGGAAGTTCGAGACGGTTTCGGCCACCGTCCATGGCTTGAGTGAAGAGACACAGATTAACACCGGCACGCTGAACGGCCTGGGCAATCGTGACTATAACCTGATTGAGCCGGAACCGCAGGCCATGAAGCGGCACGTGTTTGCCCTCGATCAGCGTCCCTCGGGCGAGCGTTTTAGCGCCAAGTTCCTTAAATTTACGCCGTTCCCGTACGAACGTCACGATGGCCAGGGTTTTCTGCGCGAGCAAGAGATTGATACGGAGTACATCAAATCCTGGCATAGCAGTGACGACAATGGCGGCGTGACCGGCGCGACCGGGGCTGCCGAAGGTGCCAAATCTGGCGATTAGACGTCTGGTGTCTCGACACCTCATCTAGCCACAGGCGGGACGACCGGCGGGTCGTCTCGACGGGCTGGAACGTGCGTATCGCCCTGGAAGAGGGAGAAGAACATGGCAGAATTCACCAAAGGTCTGGAAAACCTGCAAGACGCCATTACGGCGTGCCAGCAGGCAAGTAGTGCCGTGGCGACGGGCAGCGCAGCAGAAGCGCTGCACGCCCAGAGTGCGTTGGCGACGATTCTGACCTCCCTCAACGAGGTCAGCGATAAATTCTTTATCAAAACCATGATGAGCGTGCCCCCCACCAAAGCCTGCCGCACGGAAGCCACGACGGTGGCGACACTGGTGGCGGCACAGCAATGGGCCAGTCTGCCGGCAGCCGTCGACAAGCTCGACAAAGCCGCCAAAGCGTTGGTCACCAAGGCCAAGATGGACGGGACGACCATTACATGAGCGGCCCGATCCTCATCACAGGTGGCGCCGGGAGTGTGGGCCGCAGCCTGGTAGCGCGCTGCCGGGCGGATGGTCATGCCGTGCGCATCTTTGACCTGCCGATCTGCGATTTCACTGGCCTCGAAGGCGAACCGGGTATTGAGGTCGTCCGTGGAGACATCACCCAGCTTGACAGCGTGAGCCAGGCCGTGCAAGGGGTAAGCGCCGTCATGCATCTGGCGGCGATTTTGCCACCGGCCAGTGAGCGCAGCCGCGAGCGGACGTGGTCCATTAACGTAGACGGCACGACAAACATGATCCGGGCCATGGAAACCCAGGCCCGCGAGGCGGTGCTGGTGTTTAGTTCCTCCGTGAGCACCTACGGGGATACCACCGCCGAGGTGCCGCCCGTGCGCGTCAGCCATGCGCAGACGGCATTGGATATCTACGCCGAGAGTAAAATTGCCAGTGAGCAGCTCGTCCGCACGGCGCAGGTGCCGACCGTGGTGTTACGCATCGCGGGGATTGCCGTGCCGGTCTTGCAAGAGCCGCCGCCGGTGTGGCCCTTTATGGCGGAGCAACGTCTGGAAATGGTGCACCGTGAGGATGTCGTCACTGCGCTCTATCAAGCCCTGGTGACGCCAGCGGCACGCGGCAAAACGCTCAATATCGCGGGCGGACCAACCTGGCAAACCCACGGACGCCAGTATGTCGCGGATCATTATGAGCTGATCGGTGTGCCGCTCGATCTCGCGGTCTTTCGTGGTGTGGACGAACCTGGGTGGGTTGATTGGTATGACAGCACCGAGTCGCAGCACCTGCTCGCGTACCAACACCACTCCTACAGTCATTATCTGGACACCCTGCGTGCTGAGGTCGAACGCATGCTGGCCGATGATTGCTAAGGTGATGTGCCGACGCCTGGCCGTCGGCAGTCCCCAATGAGGATTTGCGATGGACGCTGCGCTAGACCTCGCCCCATGGACGCCCGCCCGCGATCCAGACACCATTGCCAACCTGGATACCCTGGCGCAGCGCGTGCTCTGGCTCTCGACCTACATGATTCATCATGCCAACAAGATCCGCCCCAATCCCGATGGGATGAAAGTCGGAGGCCACCAGGCCAGTTGTGCCTCGGTGGTCAGTCTGATGACGGCCCTGTATTTTGCCGTACTTCAACCCCACGATCACGTGGCGGTCAAACCCCATGCCGCCCCGGTGTTGCACGCCATCCAGTATCTGCTCGGCCACTTGCCACAGCACATGCTGACGACCCTGCGCGATTTTGGTGGCCTGCAGGCGTATCCCAGCCGCACCAAAGACCCGGCTGGCGTGACCATTTCCACCGGATCGGTCGGCTTAGGCGCGGCGGCCACCATCTTTGGGGCCTTGACGCAGCGCTATCTGCGCGATCACTTTGGCACAAAGGCTCCCAGTCGCTACATTGCCGTGGTGGGCGATGCCGAACTCGATGAAGGCAACGTCCCGGAAGCCCTTGGCGAAGCGAGTGCCTATGGTCTGGGCAATCTCTGGTGGCTCGTCGATATTAACCGCCAGAGTCTGGACCACATTGCCCCAGAAGGCCAGGTCACCCAGATTGCCCGCATGTTTGAGGCCAAAGGTTGGGAGGTCATCTGGCTCAAATACGGGAGTCAGCAACGCGCGTTTTTTGAGCGGCCGACGGGGCACTTTCTGCGCCAGTGGATTGATACGTGCACCAACGCCGAGTACCAGAGCCTGCTCAACGCCGATGGGGCCGAAATCCGTCGGGCCATGGTCGAGTGGGGCCCAACGGTAGGTGCCGACATGGCCCAGGTGCTGAGCGCGGTAGACGACACGACACTCAAAGCCCTGCTGATGAACCTCGGCGGGCACGACATGGCGGAGATTCTGCAGGCGTTTACCGTGGCTGCCAAAAGTCCCGACCGCCCCGTGGCCATCCTGGCCTACACGATCAAAGGCTGGGGTCTGCCCATTGCCGGCCATTTGGAGAATCACGCCGCCCAGCTCACCCAGGCACATATCACTGATCTACAAACCCGTCTGGGGATTGCCGCAGGCCATGAGTGGGACGGGTATGACGCCGACGCCCCTCTGGCGCAGTGGATGGCGGAGACGCAGCGGCAACGCGCCAGTACGCCACGCCCCCACGCCGTGGTGTCCGTGCCGCCACTCCAAGTGCCGGAGACCTTAGACATCAGCTTCCCCGAACGCGCCGCCACCCAGGGCGCCTTCGGTCATATCCTCGTCGCCCTAAGTCACCTCCCCGAGGTGGCCGCACGCGTGATCACCACCTCGCCCGATGTGGCCATCTCCACCAATTTGGCCAATTGGATCAATCAGCGTGGTATTTATGCCCCGATGGAGCGCCCGAACTACTGGGCCAAGCATGGCATTACCAGCCTGCTGCAATGGCATGAGAGCGCGGCGGGCCAACACATTGAGCTGGGGATTGCCGAGAACAATTTTTATCTGGCGCTCGCCATGTTTGGCCTGGCACAGGAACTGCACGGGGAACTGCTTCTGCCCATTGGCACGGTGTATGACCCGTTTGTAGCGCGTGGTCTGGATGCGCTGACCTACGCCGCCTATGCCGGCGCCAAATTTCTGTTTGCCGGCACACCCTCGGGCCTGAGCTTGAACCGCGAGGGTGGAGCGCATCAGTCGGTCTATACGCCATTAATCGGCATGGGCTTGCCAGGCGTACTGTATTATGAGCCCGCCTATGCGGCGGAACTAGAATGCATCATGTGCTGGGGCTTGCAACAGCTCACGGACCGCCAGCACGGTCAGAGTGTGTACTTGCGCCTCTCCACGCGCCCGATCACGCAGGCCGTACGGCATTCGACGCCGTCCTGGCGCCGCCAAGTGCTGGCAGGGGGCTATTGGTTGCGCGATTATCGGCAGGAGCCGGACTATGCGCAGCGGCCGCGTGTGCACGTGTTTGCCTCGGGGGTGATGCTCGAAGAGGCGCTGCAAGCCAGCGACCTGGCGAGCGCTGATGGCATCTATGCCAATGTCATTAACGTCACCAGCGCTGACCGTCTGTTCCAGGGCTATGTCGAAGCCTCCCGGCAAGGCACCCTCTCCTATCTCGACGAGTTGCTGCCGCCCGCCGAGCGCACGATCCCCGCCATCACCCTGCTGGATGGGCATCCGCTGACCCTGGCGTGGCTCGGCGCCGTCTTGACAGCTCCGGTCAAACCCCTCGGCGTGATGCATTTTGGCGAGACCGGTTCCCTGGCCCAACTGTACCACAAACACCATATTGATACGGATGCTGTGCTCACGGCGATCGTGCAGCTGCTCTTCCGCACGCCGTAAGGGGCGCGTCCGCACGCCCAGACCTCTCAATCAGCGAGACGACCATGCCACTGCTCTATGCCACCACCAATCCCGGCAAAATCATGGAAGTCAGCAAACATCTCGCCGCCTACGGCCTCACGCTGCTGGCCCCCGCGCAGGTCGGCCTCACGCTGGATGTGGAAGAAACCGGCACGACGTTGGAAGACAATGCCGTCCTGAAAGCCGAGGCGTATCGGGCCCTCGCGCCCGACCTGGTGGTGATGGCCGATGACACCGGCGTGGAAATTGATGCTCTACACGGTGAACCGGGCATCCACGTACGGCGTTGGCACGATAAGCGCACCGCCATGAGCGATGAGGCGATTATTACCTATTGTATGGACCGCATGCAGGGTATTCCGAGCCCGCAGCGCGGGGCGCAGATGCGTACCGTCATTGCGCTGGGGATTCCAGGCGGTGGGGTCGAGCTATTTGATGGCACCTTGCGGGGCACGATTGTCGAAACACCCGCGGTGTTACGCTATACGGGCTTTCCCTTTGAAACGCTGTTCTACGTGCCAGCTTGGGGGCAACTGCTGGGCGACATCCATGCCCTCAGTGCGGAGGAAAAGCTGCGTCAGGGCTATCTCACGCACCGCGAACGCGCTATCCAAAAGGCCCTGCCACGCCTGCAGGAACTCGTACGCTAAACAGGAGTCCTCTCCATGCAACAGCCGCTGGCAGGCTATCGCATCATTGATCTCGGCCAGATTTACAACGGGCCTTACTGCAGCCTCTTACTGGCGTTCCTCGGCGCGGAGGTGATCAAGGTCGAACCGTTGCAAGGGGAGATTGTGCGCCAGCGCGACCCCGTGAGCCGCATGCCGCATCCCTACCTGATGCTCAACTCGAACAAAAAATCCGTGACCCTCAACTTAAAACATCCGCAGGGGGCGGCGCTCTTACGCGAGCTGGTGGCGCAGGGCGATGTGGTGTTGGAAAACTTTGCCGTCGGGGTGATGGAGCGTCTGGGTTTTGGCTACGAGGCGCTGCACGCCATCAACCCCAAAATTATCTATGCCTCGTCCAGCGGCTATGGACGTGGCGGCCCCTACGCCCACTACTCCGCCATGGACTTGACCGTGCAAGCCGTCGCCGGGGTCATGGCGCTCACCGGCTATCCCAATGATCCGCCGGTGAAAGCTGGCCCCGCCGTGTCGGATTTCATCGCCGGGATTCACCTGTACGCGGCGATCGTCACTGCCCTGCTACGGCGCGAGCGTACCGGCGAGGGCTGCATGGTCGAAGTCGCCATGCACGACGCCATCTATCCTACACTGACGTCCAATTTGGGGGCCTATTACGACAAAGGCGGGGTGGTACCCCGTACGGCCAATCGCCACGGCGGACTGGCTATTGCGCCGTATAACACCTATGCTACCAGCGATGGCTGGATGGCCATTTTTTGTGCCTCAGAAAGCCACTGGCCCTTACTCTGTACGGTGATGGGCCGTGACGATCTGCGCGACGACGCCCGCTTTGCCACCAACGCCCTGCGCGCCAAACATATGGACGAAGTCGATGCCCTGGTCAGCGCCTGGACGCAGCAGTATACCCGTGAGGCCCTGACCGACCTGCTCACCACTGCCGGCATGCCGTGCGGCCCAGTGTTGACGCTCGACGAAGTCGCCAGCGATCCGAACTTAACGCATCGCCAGATGATTGTCGAACTCGATCACCCGGTCAAAGGCCGCGTGAAAGTCATTGGCTGCCCGCTCAAATTTTTTACTACCGATGGCGCCTTACAAATTGACGTGTTGCCGGCCCCGTCTCTTGGCCAGCACAATCATGAGGTGTATACGACCCTCCTAGGCTACACGCCAGCGGATCTGGCACGCTGGCACGCTGACGGGGCCATTTAAGGGACAGGAGACAGAGGCCATGCCCAGTACCAAACCGCCCAGCGGGATGCGGGATTACTTACCGGACGCTGTTGTCAAGCGTCGCTATGTCCTGGACAAAGTGGAAAGTGTGTTCCAACGCTACGGCTTTCTACCGCTGGAAACGCCAACGATGGAAAATCTCAGCACCCTCCTGGGCAAGTACGGTGACGAAGGCGATCAGTTGCTGTACCGCGTGCTGCACCGTGGCGAGCGGCTCAGTCGCACCCTCACCCAAACCGCCGTCACCATAGGAGACCTGGCGGAACTCGGCCTACGTTACGATCTCACCGTGCCGCTAGCGCGGGTGGTGGCGGAATACGGCCATCAGTTGCCGCGCTTCTTCAAGCGCTACCAGATTCAACCCGTGTGGCGTGCCGACCGTCCCGCCAAAGGCCGCTTTCGCGAGTTTTATCAATGTGATGTGGACATGACGGGCACGACCTCGCTGCTGGCGGAAACCGAGGTGCTCAACGCCATCAGCACCGTGTTAGCGACCCTGGGCTTTCACCGCGTCAGCATTGCCCTCAACCACCGCGTGGTGCTGCGCAGCATGATCGAGGTCGCTGGTATTGCGCCCGCCCTGGAAGGCACCGCCCTGGTCGCCATTGACAAGCTCGACAAAATTGGTCCCGAGGGCGTACAGGCCGAGCTCTCAGCCCGCGGCATCGCGCCGGAGTCCTCGCAGCGGCTGCTGGAGATGACCAGCGTCGCACAGGAGAAAGACAACGCGCAGACGCTCGACGCCCTGCGCGCCCTGTTGCCCCTGCCGCAGGCGCAGCAAGCCCTGACGGATCTGCAGACGGTGTGCCAGCTTACCGCGGGCACGCCCGCTGGACCGCGCCTGCGTATTACCCCCGCCCTGGCCCGCGGCTTGAGCTATTACACCGGACCCATTTTTGAGGTCGTGTCCGAGGATTTTAGCGGCTCCCTCGGCGGTGGCGGGCGGTACGATAACCTGGTAGGCATGTTCAGCGGCAAACAGGTGCCGGCGGTCGGGTTTTCGCTTGGCTTGGAACGCATTCTCTTACTTATGGAAGAGCAACAGATGTTCCCAGCCCTGCAGTACGCCGCGCAGGTGATGGTGTGTCCACTGCCGGAGACGCCGCTGGCGCCGGTGGTCGAACTGACCACACGTTTACGCCAGGCCGGCATTGCCGTGGAACTCTACCCCGAATCCTCCCGTCTCGGGCGGCAACTGGCCACGGCGGATGATTTACACATTCCGTATGCGCTGATTATTGGCCCGGATGAAGTGGCGCAACAGACCTACACCCTGAAACACCTGGCCACCGGCGCGCAGCAGCAGCTCGATGAAGCAGGCTTGCGGGCGGTGTTGCAGCCGTGCTAACGTCTGCTTGCCAGATGCGACCTGTGTGAGGTATCTTTATGCCGCTTGATGGCTGGGTAACGTGACCGCACGCCGATCCCCAGGCCACAGGCATAGCGAAGACTTTGGAGACGGAGGAATTGACGGATGGCCTACGTGATCGCTGAACCGTGCGTGGATGTCATGGACCAGGCATGTGTGGACGTGTGCCCGGTGGATTGCATTCATTTCGAAGAAGGTAAAGACCGGATGCTGTACATTGAGCCGGATGAGTGCATTGATTGCGGTGCCTGCGAGCCCGAGTGTCCGGTCGAGGCCATTTTTACCGAAGAAGACGTGCCGGATGATTGGAAGGCATACACCGCCATTAATGTGACGTGGTTCAAAAGCAAGGATGACGCCCGCGCACAAGTCGGCGCTATCCGGCCCGAATAGCTACCGGGACTGCATACCGTTTGTGGCTCGTTCCCATGTCAAGAGCGCGGACTATGGTCTTCCCTCGTTCTCGCGGCTGTTTCCTCTCCCCCTCAGCGTATCTGTCGCCCTCGTGTGCGACGCTCGGGGGGGAGGGGGTATGGGAGCGGATGGTGCCAGCAGTCAGTAGTACAGGCCGTTTGCATGCCCGATACTTTCAGCAGCTGTCCTGACTCCCGACATCTCACGCCCTCTCGTGCGTTCTAGGCTTGAGAACACAGCGCTCTTGCCCAGGACATCAATGATGCAAATGCTCTAGTGCCTCCACCGTGCTGTTGTGGCGGTTGCTCCCCCCTGGGATCGCCGGGCTCCAGCCCGGCTCCGGCAGCCACGCTGGAGCGTGGCGCTCCCAGGATACCCCTCAACTGAGCGCGGTTGAGGCACGAGTTCCCAGAAAACATCGACGATAGTCCAGGAGAAGGAAAACTATGAAGTGTAAGAGAATGTCCGTATGTCTGTCTACCATTGCTGCCACAGCGTGGCTGGTGTGTCTCGTCGGGTATGCCCACGCCGCTCATATCCTCATTTCCGGCAACTCTATGACCCCATCCAATGCCAATTTGACAGGGGCGCTCGCCGGCTTAGGGCACACAGCCGTGTTCGTCGCGCCTACCGACTTTGCGGCGACGAGTTTTACCGGCTTTGACGCCATCTGGTTAGATGGCTTTAGTCAGTACGGTACGGGGGCTTGGCCCGGGCATCTCCTCACGTTTATGAATACCGGCGGGAACGTGTTCGTGCAAAGCCCTGGCTTCGGCACCGAAGGACTCGCGTTCTATCCGCTGGGCACACAACTGGCCACGCAGTTCACGTGCCCACCAGGCAGCGACACCATCGTTATCGTGGACGCGTTGAGTCCGCTCGGCGCCAACCACGCGGTGAATGCTGGACTCACAGACGCCGGACTCAGTCAATGGGGGCCGTCGGCCTGCGGCTATTTCAGCACCATCGGGACGTTTCATGGGGTGACCCACACGGGCACAGTGGGACAATGGGGCACCATTGTCACAGCAGTGGGCGCTGGGTATCTCGTGTACACCCAACAGGGCGTGAGCCAGTATCTCAGCAGCGCCGCGAATCCAGGATCCACCAGCCAGGCCGCGCGCTTCCTCGACAATGTGGTCACACTGACCAATATCCAACCGTCACAAACCCTGACAGTGACGAAGACGGGCACCGGCAGCGGCACGGTGAGCAGCGCCCCGGCGGGGATCACCTGTGGCGCCGACTGTACGGAAGTCTACGCCGATAACACCGTCGTCACGCTGGCGGCCACGGCGGCGGTGGGCGCGCTGTTTGGCGGCTGGAGTGGGCACGCCGATTGCCTAGATGGGCTCGTACGCCTGAATGCCGCTAAGACCTGCACCGCCACCTTTAACCCCGTTCCTCCCCAGACGCTGACCGTGACCAAAGCCGGTACCGGCACCGGCACGGTCACCAGCGCCCCGGCGGGCATTAGCTGTGGCGCCGACTGTACCGAGGCCTACGCCTATAACACGGTGGTGGTCCTGACGCCCACGCCGGCGGCGGGCGCGCTGTTTGGCGGCTGGAGCGGCCATGCCGATTGCACCGATGGCGCCGTGCGCCTGAATGCCGCCAAGACCTGCACCGCGACCTTTACCCTCCGGCCCCAGACGTGGACGGTGACGAACGCCGGCACGGGCACCGGCACGGTGAGCAGCGCCCCGGCGGGGATCACGTGTGGGGCCGACTGTACGGAAGCCTACGCCTACAACACGGTGGTGGTGCTGACGCCCACGCCGGCGGCGGGCGCGCTGTTTGGCGGCTGGAGTGGGCACGCCGATTGCACCGATGGCGCCGTGCGCCTGAATGCCGCCAAGACCTGCACCGCGACCTTTACCCTCCGGCCCCAGACGTTGACGGTGACGAAAGCCGGCACGGGCACCGGCACGGTGAGCAGCGCCCCGGCGGGGATCACGTGTGGGGCCGACTGTACGGAAGCCTACGCCTACAACACGGTGGTGGTGCTGACGCCCACGCCGGCGGCGGGCGCGGTGTTTGGCGGCTGGAGTGGGCACGCCGATTGCGGCGATGGCAGCGTCACCATGAATGCTGCCAAGACCTGTACCGCCACCTTTAGCGCCGTGCCCTTTCAGCAGGTCAGCGCCGGGGACTCCCACGCCTGCGGCGTGCGGGCCGACGGCACCGTGGCCTGCTGGGGCTGGAACGCCTTTGGGCAGGCGACACCGCCGGGCGGGGCCTTTGCGCAGGTCAGCGCCGGGTACGAGCACACCTGCGGCGTGCGGGTCGACGGCACCCTGGCCTGCTGGGGCGATGACGTCTTGGGACAGGCGAGCCCGCCGGGCGGGGCCTTCCACGAGGTCAGCGCCGGGGGGGCCCACACCTGCGGCCTGCGGGCTGACGGCACCCTGGCCGGCTGGGGCTGGAACTTCTATGGGCAGGAGAGCCCGCCGGGCGGGGCCTTTGCGCGGGTCAGCGCCGGGG
>SXGT01574568.1_pt1 | contig 40689 bp, 39 predicted proteins | sample 3176221 | NCBI WGS metagenome assembly SXGT01 (sample SAMN11356862, study PRJNA531348) | freshwater metagenome | isolation source: freshwater sample F1-120 | place: China: Fuxian Lake, Yuxi | collected 2017-12-25
GCCGACGCCCGCTGCCGCGGCGGCCCTGCGCGCCTCCTCGGCCTTGCGCGCCTCCTCGGCCTTACGCGCCTCGTCGGCGGCGCGATCGGCATCGGCCCGGGCGCGGGCCGCCGCGTCGAGGCGGGCGATCGCGGCCTCGACATCGGCGCGATTGGGCGCGGTCGGCTGGCGGTCGAGGTACGACCGGTAGTAACGGACGGCCTGCGCGGCGTCGTCGAGGCGCTCGTAGGCGAGCGCGATGTTGAAGTCGTTCACCGCCGCCGGCGCCAGGCCGTCGGCTGCCGAGAAGTCGGCGATGGCGCCGCGGAAGTCACCGGCGTCGTACTTCTGCTTGCCGGCGGTGTAGCGGGCGCGCGCCTCGATCCGCGGATCGCCCTGGGCCCAGGCCACCGGGGCCGAGGCGGCGACGACCACGCCCGCGACGGCGAGGCACAGGGCCAGGCCTGGAGCCAGGATGAAACGGACGAGCGATGTAGCCGTGCGGCGAGAGAAAGATGTCATGGCGACCTCGTGGGACGGGCGGGCGGAGGGAGACCGGTCAAGCTTGCCAGAAGCCAGGCGCGACGGCGCGGGCCACGTGGCCCCCGTCGAGAGGCCTGTGATCGACGTCGCGGGCAGCGGCATCGACACCCTACTGAGCGCAGTCCGGGTCGAGCGGGGGGGTCTCGCAGTACGACTTGTCAGGGCCGCCGCCGCCGCCACCACCGCCGCCGCCCCCGCCACCCTTGGGCTTGAGGGTGATGTCGAGGCGCTCGACGGTGCCGTCGATCGACTTGACGTCGTCCTTGAAGCCGCTGGCCTTCACCTTGAGCGTGTGGGTCTCGCCGGGCTTGACCTTGATGCTCTGAGGCGACTTCCCGAGCTTCTTGCCGTCGAGGAAGATGACGGCGCCGCGGGTGGTCACGTTGACCAGCACGCTGATCGGCTCGACCGTGTCGTTGCCGCCTCCGCCTCCGCCGCTGCCGGCATCGATCTCGGGCGCCACCGCCTCGCCGGCGTCGATCGCCGGCGGCTCGACGGTGCCGGTGGCCGCGTCGGTCGTGTCCTCTTGCACCGTGCCGCCACCGCCGGCGTCGACGGCGTCGTTGCCGACGTCGGTGCCGTTGCCGGCGCCCGCACCGCCAGCATCGGGCGAATCGCCGACCGCGACCGCGCCCGCGTCGCCGACCATGGCGACCTCGGAGCCGGTGCCGGTGCCGTCGCCGTCCTTCTTCTTGCCGCCCAGGGCGATGAACGCGGCCGCGCCACCGCCCACGACCAGGATGATCACGATCACCGCGATCAGCCCGGCCTTGCTCGACCGTTGCGGCATCGCCACCTGCGAGCTGTCGCTCGCAAAGCCACCGCTGGGCGAGCCGCCCATGTACGGCGGCGGCGCCATCGGGCCCGGTCCGGACATCGGCCCCATCGGGCCCGGTCCGGACATCGGCCCCATCGGGCCTGGACCCATGGGCCCGGGCTGCCCGGGTGGCGTCATCATCCCGTGGCCGTGCCCGTGGCCGTGGCCGTGGTGCGCCGCGGGTCCAGTCGCCATCAGGCCGGGGTTCGACATCGGACCCGGTCCCGGCCCTCCCGGCGGTCCGCCCGCGATCATCGTCGGTGCGCTCGACTGCGGCGGCATCATGCCCGGGTTCGATCCGACCGGCACGGGCCCCGCCCCCGGCATCGGGCCGGGTCCGCTTGCCGCCGGCATGGCGCCGGTGCGTGGCGTGAACGCCTCCATGTACGAGCTCATTCCGGCGCCGGACATGGCCCGGTACACGCCGACCAGCGCGTTGACCAGCTCGTCCATCGAGCGGTAGCGCTTTTCCGGATCCTTGGCGAGACAGCGCGTGATGATCTCGGCCAACCCCGGCGGTAACGTGCGCCCGGTCTTGGCCGCGCGTTGCGCTACCGGCTCGGCGTCGGTGGTGATGTGCTGGGTGAGGATGCCCATGAACGACTCGCCCTGGAACGGCAGCGAGCCGGTGAACACCTCGTACATGATCACGCCCATGGCGTAGACGTCGACGCGGCCGTCGACGCCCTGGCCGAGCGCCTGCTCGGGCGCCATGTAGAACGGCGTCCCGAAGATGGTGCCGGTGCGGGTCAGGTTGTTCTGACCATCCTGACCGGCGACCTTGGCGATGCCGAAGTCGAGGAGCTTGGGCACGTCCTCGCCATTGGGCCCGACGGTGACGAAGATGTTCTCGGGCTTCATGTCGCGGTGCACGATGTTCTTGGCGTGCGCCGCGGCCAGACCGTGGCCGGTCTGGATGAGGATGTTGAGCAGCCGGTCGTTGCCGAGCGGCTCCTTGATCATGTCATTGAGCGGAGCGCCCGCGAGCAGCTCCATGCACAGGTAGATGCGGCCGTCCTTGAGCTGGCCGAAATCGTCGATGCCGATGATGTTGCGGTGGCCGATCGACGACGCCGAGCGCGCCTCCTGGCGAAAGCGCGACACCGCCTCCTGGTTCGAGACGATCTCGGGCCGCAGCAGCTTGATCGCGACCTTCTTCTCGATGTGGATGTGCTCGGCGGCGTAGACCTCGCCCATGCCGCCTTCACCGAGCTTCTTGAGCACGCGATAGCGGTTGTCGAGGACCTCGCCGACCAGCGACGCCTCCTGCCCATCCGCGGCGGCGCCCATCTCGCTGGACGAGCCAGCCGCGGGCATGCCCGCTGACGACCCCGCCGCGGGATGCGTGCCAGGCCCGGCGGTCCCCGAACCCGTCCCCGACCCTCCCATCCGCGTGGGGGCGCCTGGTTTGCCGCCTGAGCTCATGTGGCGCCGAGTATAACGCGCTTCTCCCGCCCTTGCCCTCGCCCTTGCCGTCGCCCTTGCCCCTGCCCTTCTACCTGCGGCAGATCACGGCGCCGCACACCGCCCCGTCCCAGCCTCGGCATCCTTGGTATTGATCACACATGCCTGCCCGGACGGGCACGGCGGCAGCTCGGGCCGGCCGCACTCCTCTCCAGGCGGCGGAACCGAGGGATCGCCGGCGAGCACGCACTGACCGCCTACACACCGCGCTTCCTCCCCCGGCGTGCACGTCGACACACCCGGGCACGACTCGTTGCCGGTGCAACCGAGGTCGTCGACGAACCCGTCGAGCATCCCGGCCGGCACCGCGGTGTCGCTGCCGCCGCGATCGCAGCCGCAGCAATCGGCAGGGGTGCGCACGCAGTCGGTATCGACCTGGCACACCGCCGCGGCGCCGCCTTTCGAACACGCGCACACCGTGCAACCGGCCGCGTCGACGACGAAGCCGGCCGAGCACGAGAGGTCGCAGGTCATCGGCGCGCACACCGCCACGCAGGTGCCGAGGTCGCAGCGCGCCTCGAGCGCCGGGCAGTCGTCCTGCATCGGGCACGACACCTGCTCGCAGGCGTCGGCCCAGCCGCTGCGGTCGTCGACCGCGTAGGTCGGACAGTCGCAGCACGACGGCCCGGCGAGCACGCAGTCGGTGTCCTCGAAGCAGTCACCGTCGCCGCGGGCGCCGCCGTCGTCGTCTGCCACATCGGCGCCCTGCTCGCTGGCCGCGAACACGCACCCGGCCCACAGGGCCGCCAGGGCCATGATGGAGGTGGTGAGGGCGGCGCGAAACATCCGCCCTATCTCATCAAATCCTGTGCCGCGCGCAAGCCCCGATGATCGCTCGGAGTGATCGTGGTTTTCTGATGGGTCTGCGAGAGCGATCAGACCGATCCCGTAGCGTCGGCTCCGCCATGGGTACCAAGATCATCACCAAGACCGACCGCGCGATGGAGGACCAGCTCCTGGCGGTCGCCAACGATCCCGAGCGCGCCGATACCCTGGCCAAGGCTCGCGCCTTCAAGCGCACCTGGCTCGAGCTCGCCGACGCGCTGGCCCGGGTGCAGAAGCAGGCCTCGTGGCAGCGCTGGGGCTTCACCGACTTCGAGGCCTACTGCCGCAAGGAGCTCCACCTGCGCGCCTCGACGGTGTCCAAGCTGCTCGGCAGCTTCCGCTTCCTGGAGTCGAGCGCGCCCAAGGTGCTCGAGCGCGCCCGCCGCGAGCCCAACGGGCCGGTGCCCAGCCTGTCGGCGGTGCAGTTCGTCGAGAAGGCCACCGAGCGCGGCGCCGCCGACGACGAGACCATGGAGACCATCCGCCGCGTCGCCTTCGACGAGGGCGCCGATGCGCCGCACCTCAAGCGCACCTTCAAGGAGGCCGCCTTCCCCGAGGACAACGACGAGCGCGGCGAGCGCCTGCGCGGCCAGATCGCCGGCGCCGCCCGTCGCCTCTCGGCCCTCATCGCCGAGGAAGGCGCGCCCGTGAAGCGCGCCCTGGCCGTCCGGGTCGAGGAGACCATGGGCGACCTGCTGGCCGCGCTCGAAGAGAACTGAGCCGAGCCCGTCAGGCGCGGAAGAGGATGACGGCGCGGTACAGCGAGAACAAGCCGTAGCCGACCAGGGCGATGCCGACGACGCGGGCGATCCAGATCGCCTTGTCGCCCATCAAGCGTTTGCCCTTGTCGGCGACGTAGGCGACGAACGAGAACCAGCAGAAGCTGCCGACGAACACACCCACGGCCGCGGCCAGGCCCTCCCAGGTCTCGATGTCCTCACCGACGTGCGAGCCCACCACCACCACCCAGGTGACGATGGCGGCGGGGTTGAGCACGATGAGGCCGAGCCCGACGGTGAAGCCGCTCCACACCTCTTTCCCGGGCGGTGACTGGTGTGGTGGCGAGGTCGGCGGTGGCGGCGGCTGGCTGCGGACGGTCAGGATGCCGTAGACCATCAGCACCAGTCCGGAGATGAGATAGAGGACCGGCTTCACCCCCGGCTGCGCGATCACGTGGGGGCCGACGCCGAGCACGCCGATCAGCGCGAAGAAGAAGTCACCGACCGCGCCACCCAGCCCCACCGCCATGCCGCGCCGCAAGGTGTGCCGGTACGCGCCGTCGATCACCGCGACATTCACCGGACCGATCGGAACCCCGGTGAGCGCACCGATGGCGACGCCGATGAGGAAGTACGTCAGCACGAACCCCCGTGCTATAGCAGCCCGATGGCGTCGGGTACCAGCCTCGGCGAGCCCGCAGAGCGTCCAGGAGTCACCTGGCTGGGCCATGCCTCCGCGCTGGTCGCCCTCGGGACACGCCGCGTGCTGGTCGATCCGCTGGGTCGCGACCGGGCCCGCGCCGCTGGCCCCGTCGACGCGGTGCTCATCACCCACAGCCACGTCGACCACCTGAACCGGTGGACGCTCAAGGCGGTCGATCGCGCCGCCCGGCTCATCGTGCCCCGCGGCGCCAGGGAGATCGTCGCCGATCTCGGATTCGTCTCCGTCACCGAGGTGGAGGCGGGCGATCACCTCGACCTCGACGGCCTCGACGTGGTCGCAGTGCCCACCCGCCACGATCAGGGACGCTGGCGCAAGGGCGACGGCCCCGCCTGCGCCGGCTACGTGCTCACGGCCGGCGGCCACGCCGTACACCACGCCGGCGACGTCGACTTCTCCGACCACACCATCTTCGACGACATCGGCAAGCGCTTCACCCTCGACGCCACGCTCCTGCCCATCGGCGGGATGCTACCGGTCTGGTACTACCGCTGGCGCAAGGACGCCGCCGACAAGGGCGTGCACATCGATCCCGACTGCGCCCTCGCCATCTACGAACGGCTGGGGGCGCGCGCGCTGGTGCCCGTGCACTGGGGCACCGTCAACCTGCGCCTGGGCCCGCCCAGCGGGCCGCGCCGGCGCCTCGAGCAGGTCGCCGCCGAGCGCAAGGTCGGCGGCGTACGCGTCCTCGCCCACGGCGAGCACCTCGCCCTGTCCGATCACCAGAAGTAGTAGTTGAGCGAACCGAAGACGCCGGTGAGCCCGATCACGATCCCCATCGCGCTGCCGAACACGCGATCGCGCAGCGCGCGATCGCCGGTGTCCTTGCGGTAGGCGACGACCGCGCGACGCAAGCGCACGCTGTCGATGGCGGCCCAGTACCCGGCGACACCACCGGTCATGAGCGCGGCGAACAGCATCTGGCCGTCGTGGCTGACCAGGTTCACGGCGACACCTCGGCGGTCCGCTCCACGCGTCTCTCGCCCGAGGCCGGCAGATCGTCGTGGACCCGCGGCGCCGCCGGCGGCACCGGATCGATCACCATGCGCTTGGCGTCGTGGACCACGACCAGCGCGAGCATCCCGGTGAAGGTCCAGAAGAAGAACTCGACCTGGAAGCCCAGCGTGCCGAAGCCGCCGAGGTAGGCAGCGAAGGCGACCAGCCGCTCCATGGCGTGGCTCTGGTAGTTGGTGGTCCGCCCGGCGCGTCGCGCGTAGATCCACCGGAATCCGGCGTTCATCAGGCCCAGCACCATGATGAGCACCACCGCCAGCCAGGGCACGAGGCCGTACGCGGTCAAGACGATGATGGCGAAGCCGTAACAGATGCCATCGGCGAGCGCGTCGAAGACCTCGCCGAACGTGGTCTGGCACTTGAAGAGCCGGGCCACCGCGCCGTCGAACAGGTCGAGCACGCCGCACAGGAGCAGGAGCAGGCACGCGACCTGGTAGTGGCCTTGATCCACCGCCCACACGTACGGGGGCAGGGTCAGGAACCGCGATGCGGTGACCGCATTGGCCGGGTTCAGGTTCGACGCCATGGCTCGTCCGGAAGCTAGCGCGCTTCGCCCGCCGGTGCGGTGCTCTGGTCCGACTCGGCCTCGGGCTCGGGCAGCTGGCGTCCGGCCGGATCGACGAACCGGTACCGCTTCCACGCGAACCAGATGCGCTGGAACAGGGACACGTGCGACATGATGGCCACCGCCCACGCGCCGGCCAGCATCGGCCGCGGATCGTGGAGCAGCGCCGTGAACAGGACGCCGGCACCGAAGTAGATGATGAACTCGGCCGAGCCGAACAGGCCGACCACGTCGACCGGGTGGCCGATCTTGCCCTTCTCGCGCCACACGTCCTGCTGCGACTCGGCGTAGATCGACAGCTTGATGATGACGTTGGTGAGAGCGCCGGTGATGCCCACGCCCATGACGATGAGGGCGTGGGGGTAGTCGTACGAGATGTTGACGCAGCCACCGGCGTACATGATGCCGAGCGTCCAGCGGTCGCAGACGTCGTCCATGACGGCGCCGAACGTGGACCGCTGGTTACGAGTACGGGCCACGAAGCCGTCGATGTGATCGACCAGGCCGCGCAGGAGCAGGAGCGCCAGGCCGACCCACCAGTAGCCGTAGAAGAAGACCACGCCACCGACCAGCCCCAGCACCGCCCCGATCATCGTCCACTGGTTGGCGTGAATCGGCAGATGCCCGATCGCCGTGAGCACCGGATGAAGGATCTTGTCGAGGTACTTGCGGACGACGAAGAGGTTCATGGCGGCCTACAGGCGGGCGGGCCGGAACTTACACCGAGTGGCGGACCGCCGCGAGAACCTTCCGCAAGGCCGCGACGAAGGTGTCGATCTGCGCCGAGGTGATGGTCAGGGGCGGCTGCAACCTCAGTACGTTGCCGTACAGGCCGCTGACCGTGATCAGCATGCCCTCGGCGTGCAGGGCGTCCTTGATGGCCGCGATCTGCTTCTTGCCCAGAACGTCCTTGGTGTCGCGGTTGGCGACCAGCTCGACGCCGCCGAGCAGGCCGGTGAAACGAACGTCGCCGATCCACGGGTCCTGGAGCGCCCAGGCCGCCTGCGTGAAGTACTCGCCCATCGCGCGGGCGTTCTCGATCAGGCGCTCGTCGACCAGGGTCTCGATCATGGCCAGGCCGGCCGCAGCCGAGACCGCGTTGCCGCCCGAGGTCGGGGTGGTGCCGCCGAAGAACTTGGCGACGACGTCCTTGCCGGCGCAGGTCATGGCCAGCGAGCCGACGCCGCCGGACAGGCCCTTGCCGCCGGTCACGATCTCGGGCTCGAGGCCGTAGTGCTCGAGCGCGAACATCGTGCCGGTGCGGCCGAGGCCGGTCTGGACCTCGTCGATGATGAGGAGCAGATCGTGCTTCTTGCGGATCGCGTCGAGCCGCACCCACCACTTCTCGGGCGGGGCCAGGCCGCCGACCGACTGGATCGGCTCGGCCAGGAGCGCCGCGGTCGGGCGCGCCTTGATCTTCTCCTCGACGCCGTCGAGGCACTCGGTGGCGCAGGATTCGGGGCGCTTGCCCTTGGGGCAGCGGTAGCAGTACGCGTTGGGGATCGTGTAGGTCTCGTTGCCGAGCGGCTTACCCGCGCTCTCGCGGTACTTCTCGCTGGCGGTGACCTCGAGGGAACCCAGGGTCAGGCCGTGGTAGGCGTTCTCGAGGTACGCGATGTCCTTCTTGCCGGTGGCCTGGCGCGCCATCTTGAGCGCGAACTCGTTGGCCTCGGAGCCGCCGGTCGAGAAGAAGGCCTGGTCGATGCTCCTGGGCAGGAGCTTGATCAGCCGCTCGGCCAGCCGGACCGCAGCGACCGTGCCGTGTTTGCCCGAGACCTGCAGCACCGTGTGGAGTTGCTCGGTCGCGGCCTCCACGATGCGGGGGTGGCAGTGGCCGGCGTTGTTGACGAAGTAGCCGGCGGTGAGATCCAGGTAGTCCTTGCCGTGGACATCGGTGACGACGCAGCCCTTGGCGCGCGCCACGATGACCGGCTCGCCGGCCGGATGGGTCCACGGCCGCATGACGTACTGCTCGTCTTTGTTGACGAGCTCGTCCGCTTCTTCGGCGCTGAACGGAGAGTTGCTAGCTGGGCTCACGGGGCGAAGCTTGTAGCGCATTGGTCAAACCGTTGTCACGTTCAATAGTTACAACCAGCGACCTAACGCGATGCTCACGAACGGCAAAGGCCAGGTGCCAGGTTTTCGACACTGACGCGACGACGTCGTCGCGCTCTCAAGCACTTGCGGCGCTTGCCGCCGGCTCGTGGTCATCTCGTTCGAACGACCTGCGATCCCGGTGCCACACACGCAGGTGGTGCGAGATCACCTGGTCGCCCTCGATCTCGAACACGCGGTAGCGGGCGGTCTTCTCGGGCTTGCCGGCCTCGTACGTGCCGGACGGAACACCGAGGACCTCCACGACTCCCGACGGTATCGGCAGGCGTTCGCGCAGATCGCGGTGCTCGTGACCATGCACCACGACGGCGGCGCCATGCTGGGCGATCACCTGCGCGAACGCGTCGTGATCCTTGAGTCCCCGAATGCGGCTCGTCGCCCGGCGACCTGCTGGGGGGTGGTGGATCGCCACCACCCTCGCCTTGCCGGCGAGGCGCGGATCGGAAAGGGCCTGGCCGAGCCGCTTCAGCTGACCTTCGCCGCAGCGGCCGTAGGCCGTGAACCACGGGGTCTGGAAGCTGGTGGAGAGGCCGATGATCGCGGTCGGTCCACGCACCCGGACGATGGGCCAAGGCGATGGATCGCCGTCATCCCAGGCCCAGCCCGGATCGGTCGTGGCGTAGTCGGCGAAGACGGTCGCGAAGTGGACGCGGCCCTCGTCGACATACGCGTCGTGGTTGCCGGGCAGCACGGTCACCCCGCCCGGGCCGTGGGTGAGCTGGTCGAAGCGCACGCGGGCGAAGCGAAACTCCTGTTCGAACGCCAGGTTGGTAACGTCGCCCGTGCAAAGCACGTGATCGACGCCCACCGCGTTGAGATCCGCGACCATGTCCTCGAACGCTTCGGTGTGGTAGTGGCGCCCGCGGTTGGTCAGGAGGTTCACTCCGCCGATCCAGCGCTTGTTGGCGAAGTCGAGCTTGCGCACGCCGTCGAGCGACAGGAGGTGCAGGTCCGAACAATGGGCGAGGCGCACGCGCTGGCACTCTAGCAAGGAAGCTGAAATCGGCGCACGATGGTGTGTATGGGCGACGTGGTGACGCGGGAACCGGCGGTGGCCGGTCGTTTCTACCCGCGGACGAAATCGGAGGTCGACGGGGCGCTGGCCAGGCTGTTCAGCGGCACGCCGCCGCCGGCCCGCCTGGCCCTGGGGGTGGTCCTGCCGCACGCCGGCTGGGTCTATTCGGGTCAGCTCGCGGCGCGAACGCTGGCGACGGTCGACGTGCCCAAGCGTGTGGTGATCTTCTGCCCGAACCACACCGGCCACGGCACCCGTGTGGCGGTGAGCATGGCGCCGTCGTGGCGCACCCCGGTCGCGGACGTCCCGGTCGATCGCGGGCTGGGGGCGGTGCTGCTCGACGAGCTCGCCGTCGCCCCTGTGCGCGGCGCCGCCGCCGACGAGTCCGCGCACGCGCGCGAGCATGCGATCGAGGTGCTGGTGCCGCTGCTGCTGGCGCGTCAGCCCGATGTCCACCTGGTGCCGGTGGTGCTGGCGTCGCTCACGCCCGGCGAGTGCCGCAAGGTCGCGGCCGCGCTGGTACGGGCGTGGTCACGGCTTGGGCTGGTGCCGGGCTCCGACGTGATGGTGGTGGCATCGAGCGACATGAACCACTTCGAGGACGAGGTCGAGACCCGGCGCCGCGACAAGCTGGCGCTCGAGGCCCTGGCCACCGGTGATCCCGATCGCCTGCTCGACGTCGTCGATGGCCACGACATCTCCATGTGCGGCGCGCGGCCGGTGGCGACGCTCCTGGCCTGCGCCGAGCTGCTCGGCGCCCCGCCCCCACAGCTCGTCGGCTACACCACCAGCGCCGCCGTCAGCGGGGACACCAATCGCGTCGTCGGCTACGCCGGCGCGGTGGTCCCGTCGATCTGACGGCAGAGTACCGGAGCGTCCCAGGTCCGGTCCACGTCCACGAGGATCGTCAACGATCAGCTCACGGCCGCGATCAGGCCCACGCTCTCGATCGCGTGAGCGTGGACGTCGATGTGGACCTGGACGGTCTGCGCTCCACCGCGCTATCTGACCGGCACAGGGTCTAACGGGTCCCGTCGAACGCGCGCAGGTGCGACGAGAACACCAGGCCGATGCTCGGCGTGCGCGCGATGACGTCGGTGCCGGTCCAGGCGCCCAGCGAGGCGCTGGGCGAGATCCACCAGTCAGCGCGCAGACGGGCCTCGACGACCGGCGCGCCGTGATGCGTGCGGTCGGTCGTGATGCAGACGCCGGTCTCGCTCTCGGCCTCGATCGACGTGAACCGCACGCCGCCGGCCACCTCCGCAGCCAGGCTCACCGGTGGGAGCGCGCTGCCGAAAGTCCGATCCAGCCAGAGCCGGTTACCGACCACGAGCAGCGCGGTCGAGCTGCCCAGCGCGCGGGTGGTGAGCGTGGTGCGCGGCTCCATGGCCTCGACCCGCTCCTCGACCGAGAGGCGCGCGAACGACGACTCCAGGCCGCCGTACCAGGTGCGCCCGTGCATCAACGTGCGCAGCGCCAGCCCTTGCGCCGCCACCCGGCCGCCGAGGTCCTCGCCGACCACGCGGTACGTGTACATGGAGCCGTCGTGATCGATGGCGCCGCTGGCGGTGAGCCCGGTGAGATCGACCGACGACGCCACCAGCCCGATCTCGATGGCGACCGCCGAGCGTCGCGCCCGCCACGCCCCGAAGTCGGTGCACTCGCGGTAGCCGTGCACGTCGGAGGTGTCGACGCAGGCTGGCGTACTCTGGCTGCTCGAGCTGGAGTAGTCGCTGCCGCCGCTGCTGGAGCCGCTGTCACCACCTCCGCTCGAGCCGCTGTCGCCGCCACCGCTGTCGCCGCCGCCGCCGCCGCAGGCCCAGGCCACCGCGGGAACCAGCACCGCCGCTCCGACCAGGGTCGCGACCACGCACCTCATGGCGCCACCTCGGTCGCTGACCTGGACTCCGCCACCCGCGCCACGGGCTCCACGCCCTGGCACGTCACCTCCATGTCCGGCCTCGGCTCGACCATCCCCAGGCGGCCGATGGCGACACAGACAGCGATCACGTCGCCGCCGAACTCGCGTGCGGTCCGGTACTCGATCCGCTCGCGGCCGACGCCGCGAGCGTCGAGCGGCAGGGCCCGGATCTGGTCGTAAGGATCGTAGGCCACCATCGCCACCTCCGCGCCGCTGGCGGTGCGCCCCGTCACCTGGACGGCGGCGAGGTCGATCGTCGTGCTCCGGTCGCAGCGATTGCCGAACTGGTACTGCACCACCGGGCCAGTGGCCACCGGATCGCGCTTCACGTCGATCGCGAGATCGAGGCACCCGGCCTGGGTGCGCTCGCCGACGAAGGGCTCACTGCCGCTCTGGAACGAGCCGGCGCGGTAGGTGGCACACGCGCTGGCGCTCGCTGCGACCGCAACGACCACCGGCGCGAGCATGACGGGTGCTCGCAACATGAGGAGACGCCCGAGCAAGGCCCACGCCGCCGGCCCGACCAGACCACGGCCGACCGCGTCGTCGATCCTTCGCGTGCTTGCGCGGGTGCGTTCGGGGCTTCGCATGTCGCGGCCGCGCCACAGTGTGGCGCCATCGGCCCGCGCTACATTGATCGCGTGCACGGGAAGACGACGCCGGTGCCGGCCGTGACCATCGCCCTGGTCGGCGTGGTGCTGATCGGCTTCCTCGCCGGCGTGGCCTCGGGCGTGGTGCCGACCTCGCCGACGGCGGCGCAGCTGGTCGCGGCCGGTGCGAGCTTCGGACCGAGGACCCTCGATGGCGAGTGGTGGCGGGTGCTCACGGCGGCCATGCTCCACGCCGGCTGGGCGCACGTGTTGTTGAACGTGGTGACGCTGGGCGTGGTCGCCGCGATGCTGGAGCAGCGGGTGAGCCGGACCAGCGTGGGGCTCGCGTTCGTCGGGGCGGCCGCGGTGGGCACGGCGGCGGGAACCGCGCAGGCGCCCTACGCGGTGATCGTGGGGGCCTCGAGCGGCGCGCTGGGCGTGGCGGCGGCGCTCGTGGTGGTGGCGGCGGCGGCGAGCGCTCGGTCGAAGCGCGTGGTGAGACCGGATGCAGTGGCGATGGCGGTAGGTGGGGTGGTGATCGTGCTGCAGCTGGTGATCGGGCTCGGGCGCGACGATGTGGATCATGCCGGGCACATCGCCGGGATGGGGACGGGGGCGGTGATCGGAGCCGCAGCCGCAGCCACAACCGTAGCCGCCGCGGCGGCCGCGGCCGCAGCCGCAGCCGTGGTGGTGGCGGTCATGATGACGAGCGGGACGCCGTACGAGCCGAGGCGGGCGACGGCGAGGCTGGTGGCGATCGAAGCGCGGTTCGATGCGATCGTGGACATGGCGGGTGGACGGAAGGACATGGCGCTCGCGCTGGAGGAGGAGATCGTGGCGCCGCTCGAGGCGCTGGTGACAGATGCGCGCCTCGACGATGGGCGGCTGCCCCGGCCGACCCGCGAGAGGATCGAGCGGTTGCGGCGCTACGCGCGGGCGCGCGCCGACGTCGTCAAGCGCTTCGCCCAGGCGGTGCGCGACGACGACGTCGCGCCCTTGCCCGAGATCGAGCGAGCGTCACGGGCCGCCGACGCGGTGCTCGACGGTCCGCTACCGTGACGGACGGGCCATCGCGCGGCGCTGGGTCGAGCCGGCGGCGGCGCGCGCGGCCGTGGTCCGACGGCGGCGGCGCCCGGCAGCCGCAGGCGCCGGCGCGGGCTCGGCGCGGTACGCGACCGCCTCGCGGTTCTCGACCCGAACGACCAGGCGCAAGCCCGACCAGACATCGTCGATCGCACACACCTTGTTGTCGACGTGACCGCTGGCGAGGCCGATGCGACGCACCACGTCCTCGGTGATGTCGGTCGGCTTGCGCGAGGCCTTCTTCGGCCACGCCACCCAGAGGCCACCGGCGGGGTGCATGCGCTCGTGCAGGTCGGTCCAGCGACGCTCGAGCTCGCTGACGCGATGGACGAAGTAGATCGTCACGTCGACAGGAGCTGGTCGCAGCTGGCGGAACAAGCGCGCGCCCTCCGGCAGCTCGAGCGAGCCCTCGAACGAAGTGGGCGCGCAGCCGGTGACCACGACGACGTGGCCGGGCTTGATCCCCAGCTTCTTCGCGAGCGGCGTGCCCGAGTACCCGGCCATGGGCACATGATGCCCGGCCACACTGTCATCGCAATCCCGGCCCACGGCATTCGAGCGCCTACCCCACCGCGCCCCGTGGAGTCCGGACGACGTGGTATCAAGGGCTTTCGCGCCGAAGCGCAACCGTGCTTGCAGCCATCACACACAGTTACCCGGCGGGACCACGTGTCGTATCCGGTCGCTGTCCGTGCGCTGTCTCATGCTTTCGTGGTTCTCGCCGTACCAAGCTCACCATGAACACGATCGTGCTGGTCATTGCCGCAGACGCCGAGCGACGCGCTTCCTGGAGCGCGGCCGCCCGGGCCGCCGGCTTTGATGTCCGGGCCGTGGACGCGATGCTCCCCGCGGTCGACTTGCTGGGCACCCAGACCATCGACGGCATGCTGGTCGACGCCCGCGACGAGGGCGTGCTGCAGACGCTGGCGGCGGTCTCCGCCTACCGGCCGATGCCGCCCACGGTGATCGTGCATGACCATCCGGTGTCGGTACCGGCGCGGATGCGGGCCGCGGCCTGCCGGCCCACGGCGGCGACGCCGGAGCGACTGGTGCACCTGCTCGGGCGCCTGCTCGACGCGCGCGAGCTGGCGCGACCCACCAACCTGCCGGTACGGGTGACGCCGCACGCGCTCAAGTGGACCTCGCGGCTGTCGTCCCCACCGCTCGCGAGCGATGACGACGACTCGTCGGAGTGGCGGCGGCGGGAGTTCGACGGCGAGACCAGCCCCGACGGATACGATCTCGCGTCGGGCTCGTAGAATCGAGGTTGCCGGTTGCCGGTCGCCGGTTGCCGGTTTGTCTCCGGGTACACTGGGCGCCGTGATCGGACTGTTGTTGATCAACCTCGGGACCCCCGACGAGCCGACGGCGTCGGCGGTGCGTCGCTACCTGCGCGAGTTCCTCGGCGATCCGCGCGTGCTCGACATGAACGCGGTGGGACGCACGCTGCTCCTGGAGGCGGTGATCCTGCCGACTCGGCCCAAGAAGAGCGCCCACGCGTACCAGCAGATCTGGGATGCGCAGCGCGGCTCGCCATTGCTCTTCCACAGCCAGGATCTGGCCAGCGCCGTCGCCGCAAGGCTGGGCAGCGGCTGGCGCGTCGAGCTGGGGATGCGCTACGGCTCGCCCTCGCTCGCCGACGCCCTCGGCCGGCTGATCGACGCCGAGGTCGAGCGCATCGTGGTGTTGCCGCTCTACCCGCAGTACGCGTCGTCGTCGACCGGAAGCTCGCTCGAACGGCTGTACCGGCTGGCGGCGTCGCGCAACAACGTGCCGCCGCTCGTGGTGGTGCCGCCCTTCTTCGCCGACGACGGCTTCATCGCCGCCTTCGCCGCCGTCGCCCGCCCGCGCCTCGACGCGCTCGCCCCCGATCACGTGCTGTTCTCGTTCCACGGTCTGCCCGAACGACACATGCGCGCCGCCGATCCCAGTGGCCGCCACTGCCTGGCCTCGCCGTCGTGCTGCGACGCGGTGGCCGGGCCCTCGCGCGACTGCTACCGCGCGCAGTGCTTCGCCACGGCACGGGCACTGGCGGCGCGGCTGGTGCTCCCCGACGGCGGCTGGACCGTCTCGTTCCAGTCGCGCCTGGGACGCGTGCCGTGGATCAAGCCGTACACCGACGAGGTGTTGCCCGTCCTCGTCAAGAAGGGCGTGAAGAAGCTCGCCGTGCTCTGTCCCGCGTTCGTCGCCGATTGTCTCGAGACGCTCGAGGAGATCGGCATGCGCGCGGCGGAACAGTGGACGTCCGATGGGGGCCAAAGCCTCGAGCTGGTGCCGTCGCTCAACGCCACGCCGGCGTGGGTCGACGCGGTGGTGACGCTCGCTCGCGGCGCGCAGGTGATATAGACGGCGCATGTCCGTCCTCGCCGATGTGCCTGGTGAGCTCGTGATCGTCCGGCCGCCGGTGCCGGCCATGTGCAACAAGGCCGGCGCCAACTACAAGAGCGAGGTCACCCACCTCGACTACGCGCCGCGCCGCGCCTACGACGAGTGGCTCGCGATCTGCGACGGCATCATCGCCTGCGGCGGCGATGCGCTCTACCAGACCGAGATCGCCGACGACCCTTACCTGGGCCACGCCGCGCTCGAGATCGACGGTCGCGGCGACATCCGGCCCGCCGGATCGAGCGAGGTGCTCGGCAACGTGGCCGGCGTCGACACCGGCCGCGTGTTCACCGCCAACGGCCCGTGGGTGACGATCGCCGATGGCACCCTGCGCGCGGTGATGCCGAACATGCTCGCCCACCGCCGCGGCGAGGCCGCCTACCATCACGCGCTCCTCGGCCGCATCGCCGACGCCGCCGGGATCGCATTCGCCGCCAGCGAGAACCCGCATCGCTGGGAGGGCATGGCCGACGTCGCCGTCGTGGGCGAGAAGGTGATCCTCACCTACGCCGTCGCCGGCCACTACGATCGCGGGCTCGCGCCCAGGAGCACGCGCAGCTCGCGCGAGGGCGTGACGTTCGCCGCCGATCACGCCGGCGTCCCGCTGCGGAGCCGCATCCACGCCGAGCTGGTGTACCCGCACTTGCACGGCGACACCGTCCACTTCGGCGCCCAGCCCGTCGACGGACCGCCCGTGCTCGTCCACTACGCGGGCGGCCTGTGGGGCGACGGCCACGACGTCGTCGCCCGCGCCCTCCCCGGGCGGGTCGTGCCCATCGGCATGGCCGATGCGGTCCACCACTACGCCGGCAACTCGCGCCAGCTCCACCGCGGCGTGCTGGTGAACAACGGCGTCAGCGCCGGGTTCGTCGCCGCGCTCGAGCGACTCGGCCTCACCGTGCACCCGGTTCCCCTCGGCGAGCTTTTCGGCAAGGCCGGCGGCGGACCGGCCTGCGCGACCTTGCCGCTGCCGCGCTCCCTCGCCATACCGGCCCACGCGCCGTTTCGCTACAGCGCCGGCCGCGCCGCCGCGATCAAGCGCCGCGAGGCGATCCCCGAGTCGCTGCGGGTCTCCCCGGACTTCTTCGCGGGCAAAGCCCGGGGTTGACCAGCAACCTCCTGATGTGGCTCCAAATTCCCTCGGTGGTTCGCCGAAACGGCCCCGGGAGTAACCCGGAGAGTTTGCGACCTGTCGGTCATCGACCTGACAGAAAGTGCCCCAAAGACTGGAAACTCGGCCTGAACGCCGATAAACACGCAGCATCGCTCGCACCCGCCCTGGGGAGGGATTTCCGGGGTTCGGTAGGACTAGCAACAAAGGATCGAGACTCCCATGAGACTGCCATCCTTGCGCCGCACCCTGCACCTGACCCTTGGTGGAGCTCTCAGCACCACCATCGCCGTCGGACTGTCGGCCACTCCGGCCCAGGCCAACGTCGAAGTCGGTGCAACCGCAGGTCTGCACACCTTCAGCGTCAACAACGAACTCGGCGTGCCCGACATCGAGGCTGCTACCTCGCTGCGCAACTCGGCCCTGTTCGGGCTGCGTCTGGGCATGGGCTTCGGCGACATGCTCGGCGTGGAGGCCGAGGTCGGCCTGATCCCGACCGAGGAACGCAACCTGGTCTACGACGTGTGGGCGCTGACGTATCGCGCTCACCTGATCGCCCAGTTCGGGGCCAGCAACCCCGACAAGAAGATGATTCCGTTCGTCCTGCTCGGCGGCGGCATCGTCCAGGTCGCCGACACCGGCAACCCGGACCGTGTCAACAAGGACAAGGACGAGGCGCTCTACCTCGGCCTCGGCGCCAAGTACCGCGTGGAGAACGGCTGGGGCCTCCGCCTCGATGGCCGCTGGCTCGCGGTCCCGTCGAGCGACAACGACGGCCAGGCCTCGGACTTCGAGGTCCTGCTGTCGGTGTACAAGGAGTTCGGTCGGAAGGAAGGCAAGAAGGAGGAACCGCCTCCTCCGCCGCCTGATGACAACGATCCCGACAAGGACGGCATCGTCGGCGACGCCGATGGCTGCCCGAACGACGCCGAGGACACCGACGCCTTCCAGGACGAGGACGGCTGCCCGGACGGCGACAACGACGGTGACGGCATCGGCGACGCGTCGGATCAGTGCCCGAACGACGCCGAGGACGCCGACGGCTTCAAGGACGACGACGGCTGCCCCGACCCGGACAACGACGGCGACGGCGTGCCCGACGCCGCGGATGCGTGCATCGGCGAGCCCGAGGACGCCGACGGCTTCCAGGACGAAGACGGCTGCCCCGACCCGGACAACGACGGTGACGGCGTGCTCGACGGCAGCGACCAGTGCCAGGACAAGGCCGAGACCAAGAACGGCTACCAGGACACCGACGGCTGCCCCGACGAGGTCCCGGCCGCCATCAAGAAGTTCACGGGTGTCATCAAGGGCATCAACTTCAAGACCGGCTCGGCCGAGATCTTGAAGACCTCGAACAAGACCCTCGACGGCGCCGTCAAGGTGCTGGTCGACTACCCGGAGCTCAAGCTCGAAGTCCAGGGTCACACCGACGACGTCGGTGACGACGCTGCCAACCTCGAGCTGTCGCAGAAGCGCGCCGACTCGGTGAAGGCCTACTTCGAGGGCAAGGGCGTCGCCGGTGACCGCGTGATCTCGAAGGGCTACGGCGAGACCGCTCCGTCGGTCGACCCGGCCGGCCTCAAGGGCGGCAAGCTGAAGGCGGCCCAGGCCAAGAACCGCCGCGTCGAGTTCAAGCTCGTCTCCGACCTCAATCAGTAAGAGCTGACCTCCGTTGAGTGACGAGAGCCCGGGTGAGAGCCCGGGCTCTTCTGCGTTTCGGGGCGTTTCGGGTAGAGTGCGCGCCCATGGTGCTCTCCGAAGACCTTCTCGCTGTCCTGGCGTGCCCCGAGTCGAAGGAGCCGCTCCTGTATTTCGCCGGCGGTGAAGACGGGAAGAAGCCGGAGACGGCATTCCTGCTGGGGGTGGGCTCCCGCCTGCGCTACCGCATCGAGGGCGACGTCCCGGTGATGCTGGTCGAGGAGGCCGAACGGCTGGAGATGAAGGACGTGGAGCGACTGGTGAAGCGGGCGGAAGTGCTGGGGATCAAGGCCAGCCCGGGCACGGGCACGGGCACGGGCACGGGCACGGGAAGTCGTTGACCTGACGCCCGTTTGAGGGTAGATCGCGTGCTCCCCGATTCCCGGGGAGCTCCACACCTGATCTTCGGAGACCGCCGTGCTCAAAGCACTGTCGATTTTCACGGGGAACGCCAACCGGGCGCTGGCGGAAGAGGTGTGCAAGTTCGTCGAGATCCCACTCGGGCGCGCTGACGTGACCCACTTCTCGGACGGCGAGATCTACGTCGAGATCGGCGAGAACGTCCGCGGCGTGAACTGCTTCGTGGTCCAGCCGACCTGCAGCCCGCCCAACCAGGGGCTGATGGAGCTGCTCATCATGATCGACGCGCTCACGCGCGCGTCGGCGGGCAGCATCGTCGCCATCATCCCGTACTTCGGCTACGCCCGGCAGGATCGTAAGTCCAAGCCGCGCACGCCGATCACGGCCAAGCTGGTCGCCCACCTGATCACCGCCGCCGGCGCCGATCGCGCCCTGGCCATGGACCTCCACGCCGGCCAGAGCCAGGGCTGCTTCGACCTCCCCTTCGACCACCTGTTCGCCATGCCGGTGCTCATCGACGAGCTGCGCGCGCTCGGCTACGGCGGCGAGGACACGGTCGTGATCTCGCCCGACGCCGGCGGCGTCGAGCGCGCCCGCGCCTTCTCCAAGCGCCTGGGCTCGACGCTGGCCATCATCGACAAGCGCCGCGCCGCCGCCAACGTCTCCGAGGTCATGAACATCGTCGGTGACGTCAGAAACAAGAAGGCCGTCATCGTCGACGACATCATCGACACGGCCGGGACGCTCACCAACGCGGCGACCGCGATCATGGGCGCCGGCGCCTCGCAGGTGGCGGCGTGCGCCTCCCACGCTGTGTTCTCGGGCAAGGCCGTGCAGCGCATCAGCGATTCGCCGCTGTCGCACGTGGTCGTCACCAACACCATCCCTCTCTCGGACGCGGGCCAGGCCTGCTCCAAGGTCCGCGTGAAATCGGTCGGCCGTCTGCTCGGCGAGGCCATCAAGCGCATCCACCACGGCGACTCGATCAGCTCGCTCTTCATGTAGAGGAAACGTCATGTCAACCGGACAGCTCACCGTCACGCTCCGCAACACCTCGGGCAAGGGCCCGGCCCGCCAGCTCCGCGCCAGCGGCAAGGTCCCCGGCGTCTTCTACGGCGCCTCGACCGATGGCCCGATCTCCCCGTTCCAGATCGCCGTCGACGTCAAGGCCCTCAAGGCCGCCCTCGACCCGGTCCGCCGCCAGAACACGGTCATCTCGGTCACCATCGAGGACGGCGGCAAGACCGTGCGTACGCTGTCGGCGCTGCTCAAGGACTACCAGCTCGATCCGGTTCGCCGCGACGTCACCCACGTCGATCTGCTCGCCATCGACCCGGCCAAGGAAGTCCAGGCCTCGGTGCCGCTCGAGTTCACCGGCAAGCCCAAGGGCGTGATCGACGGCGGCGTGATCCACACGGTCATGCGCTCGATCGAGGTGCGCTGCAAGCCGTCCGACATCCCGGTCAAGCTGCCTCTCGACATCTCGCCCCTCGAGATCGGCGACGTGCTCCACGTCAGCGACATCCAGCTGCCGGCCGGCGTCATCGCCGTCACCGGTGGCCGTGATGCCGTCGTCTCGATGCAGGCGCCCGAGAAGGAAGAGGTGGTCGCGACCACCGACGCCGCCGCGGCTCCGGCCGAGGGCGCGGCAGCTGCTGGCGCGGCGGCCGGCGCCAAGCCCGGTGCGGCTCCGGCTGCGGCCGGCGCCAAGCCCGGCGCGGCTCCGGCTGCGGCTGGCAAGGACGCCAAGGCGGCGCCCGCTGCCAAGCCTGCCAAGAAGTAGTTCGTGCTAGTCGTCGGGCTGGGACATCCCGGCGCGAAGTACGCGAAGAACCGGCACAACATCGGGTTCCGCGTCGTCGAGGCCGTGGCAGCGCGCCACGGTCTCGGCGAGCTGCGCGCGGGCGGCAAGCTCGGCGGCCACACCGCGACCGGCATGATCACCACGCCGCGCGGCAAGAAGAAGGTCGTGCTGCTCGAGCCCATGGAGTTCATGAACCTCTCGGGGTTCGCCGTGCAGCGCGCCATGTCGTTCTACGGCGTCGACCTCGCCGACGTGCTGGTGGTGCACGACGAGATCGACCTCGACCTCGGCATCGTGCGGGTCAAGCAGGGCGGCGGCCACGGCGGACACAACGGCCTGCGCTCGATCATCGAGCAGTGCGGCGCCAATGGATTCCCCCGGGTCCGGGTGGGGGTCAGCAAGCCGCCCCACCACGTGCCGGGACGCGACGTCTCGAGCTGGGTCCTGGGCGACTTCGGGGCCGCCCAGGCGGCCCTGGTCGACGGCATCGTGGGGCGGGCCGTGGAGGCCGTGGAGGCCGTGGTCGGGCTGGGGGTGACGCCGGCGATGAATGACCTGAATGGCCGAGCGAATGTGCAGGGTTAGGGCGCCCGCGAAGAAGGGCAAGGGCAAGGGCAAGGGGAGCTTGCAGAGACCACCAGCGCTCTGCTAAGAAGCCGCCTCTTCTACCTCGCTCGTCCCATGTGGGCGGGCATTTCCCGAGAGGCAACAAACGATGGCAAGACTGGAAAGCCTCAGCGACGCGCCCGGCACGTCGCGAGAGTACGAGACGATCTACATCCTGCGGCCCAACACCGCGAACGATGGCGTGGCCGAGGTCAACACCAAGGTCAAGGGCATCATCGAGGGCCTGGGTGGCAAGATCATCAAGGTCGACAACTGGGGTAAGCGCCGCCTGGCCTACGAGGTCTCGAAGGAGCGCAAGGGCATCTACCTGTACTGGCGCTACCTGGCCAGCCCGGGTGTGGTCGAGGAGACCGAGCGCAACCTGCGCATGCTCGACCTCGTGATCCGCTACATGACCGTCAAGGTCGACGACAACGTCGTCCCCGACGCGCGGCCCAGCGAGATCGACGAGACCACCTACGAACGCGCCGCCGCCACCGCCGCCGACGAGGAGGACATCTTCCTCACCCGCGGTGGCTCCGACGCGCCGCCCAACGACGACGACGAGGATGACTTCGTGGCGCCCGGCTTCGAGGACGACCCGATCGTGGCAGCGGCCTCCGAACCCCCGAAGGAGAACTGATCCATGTCGCGCATCGAAGAAGATATCGACGACAAGGGCGACGATCGCGGCCGCGGCAAAGGCGGCGGCGGTCGTGGCGGCCCGTCGCGCCGCAAGGTCTGCCGCTTCTGCAGCGAGACCACCACGCTCATCGACTACAAGAACCCCCAGCTGCTCCGCAGCTTCATCACCGACCGCGGCAAGATGGTTCCCCGCCGGATCAGCGGCTCGTGCGCCAAGCACCAGCGCGCGATCTCGACGGCGATCCGCCGGGCGCGCATGCTCGCGCTCCTGCCGATCTCGGTCACGGGCGAGTGAGAGAGGACCGACGTCATGCCCATGCAAGTCATCCTCACCCAGGACGTGGCCAACCTCGGCAAGGCCGGTGAGCTGGTCAGCGTCCGCCCCGGCTTCGGTCGCAACTACCTCGTGCCCCGTGGCATGGCCGTGTCGGCGACCGCCGCCAACGTCCACCGCCTCGAGCACGACAAGCGCGTGATCTCGCGCCGTGTGGCCAAGGAGCGCGCGACCTCCGAGTCGCAGGCCGAGCGTATCAACGTCGTGACCCTCCAGTTCGACCGCGTGGTCGGCGAGGAGGACAAGATGTTCGGCTCGGTCACCAGCCGCGATCTGAGCGAGCAGCTCAAGAAGGCGGGCGTCGATCTCGACCACCGCCAGATCGTGCTCGAGCAGCCCATCAAGGCCCTCGGCAAGTACGAGGTCCAGGTCAAGCTGGCCGCTGGTGTCGTCGCGATGTTGAAGTTCTTCGTCGTCGCCAAGGCCAAGTGACGTAGCGACCGCGAGCTGCCTGCGCAGCTCGCCCGATTGGAAAGGGTGCCTGCCGCAAGCAGGCGCCCTGTTTTCATGAGGTTGCCCCGAGATCGGCCAGGACCGGGCCGTGATCGGGGTCACCGGCGTTTCCTCGCCGCGCCCGCCGCCGCGCTGAGTAGGATGCGCGGCCCATGCCGACGACCGCCCCGTGCCCCGACGATCACGTGCTCGGCCAGCTGGTCGAGCTCGCGCTCGCCGAAGGCGAGGCCGAGGTCGTGCGCGTGCACCTCGACGACTGCGCGAGCTGCCGCGAGGTGGTGGCGGTGATGGCGCGGGCGCGCCTGGCCATGGGCACGCCGAGCCTGCCAGCGGTGACCGCCGACGCCACGCCTTCAGCGCGAAAGGCCCGGTCGAGCGATGCGCCGCCGCGCGCGCTCGGGCGATACCGGCTCGATCGCCTGGTCGGCGCCGGCGGCATGGGCCAGGTCTTCGCGGCCCACGACACCGAGCTCGATCGGCCGATCGCGCTCAAGCTGATCCGGCCCGAGCTCGCGGCGGCGTCGCCCGCGTTCGCCGAGCGCCTGCGTCGCGAGTCGCGGCTCATGGCCAAGGTCAGTCATCCGTCGGTGATCGCGGTCTACGACGTCGGCAACGACGATGGGCGGCCCTGGATCGCGATGGAGCTGGTGGTCGGCGCGACGCTGGGAGCGCATCTGCGGGCACGGCCGCGCGGATGGCGCGAGGTGGTCGACTGGTTCCGGCAGGCGGGGAGCGGCCTGGCGGCGGCGCACGCCGCCGGGCTGGTGCACCGCGACTTCAAGCCGGAGAACGTGCTGTGCGCGCTCGACGGCGATGCGGTGACGCGCGTGGTGGTGACGGACTTCGGAGTGGCGACGGCGGCGGGAGCGGGCACGGGCACGACGGGAGGCGAGTTACGGGTGGGCCAGGACGGGGTCGGGGAGCGGGAAACCGTGCACGGGGACCGGGCGATGAGGAACCGCGGCGGGAACCTGACCGGGACAGGGGTCGCGATCGGAACGCCGGCGTACATGGCGCCGGAACAGCTCGCCGGCGAAGAAGTCGATGCGCGCGCCGACACGTTCGCGTTCGCGGTCGCGCTGTGGGAGGCGCTGTGGGGAGCGCGGCCGTTCCGCGGATCGACGATCGAGGAGATCAAGGAGGCGCAGCGGCGCGGCGAGGTCGAGGCGCGCCGGGACCCCGAGGCGGGCGGACACGTGCCCCACGACGTGCCGAGCTGGGTGGCCGGGGCGCTGGCGCCGGCGCTGGCGCTGGAGGCGGCCAGGCGGCCTCGGCTCGACGTGCTGCTGCGTGCACTCGATGCTGGCGGGCGTTCGCGGCGCGCGCGGATCACGCTGGTCGCGGCCGGCGCGGCGGCGTTGATGGCGGGCACGGCGGTCGCCGCGACGCTCGCCGTGGGCGGAGGCTCGCGAGCCGCGAGCGTGCCGGTGACGGAGCCGTGTATCGAGGGTGACCGCGCCATGGACGCGATCTGGTCGCCGGCCCAGCGCGACGCGACGCGATCGACGCTGGTCGACGCGTCGATCGACGCGCGGGTGGTGACCCGGGTCAGCGACGTGATGGACGAGCGGGTCGCGCAGTGGCGCACCACGTTCCGGGCGGCGTGTGGCGCCTCCGAGCCGTCGCGACCGCTGCAGCTCGCGTGCCTCGACGCGCGGCGGGTCGAGATGGCGGGGTGGGTCGAGAGCGTGCTCGGCGGTCACGCTCGCCACGCCGAGCTGCTGGTCGGTTCGCTGGCGATGCCGGGCGGCTGCCTGGCGCCGTCGCCGGCGTCGGTCTACGCCCAGGTCCCCGCCGATCCGACCCAGCGCGGCCTGGTCCTCGCCCTGCGGGCGCGGTTGTTCGACGCCGAACGCCTGCGCATGGACGGTGACTTCGAGAGCGCGCTGGCGGAGGCCGAGGCGTTGCGTCCCGCCGTCGAGGCCAGCGACTTCGTGCCGCTGGCGGCCGAGCTCGAGTACCTGATCGGCACGATCCAGAGCATCGGCGGCGACTCGCAGGCCTCGGCCGACGTGCTGCGCCGGGCGGTGGCGCTGGCCGAGCGCGGCCACCACGATCACATCACCGCGGTGGCGCGCCTGGCGCTGGCCCAGGACGCCGCGCTCAACCGCCGCGATCTCGATCTCGCCGATCAGCACGTCGAGTTCGCCCAGGCCGCGATCGACCGTCTCGGTGGCGACGCCGACCTTCAGGTCCAGCTCGACTCGACCCGCGTCATCGTGCTCGGGATGCGCGGCCGGTACGCCGAGGCCGAGGCGCTCATCACCCAGCTCCTGACGACACCGGCGGCGCTCCCCGGCGATACCGAGATCCAGCTCCGCCAGCAGCTCGGCGACTTCTACCTGGAACAGACCAGGGTGGTGAGCGCGATCGAGCAGCACCGCGCCGTGGTGGCGAAGCTCGAGGCCATGGGACCGGCCGGCCAGGCCAACCTGTCCATCGTCCTGACCCGGCTGGCCGACGACCTGGTGGCGCGCGGCGACGCCGCCGCAGCGGTGGCGACCGCCGAGCGCGCGCAGGCCCTGGCCGAGAAGGTGGTGGCGGCGACCCACGTCGATCACTGGGCCCCGCTGGTCGACCTGGCCAGCGCCTATCACCTGGCCGGACGCACCGGCGACGCGCTGGCCGCCGCGCGCCGCTACCGGCGCGCGCTCGAGTCGCTGACCGGCGCGACGTCCGTGTACGCCGGCGAGGGCATGCGCAACGAGGGCCGCTACCTCGCCGCCAGCGGTGCCCGCGACGAGGGCATCGAGCTCATCCAGCGCGGCTGCGATCTGATCGAGCTGCACGACACGCTCGAGAACGCTGACCTGGCCGGCTGCGACTTCGACGTGGCCGAGGCGTTGCGCGAGGGTGGCTTCGCCGGCGAGGCCCTGCCGCTGCTCGAGGAGGTGGCCGAGGTGGTGATCACCGTGCGCGGCGAGGACCACGCCGACGCTGCGGTGGTCGCGGTGTCCCTGGGTGAGGCGCTGGTCGCGACCGGCGAGGCCGAGCGCGCGCTGCCCATGCTCGAACGCGCGCACCAGGTGCTGGCGGCGAGCGAGCTCGATCCCGGCCTGGCCGCCGACGCCGCCATCGCGCTGGCGCGCGCGCTGCCACGCAGCGAGGTCGAGCGGTCGCGCGTGCTTGTCGAGGAGGCCATCGGCCGCTACGAGGGCGCGGCGCCGCTGTGGAAGAGGCGCCTGGCAGCCGCCCGCAAGCTGCGACAGAGGCTGCGCTGAGCGCTCGCGAATCCCTGCGGTGCCAAAGGACCTGCCGCGCGCGAAGTAGGCGCGGCCAGCGTCGCCGCCGAGCCTCTTGCGGTACCGTTCACGCGTGCACCACACGATCGAGCTCGCGCCGCGGCCCGACGACATCGACAACCTCGGCCACGTCTCCAACCTCGTCTACGTGCGCTGGATCCTCGAGGTCGCGCTGTCGCACTCGGACGCGGTCGGCTGGGATCACGCGGCGTACGTGCGGCTGGGCGCGATCTGGGTCGTGCGCCGGCACGAGATCGACTACCTCTCGTCGGTGCTGCCCGAGCAGCGCGTCGCCCTGACCACCTGGGTCGAGGCGGTGAAGGGCGTGTCGTCGATCCGACGCACGTCGATGCGCCGGCTGAGCGACAATGTGGAAGTGTGCCGGGCGACCTCGACGTGGGCGTTCATCGACCTGGTGACGGGTAAGCCGCGCAAGGTGACCGACGAGGTGCGCGCCGCTTTCCCCATCGCCGCGGTGGCCGGCGCGTCGTGAGCCGCACGCCGCCCGACGACGAGCGCCGGGCCTTCGGCGCCGCCGTGGCCGCCCTCCTGCGCGCCGAGCTCCGCGTCGGCAAGGTCGAGCTCCGGCCCGACGAGCTGGTGCTCGACGTCGAGCAGCCCGACGGCCGCAACCTCATCGTCTACCTCGAGAACTACTACCTGGAGTCGAACCACCTCCCGCCCGGTGAGCGCGAGGTCAGCGTCGCCCGCAAGCTCGCCGCTGGCCTCCGACCCGAGGATGGGCCCGAGACCTGGGCCGACGCCGCCGCCCGCGTCCTGCCGGTGATCCGTGGCCAGGGTTTCTTCCTCCTGCCCCGCGACGCCCGACAGGCGCCGCCGCTCGCCACCCAGCCCTTCGTACCGTACCTGGATCTGGCGCTGGTGCTCGATGCGCCCGACCGCATGAGCTATGTCGCGACCGAGAAGCTCGCCGAGTGGGACACGCACATCGGCGACGTGCTCGTCCACGCCATGGGCAACGCGTCGCGGCTGCCGCCGCCGGTGCCCGGCGACGAGGACGGCACCTTCGTCGTCGACGCCCGCGACACGTACGAGAGCTCACGGCTGGCGGTGCCGGGCCTCCTGGCGTCGTTCAGCGGCCGGGTCGATGGCCGCCCCATCGCCATCATCCCGACCCGATCGTGGTGCTGGATCGCCGGTGAGGCTGATCCCGATCGGGTCCAGGCCTTCGCCGAGATCGCCGATCGCGAGTACTCGGCGTCGAACCGGGCGCTATCGCCGTCGGTGTACACGGTCGACGCCAGCGGTGAGGTCGTGCCCCTGGTCCTGTCGACCGATCACCCGGCGGCGAACGCCGTCCGCCTCGGCCACGTCAAGCTCGCGCTCAACGCCTACGCCGAACAGAAGGCCTGGCTCGACGACGCCCACGAGCACGACGGTCTCGACCTCTTCGTCGCCTCACTCAACGGCACGCTGCGTCCCGACGGCCTGCCCGTGACCTGGACCCTGTGGGGCGAGGACCTCGACACGCTCCTGCCCGTCGCCGACCTGATCCGGATCATGGGCGAGCCCCCCGACGGTGGCCCCGGGTCGGGCTTCTTCGTGCCCTTCCATCGTGTCGTCGAGATCGTCGGCGAGGGTTTTGTCCCCGCGCCCGGTTACCGCCCGGTGCGCTACCGCGTCCACCGTCACCCGGCCCCGCGGGTGATGGAGCTCCTCGCCGCCGCCGCGATCGAGATGGACGACTACGAGCCAAGCTGAGTCGAGGTGCGAGCGCGGCCCCGGTCAGCGCGGCGGGCCGTCGTCGCGCTGGGCCAGATTCTCGAACCGGGTGAAGCGGCCCTCGAAGTGGGTCTCGACGGTGCCGATGGCACCGTGGCGGTTCTTGCCGATGATGACCTCGGCGATGTTGGGCGTCTCCGAGTCCTTGTTGTAGACGACGTCCCGGTAGATGAAGAGGATGACGTCGGCGTCCTGCTCGATGGCTCCCGATTCACGTAGATCGCTCAACTGAGGCCGCTTGTCAGTGCGCGATTCCAGCGAGCGGTTGAGCTGCGACAGTGCCACCACCGGGCAGTTGATCTCCTTGGCCAGGGACTTCAGGCCGCGCGAGATCTCGCTGATCTCCTGCTCGCGGCTGCCCTTGGCGGCCTGGGAGCTGCCGCGCATGAGCTGGAGGTAGTCGATGAGGATGAGGCCGGCCTTTTTCTTTCCGCCCGGCCCGTCGAAGAGATCCTTGGTGGCGCGGAATCGGCGGGCGCGGGCGCGGACCTCGCGCAGCGACAGCGCCGGGGTGTCGTCGATGAGGATGGGCGCCTTCGACAGCGTGTTGGCGGCGTAGGTCAGGTTGGTCATGTCCTGGCGCTGGAGCTGGCCGCGACGCAGGGCGGTCGAGTCGACCCGGGCCTCGCTGCACAAGAGGCGCTCGGCGAGCTGGGTCGAGGACATCTCGAGCGAGAACACCAGCACCGGCCAGCCGCCGCCGATCGCCGCGTTCTGCGCCATCGACATGGCGAACGAAGTCTTGCCCATCGCGGGACGGGCCGCGAGGATGATGAGCTCGGTCGGCTGCAGGCCGGCGGTGCGCTGATCCAGATCGTGGAACCCGGTGGGCACACCGGTGATGCCGTCCGGTGACGCGAAGCGCTCGTCGAGCGAGCTGAAGACCTTCTTGATGAGGCTCTTGATCGGCTCGGGGCCGTTCTTCTCGCGGCGCTGGGTGACCTCGAACATCCGACCCTCGGCCAGGTCGAGGTATTCGCCGACGTCGGCGTCGTCGTCGTAACCCTTCTCGAGGATCTCGCTGGCCGCGCGCATGACCTTGGTCGCGGCGTGTTTGTCCTGGATGATCGCGGCGTAGTGGAGCACGTTCTCCGTCGACGGGACCTTCAGGGTCAGCTCGCCCAGGAAGGCCAGGCCACCGACCGCCTCGAGCCGGCCCATGCGATCGAGCTCGGCCTGCACCGTGATCGGATCGATCGGCTTGGCCGCCGACTCCAGGTTGCGCATGGCCTGGAACACGGCCTGGTGCTTGGGGCTGTAGAAGTCCTCGACCTCGAGGGTGTCGAGCTGGGCCAGGACGTCGTTGCGGAGGAAGATGCCGCCGAGCACCGACGCCTCGGCATCCAGGTTGTGTGGCAACTGCCGGGCGCCCGACATCGAAGCGGCATACTATCAGCGGCGACCGTGGCGAACCCCAGTCCGGGCACCGAGATCGGTGCATATCGCATCGAAGGCGTCATCGGCGCCGGTTCCATGGGCGACGTGTTTCGCGGCGTCGATGTCGGTCTCAACCGGCGCGTGGCCGTGAAGATCCTGAGCGAGCGCCACAAGGACTCGAACGAGCTGCGTGCGCGTTTCACGCGCGAGGGCCGCGCCGTCGCCGCGATCCAGCACCCCAACGTGGTGCAGGTGTTCGCCACCGGGAACTTCCAGGACCGTCCTTACATCGCGATGGAGCTCCTCGAGGGCACCGACCTGGCCTCGGCCATCGATGCCCAGGGCGCGCTGCCCGCGCTCGACGCGGCCCGCGCCATCCTCGACGGCGCACGCGGCCTGCACGCCGCCGCCAAGGCCGGCTTGATCCACCGCGACGTCAAGCCGTCGAACCTGGTCCTGCTCTCCGACGGCCGGGTCAAGGTCACCGACTTCGGGCTGGCCAAGCCGGTTGACCCCGGCAGCGAGCCGTCGCTCACCGCGCTCGGCGTGGTGGTCGGCACCCCCGACTACATCGCGCCCGAGCAGGCTCGCGGTGAGGTCATCGACGAACGTGTCGACATCTACGCGCTGGGCGGGACGCTCTACTTCCTGCTCACCGCGATGCCGCCGTTCCGCACCGGCGTGCCGGCCGAGGACAAGTACCTCAAGGTCGTGGCCCGGCACCTCAAGAACCCGCCGCCCGACGCGCGCGACCGCAACCCCTCCGCCGATCCCGAGCTGGCCGACCTGGCCCGGCAGATGATGTCGAAGAAGCCGGCGGAGCGACCGGACTACCCGACACTCATCGCCCGGCTCGAGCGCATCGTCGATCGCCTCAGCGGCGGCGGCGCCACCCTGACCACGATCCCGCCGACCGTCGACGGCTCGGCCGGCCGCCTGGCTCGCACGCCGTTCGTCGGCGGCAACGCGCCCCACGGCTTCGACGACGACGCCGCGGCCACCCGCTCGCGCGACGCCGATGCCGACGCCGGTCTGTCGGCCCTGGCCCGGCCGAGCGGCCTGCCGCGGTGGCTGTGGGTGGTTTCGGCGCTGGCGCTCCTGCTGTTCATCGTCGGCGTGATCGTGCACCTGATCCGCGACTCGGGCGGCGGCGGCTGCGGCGGCGGCGGATCGGGCAGCGGCCCGGTCGTGGTGATCGACGCCGGACCACCGCCGGTCGACGCGGCCGTGGCGCCGCCACGACCCACGCCGCCCGAGGGCATGGTGCTGGTGGTGAAGCCCGACGGGGCGCCCTGGTTCTTCGTCGACGCACGCCCGATCACCGCCGGCGACTTCGCGGCCGCCTTCCCCAAGCTCAAGAAGCCGAGCGCGGCCGCCGCCGGCAAGCCGGTGGTCAACGCGCCCTACAACTTCGCCAAGGCCTTCGCCCAGGCCGCCGGCAAGCGCCTGCTCACCGACGACGAGTGGCAGGCGGCGGTGGTGACCCCTGGCGTGATCGCCTCGCCCACCCAGTTCGAGTGGATCGCCCCGGCGGTGGGCAAGGAAGCGCCGGTGCGCGCCCCCGGCAAGTCGGCCACGCGTCCGCTGGCCGGACAGAAGGACGTCACCTTCCGTCTGGCCAAGGACCTGAGCGCGTCGCGATGACCAGTGTCGAGCCAGACCGAGCGATGTGCGGCGGATCGGGGCCCCGTTGGTCCTACGACCAAGGCCAGCCAAGGACCTGATTGCGTATTCGCCTGACCGGTCGGTGAGGATGCGCGGTGTTCACGGAGTCGCAACAGAACTCCGGACATCGGGCCGCACCTGCGGGGTGATCGACTCCAATCGACCGGTGCGGTATCGTCACCGAGGATGCGGGAGCGGCGACCTGGCCAGGAGTATGACGACGAGCGTGGCGCGGGGACCGCGACCGCCGCCGGCAAGCGAACGCTCACCGCAGCGTTGCAGCACCGCGCCGCGCCGACGCCGACCTCGCCGACGGCAGCACCGGCGTCGAGTGCGAGCGAGGCTGCGGACGATCCGTTCTGGTTCGCCACGGGCGGCGATTCGGCGCTGCCCCACCTCGACACCGTCCAGCGCTCGTTCGGTCGCCACGACGTCACCGGCGTCCAGGCGCATGTGGGCGGCGATGCCGCCATCACCGCGCACGCGATGGGGGCCAGCGCGTACGCGTCGGGGAATCAGGTCGGGTTCGCGTCGTCACCGGATCTCGAGACCGCCGCGCACGAGGCCGCGCACGTCGTGCAACAGCGTGGCGGCGTGTCACTCAAGGGCGGGATCGGCGAGGCCGGCGACGTGTACGAGCGCCACGCCGACGAGGTCGCGGCGACCGTCGTGCGCGGGGAATCCGCTGAGTCGCTTCTCGACACCATGGCCGGCCGCGGCGGCACGCCGGGCGGCGGCGTCCAGCGCAAGCTGATCGTCACCGGCGACGGCCCCGAGCCGAGGACGTTCGAGGGCGAGGAGGGCGAGGAAGAACTGCGCAGGTTCGTCGCCGCCGCGACCCGCAAGCCGCTCGACGACAAGGCGTGGAATGCGGCGTGGACGGTCGGCGGGCTCCGCAGGTACAAGGCCGCCGTCAGGGGCGACGACCTCACCGTCACCGAGGCCGCGCTCGTCGACGAGGCGCAGCGCTCCGCCCAGCTCGCGCAGGCGATCGGCGGCAAGGGGCTTCCGCTGTTCGGCGAGTCGGGCCAGGTCACGTTCGGCGACGAGGACGCCGAGGGCGCCAAGGGCTACACGGCGAAGATGACCAAGGGCCTCGAGGCCTATCTCGCGCAGGCGGACTCGGCGGTGGTCACGGTCGGCGGGCTCGAGGACGCGCTGCCGGACGAGCCGAACCACGACGGGCTGCAGGCGCTGGCGGCGCCCGACGCTGGCGGCCCGGCGGATCGCCGTCCGGGCCTGACCATCCTGAACTACGGCGCGGTGTACTGGGACGCAGGGCAGAAGCGGCTGGTCATCTGCAACGTCCGCGGCGCGGCGCTCGCCGAGCAGTTCGCGATGGCGCTGATCGCGCACGGCGATCACACCGGCCGCGACATCGAAGTTCGGCGGGTCGAGGCCACGAGCCCCGCGCTCGAGAAGAACTACGGCCGCCTCACGGACTTCTTCGCGATCGACGACTCGTTCCGGCGGGCCCAGACGCTCGTGTTCGGCTACAAGAGCTCGTTCGGTGGCGACGAGCGTTTCACCCCGGTCGCCGAGCGCGCCACCGCCGGATGGACTGGCGCGCTGTACCGGGTCGGGGACGAAGGCCCGAAGGCGCGCTACATCGCCGCCCTGGACTCCGACAACCAGTCCTCGTACCACGGCGAGATCCTCGCCCGGAACATCCAGGGCCTCCTGGCCAGTCCGGGCGGCGCGGCCATCCGCACCGTGCTCACCGGCGGGTCGGCGGGCGCGCTCGTACCGTCGGAGCCCACCGACGATGGCACCCCCCACCTGCCACCGTCCTCGATCTACACACCGGCGCGCATCATGGGCCCGGATGGCGCGATGGTCCCGAACGCGCTCGCGCCGCACGGCCAGGTCAAGATCCCCGACTCGATCCACACCAGCGTTGTGTCGGCGCTGGTCGAGACGCCGGCCCTGCTCCAGTCGCTGCACGGCCGCGGCATCCAGACCATCGACATGGAGTTCGGCTACGTCGCGGCGGTGATCCAGTCGAGCAATCAGGGCCGCGGGGCGGACGATCAGGTGCAGTTCGGGATCGCGTGCCTCGTCACCGACTACCCACGCACGTCGAGCCAGACCAAGCTCAGCGAGAAGAAGGAAGACAAGGGCCTCGCCAAGAAGCGCTTCGTGGATACCATCCACACCTTCGTGACCGCATGACCGAGCTCCATCTCGAGGACGCCGAGCCCGGAGCACACTGGGTGGCGACGAGGCCGCAGGTGATCTTCTTCGAAGCATCGCCCGACCCGACCGGTCGCACCGCCCGTCGCGTGCACCTGGCCGTGCAAGCGCTCGACGGCAGCGATCGCCGCCAGCTCACCCCGCACCACGTGCGGTTCGCCCAGCTCTCGCCCGACGGCACCCGGCTCGCCTCGATCTCGTCCGACCAGCACCTGATCGTCGCCGATCTCGCGACCGGCGCGTCGCGCGTGGTCGTCGATGACGTGATGCCGGCGCGCTCGCCCACGCTCGACATCGAGCTTCCGCCGACCCTGCAGTGGAGCCCTGATGGCACGCGCATCCTGGTCCAGACGGCTGAGGACGACCGTGACGGCGACGGCAACCTCGATCGCGCGACGCTGCGTCTGTGGGACGTCGCGACCGGCACCCTCGTGCGAGAGCTGTACCGGCCGACGATGGAGCCAAATCTCTTCTTCAGCGACGGCAAGCGCGTCGGCTTCGTCGCGCCAGGTAGCAGCGGCCGCGAGATGATCGCGGTCAACCTCACCACCCTCGCCGAGATGCGCGGCCAGTTCGACGGCGCGCCTCTACACGTCAACCAGACCCCATCGCGCGTCCTCCACGACACCGCGATCGCCGCCGATGGCGCGATCGCCGCGGCGCGCGACAAGACGCTCACGCTCACCGGCCGGGGAGCGCCGCGCACGCTGGTCACCGCCCCCGACAGCTCCCTCGTCTCCCCCGCGTGGACACCCGACGGGCGCTATCTCGTGTTCGCCGCAAGACATCATCTCTACGTGCTCGACACCGCCGAACCTCGTCTCGGCTCACTCGGCCCCGGCATCCCGTCGCCGCTGGTCGTGAACTCCGACTACCGCCCGCCCGCGTCGCGGGTGACCCCGCCGGCCGGCCCGTTCGACCTGGCGTACCGGACCTACTGAGCGGCTCGGACGAGCCGCGAGAGATCGGGCCCACCCACCGTCGCTTCGCGTCCGCCGGGCGCGCGATCAACAACGTGCCCGCGGGCGCGGCTGGTTGCCATCGATGATCGGGCCGCCGACGCCCAGGGCGCCATGGCGACGTAGCGTCGGCGCATGCCCCAAGCGCAGCGAGGCGCGTGGTCGCCCCACGAAACCAGCGAGCATCGGCCCCCGCAGCGCGACGGTCGCAGCCGCCAATGGCCATCGCGACGCGCTCCAGGGTATATAAGGACCCATGGCCTCCGACGTCGATCAGCTGGTCGAGCTCATCACCGCCAAGGTGCGCGAGCGCCTCGCCGGGCCCAGCCTGGCCGCGGTGCGGGCGCGCGATCGCGGCGAGTGTCACGACGACGAGGCGCCGGGCGAGGATTGCGCGAGCTGCGGCTCGTGCGTGGTCCGCCGACCGTGGTCGGTGCGCGCGGTCGAGGACGCCGGCGCCATGCGCGTGGGCGCCGCCGCCGGCGTGGGCCCGGTGCCAGCCGATCTGGCCAAGCTCATCGATCACACCCTGCTCCGCCCCGACGCGACGCGCGACGACATCGTCGCCCTGTGCGACGACGCCCGGAAGCATCGCTTCGCGTCGGTCTGCGTCAACACCCACTGGGTGCCGCTGTGCCGGTCGCTCCTGGCCGGCACCGACGTGATGGTGTGCGCGGTGGTCGGCTTCCCGCTCGGGGCCATGACCCCGACCGCCAAGGCCTACGAGGCCCGCGACGCCGTCCGTCAGGGCGCGCGAGAGATCGACATGGTCATCAACATCGGCGCGCTCAAGTCGCGCGACTACGAGACCGTGTTCGAGGACATCTGCCGGGTCGTGAAGTCGGCGTCTCCGGCCGGGGTCAAGGTCATCCTCGAGACCAGCTCGCTCGACCATGATCAGAAGGTGATCGCCTGCTCGCTGTCCAAGCTGGCCGGCGCCGCCTTCGTCAAGACCTCGACCGGCTTCGGCAAGGGTGGCGCCACGGTCGAAGACGTCGCGCTCATGCGCGCCATCGTCGGCGGCGACGTCGGCGTCAAGGCGTCGGGTGGCGTGCGCACCGCCGAGGACGTGGTGCGCATGGCGCAGGCCGGCGCCAACCGCGTCGGTGCCTCGGCGTCGGTGGCGATCGTGACCGGGAAGACGGACGCCAAGGACGCCAAGAAGGGCTACTGATGCGCGACGGCGGAAGACTGCCGGTCGAGCTGATCCGTAGCAAGCGGGACGGTGAAGCCCTGTCAGCCGACGAGCTGCGCGGCTTCATCGCCGGCGTGACCGACGGCTCCATCCCCGACTACCAGGTCGCCGCCATGCTGATGGCGATCTACTTCCGCGGCATGACCGACGGCGAGCTGGCGGCCTGGGCCGACGCCATGGTCCGCTCCGGCGACGTGCTCGACCTGTCGGCGATCGCGCGGGCCAAGGTCGACAAGCACTCGACCGGCGGCGTCGGTGACAAGATCTCGATCCCGCTGGCGCCGGCGGTGGCGGCATGCGGCGTGGCGGTGCCGATGGTGTCGGGGCGCGGCCTCGGCCACACCGGCGGCACACTCGACAAGCTCGAGTCCATCCCCGGCTTCCGCGTCGATCTCGACGTGGCTCGCTTCACCGCCCTGGTCGGCGAGCTGGGCGTGTGCCTGATCGGCCAGACCTCGCGCGTCGCGCCCGCCGACAAGCGGCTCTACGCCCTGCGCGACGTCACCGGCACCATCGAGTCGATCCCGCTCATCGCCTCGTCGATCATGTCGAAGAAGCTGGCCGAGGGCATCGACGGCCTGGTCCTCGATTGCAAGGTCGGCACCGGCGCCTTCATGAAGGACGCCGAGCGCGCCCGCGCGCTGTGCACCGCGATCCGCGCCATCGGCCACGCCGCCGGCAAGCGCGTGACCTGCGTGCTCACCGACATGGACGCGCCCATCGGCAAGGCCGTCGGCAACGCGCTCGAGATCGCCGAGTCGATCGACGTGATGCGCGGCGGTGGCCCCGCCGACACCCGCGAGCTCACGGTCGTGCTCGGCGGCGAGATGCTGTGCCTGGCCGGCGTGGCCGCGACTGCGGACGAGGGCCAGGCCCGGATCGCCCACGCACTCGACGATGGCTCGGCGCTGGCGGTGTTTCGCCGGGTGGTCGCCGCCCAGGGCGGCAACCCCGAGGTGTGCGAGCGTACGGCCGAGGTGCTGCCGCAGGCCGCGCACCGGGTGCCGGTGCTGGCGCCGCGTGACGGCGTCATCGCCGCCGTCGACGCCGAGGACGTGGGCATGGCGGCGCTGGTGCTCGGCGCCGGCCGCCGCACCAAGGACGACGTCATCGATCCCGGCGCCGGCATCGTGCTCGCCGCCGGCCTCGGCGACCGGGTCCGCGCCGGGCAGCCGCTGGCCGAGCTGCACCACAACCTCGGGCCCGACGATCCGCGCGTCGCCGCCGCCCGCGGCCGGTTCCTCGGTGCGATCCACCTGGCCGAGACCGCGCCGCCTCCGCGCACCACGCGTATCCTCGAGATCATGAGATCATGAGCCGTCCCGACCCCGCCGACGATCTACACGACCGCGTCCACGCTGCCGCCGCCGTGGTGCGCGCGAAGATCGGCGAGCGCACGCCCCAGGTCGCGCTCATCCTCGGCTCGGGCCTGGGCGGCTTCGCCGATCGCCTGGAGGACGCCGTCGCCATCGACTACGCCGAGCTGCCCGGCTTCCCGGTGTCGCGCGTGCACGGCCACGCCGGCCAGCTCGTGATCGGCCGCCGCCGCGGCGCCATGTGCGTGGCCATGAAGGGCCGCGTCCACATGTACGAGGGCCACAGCGCACTGGCGGTGTCGTTCCCGGCCCGGGTGCTGGTCGCGCTCGGCGCCCGCGTCCTGCTGGTGACCAACGCCGCCGGCGGGCTGCGCCCCGAGTGGCCGCCGGGCACGCTGATGCTGATCCGCGATCACGTCGACCTGCTGCGCGATCACGCGCTGCGCGGCCCCAACGACGATCGCCTCGGGCCGCGCTTCCCCGACATGACCACCGCCTACGCGCCCGAGTTGCGCGCGCTGGTCAAGCAGGTCGCCGCCGCCCAGGGCGTCGAGCTCACCGAGGGCGTTTACGTGGCGATGCCGGGCCCGACCTACGAGACGCCGGCCGAGGTCCGGATGCTCCAGATCATCGGCGCCGACGCCACCGGCATGTCGACCGTGCCCGAGGTCGTGGTGGCGCGGCACATGGGCGCGCGCGTGATCGGCATCTCGTGCATCACCAACAAGGCCGCCGGCATCACCGGCGAGGCCCTCTCGCACGACGAGGTCACCGAGACCGCCACCCGCGTTCGCGGTACCTTCGAGGGCCTGCTCGATGGCGTGCTGGCGGCGCTGGTCGAGCGCAAGGAGCTGGGCTGACCCGATGACCACATCGCGCACCAACGGCAAGAAGGGCGCCCGGGCGATGGACACGGTCGCGCTCGAGCGCGCCGCCCGCGCCGCCCAGGCCCGCGCCTACGCGCCCTACTCCGGCTTCAAGGTCGGCGCGGCGCTGCTCACCGGCTCGGGCGAGATCTTCACTGGCGCCAACGTCGAGAACGCCAGCTACGGCCTCACCGTCTGCGCCGAGCGGACCGCCTGCATCGCCGCCGCCCTCGCCGGCCACCGCGACGTGCGCGCCATCTGCGTGGTCACCGACGCCACCCCGCCGGCGTCGCCGTGCGGCATGTGCCGCCAGACCCTCCTCGAGTTCTGCCCCGATCCCGCCGCCGTCCGCGTCATCGCCGTCGGCCCGGACGGCGCCAGCGCCGAGTGGACCGTCGCCGAGCTCATCCCCCACGGCTTCACCGGCAAGCAGCTCACGCCGCCGGTCACCGCGCCCACCAGGTCCCGTGGTCGTGGTCGTGAACGTTGACGGTGACGAGACCGGCCGCCTGCGGCGGCCCATGTGGATCGCGCTCGCGGTCGTCGCCGTCGCAGCCTGCGGTCCATCGCCACAGCTGACGCCACCCGCGGCCTCCCGTGCTCGGTGGGCCGTAGACGAGCCGGACCTGACCATCGACGAGGCGGGCATCGAGTTCCTGCTCGAGAAGACCACCGATACTGGCGACGGACCCTCGCCGCCCAATCCCTTCACGCAGTCGTTCGACCCGTCGGAGCCGAGCGCGCCGCTGACCACGAGCAACTTCATGCGCGAGCTGCCGGTCCCTCGACCGCCGGATCCGACGCCCCGATGCGATGCGCCGGCGCCCGGCGAGCTCTGCCTCGCACCCGCGGCCCCCGCCCACGTCGAGCGCGGCGAGCTGGAGCGATGTGCCAGCGAGTTCCTGGCGAACCGCCGGCTCGGACGGCTGGAGCGTGATGGCATCGCGCTCACGTTCAAGGGGGCCGAGCTGATCACGGCCTCGGCCCAGGCCATGAAGCTCGAGCACGTCGCACTCGAATACTCGATCGAGCTGACGGCGCTGGCGGCCTCGGCCGCGCTCGCCGACGTCGCCATGCTTCCGCTGGGCGACGGTCGGCGCGACGAGGCCATGCACTGGTGCCGGGAGCTCACCCGTGACCTGGGAGAGAACGCCTCGCCGGCGACGATCAGCCAGCGCCTCACGTGTCTCTCGCGCGTCGCCTCGAATCGCCAGCCGCGGACAGTTCTGTCGAGCTGGGCGGGCTGCCGCTGCGGCGCACGCGGCCTGCAGAGCGATTCCGTCTGTGTCGAGGGCATCTCGATCACGCGGCCGTTCACCGAGCAGCCGACCGAGGCCCGGCTGGTCGAGGCGCTCCACGAGGGCGTCCGCCGCGCCGAGGCCACGCTCTCCCGGGGCGGCCTGACCCTGGTGGGCGTTGGCGTGGTGGGCTGCCACCTCGGTCGCTTCGAGCGCGGCACCGAGATGAGCAAGCTCGTCGAGTCGCCGGCACCACGACTCCGCTTCGCCAACGTCAGCGAGCACGGCCTGGGCAACGCGTGCGATATCTCGTACGCGTGGGTCCGCGACGGGCGCGGTCGAATCCACCCGTTCTCCGTCCACATGTACTTGCTCGCCCTCCTCGATCCAACCGGCACCGGTTTGGCCCGCCGCTGGCATCATCCGCAGCTCACCCGGGCGGTGCGCCGGGTCGGCGAAGCCGCCTTCTACGCCGAGGCGGCAGCGCTGGAGAGCCCCGACCCCGACGATACAGTGCGACACACGCTCGTGGTCGGGACCGCGCTGCGCAACGCCTTCGTCGACGCTGGCCTCGTGGTCTTCGCGCCCACCACCAACGGCATCCACTGGAACCACTTCCACGTCCACGTCCCTCTCGAGGAAGAGATCTGGGCCGAGACCTCGAACGACGCCACCAGCCATGAACGCCGCGAACGGCTGATCGCGCCGGCGTTGCGCCGTGCCGCCGGGCTCAAACCCTCGGCGCCGTAGGTTATGATCGCCGCCGCACCCCGATGAGCGAGCTCATCTTCCGCGGCGGCACCGTCGTCACCCTGACCGATGACCACACCGTCACCGCCGGCGACGTCGCCGTCGTCGATGGGGTGATCGCCCAGGTCGGCGGCACGTACACGCCCCAGACCCACGACTACCAGATCGTCGACGCCGCCGGCTGCATCGTCATGCCCGGCCTGGTCCAGGCCCACGTCCACACCTGCCAGACCCTGGCCCGCGGCGAGGCCGACGATCTGGAGCTGCTCGACTGGCTGGAGAAGGTGGTGTGGCCCTACGAGGGTGCGCTCGACGGACCAGCCATGTCGGCGTCGGCGCGCCTGGCCATGGCCGAGCTCCTGCTCGGCGGCACCACCGCCATCCTCGACATGGGCTCGGTCCACCACACCGACGAGGTCTTCGCCGCCGCCGAGGCGTCGGGCATCCGCGCCACCATCGGCAAGGCCATGATGGACGCGCCCGATCCCAAGATCCCGCCCGGGCTGCGCGAGACCACGGCCGCATCGCTTGCCGAGGCGGATCGCCTCGCCGATCGCTGGCACGGCGCCGCCGATGGCCGCCTCCGCTACGGCTACGCGCCGCGCTTCGTCCTGTCGTGCACCGACGAGCTCCTGGTCGAGGTCGGCCGCCGCGCCCGCGCCCGCGGCCTGGTGGTCCACACCCACGCCAGCGAGAACAAGGGCGAGATCGCCGCGGTCGAGGCCCGCTACGGCAAGCGCAACCTGCTCGCCCTCCACGATCTCGGCCTGTCGGGCCCGCACGTGTGCGTCGCCCACTGCGTCCACGTCTCCGACGCCGAGATCGCGCTCCTCGCCGAGCGCGGCACCCACGTCCTGCACTGCCCCAGCTCCAACCTCAAGCTGGCCAGCGGCATCGCCTCGGTGCCCGAGCTCCTCGATCGGGGCGTGTCGGTCGCCCTCGGCGCCGACGGCGCGCCCTGCAACAACAACCTCGACGGCTTCCTCGAGCTGCGGCTCGCCGCCATCCTGCACAAGCCGCGCAGCGGCCCCCGCGCCCTGCCCGCCCCAGCGGCGGTCCGCCTCGCCACGCGCGCCGGCGCCGCCGCTCTGGGCCTCGCCGACACCATCGGCCAGCTCGCCGTCGGCAAACGCGGCGATATCATCGCCGTCGACACCACCGGCCCACACGTGACCCCGAGCGCCAACCCGTGGTCAGCCCTGGCCTACGCCTGCCGCTCGTCGGACGTCCGCCACGTCGCCGTCGATGGCCGCCTGGTGGTCAACGATCGCAAGCTCCTCACCATGGAGCTGCCCGAGGTGACCCGCAGCGCCCGGCTGCACGCGCAGCGGATCTTCGACCGCCTGTAGCCGCAGCCGCAGCCGCAGCCGCAGCC